>Ga0076929_101111_pt1 | contig 10476 bp, 7 predicted proteins | sample HotLakConUCCSL28_FD_87104 | JGI IMG/M metagenome (GOLD analysis project Ga0076929, IMG submission 87104) | Hypersaline microbial mat communities from Hot Lake, Washington, USA - Hot Lake Consortium UCC-SL28 (version 3) (version 3) | ecosystem: Environmental > Aquatic > Thermal springs > Hot...
GCTTCGAACGCCTCGACGGAGGTGTCGGCGACGATGAGGTGGAAGGCGTGGTCGATCATCGCGCCCCGCGCAGCACGGGCGGCGTAATCGGCGACACCGGGCGCGAGCCGCGCGCCCTTCCCTTGCGCGACGAAGGAGATCACGCTCGTCGTCCCGCCCATCGCCGCCGAGAGGGTCGCGGTCTCGAAGGTGTCGGCGCACATCAGCCCCATGCCAGACATCTGCTCGATATGGGCGTGCGGGTCGACGCCCCCCGGCATCACCCATTTGCCGCCCGCGTCGATCACCCGCGCGGCCCGGCCCGGCGCCTCGCCCACCGAGAGGATGCGGCCTCCCGCGACGGCGACATCGCCTTCGATGACGCCCGCCGGGGTCACGACGCGCCCGCCGCGCAGGAGGAGATCGGCCTGTTCCATATCCGCTTCGTTTTCCGGCAAGTGCGCGTCGGGCGCAACCCGCCTGCGGTGGACAAGCCGCACCCGTTCCCCCAAATAGGCGTCACGAGACACCGCCGTCAGGACCCGCCATGACACATGAGCGCCCGATCAGGATTGCCCCGTCCATTCTCGCCGCCGATTTCGCCGATTTCGGCCGTGAGATCCGCGCAGTGGAAGCCGAGGGCGCCGACTGGATCCACGTCGACGTGATGGACGGGCATTTCGTGCCAAACCTCACTTTCGGTCCGCCGCTGGTGAAGGCGATCAGACCGCACGTGACGACCGTGATGGACGTTCACCTGATGATCGCGCCCGTCGATCCCTACATCGACGCCTTCGCCGAAGCGGGGGCCGACATCCTGACCGCCCACATCGAGGCGGGGCCGCACACCCACCGCACGCTCCAGGCGATAAGGGCGGCGGGGATGAAGGCGGGTCTTGCACTGAACCCCGGAACATCCGTCGAGGCGGCCGCGCCGCTTCTCGACCTCTGCGACCTCGTCTGCGTGATGACGGTGAACCCCGGCTTCGGGGGGCAGAGCTTCATCGAAAGCCAGATCGGGCAGATCGCGCGATTGCGCGGGATGATCGGCGACCGCCCGGTGCTCATCGAGGTCGACGGCGGGGTCGACCCCAAGACCGCGCCGAAAGTCGCGGCGGCGGGCGCCGACGTGCTCGTCGCGGGCTCGGCGGTGTTCAGGGGCGGCTCGGCCGACGCGCCGGCGGCTTACGGCGACAACATCCGGGCGATCCGCGCGGCTGCAGGCGCGGCCGCCCGGGCAGCGTGAAGGAGCAAGCGATGGCCGATGTCCCCCCGGTCTGCGAATTCGACTGGCCCGCGCCGGATTTCCGGCTGCCGGCCACCGATGGCAGGACCTACACGCGCAACGAGCTTCTGGGGCCGAACGGCCTTCTGGTGATGTTCATCTGCAACCATTGCCCCTACGTCCTCGCGGTGATCGACAAGATCGTCCGCGATGCCGCCGATCTGCAGGCGCTCGGCGTGGGCGTGGCGGCGATCTGTTCGAACGACGCCGAGGCTTACCCTCAGGACAGCTTCGACAAGATGCGCGAGATGGCCGACGCGAAGAGCTTTCCGTTCCCCTATCTCCACGATGCGGACCAGACGGTCGCGCGCGCCTTCGGCGCTGTCTGCACCCCCGATTTCTTCGGTTTCAACGCCGATCTCGGCCTGCAATACCGGGGCCGGCTCGACGCCTCGCGCCGCGAACCGGGCTCGGGCGACGAACCGCGCGAGCCCTACGAGGCGATGAAGGCGGTCGCCGAGACCGGGCGCGGACCCGCCGAGCAGGTCCCCTCCATGGGCTGTTCGATCAAGTGGAAAGCGGCCTGAGGCGCGCTCGGAGCGCCCGCCGCCAGTGCTGCCCCCTATTGCGAATTGCTCTCCGAACGGCTAGGTCGCAGCCCGTCTAGCGAGGCATCCCATGGGCATCAATTCTGAAAAGGACGTCGAGGCGAACCTCCAGATCGGACCGACGTCAGAAGGCATGGTCCGGATTTACGTCGAGGCGGAAGGCGTTGAAATTCCGATGGATTTCGAACCGGAAGAGGCCGAAGAGATCGCCGAGGAAATTCGCGCCGCCGCCGCGCGCGTGCGGGGCGGGAGCCCGAAGAAGCGCCGCTGACCGCGGGCGCGCTCGTCGCATGCCGCCGAGGCGTGTGTCGGAGCAAACTTTGCACCGGCACCTTCCGACGCACAGGCACGGGCGAAGGTCCGGTCCGACCGACCTGTCCGGAGCCTGAAGCACGAGACCGTGACGCGCCATGCGTCGCCGATCTGCGCACGCGAACGCAGCCATCCGTCCGGATTGAGGTATATCAAGTCACGCCGGGAACTCGTGTGTCAGAAATATCTGACACACAGGGAGTCCCGACATGCGCATCCTCTTCGTTCACCCCAACTACCGCTCCGGCGGGGCCGAGATCGCCGGCACCTGGCCGCCGGCCTGGGTGGCCTATCTCACGGGACATCTCCGCCAGGCCGGGTTCGACGACGTGGCGTTCATCGACGCGATGACCGACGACATCTCCGACGAGGACCTCGCCGTGCGGATCGCCGAGGCGAAGCCCGACGTCGTGGGCGTGACGGCGATCACGCCGTCGATCTACCGGGCCGAGGAGGTGCTGCGCATCGCCTCCGAAGTCGTGCCGGGTGCGGTGCGGATGCTCGGCGGGGTCCACGCGACCTTCATGTACAAGCAGGTTCTCTCGGAGGCTCCGTGGGTGGACGTGATCGTGCGCGGCGAGGGCGAGGAGATCTGCACCGAGTTGATGCTCGCCATCGAGGACGGGCGCTGGCCCGCCGACCGCCACCGCATCCGCGGTCTCGCCTTCCGCGACGGCGACGAGATCGTCGCCACCCCGGCGGCGAGCACGGTCAAGGACCTCTCGAAGATCAAGCCCGACTGGACGGTGCTCGAATGGGAGAAATACATCTACATTCCCCTCGGCACCCGCGTCGCCATCCCCAACCTCGCGCGGGGCTGCCCCTTCACCTGCTCGTTCTGCTCGCAGTGGAAGTTCTGGCGCGACTACCGGGTGCGCGAACCGAAGGACGTGGTCGACGAGATCGAGGATCTTGTCGACAACCACGGCGTGGGCTTCTTCATCCTCGCCGACGAGGAACCGACCATCAACAAGAAGAAGTTCGTCGCCTTCTGCCAGGAACTGATCGACCGGGGCCTGCCGAAACGGGTGAAATGGGGCATCAACACCCGGGTCACCGACATCTACCGCGACCGCGACCTGCTGAAGTTTTACCGCAAGGCCGGGCTCGTCCATGTCTCGCTCGGCACCGAGGCGGCGGCGCAGATGAAGCTCGACGTCTTCAACAAGGAAACCAAGGTCGAGGAGAACAAGACCGCGATCCGGCTTCTCAGGGAGGCCGACATTCTGGTCGAGGCGCAGTTCATCGTCGGGCTCGACAACGAGACGCCGGAGACCCTCGAAGAGACCTACCGCATGGCCTGGGACTGGCAACCCGACCTCGCCAACTGGTCGATGTACACGCCATGGCCCTTCACCCCGCTTTTCCAGGAGTTGAAGGACCAGGTGGAAGTCTATGATTTCTCGAAATACAATTTCGTCACGCCGATCATGAAACCGGCGGCGATGGAACGCGGCGAGCTTCTCGACGGAGTGATGAACAATTACCGCCGTTTCTACTCGAAGAAGGCTCTCTTCCACTACCCCTGGCGCGGAACAGGGTTCCGGCGGCGCTACCTTCTCGGCTGCCTCTACGCCTTCCTGAAGGCCGGCTACAGGCGCACCTTCTACGACCTCGGCAAGGCCGGCTACTGGGGGCCGCAGACGAAGAACTCGGTCGATTTCCACTTCGACGAGACCCGGACCCTCGCCGAAGCCCAACTCGACGACTGGGAGGCCTCGGCCGACAAGGCGGCCCGTGCCGCGGAGCGGCGCGAGGCGGTCAAGGCGCAAATGAAGGAGCGGTCCGTCGACCGGAAAGCTGGCTTCCGGATGCCGAACGGCGCCGAGGTCAAGGCCTGCGGCGGCGGCTCCCAGCAGATGGAGGACGTCTGAGGACGCCATGGCACATGCCGCAGCGTCCACCCACCGGATCGGGCCGAACGCGATCCTGCAACTCGTCCCGGTGATCGAGGCGCGGGGCGGGCCGGGGCTGCTCGCGGAGCTTCTCGGCGACGCCGGCATACGCGCCCTTCCCGACGGCACCGCGATGATCGACGAGCGCGAGGCGGCCCGGCTCCACCAGGCAGTGCGGAAGAGGTTGCCGGGCGAGGCCGCATCGATCGCCGCCGAGGCCGGGGCGGGCACGGCCGAATACATCCTCGCCCACCGCATTCCCGGGGTCGCGAAGGCGCTGATGCGCGCCGCTCCCGCCCCGCTCGCGGCCTCGATGCTTTCGGGTGCCATCGCACGACATGCCTGGACCTTCGCGGGTTCGGGACGCTTCGTGAAGGTCTCGCCCTACGTCTTCGAGATAGTCCAAAACCCGGTCGTCCGCGGAGAGCATGCGCCGGGGCCGATCTGCCACTGGCATGCGGCGGTCTTCACGCGGCTCTACCGCAGGCTCGTGTCGAGAAACCTCACCTGCAGCGAGACGGCCTGCTGCGCGGCGGAAGCGCCGTTCTGCCGGTTCGAGATTGCCCCGGGCTGAACGGCCTCCTTCGAGGCGATCTTCTGTGCGATTCATGGGCAGCGGCAGACGTCAGCGCCCAGCGTTAGCGCGAACGGCCTTGAAGTCTCCGGCCAAAGCCTTTCCTCTGGAGGACAAAATCACAGGGAGGCCTTACGATGAAACACAAGGTATTCGCCGCGGCAGTCGCGGCATCACTCGCATTCGGCTCGACCGCGGGCGCGCAGGACGGGGCGAACTACATTCTCGCGACCGCCTCGACGGGCGGCACCTACTACCCCGTCGGCGTGGCGATCTCGACGCTCACCAAGGTGCGCCTCGAGCCCTCGACGGGCATCGGCATGAACGCGATCTCCTCGGCCGGGTCGGGCGAGAACGTGCGCCTTCTGCGCGAAGGCGAGGCCCAGTTCGGCATTCTCCAGGGACTCTTCGGCTATTACGCCGCCACCGGAACAGGTCCGGTCGAGGCAGATGGTCCGCAGGAAGACCTGCGCTCGGTGACGCTTCTTTGGCCGAACGTCGAGCATTTCGTCGTCGCGAGCGATGTCGCGGAGACCGGCACCTTCGCCGACTTCGTCGATCTCACCGGCGAGCGCGTGGCGCTCGGCGCGCGGAACTCGGGCACCATCGGGTCGAATGACGCGATCCTGTCGAACTTCGACGTCGACGTGTATGAAGACTTCACCCTCGTCGAAGGCGGCTACGGCCCGGCGGCCGAGGCGCTTCAGAACGGGCAGGTCGAGGGCATCTCCACCCCGGCGGGCGACCCCGTCGGCGCGATCAGCCAGCTCATGGCGTCGGCGGGCGACAGCGTGACCCTTCTCGACGTGTCCGACGAGGAGCTCGCCCAGGCGGATGGCGGCCGCGACCTGTGGTTCCGCTACGTGATCCCTGCGGGAACCTACCCGGGCCAGACCGAGGACGTGAACACGATCGCCCAGCCCAACTTCCTCGCGACACATGCCGATCTTCCCGAGGAGCATGTCTACCAGATTACCAAGACGATCTACGAGAACCTTCCGTTCCTCCAGGCGATCCACCCTGCCACCAACGCGATGAGCCTCGAGGTTGCGATCAGCGGCCTGCCGCTGCCGCTGCACCCCGGCGCGGCGCGGTACTATCGCGAGCAGGGCATCGCGATCCCCGACCGGCTGATCGCCGAGTAACGAACGAAGGGGCGGCCGCTCCGGCGGCCTCCCCGGCGCGGCATGGCTGCTGATGTTTCCGCACCCGTTTCGGCCCAGCGCGACCCGCAGGGCCTCGTCGCCCAAGCCGTGATGGCATGGGGGGCGTTGCTCTCGGTAGTGCATCTCGCCAACGCGATCTTCCTCTTCCTTTCGGATTTCGACCGCAACGTGATGCACTTCGCGGGCTTCGCCGTGCTGGCGGTGCTGCTCTATCCGATGTCGGCGAGGGCGGGCTGGGCCCGCCGCCCGGCGGCGGTCGCGTTCGACGCGGTGCTCGGGCTCCTCGCCGTCGTCTCGGCCTTCTGGTTCGTCTTCAACGAGGAGCGGCTCTACGGAGCCACCCAGCCCTTCGGCCCGCTCGATTGGGCGGCCGCGGTTCTGCTGGTGGTGATCGCCACCGAACTCACGCGCCGCGTGGCGGGCTGGGTGATCCCCGTTCTGGTGATCCTCTCGCTCACCTATGTCGCGGAGTGGGGGCGGTTGATCGAGGGGGTTTTCTCCTTTCCCGGCTTCAAGTGGGAAAGCGTGCTTTGGCGGTCGATCTACAACGACGAGGGGATCTTCGGGAACATCGCGCGCATCTCCTCGACCACGGTGTTCCTCTTCATCATCTTCGGCGCCTTCCTCGTGCGATCGGGCGCGGGTGATTTCGTGATCTCGCTCGCGCGCGCCATTGCCGGGCGGGTGGCCGGCGGCCCGGGGCTCGTGGCCGTGATCTCCTCGGCGCTCACCGGCACGATCTCGGGCTCGGCGGTGGCCAACACCGCCTCCACTGGGGTGATCACCATTCCCCTGATGAAGAAGGCGGGCTACCGGCCGCACTTCGCCGGCGGCGTGGAAGCCGCGGCCAGCACGGGGGGGCAGCTCATGCCGCCGATCATGGGGGCGGGCGCGTTCGTGATGGCGAGCTTCACCCGCATTCCCTACGAGACGATCGTGCTGGCGGCGATCCTGCCGGCCTTCCTCTATTTCGCCTCCGTGGCCTTCTTCGTGCGGATGGAGGCGCGGCGCCTCGACCTGCCGCCTCTGGAGGCCGAGGGCGAGACCCTAGGGGGAGCGCTGCGCAAGGGCGGGGCGCCCTTCATCATCCCGATCGCGCTCCTGATCGTCATGCTGGCATCGGGGTTCACGCCCAACTATGCCGCCGTCTTTTCCATCGGCGCGGTGATCGTGGCGTCCTGGGCCTCGGCCAACCCCATGGGACCGCGGGCGATCTACGAGGCACTGGCGAACGGCGCGCGCGCCATGATCATGACGGCGATCCTCTTGTGTACCGTCGGGCTGGTGGTGAACGTCATCACCACCGCCGGCGTGGGCAACACCTTCTCGCTGCAGATCGCGGGCTGGTCGGGCGGCAACGTCTTCATCGCGATCGTGCTGGTCGCGCTGGCCTCGCTGGTACTCGGCATGGGGCTGCCGGTGACGGCGGCCTACATCGTGCTGGCGACGCTCTCGGCGCCGGCGCTGGCGGGTATGCTGGGCGACCGCGAGGTGGTGGCGCTGCTGATGGAGGGGGCGCTGCCCGAGACGGCGAAGGCGGTGTTCATGCTCGGCGCGCCGGAGGCGCTGCCGCTGCTCGATGCGCCCATGTCCCGCGCCGATGCCATGGCGCTGGTGGCGTCGCTGCCGCTGGAGGTGGCCCAGCCCCTGCGCGATCAGACCGTGTCGCCGGAGGCGGCGCTCGCGGCGCTCCTCTCGGCCCACATGATCATCTTCTGGCTGAGCCAGGACAGCAACGTCACGCCGCCCGTCGCGCTGGCGGCCTTCACGGCCGCCGCCATCGCCCGCTCGAAGCCCATGCCCACCGCGTTGGCGAGCTGGAAGCTGGCGAAGGGGCTCTACGTCGTGCCGCTGCTCTTCGCCTATACGCCGTTCCTCTCGGGCGACTGGCCGGTGATGTTCCAGATCTTCGGCTTCGCGCTCGTGGGCATCTACGGGCTCGCCGGCGCGCTGCAGGGATGCCTCGAACATCCCGTGGGCTGGCCGATGCGCGCGGTGCTTGCCGTGGCCGGCACGGCGTGCCTCTGGCCGTCGACGGCCGCCGTGCAATCCGCCGGGGCCGTCGTGGTGGTGGCTCTGCTTGTCTTCAACATCGTCGCGCACCGCCGGCGGGCCGCTCGCCCCGGCTGAAGCTCCTCCGGCGCTTCCGCCGCGCCCGCACCTCAGCGGCGCGGCTTGGCGCGCAGCGTGGGCACGGCCTCGGTGGGGTCTTCCGGCCAGGGGTGCTTAGGATAGCGCCCGCGCATGTCCTTGCGGACATCAGCGTAGCTCGAGGCCCAGAAGCCCGGAAGGTCCGAGGTGGTCTGAACCGGCCGTCCGGCCGGGGACAGCAGCGTGATGCGAAGCGGCCGCCCGCCGACGCGCGGATGGGTGGTGATCCCGAAGAGTTCCTGCAGCCGCAGCGCCACCGCGGGTCCCTCGTCCCCGGTATAGTCGATCGCCACCGAGCGCCCCAGCGGCGTTTCGAACCGCGCGGGCACCGCACGGTCCAGCGCCTGCATCTGGCCCCAGTCCAGCCGGGCGCGCAGGGCGGGCAGCAGGTCGAGCCCCCGCAGGTCGGCCGTCGTTCGGCAGGCGGAAAGATACGGCAGCAGCCAGTCCTCGGCGCTAGCGAGCAGGCTCGCGGGATCGGAGGCGGGCAGGTCGAGCCCGTCGGCTCGGGCGCGTTCCACCCGCGAGGCGAAGCTGCGGGCGGCGGGCCCGAGGGACAGGCCGATGTCGCGAAGGCCGTCGAGTGCGGCACGCGCGAGCGCCTCGGCTGGGGCGTCCGTCCACGGCTGCTCGGCCAGCACGAGCGCGCCGAGGCGTTCCCGGCGCCGGGGGATCACCGCACCGCGCCGGCGTGACCAGCGGCAGGTTTCCTCCCAGGAGATCTCGCGCCCGAAGAGCGCGCGCAGGCCGGCATCGGAAAGCGGCAGCGCCTGGCGGATGCGCGCTTCGCGGGGATCACCGTCGAGATCGGTCGCCACGAGCAGGCGCGCGTTGGCCAGCGGGTCTGCCGCGTCCAGCACCGCGCCCTTTCCTCCCGAAAGCAGGTAGCGCGGCGCATCGCCCGGCCGGCGCAGCGCGATCCTGTCGGGGTAGGCGAGGGCGGCCATCTCGGCCGCCGCAAGCTCCGCACCCTTCCGCGCGTCCTGCGGGGGGGCGCTTCCGCGCACGAGGCGCGCGAGGCGGCCGGCCCCTGCGCGCAGGCGCTCCAGCGCCTCCGGCGCCGCCGGGTAGGGGCCGGGCCGCCTCGCCAGCGCGTCGAGGCGAAGCGAAAGATCGGCCGGCGCACCGCGCAAGGGGTCGCGCTCGTCCATCAGCGCTGCGAGGGGCGCAGCCGCGGGGCCGCAGCGCAGGAGCATGTGGGCAAGCCGCGGATGCACCGGCAGCCTGGCCATTGCGCGGCCATGCGCCGTCACGCGGCCCGCGCCGTCGAGCGCGCCGAGCCGCGCAAGCAGATCACGCGCCTCCGCGAGCGCCGCCGCGGGAGGCGGGGTAAGGAAGGCAAGATCCTCCGGCGGGCTGCCCCACAGCGCGAGTTCCAGCGCGAGGCCGGCAAGATCGGCGGCCTCGATCTCGGCGGGCGGGTAGGCCGCGAGCGCGCCTTCTTCGCCGCGGGTCCAGAGCCGGTAGGCATGTCCGGGTGCGGTGCGGCCGGCGCGCCCGGCGCGCTGCTCGGCCTCGGCCCGGGTGACCCGCTCGGTCACCAGCCGGCTCATCCCCGATCCCGGATCGAAGCGCGCGCGGCGGGCCCGCCCGGCGTCCACCACCGCGCGCACTCCCGGCAATGTCAGCGAGGTTTCCGCGATCGACGTGGCCAGCACCAGCTTGCGCCGCCCCGGCGCGGCGGGGGCGAGCGCTGCGCGCTGGGCACGGGCCGGCAGCGAGCCGTAGAGCGGCAACGCATCGGTTTGCGGCGGCAGTCGCCCCGCGAGCGAAGCGATGCAGCGGCCGATCTCGCCTTCGCCGGGAAGGAACACGAGCACGTCGCCTGCGGTTTCGGAGAGGGCGCGCAAGGCGAGATCGGCAGTGGCCGCTTCCACCCGGCTGCCGGGCGGGAGCGGGCGCTCCAGCCAATGCCGTTCCACCGGAAAGCTGCGGCCGGGCGCGCTGACACGCGGCGCATCGCCCAGAAGCGCGGCGAGCGGTGCGGCGTCGAGCGTGGCCGACATCGCCAGAAGGAGAAGGTCCGGCCGCAGGGTTTCGCGCGCCTCCCACGTCAGCGCAAGGCCGAGATCGCCTGCCAGGGAGCGTTCGTGGATCTCGTCGAAGATCACCGTGCCGATGCCTTCCAAGGCGGGGTCCGACTGGAGCATCCGGGTCAGGATGCCTTCCGTGACGACGAGGATCCGTGTCTTTTCGCTGACCCGGCCGGCACCGCGCATCCGGTAGCCCACGGTGGCACCCGGCGCCTCGCCCAGGCTTTCGGCCATGCGCTCGGCCGCGGCACGCGCCGCCACGCGCCGCGGCTCGAGCATCACGATGCGTCCCGGGGAAAGGCCGGCCTCCAGCACCGCCAGCGGCACGCGCGTGGTCTTGCCCGCGCCCGGCGGCGCTTCCAGAACGGCCCGGCCCGCACGGCGCAGCGCGTCGAGCAACTCGGGCAGGGCATCGTCGATGGGCAGCCGATCCATGCCCGGGTTATCGCCGAGCGCCGCGCGGCTGGCCAGCCTGCCGGCACCGCCGCGTCTGCGCCGTGCAGGCTTGGCCCCGCAGGTTTCGGCGCGGGTCC
>Ga0076929_101113_pt1 | contig 10460 bp, 7 predicted proteins | sample HotLakConUCCSL28_FD_87104 | JGI IMG/M metagenome (GOLD analysis project Ga0076929, IMG submission 87104) | Hypersaline microbial mat communities from Hot Lake, Washington, USA - Hot Lake Consortium UCC-SL28 (version 3) (version 3) | ecosystem: Environmental > Aquatic > Thermal springs > Hot...
GACCGCATATCGCCGGTCATTGCTGACATACTCGATGGCATCAGTCGCTGCCAGGCCGTCGCTGAGATGCGGTGCCACGCCGGCACTGATTTCCAGCCGATCAGTGGCGATCAGCTCGACCAGCGGGCTTCCGGGCACCGCCAGCGCGCCCAGGCCGATCAGCCGCTGACTGACCACACCCTCAAAGGGACTGGCAATGCCACTTCGTGCCAGCAGCAGCTCAGCCTCGTCCAGGTCAGCCTCGGCTGCCGTGCGTTCTGCCATCGCCTGGCGCAAACGCGTTTCGGCTTCCAGCAGTTGATCCTCGGAGACAAACTGTTCCGGGGCCAACCGGCGGGCGCGTTCGGCGCGCAGCCTGGCCTTCTCCTCCTCCGACAACGCCAGCGCGGCGCGGTCGTAGACCGGCGGACGGCCCATGTTGAGCTGTTTCTTGCGCTTGAGATCGAGCTCGGTCGGCGTCTCGAACGCCTCGTAGAACCGGCCGGCGGCGCGAAGCGCGTCGGCGGCTGCGGCATAGCGGTCGAGCCTCGCGGACTGGCGCTCGAGGCGGTCCCACGTGAGCCCCAGCCATTCGAGGTCTGCCATGATCGCATCCGCGTATTCGGGCTTCGACCTCTCGGGGTCGGTGTCGTCGAGGCGCAGGATGAAGGTGCCGCCGGCCTTCCGCGCGATGAGGAAGTTGAAGAGTGCCGTGCGGAGATTGCCCACGTGGAGGTATCCGGTGGGCGACGGGGCGAAACGGGTGACGGTCATGGGCCAGCTCCTTCGAGCATCCGGCTCTTTCACAAGCCCCCGGATTTGTCCATATCGCCCCCATGCGCTTTGCCGAAGACACCGCCCCCGATGCCGCCGATCTCGAGACGCTCGCGAAGGCCGCCATCGCCGCCCTGCCCGAGGCCTACCGGGCCGAGGCGGCGAAGGTCGTGCTGCGGATCGAGGACTTCGCCCCGGTTGCCATGCTCGACGATCTCGAGATCGAGGACGCCTTCGACCTCACCGGGCTCTACGACGGCATTCCGCTCACGGAGAAATCGGTGATGGACCAGCCCCACGGACCCGACACGATCTGGCTTTTCCGCCGCCCGATCCTCGACGAATGGGCGGGAAGGGGGAACGTGACGCTGGGCGAACTCGTTACCCATGTCTTCGTGCATGAACTCGCGCACCATTTCGGCTGGTCCGACGACGATATCGCCACCATCGACGAATGGTGGACCTGAACGAAACCGGCTTGCGCTGGTGGCGCTAACGGCCCACAAACGGAGCCCGAAGGAGGCCGCCCCATGCGCACCGACATCCTGACGATCACCCTGAACCCGACCGTGGACTTCGCGACGAGCGCGCCGAAGGTCGTGCCGGAGCTGAAGCTGCGCTGCGCCGAGCCGCAGATCGACCCGGGCGGCGGCGGCATCAACGTCGCTCGCGCGATCAGGCTGCTCGGCGGGCAGGCGACGGCCCTTGTCGCCATCGGCGGGGCGACGGGCGCGCATCTCTTGCAGCTTCTGGCGCTCGAGGGCGTGCCGACCGTGGCGTTCCAGGGACCCGGCGAGACGCGGCAGTCGATGTCGGTCATCGACCTGTCGCTGAACGAGCAGTTCCGCTTCGTCATGCCGGGGCCGTCCTGGCATCAGGACGACGTCGACCGGGGCCTGCGCTCGATCGACGCCGCCGCGGGCGACGGCACCCTCGTCGTGCTGTCGGGCAGCCAGCCTCCGGGGGTCGCGAAGGACTTCCCGTCGATTCTCGCCGACCATGTCCGCGACCGGGGGGCGCAGCTTATCGTCGACACGTCCGGGCCCGCCCTCGTCCATCTCGTCGAGGGACCGCGGCGGGCGGTCTCCGTCCTGCGCATGGACGGGCCGGAGGCCGAGGAACTCGCGGGCCGCGCCCTGCCGAACCGCAAGGACACTGCCGATTTCGCCGAAGACCTCGTCCGCAAGGGCGTGGCGCGGGTCGTGATCGTGGCGCGCGGCGCGGACGGTTCGGTGCTGGCCTCGGGCGAAGGGCGCTGGCACGCGGTCGGACCTCCCGTCGAAGTGGTCTCGAAAGTCGGGGCGGGCGACACATTCGTCGGCGCCTTCACGCTGAGCCTCGCCCGCGGCGAGCCCCTGCCCGACTGCCTGGCGCATGGCGTCGCCGCGGCGAGCGCCTCGGTGACGACGGAAGCGACCCGCCTCTGCGAGCCCGCGACGGTGACGCGGCTTCTGGGCGAGACAAGGGTCGAGGCGGTCTAGGTCCGGACGGAGGTAGACGATCCGAGAATTCGCCGCGGGATCGCCCTGCCGGGAAACCGGATTGCGATTGATACTTATTATCAATTATTTCAATGTCTTGTTTCGCCTCGCCCGATCCGGTACAGCCGGGCCAGTACCGGAGGGCGCAGGTGACGACCGCTTTGAAACTCGCCGCGGGAAGTCTCCTGCTGGGGTGCCTCGTGCTCGCCCTCAAGGTGACCGCTTGGTGGATCACGGGGTCGGTCGCGCTTCTGTCGGATGCACTGGAAAGCATCGTGAACCTCGCGACCGCGGGTGCCGCCCTCGTCGCGATCAGGGTTGCCGCGATTCCGCCCGATGCGAACCACCCGTTCGGGCATCACAAGGCCGAGTTCTTCAGCGCGGTGCTCGGGGGTGTCATGATCATACTCGCGGCGGTCTTCATCGCGCGCGAGGCCTACCTGGGCTTCCTGAACCCGAGGGCCCTGACCGCCCCCGTCGAGGGCCTCGCCATCAACGCGGCCGCGACGGCGCTCAACGCCGTCTGGGCCTTCGTGCTCCTGCGCGAGGGCCGGCGGCTGAAGTCGCCGGCCCTCGTCGCCGACGGCCGGCACCTCTGGACCGACGTCTTCACCTCCGCCGGCGTGGCGGTCGGCATCCTTCTGGCGCTCGCGACGGGGTGGTGGGTGCTCGACCCGCTGATGGCGACGCTCGTGGCCGTCAACATCCTCTGGTCGGGGTCGCGGCTGATCAAGACCTCGCTGAGCGGGCTGATGGACGAGGCGGTGCCGGACGTGACCCTCGGCCGGATACGCGATGTCATTTCATCGCAGGCCGCCGGCGCCGTCGAAGCCCACGACCTCAGGACGCGGCACGCGGGACAGGCGACCTTCGTCGAGTTCCACCTCGTCGTTCCGGGCGAAATGAGCGTGCACGACGCCCATGAGATCTGCGACCGCGTGGAAGCCGCGATCATCGCCGAGGTTCCCGATACCCGCGTGACGATCCATGTCGAACCCGAACACAAGTCGAAGGACGACGGGATAGAGATCGCCGATCGATGAGCCCCGGTCGCTAGCCCGCCGGCTCCACCGCGTAGACATGCCGGTCGTAGACGAGCAGGGTCAGGGCGCTCGACCGGCGAAGACGAAACCCCGCCGCCCCGGCGCTCCGTTCGAGCACGGGCAGGAGTTCGTCGAAGGCGGCCTCGCAGAGTTGCAGCGGCAGATGGCGGCCGTGCCAGGGCGTTCCACCGCCGCGCGCCTGGAACCGGATGCTTTCGCCGACCCTCGGCGCATGCTCGAACACGACCCGTTCGACCTCGGCCCAGCGCACATGCGCGGTTCGCGTGGGCGCGAAAAAGCGGGTGTTTGCGAACCCGACACCATCCGGACCGACCTCGAGTTCGAGGCCAATGCGTTTCGACGCGAGGGCGAGCCAGCCGGCGACGCCGAAGAACGCGATCGCGATCGCCCCGGTGATGGCGATGAACGTCACGAGGCTGGGATCGTCCTCGAACAGGTCATGGTAGCGCAGCGCCACGTCGAGCGACATGTAGGCCGGAAGCGCGCCGATGAGGGCGATGCCCAGCCCGACAAACCAGCCTTTGGGGGCGTTTCTCCCGAACTGCCGGGGTGTCATGTGGGATCGCGCCATCGGTTGGCGACGGGATAGCGGCGGTCGAGCCAGAAGGCGCGGTGGGTGAGCCGGGTGCCGGGGGCGGACTGGAAGCGCTTGTATTCGGCGAGATAGATCATCCGCTCGATCCGCTTCACGGTGTCGCGGTCGAAGCCCATCTCCACCACCTCGGCCACGGATTTCTCCTGGTCGATGAGGGCCTCGAGCATCACGTCGAGGTCCTGGTAGGGCGGCAGGCTGTCCTCGTCCTTCTGGTCCTCGCGGAGTTCGGCCGTCGGCGGCTTGTCGATCACCCGGGGCGGGATGACCTCCGCCTCCGGCCCCTTCATCCAGGGCCGGTGATTGGCGTTGCGCCAGCGGCAGGTCTCGAAGACACGCGTCTTATAGAGGTCCTTGAGCGGGTTGTAGCCGCCGGACATGTCACCGTAGATCGTGGAATAGCCCACCGCGACCTCGGACTTGTTGCCGGTGGTCAGAAGCATCTCGCCGAACTTGTTCGACAGCGCCATGAGGAGAAGGCCGCGCAGGCGCGACTGGATGTTCTCTTCGGTGGTGTCCTCGGGCAGGCCGTCGAACAGCGGGCCGAGGGCTTCGGAGACCGCCGCGCGGGGTCCCGAGATCGGCACCGTGTCGAGCCGGCAGCCGAGGGCCTCGGCGACCGCCGAAGCGTCCTCGAGCGAGACTTCCGATGTATATTCCGAGGGCAGCATCACGCAGCGGAGGTTCTCCGGCCCGAGCGCGTCGGCCGCGATGGCGGCGACGAGGGCCGAATCGACCCCCCCCGAGAGCCCGAGCACCGCTTTCGAGAAGCCGGTCTTGCGAAAGTAGTCGGCCACCGAGAGCACCATCGCGTGGTAGTCCTGCTCGAGAGGCTCGGGGTAGACCTGCCGCGCGCCGGTTTCGGCCTGCCAGCCCCCGGCCGTCTCGGTGAAATCGACATGGACGATGCATTCGTCGAAAGCCGGCAGGGAGACCGCGAGTTGCCCGTGGGGGTTCAGCACGAAGCTCGCGCCGTCGAAGACCTGGTCGTCCTGTCCGCCCACCATGTTGAGATAGACCAGCGGCAGGCCGGTCTCGACGGTGCGCTCGACCATCAGTCCGAGCCGGCGGTCGAGCTTGTCGCGGTAATATGGCGAGCCGTTCGGCACGAGGAGAAGCTCCGCCCCGCTTTCGGCGAGCGCTTCGGGAACATCCGGCGACCAAGCGTCTTCGCAGATCGGCGAGCCGATGCGCAGGGGACCGACCCGGTAGGGACCGGAGATCGGCGCGGATTCGTAGAGGCGGACCTCGTCGAACACGGTCTCGTTGGGAAGCTTGTGCTTCAGCACCCGCGCCTTCACGGCACCGCCCTCGAGGATGAAATAGGCGTTGTAGAGAAGGCCGATCCCTTCGCGCCATGGCCCGCCGATGGCGATCGCCGGACCCTCGGCGCATTCGGCCGCCAGCGCCTCGATGGCCGCGACGCAGGCGCGTTCGACGGCGGGCTTCATCACGAGGTCCTGGGGCTGGTAGCCGAGGATGAACATCTCGGTGAACGCGACGAGGTCGGCGCCCGCCGCCTTCGCCGCCTCCCAGGCCTCGCGCGCCAGCGCGGTGTTGCCGGCGATGTCGCCCACCGTGGGGTTGAGCTGCGCCAGGGTCAGTCGGAACATTCCGGCCATCGGCCCTCCTCGAAGTCGCCGGGAGACTTAGCAGATGCGGGCGGGAGGGAAAGACCGCACCCGAAAAGCGTTGCGGGCCAAATGGGGGGTGGGTAGATTGGCGCCCGAACCGGAGAACGGGTGGGCGAGCGGCAGACATGACAGCTTTTGCAAATGCGCTTCGGCGGGTCGGGGTTTCAGGCCTCGCGATCGTGCTGGCCGCCGGCATCGCCGTGGCGCAGTCCGAAGATGTGGTGACCAAGCAATACGACGACGGCGGAGTCTACGAGGGCACGTTCCGGGAGGGCAAGCAGCACGGCACCGGCACCTACCGGCTGCCGAACGGCTACGTCTACACCGGCGAGTGGGTCGACGGCGAGATCCGCGGCCAGGGCCGGGCGGAGTTCCCGAACGGCTCGGTCTACGAGGGCGAGTTCGTCGCCGGAAAGCCCGAGGGGCGCGGCCGGATCACCTTCGCCGATGGCGGCACCTACGAGGGTGAATGGGTCGACGGCAAGATCAACGGCGAGGGGGTCGCGGTCTACGCCAACGGCGTGCGCTACGAGGGCGGCTTCACAGATGCGCTGCACGACGGCCAGGGACGGATGGAAAGCCCCAACGGCTATGTCTACGAGGGCCAGTGGTCCGGAGGCATCAAGGAAGGCAAGGGCAAGATCACCTACCCCGACGGCGCGGTCTACGAGGGCGACCTCGTGCAGGGCGCGCGCGAGGGCCGGGGCACGCTCACCATGCCCGACGGATTGGTCTATGTCGGGGAATGGGCGAACGGTCAGATCAACGGGACCGGGCGTCTCACCCAGCCCAACGGCGATGTCTACGAGGGCGAGCTTGTCGACGGCAAGCGGCAGGGCGAAGGCCGCGTCGTCTACTCGAACGGCGACGTCTACGCGGGCACGTTCGAAAACGACCGCCGGCACGGGGTGGGCACCTTCACCGGGACCGACGGCTATCTCTACACCGGCCAATGGGTCGAGGGCCGGATCGAGGGCACGGGCAAGGTCACCTACCCCGACGGGTCGGTCTACGAGGGCGAGTTCGAGGATGATCTCGCCGACGGCACCGGCAAGATCACCTACCCCGACGGCAACACCTACGAAGGCGAGTGGAAGGCCGGGGTCATCGAGGGCGAGGGCACGGCGACCTACTCCAACGGGCTCGTCTACGAAGGCGGGTTCAGGAACGCGCAGATGCATGGCACCGGCACCATGACCTTCGCCGACGGCTACCGCTACGAGGGCGAATGGCGGGACGGCCAGCGCTGGGGGACGGGAACCGCGACCTATTCCGACGGCACCGTCTACGAAGGCGACTTCGTCGCCGGCCAGCGCGAGGGACAGGGCACCATAACCATGCCCGACGGCTTCACCTATACCGGCGCCTGGGAAGATGGCGAGATCGACGGCGAAGGCGTGGCGACCTATGCCAACGGCGACGTCTACGAGGGGATGTTCAGCTCCGGGAAGCGCCAGGGCGAGGGAACCATCCGTTATGCCTCGGGAGAGGTCGTCAGCGGAAACTGGGAAGGCGGAGCGCTCACCGAGACCGACACCATATCCGAAGGTGAAGACACCACCTCCGAAGAGGAAGACACCGCATCCGGGGAGGAAACGGCGACGGAGTGATCCGCCGCCGACCGGGTGCGCGCCGCACGGGGCAGGAGTGCCAGGCCCCTGCCTTCGCGACATCCCCGAATTGACGAGGTCTGATCGCCCCCGGTTTCGTTTCGGGCCTGACCTGGAACCCCGCGCGGTGGGACGCTCCGGCGCACCGAGGCCGCAGCCCTGAGGCGCGGGGCGGCGTGACCCTAGACCCGCTCGCCGCTCTCCATCCGGTCGAGAAAATCCTCCGCTGCCGAGAGGATCTGCGACCGCCGGTCCTTCTTCATCCGGTCCCAGGTGCCGTACAGGTTCGCCATGCGCGGGTTCTTCGAGAACCGGTCGCGATGCCGGTCGAGGAAGGCCCAGTAGAGCAGGTTGAAGGGGCAGGCCCCTTCCCCGAGCTTCGTCTTCACGTCGTAGGCGCAGCCGTCACAGTAATCGGACATCTTCGCGATGTAGTTCCCCGAGGAGACGTAGGGTTTCGAGCCGACGATGCCGCCGTCGGCGAACTGGCTCATGCCAATGACGTTCGGGGCCTCGACCCATTCGTAGGCGTCGGCGTAGACCGCGAGATACCATTCGTGGACCTCGGCGGGGTCGATGCCGGCGAGAAGCGCGAAATTGCCGGTGACCATCAGCCGCTGGATGTGGTGGGCATAGGCCTCCTCCATCGTCTGCTCGACGGTCTTGGCGACGCAACGCATGTCGGTCGCCCCGTCCCAGTAGAAACCCGGCAGCTTGCGGACGTGGCCGAGTTCGTTGCGGGCGGTGTAGCCGGGGCCCTCGCGGAAATAGATGCCGCGCATGAATTCGCGCCAGCCGATGATCTGGCGGATGAAGCCCTCTACCGCGTTGAGCGGGGCATGGCCTTGCCGGTAGGCCGCTTCAGCCGCCTCGCAGACCTCGAGGGGGTCGAGCAGCCCGACATGGATGTAGAGCGACGTGATCGAGTGGTAGAGGAACCGCTCGTCCGAAAGCATCGCGTCCTGGTAGTCGCCGAACCGGGGCAGCGCCTTCTTCACCCAGTCGGCGAGCGCGCGCTTCGCCTGTCCCGGTTCGACGGCGAACCAGAACGGGCGGAGCGACCCGTAGTTCTTCGAAAAGCGCTTCTCGACGAGCGAAAGCACGTCTTCGGTGATCTCGTCGGGGGTGAAGTGCATCGGGCCCGAGTAGCTCACCTCGTCCGGGGCGGGCTTGCGATTCTCGGCATCGTAGTTCCACTTGCCGCCCTCCGGGGCGTCGCCATCCATGAGAAGGCCGGTCTTCCTGCGCATCTCGCGGTAGAAATACTCCATTCGGAGCGATTTCCGGCCGCTCGCCCAAGTCTCGAACTCCGCGTGGGTGGCGAGGAAGCGGTCGTCTTCCACGATCTCGACGTCGAGCGGGCAATCCTCCAGGGCCGCGATCAGGCGGAATTCGCCGGGTTCGGTGGCGAGAACCCTGTTGCACCCGTGCTTGTCGGCATAGCGGAGAAGCTCGCCGTGGACCGACCCGGAATTGTTCGCGTCGTCGAGGGTCGTGTATGCCACCCGCCAGCCGTCCTCCTTCAGGCGCGCCGCGAAGTGGCGCATGACCGAGAAGAGAAAGGCGATTTTCTTGGGGTGATGCGGCACGTAGGTCGCTTCGTCCATCACCTCGGCCATCACGACGATGTCGCGCTCGCGGTCTGCGGCCTTGAGGGCGGCGATGTCGGGCGTGCACTGGTCGCCGAGGACGAGGACGAGGCGGCTCACCAGACGATTTCCCGGAACGCGTAGTCGAAGAAGCGCCCGGTGTGCTCGGGGCCCGCCCGTTCGACCACGTCGACGAGGTTTCTCGCCGCCTCCCCGGGCGGGACGGTCTTGTGGCGGCCGGCGTATTTCGCGGTGAAATCCGTTTCGACCGTGCCGGGGTGGAGGGCGAGCACGGTCGCCTGCTTGTGGCTGCGACGGAGTTCTATCGCCGGTGTGGAGAAGCTGGTTGAGCGCGGCCTTCGCCGTGCGGTAGCTCGCCCAGCCGCCGATGGCGTTGTCGCCGATCGAACCGACGCGGGCGGACAGAGCGGCGAAGGTGGCCGGACGGTCCTTCGGCAGAAGATGGAGGCCGTGCCTGAGAACCAGAAACGGGCCGACGGCGTTGAGTGCGAACTGGTCGACAAGCGCCTTCTGCGTGACGGCCCTTATCGTCTTCTCGGGTTCCGCGCCGTCGATCTCGAGCGCTCCCGTGGCGACGAAGATGAGGTCGAACGCGCCCTCGACGGCGCCGATCCCGCGCTCGACCGACGCTTCGTCGGTCACGTCGAAGCCGTCGCGTGACCGCGACAGCCCCTCGACCGTCCAGCCGCGTGCCTCGAGTTCCCCCAAGACCGCCCCGCCGATACCGCCGCTCGTTCCGATCACCAATGCCCGCTTCATCGCTCTCTCCGTTGACCCCGCGCGACCTAGGGCCACCTCGTTCGATGACGAGCCCGGGGACCCGGAGGTGAGACGATGCGCCCGGGGTGGGGAAGATGTTCATCGCTTCGACCGGGGCGCGAAGATCGCCGCTTTCGACTACACCCCGACGCTGCCCGAAGGTGCCGAGCCGCTGCCGCCCGGGGTCGATTGCATGATGTTCTGACCGACCGATTGAAGCCGCCGGCCGGATGCTGTTTCCTGTCGCCCCGGCACCGGAGGAGCAACCCATGACCACGCCCAAGATCTACCACATCCCCGTCTGCCCCTTCTCCCAGCGCGTGGAGATCCTGCTGTCACTGAAGGGCCTCGCCGGAGCCGTGGACTTTCACGTCATGGACGTGACGGAACCCCGGCCCGACTGGTTTCTCGAGATGACGGGCGGGACGACCGCGATGCCGGTGATGGACCTCGGCGGAGGGCGGGTGCTGAAGGAGAGCCTCGTCATTCTCCAGTACGTGGAGGAGACGTTCGGAAAGCCGCCGATCCTGCGCGCCGACCCCTACGAGCGGGCGGTGGAGCGGATGATGATCACCCGGGAAAACGAGTTCACCATCGCCGGCTACACCATGGTGATGAACCGCGACCGGGACAGGACGGCCGGCCTGCGCGACCGGCTGCTCGGCCATTACCAGTGGCTCGACGCATTTCTCCGCCGCCACAACCCCGACGGAACATGGCTTTTCGACGGGTTCGGAATGGCCGAGACGGTGTATGCACCGCTCTTCGTGAGGTTCCTTTTCCTGGATTATTACGAGGGTTTCGAGTTGCCGAAGGACGGCCGCTTCGACCGGGTGGCGAAATGGCGCGATGCCTGCCTTGCCCACCCCGCCGCCCAGCAGGTGAGCGAGCGCGAGATCGTGACGGTCTACTACGATTACGCCGTCGGTCTCGGCAACGGCGCGCTCGCGCGCAAGC
>Ga0076929_101120_pt1 | contig 10401 bp, 9 predicted proteins | sample HotLakConUCCSL28_FD_87104 | JGI IMG/M metagenome (GOLD analysis project Ga0076929, IMG submission 87104) | Hypersaline microbial mat communities from Hot Lake, Washington, USA - Hot Lake Consortium UCC-SL28 (version 3) (version 3) | ecosystem: Environmental > Aquatic > Thermal springs > Hot...
CCGGCGTTAGTTTTCACGGCACCCTATTTCAATCAAAGGCGCGAGTTAGTCGTCGCCACACTAGGGAGGAATGCCATGATGATCAATCTGAAGGTCGCGCTCGCTTCGACGACTGCATTCGTTGCGGCCGGCACGTTCGCCCTTGCGGAGGGTGAACCGATTACACTTGGACACCTGTCGCCTCACACCGGAGCCTATAGTCACTTCGGGCCTCATTTCGACGGTGCGACGGACTTCGCGCTCGGGTTCGTGAATGAGAATCCTCCGCTTGGTCGACCGATCAAGGCGATCCATGCGGATTTTGCAGCCCTCGGGGAAGGTCAGACCGCCAGACGACTGGTCGAGAGCGAGGGAGTGGATATCCTTTACAATGCTGCCCACGCCTACGAGTCCTACCGAGACTGGATCATAGACTACATCGCCGAGAACGGTCGCCCGATGATGCCGTCGGTTCACGCAGGTTCTCAGAAGCAAGAATACGGAGGCACGCCCGCAGAGCCCTTGTTTCGCGGCTCACCCATGGATACTGCTCAGGCGACGGCGGTCGCGCTTTACGCGCAGAGCCTTGGAGCGGAGTCAGTTGTTATCGTCGCATCCGAGGATGCGGGGATGCAGATGTCCCAAGACGCGGCAGCAGAGGCGGCTGCGCTTCTCGGGATGGAGGTTATGGCGACCATCGATATCCAGACGGAACAGACGTCCTACCGTTCGGAGATCGCCCGAGCCAACGGCATGCAACCCGATGCGATGATCGTGTTCTCCCAGGCCGAAGAAGGCGGCATCATGATCAAGAACGCGGCAGAAATGGGCATGTCGGCGACATGGTTGGGCGAGCCCAACTGGCTGGCCGACGAATTGCCACGCACGGCCACCATGGGTGCGATGAATACGCAGGACGGCATCTACATCGTCGGGTACTCTCACATGGAAGGGCCGGCATGGGACTTCTTCAAGTCCAACTGGGAAGCCTCCGAGTACGCAGACCTGTCGCCGGCGGGCGATTCTTATACGATGCAGATGTATGACATCGTGAACATGACCGCTCTCGCCATCGAAGCGGCCGGAACAACGGACGCCCGCGAATGGGCCCAGCACGTGCGCGAGGTTGCTATGGCGCCGGGCACGAAAGTCTACACGTACCAGGAAGGGATCGAGGCGCTGCGAAACGGTCAGGATATCGACTACGAGGGTGTGACCGGGAGCTACGACTACAACGATACCGGAGTCGTATCGGGTCAGTTCGCCGCGTTTTCATGGCTGTCGACGACCGAATGGGAGAAGGTTGACGACATCAACGGGTCCGAAGTGCTGGATCTGAACAGCCGACTGACCATCAATCCTTCCTGAGGTCACAAAAACGGCGCACGGGCTGCCCGTTTAGCGATTATTCGGGCAGCCCATTTGCTTGGGCAGCAATGTGATTTCCCGTAGATCAGGCTTGTCATCATGTCGCTTCTGACGAACGCACTCTTGCTGGGGTTGATCGAAGCCGCTCCTTTGATCCTCGCCGCGATGGGATTCACACTCATATTCTACCTGAATGGCTTCATGAACATTGCGTTCGCCGAGAATATCACTTTCGGTGCCTTCTTTGCGGTCTTTTTCACATCCACCCTTGGCCTGGGTTTCTATCTGTCCATTATTCCGGCATCACTCTTGTCGGGCGTCGTGAGTGTCCTGACCTACCTCCTCATCTTCCGTCCGGCCGAGCGTCGGGGCATCGGCCCGGCCGAAATGATCATCCTCTCGGTTGGTCTCAGCTTCGTGCTCCGCTACGTGACGCGGCTGATCGTCGGACCGGAGCTTTACTACCTCGAGAACGTAACGCCGACCTATTTCCGCTTCATGGGAATGGGCATGACGAGCTTTCAACTCACGGCAATGGCCCTTGTCGTAGTGCTGGCGACAGCCCTTTACATATTCATGTACCGCACGCGGGTCGGCGAGATGATGCGAGGGCTTGCCGACAACCGGGAGCTTGCCCTAGTCAGCGGGGTCGACCCGACCCGCATCTCGGCGCTGATCTGGTTCATCGCCGGTGTCGCGGGCGGATTGGCCGGGGTGTTCTTCGGTGTCTTCTCCTTCGTCAACACGCTGGTTGGATGGAACCTGATCCTGATCATCATCATGATCTCGATCATCGGAGGCGTCGGCAACATCCGGGGCGCGATCCTGGCCGCGATCGCAGTCGGGATAACGACATCATTGATTTCGCTTGTATCAACACCGCTCTACGGAGAGATCCTGTTGCTGGTGTTCTTCATCGCTTTTCTGAAGCTCAAAAGCCGGGCGGTTTGACCCATGTTCGAATTGCTCTCCAACTATGCGCTGTTCTCCTTGTCGACGGTCATGGCCTTCGCTGCACTGGCGACACTTCTGCATTTGCAATTCGGGCTTACCGGAATCGTGAATTTCGGAATAGTCGGCTTCTGGGGCCTCGGCATGTACACATTCGGGATCTTGTTGATCCAGTACGAAGTCCCATACCTGTTAGCGATGGTGCTGTCGGTCGCGATCGTGGCTGTCGTTTCACTGATCATCGGGTGGGTGATCGTCGACCTCTCTGACCAGGCTGTGCTTGTGGCCACTCTGGCTTTCGGCACGATCGTGGCCGATTTGGTGACGACGGAGAAATGGCTGACCGAAGGTGTCGTGGGCCTTGGGACAGTGCCGCACCCGATCCAGGCGGGCGAATCCTCACTTTGGCTATTCCTGATACTGGCGGCGCTGACGATCGCAATTGTCATCTATTCTGCTCTCATCGCCAGGACGCCTTACGGTCGACTGCTGGCCGCAAGCCGGGACAACGAGCTGCTTGCCCGGGGACTTGGCAAGAACACCCGCCGAGAGAAGCTCACTTTATTCGTGATTACTTGTGCCCTGATGGGCCTTGTCGGGGTCTTGAGCGCTCCAGTCCATCGCTTTCTGACACCGGACCTAATCGGCCCGGGTGTCACCTTTTCCGCATGGATCGCGCTGATCGTCGGTGGCAAGCGGCACCCACTTGGCGGAGTGCTGGGTGTCGCGCTTACGATCTTCGTTTTCGACTTCGTGATCGAAACATATGTCCCGGTGCCGTCGGAGCACGCGGCGACGGTCACGGTCATCAAGACGATCGTTTACGGCGTCACGCTCATCGCAGTGCTCATGTTCAGACCGCTCGGTCTGATGGGTACCAGGCGTAAAAAGACGTCATAGTAGAAAATGGACAGGAACACGGAGTGAAAGACTACAGGATCGAAGTGAATGGTTTGCGCAAGAGTTATGGCGGCCGCGTCGTCAACGACATCCCAAAGCTGACCCTCGCCGAGCGCCGCATCGAAGGACTGATCGGGCCGAACGGTGCTGGCAAGACCACTTTGATGAGCCTGATAACCGGGCGCATTGGCGCGGATTCCGGCAGCGTGCTTCTGTTTCAGGGCGACGAGGCGACTGAAATCTCGGGTTTGAGCCAGGACAGGATCGCGCGTCTCGGAGTGGTGAGAACGAACCAGAAGATCCAGGACTTCGAGAGCCTAACCATGGAAGACTCGATGATGCTTTCACTCGCTACCCACCGCGATGAATCGCCTTGGAAACTGTTTGGTGTTCGGTCGTTTTCCGATCGCTGCTCTCCCATTATCCGCAACTTTGTTGGCGCGCTGAAACTCAGCGATCCGAGCGGCCGGGCATTGTCGGCCGGAGAGAAGAAGCTCCTGGACATCGTGCGCTGCCTGCTCTTGAAGCCCAAGGTTCTGCTGATGGACGAACCGACCGTCGGACTTCCGACTGACCAGACCGACGAGGTCATGTCGCTGGTCCGCCGGATTGCCGATCAGGAAGACATGAAGGTCGTCATCATCGAGCACGATCTCGACCTGATCTGGAAAGTCTGCGAGCACGTGCACTTCATGGCTGACGGCAAGATCTTGCTCCACGGCACGCCCGAGGAGGTGCGCACGAACCAGCTCGTCCGCGACAAGTACATGGGGGAAAGTCATGCTTGAGCTCAGCGGTCTTCGAAGCGGGTATGGTGGCGTAACGATCCTCAAGAACGTCGATCTGACCGTGGAAGCGGAGATCTTTGCGGTACTTGGCGCGAATGGCGCAGGGAAGACCACGCTGATGAAAACCATCGCGCGTCTCCTTACGCTGGAGTCGGGGACGCTTCGCTTCTTGGGGGATGACGTTTCGCAGGTACAGCCAAACAAACTGGCGGAGATGGGCATCTCCATCGTCCCGCAGGAAGCGAACATATTCCCCGACCTGACCGTACGCGAGAACCTTTCGTTGGGGACACTCTTCGGCGCGCGGTCCCATCGGGCGAGGATCGACGAGGTCTTTGACCTCTTTCCAGATATCGCTGCCCTCGCCAACCAAAAGGCGGGTAGCCTCAGCGGCGGTGAGGCGCAGATGGTTGCCTTTGGTCGCGCCCTTGCGCAAGAACCTCGCCTGATGCTGCTTGACGAGCCAACGACTGGGTTGTCGCCCAAGTATGTGGAACTGCTTCTTTCAAAGGTCCGCGAAATCCACGAAAGCGTTGGGGTTGCGATTCTTCTTGCCGAACAAAACGCCGTGAAGGCGCTTGAGGTGGCAGACCGGGTCCTCGTGCTCAGCCTTGGCGCTGTCTATCTGAACAGTCCCACCGCGCAGACTGACCTAGAGGCGATCCAGGCCGGATACCATATCTAGAAGGGGTGCAATCAGACGCCTGCCGAAAGACAGACAATTCTGGCCATCACGTTGGCTGGGCGTCGATGCTGTCGCGATACTTGTGGACTTCCAGCAGCAACTCTATGGCCAACTCGATATCCGTCTTGCGCTCCTGCCAGCAGATCCCCAGCACCAGAGTCTGTGGCCGGTTGGCGCCTTGCCGCCTCGCCATGGCCACAGTGAGGAATTCGGCCTGCCCGCCGCCGTTCTCGCCCTTTTGGGCCCGCCCGCTGCGAAATTGGTGAACGGCGGAGTCCGCATCACCCGAAAGCTGAACGACTTCGTCGAACCTCTCGAAAGGTTTGAAAGTGATGCTGTTGGGATTGAACCCGTGCAGGAAGGCTCCGATCTGCAGGCCACCGTCCAGATGTCCGGCGAATGAAGTCTCGCCGGTCTGATCCCTCAGGTATTGCACGATAGGCGTCAGTCTTTGCACCGGTATCTCGTGGCCAAGGGCACTGAGTGCGATCTGCTGTGCCCGAGGCCCGATAACGAGGTTACCGTCCTCGTCATGTCTGAGCCAGCCCAGACGTTCCAACTCGTTGACAGCCAGGTAGCTGGAACTCACTGGCATGTTGAGGGCCTTCGCGACGCAATAGGAGGTGCTGACCGGCTGTGACGCCACCAACCGCACGATGTTGAGAAGGCGCGTCGTTGAGTCCGTGTAGAGGTTTGCAGGTTCTGGTTTCTCCATCATCATTTTATTTCCGCCCGTGCAATCCGTCGGCATGAACATGGTCGGCAGATCTGTTCCACGCGACCTTACGCTCTGCGTGGATGTCGGCCCGCACCGACTTTGTCTCGTGGCCCCGGGTGACGACAATTTCCAGATTGCACTCGATCAGCTTGGGCACCTGTCGGCCATGCAGAGCGTCGAGCGCGGTTTGGAAGCTCACAGCGCCCATCGCCGGCGGGTAGTCAACACCGCAGAGCGGCATCCCCTCGCTCGTGGCAAGCTTGTACATTAGGTTCATCTCGCCTCCTGTATGGGGCGGGAGCTCACCGCCTCGGATGCCACTATCCATGAGGGCGTTCAGTGACCCCACGCCTTGCAGGCCTGAATCGCACCACACTCCGTCGGGGACGATGTTCCGACGCAGAAAGCCGCGAACAATCTCGAAGCCGCGCTCTGCCAGCCAATCGGTGTATTCAACTGCGATGACCTCAATGTCCGGCAGATCTGCAAAGACCTTGGAAGCAGCCTTCAGCCGGATCGTGCATGGGCTCGCGCCCTGTAGTCCACAGAGCATTAGGATCTTGCCCTTGCCCTTGAGTTGCTCTGCAAGCCAGACCGCGCTCAGCCGCCCGACCATCTCGTCGGAAGCCGTCACAAACGAAACGAGATGTCGCCGCTCCCCACAAAGCCGGTCGACGCCGATGATCGGGATCCCGGCCGCCACGACAGTTTTGATCGCAGCACCGAGAGCGACGTTCTTCTCCGTCGCAGCGCTGAGAATACAAAGATCAATCTTCTGTTCTTTCATTTCAAGAATTTGTTCGGCTTGCAAGTCGGGGTCGTTGTTGGCGTTGGTGATCACGAGATCGGATAATATCGGGTGCTGCCGACTGGCGGCAGCCCGCAGGCTCCGTTCCATCGCGCGCCTCCAGGGATGCGACGACGAGGCGTTGGCGAACCCGATCGAAAACGGAGGCGTACTTCGGAAATGGTCGGTATTGGAGATTTCCAGGAGGCTTCGATCAAATTTCAGCCGCCTAGGTGTCCCGGCGATGGATCGGCCCAGCTTCGATCCCAGCGAGACACGTAGCGGCACGTCCGCCTTCATCGGCGAGAACAATAGGCTTCTCGCCGACGGACCGAGCGCCACATGACCCCGCGCGCTGCGCTCCAGAAAGCCATTGGCGATCATATCGTTTACCAGCTTTTGCCCCGAGGAACGGGGAATGCCGCAATGCTGAAGCACTTCCGATATGCGGCGCGAGCGTTGCACCGCCGGAAAGCAACTTAGGATTGCGTCGATACGTGCGAAACTCTTCATCGGACCTCCGACACGCCACTAGATATCTCATATACTGGAATGCCGAGCGCTAGGCGACTGCTTCGTCTCGTATCTTGGAAGAAACTCATGCTTGCGGGGTGGTCAGGTTTAGCCATGCGGATAACGCTTCGGTCTTGATGAGCGTTCTTGGGAGGGAAAGCGATGACTCTTGTGTCTCGAAATCCGGCAACTGGCGAGATCATTCATTCGTATCCCGTTCATACGGCTCAGGACATCGACAAACGGATCGAAATTGCTTCCACGACATGGCGGCAATGGTCGGTGGCGCCGATGGCGGAACGCTCCGCCTTCTTGTTGAGGCTTGCGGATCTGCTTGAAGAACGGGCCGACGAATACGGTCGATTGATTACGAGCGAGATGGGCAAACCTATCAGGGAAGCCGTTGCAGAGGTCAACAAGGCCTCTATGGCGGCACGGCACTTTGCCGAGAACGGGCCAGACTACCTTTCCGACGTGCCCATCGAAGGGTTGAATGCCTTCGTGCGATACGCACCTTTGGGACCGGTCTTTGCCATAATGCCTTGGAACCTACCGTTCTGGCAGGTCCTCCGATTCTTCATTCCGACCGCTCTCGCCGGCAATACCGTTTTGGTGAAACACTCCGACAGCGTTCAGGGCTGCGCTCAGGCGCTGGAACAAGTCATCCAAGATGCCGGTGCGCCGGGTGGCCTTTATCAGAACCTCGCAATCCGGCGCGATGCAGTTGCCGCCATAGTTGCAGACCCGCGCGTCGCGGCCGCGACAGTGACGGGCAGCACTGAAGCCGGGCGGGCCGTCGCCGAGGTCGCGGGCAAGCACGGCAAGAAAGTGGTCCTGGAGCTTGGCGGTTCCGATCCTTTCCTTGTCTTCGAAGACGCGGATCTGGACAAGGCAATCAGCTTTGCGGTCCTGTCGCGTTTCGCCAACAACGCGCAAAGCTGCATCGCCGCAAAGAGGATTCTCGTCGCCGACGCAATTTACGATCGTTTCGTAGCGGCTTACGTAGAGCAGGTCGAGGGAATTGCCGTCGGCGATCCGATGGACCCCGAAATTCGAATGGGTCCTATGGCACGGCCGAGCGTCGTCGAGGATTCCGAGCGTCAGGTGGCAGCGGCCGTCGACCAAGGCGGGCGTGTGCTATGTGGGGGCAAGCGCCTTGCTCGGCCGGGTAACTACTTTGCTCCAACCGTTGTCGTCGATCTGCCTCACGACGCGCCGATTGTGCGAGAAGAGGTTTTTGGACCCGTGGCCATGCTGTTCCGTTTCGAAGACGAGGAAGAGGCGGTGCGCCTCGCCAACGACAGCGAGTATGGGCTCGGCGCGACGATCTGGACCGGCGACGAAGGCCGGGCCGGGCGCGTGACGGACCTGCTCCACGCCGGTGCGGTGTTCATAAATAGCTTTGTCCGGTCCGACGCGCGTGCTCCGTTCGGAGGTGTGAAGGCTTCTGGTTTCGGACGGGAGCTCGGCGCTGTTGGAACGCGAGAACTGACCAACGCAAAGCTGGTCTTCTCAGAGTGAACTGAGCTCTGAACGGCCATTCGTGCGAGACACAACCGCGAGAGCATCCATGAGCGACAAAATCGACTACTTGATCCTAGGCGGCGGCTCGGCGGGCTGTGTTCTGGCCTCGCGGCTTTCGGAAGACCCGAACATCTCCGTCGTTCTGGTTGAGGCAGGCCGCGACCTGACGAAGGATTCGATGCCAAGTGACATCCGCTTGCGGTATCCTGGCAAGGCTTTTCTCAATCCCGACTATGTCTGGCCCTCGCTCGAATGCTTCATCGGCGCCGAAGAGCAGGCCAACGCCAGACGGATCCCGCGGTTTTATGAGCAGGCAAGGGTCCTTGGCGGCGGTTCGGCAATCAATGCCATGGTCGCCAACAGAGGCTCGCCGAAAGATTACGATGAGTGGGGCAAAGTTGGTGCAGACGGCTGGAACGGCGAGACGGCGCTGAAATACTTCCGCAAGCTGGAGCACGACGCCGATTTTGACGACGAGTATCATGGAAAAGGCGGCCCGATCCCAGTGCGTCGGGTACCCGAATCCAAAGTCTCGCCTTTCGTCAAACAGGTGAAGAAGACACTGGCGCGTCAGGGTTACGCTCTGAAAGCTGATCAGAACGGGCGATGGGAGGACGGGGTCTTCCCCGCAGCGATCGCGGTCAGCGACGATGGTGAGCGGGTGCCGGCCTCGATTGCCTATCTGACGCCCGAGGTCCGCAAACGACCCAACCTTGTGGTCAGGACACAGGCTACTGCAGAGACCCTTGAGTTCGACGGTGGCCGGGTGTCCGGCGCACGGATCCTGTCGACTGGGAAAGCCGAAACGCTTTATGCAGAAGAGACGATCGTTGCCCTCGGCGGTATTCATTCCTGCACATTGTTGATGCGCAGTGGGATTGGGCCAAGGTCTGAGCTGGAGGAGCTTGGCATCGATGTCCATGCCGACTTGCCCGGCGTCGGCAAGAACCTGATGGAGCATCCGCTGATTGCGGTATCGACCTATCTTCCGGCTGGCATGCGAATGCAGGATCCGGATGAGCACCACGATCAGGCGCTGTTGCGGTGGACTTCGAGCATCCCGGATGCACCTGATGGGGACATGCACTTCGCGATCATCGGACGAACCGCGGCGCACAAGATCGGTCAGCGCATGGGGACGATTCTGATCTGGGTGAACAAGTCCTTCTCACGCGGCGAGGTTCACCTGAAGTCAGCTGACGTTCACACACCACCCCATGTCGATTTCCGGCTGTTGTCGGACCGGCGCGACCTTGTCAGGCTAAAGGAGGGCGTGCGCAAGGCGGCATCCATTCTAACGGATCCGAAAATGACAGAAGTGACAGGCCCAGCGTTTCCCACAAGCTATTCCGAACGGGTCAAGAAAGTGTCACAGCCAGGTGCTTGGAACGGGCTTCAACTGGCCACGCTCGCCGCTATTCTTGATTTGTCTGGTCCACTGCGTGACCGCGTGATCCACTCGGTCATCACGTTGGGCAACAGCCTAGAAAAGCTACTGGACGACGATGCCGCGCTTGGTCGCTTTGTTGCCAGCTCCGTTTCTGGTGTCTGGCATGCCTCGGGGACATGCCGGATGGGCGCGAATGACGATCCTATGGCTGTGACGAACGGCGAAGGTCAGGTTCATGGCGTTCCAGGCTTGCGCGTTTGCGATTCGTCCATCATGCCCACGATCCCCCGAGCCAACACGAACATGCCGACATTAATGCTCGCAGAATGCATTGCAGATCGCATCAAGCACGGCTAGCGGCAGAGCTCACGGTCCATTTCGCCTACGATTTCGGGCCGGACGACGAATTTGCCCGCATCTCGGGCCTTGCTCGCTAAGGGGAAAAGTCCGCAAACTGCAGCAGGTTGCCTTCGCGAAACTCTAGCTCTGCCCTCGGTGGGGGTGAAACGAAGCAACTAGCACAACAAGCGCTGTGAGAACGCTCCGGGATTGCTGGATGGTCCTGCCGGCCATCTCATGGGCCGCCTCGCTGCGGCGAACATGACCGCGATCAATGTAGTACCCGGTGTCGATCGAGCCATCTTCGTGACGAAGCTCTCCAGCACCTCACCTTCGTGGTCGACGGCTCGCCAGAGGTAGTGCCGCTCGCGGAGCTGTCAGACCAATTCGAACCCGTCTCCACTGGGGCAGGGTCGCAGTCCTTTATCCCGTGCAGAGACGACGCCACTCGGCGAGAGC
>Ga0076929_101124_pt1 | contig 10315 bp, 10 predicted proteins | sample HotLakConUCCSL28_FD_87104 | JGI IMG/M metagenome (GOLD analysis project Ga0076929, IMG submission 87104) | Hypersaline microbial mat communities from Hot Lake, Washington, USA - Hot Lake Consortium UCC-SL28 (version 3) (version 3) | ecosystem: Environmental > Aquatic > Thermal springs > Hot...
GCGGCTGGGTGCATTATGCGCTGATCTCGGGCAACAGGACCGTCATCGTCGATCAGGACATGCTGCCCCTGCTGCGCCGCCCGGCCGAGGAGGCACCGGCCACGGCACGGCTTGAAGCCGGGGTGATCGCGCGGCTGGACGAATGCACCATCGACTGGTGCCGCATCGCGGCGGGCGGATTTCGGGGCTGGGTGCCCAAGACGGCGCTCTGGGGGGTCGACCCCGAAGAGACCCGCGACTGACCTGCACCGACCCGGCCTGCCGCAGGCAATGTCGCGCACGCGGCATATTGCGGGATTGGATTTCCTGCCCGAAACGCCGATCATGAGCCTTCACCAGGAACGAACGGGTGACGATGGACGTGGGATTTTACTACATGGCCAATGCCGGAGGGCGTCTTGCCGGCACCGTGCTCTCCGGGCTTACCTACCAGCTCGGCGGGCTCGCGCTGATGCTCGCTACCGCGACCGTACTCGTGGCGCTCTCGGCGCTTGCAGCGGGGCGCCTTCGCCCCGAACCGGGCCCCGCGCCAGGGGCGTCGGCTTGAGCCTCTTCGAGCGGTACCTGTCGCTCTGGGTCGCGCTTGCCATGGCGGGCGGCATCGCCATCGGTGCGGCCGCGCCGGCGCTCGTCGAGGCGGTGGCCGCGGCGGAGGTGGCGCGGGTCAACCTCGTCGTCGCCGTGCTGATCTGGGCCATGGTCTACCCGATGATGGTGGGTGTCGATCCGGGCAGCCTGCGCGACGTGGTCAAGCAGCCCAAGGGGCTGGTCATCACCCTGGCGGTGAACTGGCTTATCAAGCCGTTCACCATGGCTGCCCTGGGCGTGCTGTTCTTCGAGGTGGTGTTCGCCGATCTCATCGCGCCCGAGGACGCGCAGCAGTACATCGCCGGGCTCATACTGTTGGGCGCGGCGCCGTGCACGGCGATGGTCTTCGTCTGGTCGCAACTCACGCGCGGCGACGAGGGCTACACGCTCCTACAGGTCTCGGTGAACGACGTGGTGATGGTGTTTGCCTTTGCGCCCATCGTTGCCTTTCTTCTGGGTGTCACCGACATCGCGGTTCCCTGGGAAACGCTCGTGCTCTCGGTCGTGCTCTTCGTGGCGCTGCCGCTGGCGGCGGGCTTGGTCACGCGCAGTCGGCTCGGGAGCCCGGCCCGGATCGAGGCGTTTCGCGGCCGCGTGAAGCCGTGGTCGGTGATCGGGTTGATCGCGACGGTGGCGATCCTCTTCGGGCTCCAGGGCGGGGTGATCCTCGAACGGCCCGAGGTGATCGTGCTGATCGCGATACCGATCCTGATCCAGTCCTACGGCATCTTCGCGCTTGCCTATGCCGCTGCCTTCGCGCTGCGCGTTCCGCACCGTATCGCCGCGCCCTGCGCGCTGATCGGGACCTCGAATTTCTTCGAGCTGGCGGTTGCCGTCGCGATCAGCCTATTCGGGCTGAATTCGGGCGCTGCGCTTGCCACCGTCGTGGGCGTGCTTGTCGAAGTGCCCGTGATGCTCTCCCTCGTGGCCTTCGCGAACCGGACGCGCGCGCGCTTCGGCTGACGCGCGCCGACGGCCGGACAGGGCACCCCCCGCGGCGCTCGCCCACGGGGATTGACCGGTCATGCCGTGTGTGCCACGCTCCCTTTAAGGTTAAAGTAGCCCTGTCGCAGACGCCGGCGACGCAGACGGGAGAATGCGATGCCTGCCAATGCGCCACGCCTGACACGCCATGGTGCCAAGTGTGACGGAGCGGCCTCCGGCCCGGAGCGGGCGATTCTCCTCGACGGGCCGGGGCCAGCAAACGGCGGGCCCGCTTCCCGCCGCCCGGGGCTCAGGGCATGACCGAAAGCGCGCAGGGGGCACGCCCCGCCCGCTCCGGCGGCGCGCAGGCGCGCGGCCCGGGCGGGAAGCTGCGGCGCATTCTGGCGGTGGAGGGCGTGCCGATCGCACTGGTCTTCATCGCGCTCGTCGTCATCTTCATGTTCGTCGCGCCGCAGGCTTTCCTTGGTTACCGGGTTTACATGAGCTTCATGGCGACGGTGCCGCCGCCGCTGATCATCGCGCTCGGGGTCACGCTGGTTGCGGTGGCCGGGGAGATGGATCTTTCCTTTCCGTCGGTCGTGGCCGGCGCCAGCTACACCTTCGGCATCCTCTACCAGTCCTACGATCTCGCTTGGCTTGCGCTCCTCGCGGCCCTTCTCGTGGGGGTCGCCATGGGCACGGTGAACGGCCTTGTCGTGACGATGCTCGGTATCCCCTCGCTCATTGCCACGCTGGCCATGCTGTTTCTCTGGGGCGGGCTGGTGACGGTGGTGTCCGGCGGCGTGCAGCTGGCGATCCCCGACATCTACGGCACCACCTTCCACAACATCTTCGTCGGGCGCATCGGGGGAGTGTTCCCCGTGCAGATGCTCTGGGCCCTCGCGGTCTCGGTATACATCTGGTTCCTGCTCAATCGGCACCGTTTCGGGGAAAGCCTGCTTTTCATCGGCGACAATCTCGAGGTCGCGCGGGTCGTCGGGATCAACGCGACACGGGAAAAGATCAAGCTCTTCGCGCTCTCGGGCACGCTCGCCGCACTCGCCGGCGTGTTCCTGACGCTGGAGACAACCGCCTACTTCTCGACCCAGGGCATGGGGTACCTGCTGACGGTGATCGCCGCGGTCTTCATCGGGGGCACCTCGATCTTCGGAGGGTCGGGCAAGGTGGTGGGAACAGTCTTCGCAGCCTTCATCGTGACGGTCATCGAGGCGGGTCTCGTGGCCTCTGGCATCCAGGGCTTCTGGACCCGGTTCTTCATCGGCCTCGTGTTCGTGCTTTCCGTCACGATGAACACCGCCATCGAGGATCCCGACAAGGTGCCCGTGCTGCGAATTCTGCGGGGGCGGCGGTGACCGTCGGTCGCAGAAACTCGAAAAGGCCAACCGTAACAACAGGGAGAAGGAAGAAAACCATGCGATATCTTGCCAGACTGGCGGCAGCCGCGGGGCTGGCCGCGCTCGTCGCGCCGGCTGCGGCCGTTGCGCAGCAGCACGAACCGGTGGAGGGCGGGCTGACCATCTACATGCAGATGGGCGGCAACCCGGGCGGCCCGGCCACCCTCGCGCGTGAACTCGGCGCCCGCGACGCGGCACGCGTGCTCGACGTGCGGCTCGTGGAGCAGCATTCGCAGTGGAATCCGCAGCGCATGCTCCAGCAGGCAAACGAGGCGCTGGCGGCGCTGCCCGACGCGATCATCGTGATGGGCCACCCCGGCACCGAGGCGATGAGCACCTTCATGACCCGTGCCCAGCGCGAGGGGGTGGTCGTCGTGGTCGGCAACAACAACCTTGAGGGCTCGGGGGCGAGCTATTTCGGGCTCGACAACTACCAGGCCGGCGAGAACCTCGCCCGGCTGACGCTTGCCGAGGGCGGCCTCGGCCCCGATGCCCAGATCGTGGTCTACGGCGAGTTCGCCGAGGGCGGCGCGGGCGAGATCGTCTCGCGCGGGACGCTGGCCGCGCTCGACGAGGCCGGCGTGTCCTACGACACGCTGCAATGGTCCACCGAGGCCGTGCAGGACGCATCACTCGCCGTGCCGGTGCTCGTCAGCTACCTGCAGAGCAACCCCGAGACCGACGCCATCATCGTGCCGGGCCATGGCGGGATCACCGCCTTCCTGGGCAAGGTGCTGCGGGATGCCGGAAAAGAGGCCGGCGAGGTCGTGACGGCCGGTTTCGACATCTCTCCGGCGGCGATCGACGAGGTCAAGCAGGGCTATCTCACCCTCGTGCTCGACCAGCAGCCCTATCTGCAGGGCTTCATGCCCGTCGTCGCGGCGACGCTCGAGGCCAAGTACGGAGTTGGCGGACTGATGCTCAACACGGGCGGCGGCGTGGTGACGAGCGACAACGTTGCCATGATCGAGGAACTGGTCGTTCAGGGCATCCGCTGACGACAAGCGGCGGGCCGCAAGGCCACGTGGCCGGCGGCCCGCGCACCCTATCAGGAGACGTGGCCCCATGAGCGTTCCTCCCATCGTGCGTCTTGACGGCGTCAGCAAGTCTTACGGGCCGGTGGAGAGCCTCCGCGACGTCTCGCTGGACATCGGCTCGAACGAGATCGTCGGGCTGATCGGCGACAACGGCGCGGGCAAATCCACCCTGATCAAGGTTCTTACCGGCGTCGAGGCGCCCACCGAAGGGGACGTCTTCATCCGCGGACGCAAGATCGACTTCTCGAGCTACTCGGTGCGCAAGGCGCGGGAGTTGCGGATCGAGACGGTGCACCAGACGTCGTCGCTTGGCGAAAAGCAGCCGCTCTGGCGCAACTTCTTCGTCGGCCGCCCGATCACCAACAGGTTCGGCTTCATCCGCGTTGCCGAGCAGAAGCGCATCTCCGAGGAGATCATGCGCAATACCATCGGCTTCCGCGGCGCGGGCATCGACGTGAACACACCTGTCAGCCGGCTTTCGGGCGGCGAGCGGCAGGGTGTTGCCATCGGCCGTGCCATGCACTTCGACAGCGACCTGATCGTGCTCGACGAACCCACGGTGGCGCTGGCGCTCTCGGAAGTGCGGAAGGTGCTCAACTTCATCCGTTCCATTCGCGAGGCCGGGCATTCGTGCGTCTTCATCGAGCACAACATCGTCTACGTGCACGAGGTGTGCGACCGGCTCGTGGTGCTCGATCGCGGCCGGCTCGTGCTCGACACCCCCACCTCGGAGATCGGCTACGACGAGTTGATCGGCTTTCTGACCGATCTTCATCGCGGACCGCCGAACGCCGCGCAGGCCACCTGAAGGGGCGCGCCGGTGCGGCGCGCGCGTGCCGCGCGCCTTGAAAGCGGGGCGCCCGGGGGGTAGTCGGGGCTGAACCGGAGCGGTGCCGATGACCCTGAACAAGCCCCAATGCCCCTGGTCACATCATCGTGCCCCGCTTTTCGGCGGTGCGGAGCGGTGACCTCGGGGCCCAAGCTGCGGCGCGGGAGCCTCACGCTCAAGGACGTCGCCCTGGAAGCCGGCGTGACCCCGATGACGGTGTCGAACGTGCTCAACCGTCGCGACAGCGAAGTGGGTGCGGAAACCCGGCGCAAGGTCCAGGCGGCCATCGAGAAGCTCGGCTACCGGCCCCATGCGGCAGCCCGCCGGCTGCGCTCGCAACGCTCGCACGCCATCGGCGTGCTGGTGCTCGACGATGTTCCGCAGTTCCTGAACGATCCGTTCACCACCCAGGTTGTGGCCGGGATCTCCAACTTCGCCACCGAACGGAACTACAGCGTGGTTCTGCAGGGTGTGCGCAGCGAGTCCATGCTGCGCGCGCCGCTTCTGTCCCAGGTGCAGACCGACGGGGTCTGCGCGGTGCTCTCCGGCGCGCCCGCCCAGCGCGAAACGCTGTTGCAACGGCTCGTGGATCTGAAGATGCCGCTTGTCCTGATCCAGGAAAGGACGCCCCACGATGGCGTCTGTTCGGTGCGGCAGGACGATCGCGGCGGCGCGGTGGAAATCGCGCGCTACCTCGTGGGCAAGGGTGCGCGGCGGGTGATGTTCCTCGCCCCGGGGCAGGAATGGCCTGCAATCACCGAGCGTCTCGCCGGCGTGCGCGAGATCTGCGAGGCGGCGGGCGTCGATCTTCAGGTGGTGCCCTGCGGAGCCGAAACGATCGGCGACACCCAGGCCGCGCTCGCCGCCGCGATCGCCGCAGGCGGGGTGCCCGACGCGCTCATCGGCGGAAACGATCGCATGGCCATGGCCGCCATCCAGTATCTCGCCCGCAGGGGCATCCGCGTGCCCGACGAGGTGCGCGTGACCGGGTTCAACAGTTTCGATTTCGCCGCTTTCTCGCAGCCGAGCCTCGTGACGGTGCGCTCGGTGGCCTACGAGATGGGCTTTCGCGCGGGCGAGGAGCTGCTCGCCCGCATCGAGACCGGCCGCTTCCCGCGTGCCGACATCGTGCTCCCGGTGGATTTCGTGCCCGGGGAGTCTGCCTGAGCCGGAAAGAGTGCCCGAACAACGGTGTTGACCCGCCGGCAACACTCGTGCCACGCTCCTTTAAGGATAAAGGTTACTGGAAACTCGGCCCATGAACAACGCAGCGGCTTTTGCGGACGTCGAGCAGACGACGGATCCGGTGCTTATCGAGATGCGCGAGCGCTTTTTCTGCGCGCTCATCTCCGACGTGCTGGACGGGCTTGGCCACACCGCCCAGGTGCTTGCCCCGCATATCCGGCCGCTCGACGAGAGCCTCGTGATGGTGGGGCGTGCGCGCACCATGCTCTACGCGGATGTCTACGCGCCGCCGCGGGACGACGAGAACCACTACGAGTTGGAGATCGCGCTGGTCGACAGCCTGAGGCCCGGCGACATCGCCGTTTCCGCTTGCGGCGGAACCGGGCGGATCGCGCCATGGGGCGGCCTGCTCAGCACCGCGGCCCGCATGCGCGGCGCGGTGGGCGCGGTGATGGACGGCATGGTGCGCGACATCAGGCACGTGCGCGAGCTCGGCTTTCCGGTTTTCGCCGGAGGTATCGCGCCGCTCGACAGCCGGGGGCGCGGAAAGGTCATCGAGATCGACGTGCCCGTCGAGTGCGGCGGCGTGCGGGTCATCCCGGGCGACATCCTGTTCGGCGATGCCGACGGCTGCCTCGTGATCCCGCGGGCGCTGGAGGACGCGGTCGTCGCCGGTGCCCGCCTTAAGCTCGCGGGCGAGAACAAGTCGCAGGAGGCGCTTCTGAGGGGGCGCCTGCTTGCCGATGTCTACGACGAATTCGGCGTGCTCTGACCGGATGATCTGCCATGATCGTTGATTGCCACGTCAACGTCTATGACTCCGACCAGCTGACCCCGCTGTTCTCGGAGGGAACCGCCTATTCCCGCCCGGGCAGCGTGAATCCAGCCGCCGATGCCGACACCATCCACGCGGCCATGGCGGGCGTGGACCGGGCGATCCTCTTCTCGCCGCGCTACGCAGACAGTGCCGGCATAGACGGCAACGACGAGGTCACGGCGGCAGCCGTGGCGCGCTACCCCGACACGTTCGTGGGGTTTGCCGCCATCGATCCGCGCCGGCCGGATACGATGGAGCTTCTTCGCCACGCCATAGAGACCCTGGGCCTGCGGGGGGTGAAGTTCGGCCCCATCTACAGCGGCGTGTCGCTGCTCGACGAACGGATGGCTCCGGTCCTCGCCTATTGCGAGGCCAACAATTTGCCCCTGACCATGCACATGGGCACCACCTTCGCGCGCAACGCGCCCATCGAGCTCGGCCGCCCCGTTGACGTGGATACCGTGGCCCTGCGCCATCCCGATCTGAAGATGATCCTGGCGCACATGGCGCACCCTTGGATGGGCGAGTGCGTGGCCGTGGTCAGGAAGCACCCCAATGTCTACTGCGAGATCTCGGCGCTGTGCTACCGGCCCTGGCAATACTGGAATGCCCTGATCACCGCGCAGGAATACCGCATCACCGAGCGAGACAAGATCTTCTGGGGCACCGATTTTCCCTTCGCGGGGGTGGAGGAATCCATCGAGGGCCTGCGCCGCATCAACGACCAGCTCGAGGGCACCGCGTTGCCCCGCGTCAGCGCCCACGCGATCGAGGCGATCCTGCACTCCAACCCGTTCGACCACTGGTGGCACGGCGGCTTCGCACCGTGACGCCGGCAAATAGAAGGCTCGGGCAGACCCAACCGAACCGCTCAACCAACATGGAGGACCCCAAAAAATGGCACGATCCCGTCTGAAGGCCCGATTTCTCTCTACCATCGCAGCCGGCGTCATGCTGGCAGGCGGTGCCCTGGCCCAACCCTTCGAATGTCCGCGTACCGGCGGCGAACTGATCGTGGGCCTGCAGGCCGGCGTGCCCTCGCTCGACCAGCAGACCAATACCTCCTCGGCCACCCGCAACGTGGCCATGAACGTCTACGAAACCCTCGTGATCCGCGACGAGAACATGAATCCCGTGCCGGACCTCGCCGAGAGCATCACGGCATCGGCCGATGGGCTGACCTACACGTTCAAGCTGCGCAGCGGCGTGACCTTCCACAACGGCAAGCCGATGACCTCGGCCGACGTCGCCGCCTCCTACCAGCGCTACAAGGACATCGGGTTCAACCGTTCGGTGCTCGATATCGTCGCCGGCTGGGAAACCCCCGACGACGAAACCTTCGTCATCACGCTTTCCTCGCCGCAGCCCACCTTCATCGAGAACCTCTCCTCCTACACCGTTCCGATCGTGATCATGCCCGAGGAAGAGGCCGGCAAGCCGGCCAATCAGGTCGACATGATCGGAACCGGGCCGTTCCAGTTCGTGGAGTTCGTGCCCGACAGCCATGTGCTGCTCGAGCGCTTCGACGGCTACACCCCCAACAACGCCCTCGACGGCGTGAGCGGATTTGCGGGCCGCAAGCAGGCCTGTGTGGATACCGTCCGCTTCCGGATGCTCACCGAGGCCGGCGCGCGCATGGCCGCGCTTGAAACCGGCGAAGCGCATATCGTGGAAGACGTGCCGACCATTTCCCAGCCGCGCCTCGAGGAGGCCGAGGGGGTCGAACTGGTGCGGCTTGAGACCTGGGGCATGAACATCGGGTATCCGAATTTCTCGGCGCCCCCGACCGACAACATCAAGGTGCGCCAGGCAATGATGGCGGCCATGGACATGGAAGAGATCATGGATGCGGCCACCGACGGGGCCTTCCAGCTCAACGGGGCACTCCAGTATCCCGGCCAGGCCTACTTCTCGGAGGCCGGCACCGAGTTCTACAACCAGGCCGATCCCGAGCGTGCGCGCGCGCTTCTGGAGGAGGGCGGCTACGACGGCGAGCCGATCGTCCTGCTCACCAACCAGCAGTTCCCGTTCATGTACACGACGGCTCTCGTGATGAGCGAGCAGCTCAAGGCGGCGGGCATGAACGCCGAGCTGCGCGTGCTTGACTGGCCCACCGCGCTCGCCACCAGCGAGCAGGAGACCGAGGGCTGGAATTTCTTCTACACCGGCTGGATCACCACGACGGCCATCGGCGGGCCCACTTCGCTGCGCAACCTCGCCAATCCCAACAACGTCCACAAGCCGATGGGCAACGAGGGCGATCCCGATTTCAACCGCTACTTCGACATCGTCGAGAACGGCGCGACGCTCGAGGAGCGCAGGGAAGCCTTCGCCAACGCCCAGCGGATCGCGCTGGAAACGGTGATGGTCATCCCGTTCGGCGTCCTGCCCAGCACGCAGGGCATTCGCGACAATGTCGAGAACTACCGCCCGTTCTTCAACACGCGGGTGTCCAACGTGTGGCTCGACGGCTGATGCCGTGGCCGCGGGCGCTGCCCGCGGCATCCCGGTGGGCGGGTGCGCCGCCCACCGGACCCAATCCGCGCTCGCATCCCGGAACCCAGGCGTGATCGGCTACACACTCAACCGCCTCCTGCAGGCCGTCCCGGTGCTGTTTCTGGTGAGCCTCTTCGCCTTCGGGATCATCTACCTGATCCCGGGAGACGCGGCGACGGTGATCGGCGGCCCCACGGCCACGGCAGCCGATCTCGCGCAGATCCGGCAGAACCTGGGGCTGGACCAGCCGTTCCACGTCCAGATCCTCACCTTCTACGCGAACCTTTTCCAGGGCGATCTGGGGCGTTCGCTGATGCTCGGAATCCCGGTGACGGAAGCGATCATCGACCGTTCGCCCATCACCATCGGGATCGCACTCTACTCGCTGGCCATCACCATCGTCTTCGGGCTCGTCACCGGCGTGATCGCGGCGCTCAATCACAACACCTGGATCGACCAGGCCGCCACCCTCTTCGCGCTCGTCGGCGTGTCGCTGCCCAACTTCTGGCTCGCACTGGTGATGATCGTGCTCTTCTCGGTGCATCTCGGCTGGCTGCCCACCGGCGGCTACGTGCCTTTTTCGGAAGACCCGGTGGGCTGGCTGCGAACGGCCACCATGCCCGCGGCGGCGCTGGCGCTTCTGCAGGCGGGCCTGCTCACGCGGATCACGCGCTCGACCATGCTGGAGGTGCTCGGGCAGGACTACATCCGCACCGCCCGCGCCAAGGGCCTTCCCGAGTGGAAGGTGATCGGGCTGCATGCGCTTGCCAACGTGATGATGCCGGTGGTCACCGTGCTGGGCCTGATCCTCTCGGTGCTGCTCTCGGGCTCCATCATCATCGAGACGATCTTCGGCGTTCCTGGCATCGGGGCGCTCATGGGGAACGCCATCATGAGCCGTGACTACCCGATGGTGCAGGGGGGCCTTTTCTTCATAACGGCGGCGCTGCTGCTGCTGAACATCGTGATCGACGTACTCTACACCTGGCTTGACCCGCGCATTCGTGTGAAGGGCGGCGACTGA
>Ga0076929_101126_pt1 | contig 10279 bp, 10 predicted proteins | sample HotLakConUCCSL28_FD_87104 | JGI IMG/M metagenome (GOLD analysis project Ga0076929, IMG submission 87104) | Hypersaline microbial mat communities from Hot Lake, Washington, USA - Hot Lake Consortium UCC-SL28 (version 3) (version 3) | ecosystem: Environmental > Aquatic > Thermal springs > Hot...
CGTTCTGCCTCGGTTCGAGCCCGTCCATGAGAGTGAGAAGTTGCGCGACGAGGCGGCGTTCGGCTTCTCCGGCCACTTGGTCGCGCTTGGGAGTGATCGAGTCGATCTCGTCGATGAAGATGATCGCGGGCGACTGTTCCTTCGCTTGGCCGAACACCTGTCGAAGGCGCTCTTCGCTCTCGCCCTGCATCCGGCCGAGCACCTCGGGCCCATTCACGAGAAAGAACTGCGCTTCGGCTTCGCTCGCCACGATGCGGGCGAGAAGTGTCTTGCCCGTGCCCGGCGGGCCGTGGAGCAGGACGCCTTTCGGAGGGTCGATGCCGAGGCGCTGGAAAAGCTCGGGGTGCCGCAGGGGCAATTCCACCATCTCGCGGATCTGATCGACGGTGTCGCCGAGACCGCCGATGTCGTCATAGGTGACGTCGGGCCGCCGGGCGTCGGTCGGCTCCTCGTATTGCGGCCGCAGGACGACGTCGGTCTCCGCGGTCATCGCGACGATGCCGCGCGGGTCGGTCGCCACGACGACGAGGCGGATCTCCTGCAATCCGTAGGCCGGAAGATGAAGCATCTGGCGCAATTCCTCGGGGATCCGCTCGTCGTAGGGGCGTGGTGCATGGATAGACGTGGAGATGACGTCGCCCGCGACGAAGGGGCGGCGGTAGAAGCTGCGCTTGAGCGCATCGCCGGGCCCGCTCAGCCTCAGGTTCTTCTGTGCCGGGGCGACGACGATACGACGCGCGGGTTTGACCCGTGCGGGCTCCACCTCGACGTGATCTCCGAGCCCCGCGCCCGCGTTCCCGCGCAGGAGGCCATCGAGGCGGATCAGGCTCAACCCTTCATCCTCCGGGTAGGGCGGCATCACGATCGCCGCGGTCGTCCGGCGCCCGGTGATCTGAATCGGACTTCCCTGGCTGATGCCGAGCTTCTCCATCAGGGGATGGTCGAGTCTCGCGATGCCGCGTCCTGCGTCCTCGGGGCGCGCGTTCGCCACCTGCAGACGCAGCGCCGGTTCCGTTTCCGTGTTGGCCAAGGCTGTCTCCTGTGCCCGATCGAGAGTCTGTGTCTCAATGCCCGGTGCCGCCTTGGCGTTCCGCAGGAAGCAGCGGATCGACGAAACCTTTGCTGGGGGGTTTCCCGGCGTCGCATCGCACCTCGCCGGTCCCGATGTCCCGGACAGAGCACGCTTGCGCCGGAACAATGCTTGTTGCACTCCCGTTTTCGGTGGGATCGGAAGCTTGGGAGATGCCGTTGACGACGTCAGGACGCGGGGGCCATCCCGGCCGTCTCACCCGCAGAGCGGCACGCAAGCCGGGTTCGGCGCGCGGCGACATGAGCGCTCTCGACAGGCTGATCGAACGGATCGGAATCGAGCCGGAATTCACCGACGCCTCGGGGAACCCGCGCCTCACCGATCCGGACGTCGAACGCCATCTGGCCGAGGCGATGGGCTTCGACGCGGGCGACGAGGCGGCGGCGCTGGCGACACTCGGGAGGCTCGACGATCAGGCGGCGCGGACGCTCCTGCCGCCGGTGGTCGTGACGACGCGTCCCGGCGAGCGTGTCGACATTCCGCTGAATGCGGCGGCTCGGACGATGAAGTGGCAAATCGTCGGAGAGCACGGATGGGCGCGCAGCGGAGATGTGACGACCATGCCGGGCGATGCGGGCGGCCGCGCAAAGCGTCTCATCCCGATCGCAGCTCCGACCGTCTACGGGCGATACCGCCTCCGTGTCGAAGGCGACGCGCTCCCGCCGACGGAAACGACGCTGCTGGTCGCACCCGAAGCCTGCTGGGTTCCAGACGTGCTGAGCAAAGAGCGGAAGCTCTGGGGCATCGCCTTGCAGCTCTACCTCTTGCGCTCCGAGCGGAACTGGGGAATTGGCGACTTCGGCGATCTTGTTCGTTTCGTCGGCATCGCGGCCGACCTTGGCGCCGACATGATCGGGCTGAACCCTCTCAACGCGATGTTTCTCGACGACCCCGAACATGCGAGCCCCTATTCGCCGGCAAGCCGCCTGTTTCTCAATGTCCTCTACATCGACGTGGCAGCCGTCGCGGGTTTCGACACGGATCCCGCCGTGCGATCACTGGTCGAGGCGCCGGAGTTCCGTGAAAGGCTCGATGCCTGCCGCGCCGCCGACCTCGTGGACTACACGGGCGTCGCCGCGTTGAAGCTCCCGGTGCTCGAAGCGCTGCACCGCGCTTTTCGAGACGGCGCGGGCGACGCCGCAGCCTTCGCCGCCTTCCGGGTCGAGCAGGGCCAACCGCTGGAGCGCTTCTGCCGCTTTTCGGCGCTGCGCGAGCGGTTCGCAGCGGAGGCTCCCGAACGGGCGGATTGGCGGCACTGGCCAGAGCCGTTCCGAGACTGCCGGTCGGAAGCCGTCGCACGCTTCGCGGAAGATCACGCCGAGCGCGTCGGGTTTTTCGCCTGGACGCAATGGATCGCGGATTGCCAGCTGGGCAGGGCGGCGGCCGAAGCCCGTGCACGCGGCATGGCGGTCGGGCTCTACCGGGATCTCGCGGTGGGAGCGGATGCAGGCGGTGCCGAAAGCTGGTCGAACCCGGGGACGGTGTTTGCGAATCTGCAGGTCGGCGCTCCGCCCGACATGCTCAACCCCGCCGGCCAGAACTGGGTATTGCCGCCATTCGACCCGATGGCCCTTCGGGACGAGGCCTACGCGAGCTACGCCGATCTCGTCAGGGCCAACATGCGCCATGCGGGTGGTCTTCGCATCGATCACGTCATGGCGCTGAGGCATCTCTACCTGATCCCGGAGGGACGACCGCCCGCGGAAGGCGCCTATGTCACCTATCCCATGGACGATCTCATCGCGGTCCTGGCACTCGAGAGCCACGAGCGCCGCTGCCTCGTTGTCGGCGAGGATCTCGGGACCGTGCCGGAGGGCTTTCGCGAGCGCATGTCCGCCGCGAAGGTGCTTTCCTACCGCGTGGTCATCTTCGAGCGCGACGAGGAAGGCGACTTCCTCCAGCCCGAAGACTATCCGGCTCTCGCACTGGCCATGCTCGGCAGTCATGACCTCGCGACGCTCCGCGGCTGGTGGGAGGGGCGCGACATCGACCTCAAGGCGCGGCATTCGCTCTATCCCTCCCCGGAGGAAGAAGCGCGGCAGCGCGCGCAGCGGCAGGTGGAACGAAGGGCCTTCCTCAAGGCACTGCGAAAGGCCGGGCTGCTTCGCGGCACGAGGGTATCGCTCAAAGGGCCGTTCGGGGAAGCGCTTGCCAAGGCGGCGCATGCATTTCTTGCGCGGACACGGTCGGGTCTTGCGGTCGCCCAGCTCGAGGATCTGCTGGATCAGGGCGACCAGGTGAATCTGCCGGGAACGATCGACGAATACCCGAACTGGCGTCGCCGCTATGACGTTCCACTAGAGCGCATTGCGACAAATCCGTTTCTTGGCGCACTGGTCGGAGCGCTTGCCCGGGGACGGAAACCCGGTGCGAGACGTTCTTGAGGCGTGACGGCGAGCGACGTGCAACGGGCACGACCGTGCGATTTGTTAGCAGAAGAATCGGACGTTCGTTCTTGTTCCAGCCACATTGGTCGGGATGCCGGCGCGCCGCTCGTCAAGCCTCCGACGTGTCCAGCCCCTACCCACCCGCATCAGTTCATTGATCGTCTTTCGGTGTCGTCTCCCCCGCACCGGAAAAGATAGATGTAGCCACCTCATCTGCAGGCCCGGTGAAGGCGGCGTTCGACAGCACGTCGGACCAGTCCAGCCCATCGATCTCGGGAAGCTGTTCGATCATGGTGTCCGGCGAGGCAAGAAGCTCGGCGATCAGGCGCTCCGCTGCGGCGCGACCGATCCTGGGCGCAATGGCAAAGACGATCGCCTCGGCGAAGACACCCGGCGCGGCGTCGATGCGCGCCTGCATGGCCGCGCGATCCGGAGCCATGTCCTTCACCAGGTCCGCAGCCTGTTCGAGGGCCGCCCCGGCCGTCTCGAAAAGCACCGGCAAGAAGACCCATTCCACCGGCCACATGACACCGTCGCGTTCCTCCGCATGGACGGCGGCCGCGGACAGGCCCGCTTCGTAGCCGGTCGCGAGAACCGCCAGCGATTGCACCGCCTCGGCACGGATCGGGTTCGACTTGTGCGGCATGGTGGAGGAACTTCCGCCGGCCCCGGTGCTGACCTCGGAAACTTCGCCGCGCGCCGAAAGCGCCAGGTCACGCCCGATCTTCGCGAGCGCTGCGACCAGCCGCCCAAGCCAGTTGCCCAGACGACGGAACCCGCCGCGGTCTCCGTGCCACGGCACGCTGTCCGCGAGGCCGAGGGTGCGGGCCATGCCCGCCGAGATCGCCGCGCCATGGGGCGCGACGACCTGCCGGCTGCCCGCCGCACCACCGAATTGCACCCTGAGCGCGGCGGTACGAAGTCCGGGCAGTTCCTCGCGCAGTCCGATCAGGGGCTGCGCCCACCGGGCCACGCGCAGACCGAAGCTGATCGGCGTCGCCAACTGCCCCCGCGTGCGCGCCAGCATCGGCGTCTCCGCGAAGGCCGAACTCTTGCCGGCAAGGTCATGGATCACGCCGTCGAGCGCCCGCTCGAGACGATCCAGCGCATCGCGAAAACACAGGCAGAAGGCCGTGTCGACGATGTCCTGGCTGGTTGCACCCCAATGAAGCCAATCGCGGTGCGCCGGGTCGAGCGCGCCGCGCAGCGCCGCCACCAGGGCCGGCACCGGGACACCGGCCGTGCGAACGCCCTCCGCAAGGGCCTCGGGCGACAAGGGATCTCTGTCCCGCAACGCGCCGATGGCGCGTGCGGCCTCCCCGGGCACGATCCCCACGGCGGCTTCCGCCTCGGCCAGCGCCGCCTCGACCCGGATCATCGCCCGGCAGAAGGCCACGTCGTCGAAACACGCCCGCGTTTCGGCGTGCCCGAAGATCGGATTTGTCAGGAAACCGGGAACCATTCTCGCTCCGCGCGTCAACAGCGTGTCATGGGACCGGACAGGGTTTTCAGAGCAAGCGCAACTTTCGTCATGGGTCCTACCAGATCGCGAGCGGGTCTTGAACGCCCGGACCGGACCGGGGCGACCAGCCCATCGCGGGCCCCCGCCCTGGCACGTGCAAGATCCGCCCGGACCGGCACCTGCTCTTCCCGGTGGCCGCCGACCCTCACCGCACGGCCGCGGTACATGCCGCGAAAGGGCACCCCGCCCTTCCTGGTCTCACGGCTGCGCACCCGCGAGCGCTGTCGAACATTCATGCCGTTTCGCTCCGTTCAGGTGAACTCCGGCATACGCAGACCGAGGATCTCGCGTGCCTGTCTCCAGGTCGCCACCGGACGCTCGTACTTCTCGCAAAGCTCGACGACCCGTTCGACCAGCGCCGCGTTCGACGGCGCGAGGGTGTTGCGGTCCAGCTTGACGTTGTCTTCCAGCCCCGCCCGCGCGTGCCCGCCCGCCGTGATGCACCATTCGTTCACCTCGATCTGGTGCCGTCCTATTCCCGCCGCGCACCATTCCGCCCCGGGCACGAGCCGTTCGACCGTCCGGATGTAGTAGTCAAAGACGTCGCGGTCGGCGGGCATGGCGTTCTTCACCCCCATGACGAACTGCACGTAGCACTTTCCCTGCAACCGCCCGTCCCTGTACATCGCCGCGGCCTGGTGGATGTGACTGAGATCGAACGCCTCGATCTCGGGCATGACGTCGTGCCGCATCATTTCGGCCGCCAGCCAGTCGATCAGATCGGGCGGGTTCTCGTAGACCCGGCCGGGGAAATTGTTCGATCCGACGGCGAGCGAGGCCATGTCCGGCTGAAGGGCCAGCATCGCACCGCGCTCCTTGCCCGCGCCAGACCGCCCCCCGGTCGAGAACTGGATGATCATGCCGGGGCAGTGCTTCTCCAGTCCTTCCTTGAGGCGCGCGAATTTCTCCGGGTCGGAACTCGGGGTCTCGTCGTCGTTACGCACATGGGCGTGACAGATCGAGGCGCCCGCCTCGTAGGCTTCCTGGGCGCTTTCCACCTGTTCGGAAACGGTGATCGGCACGGCCGGGTTGTCGGCCTTCCGGGGCACCGACCCGGTGATCGCGACGCAGATGATGCAGGGTTTCGTCATGAGCCTTCTCTTTCTCGGATGCCGGTTCAGATGTCGAAGAACACGGTTTCGTCTTCGCCCTGAAGCCTGATGTCGAAGCGATAGACGGTCTTGCCGTCGCGGTCGGTCCGCCTTGCGATCAGGGTCTCGCGGCGGCGCGGCCACTCGATCAGGTTCAGCACGGGGTCGGTGTCGTTGGCCTCGGCCTCGTCCTCGAAGTAGAGGCGCGTGTTGAGCCCGATATTGATGCCGCGCGCGACGAGCCAGAGATTGATGTGCGGCGCCATGTCGTGGTGCGCTTCGTCGGCGCGGCCCTGCCAGTCGTCCCCGGCATGCGCAGGCGGGTAGAGCGGACCGGAGGTCAGCTTGCGGCGCGCCTTCACCGGGCCGGGCTTGACCGTGTCGAACCCCCACTCGCCGGTTTCGAAATCGGTGATCACGCGGCCCCAGCCCCGGAACCCGTCCTCGACCTTGCCGCCGCTCTCGGGGTGGGCGTAGACGCCGTCGGAATTGGCCTGCCAGACTTCGAGCAGCACGTCTTTCACGGGCGAGCCTGTTCCGTCGAGCACGCGGCCCTCGACACGAATGCGTTCTCCTCTTGCGTTCGGACCGGCGATGTCGCCGCCGAGTTCCCGCCTGAAGATGTTGAACCCAGCCGCGGCGGGGGCAAGGCCGATGTGAACGAAGGGACCGGCTGTCTGCGACGGCGTTTCCTTCAGGTCATCGAGTTTCCCGACCATCGCTCAGTTCCCCTCCAGGCGATTCTCGAACAGGGTCGAACGGCGACCCCGCAGGACGATGTCGAACTTGTAGGCGAGCGAGTCGAGCGGCACCGAGGCATTCATGTCAAGAACTGCGACGAGGCTGTCGATGGCCGCCTTGTCTGGTATCGTCTGCACGATGGGGCATCTGGCGATCAGCGGGTCTCCCTCGAAGTAGATCTGGCTGATGAGCCGCTGCGAGAAGCTACTGCCGAAGACCGAGAAATGGATATGCGCCGGGCGCCAGTCGTTCACCCGGTTGCGCCAGGGATATGCGCCGGGCTTGACGGTGCGGAAGTAGTAGTACCCGTTCTCGTCCGTCAGCGTGCGCCCGCACCCTCCGAAGTTCGGGTCGATCGGCGCGAGATAGGTGTCCTTCCTGTGGCGGTAGCGCCCGCCGGCGTTAGCCTGCCATACCTCCAAAAGCGTGTTCGGCACCGGGCGGGCATTCTCGTCCAGAACCCGCCCGTGGAGGATGATGCGTTCGCCGATGGCGCTCTCGCCCGGTGCTGCGTAGTTGTAGATCAGGTCCGTGTCGATCGGATCGATGTCGCCTTGCCCGAAGACCGGTCCGGTGATCTCGCTCAAGGAGTTCTGGAGGCTGATAAGCGCGTATCGTGGCGAACGGGTCACCGACGTCTTGTAGCCCGGGGTCAGTGCGGGCGGGTGGCGGTCCCTGTCGCGCTGCAGGTATTCTCCGGGCATCGTCATCGGTCAGTCTCCTCTCGTGGCTCGGACGGCGGCGCGTCCCCTGGCGATCTTCAGCGCATGGTTCGCGCGCGGGACGCCGGCGTGGATGGCCACGTGCTGGAAGACCTCGCGCACATCCGACCGGATGGCGCCGGTCCGCCAGGTTGCCCGGATCTGCAAATCAGTGATCAGCGCCCGGCAGCGGGCGTCGAGGTCCGTCGTCGCCGGCCGGGGATGACGTGCCTTGCAGCCCGCCTTTCCAGGTCCGGTCGGCTCCGCATCGGTTGTCACGAATCTCTCCCCCCAGAGACGTTCACAATCCCGTCGCTCCGGACCGGCCCGCGCAGGGGCGCGAAGCGCCATGTCCGGGGCCGCTTCGTCAGGCACCCCGAACCTCGGGCGGAACATGCGGGAACAACGAGGGGCAGACAAGGTCTCAGTGGTCACCCTGCCATGGCCGACCGCGCGGCGACGCCCGAAAGCCTCTTCAGCCGAGACCCGACCCGCAGATTTCCTCATTTCCGATCACTCTCCGGATTATCCTGGTGCGGGCGGCGGGACTTGAACCCGCACGGCACAGGGCCTCCGGATTTTAAGTCCGGTATGTCTACCATTCCATCACGCCCGCACGCCCCATGGGTAGGCGCTAACCGGGGCGGGGGGCAAGCCGGTCAGAGGTCTTCGCCGGGTTTCTCGATCAGGAGCCGCCGCTCGGAAAGCCACGGGTTGAGCCTGAGCGCCTCGCGGAGAACGGCCTGGCCCGCGTCGATGCGGCCGAGCCCCATGAGCGTCAGAGCCTTGCCGGAGAGGGCGCCGACATGGGCCGGGCTGCGATCGAGGGCGCGGTCGAGATCTTCGAGCGCTTGGCCGTAGTCGCCCCGGAGATAGGCCGAAAAGGCGCGCTGGTTGTAGCCCTCCGCGTAGTCCGGGCAGTAGGCGACGAGTTCGGAAAACGCCACCTCGGCGCCGTCGTGATCGGCGACCCTCAGCCGCGCGATCCCCTCGTCGAGCATCGCCTGGGCCTTCGCGTCGGGCGCGGTCAGCCAGAGCTCCCAAAGCCCGGCGCTGAATTTCCGCGCGGCCATCTCGTTTTCCGCCTCGCGCAATTCCAGAATGAGGCGCGCGGAGGGCTCCTCGATGTCGGGCAACTCGGCGCATTCTGCCCAGGCGATGGGAGCGACGAGGGCGAAGACGGCGGACAGAATGACGGGTCTCATGCGCCCAAGGGTGCGCCGGCGAGACCACCTGTCAAGCCTTCTGCGGCAACGAGGCGGCGCATCGCGCTTGACCACGGGGCGCGGGAACGCCACGTCAGGGACCATGTTCCCGATCCGCGACCACAATCCGTCCAACCGGACGCCGTTCGTCACCTGGGCGCTGATCGCGGCCAATGTCCTCGTGTTTCTAAGCTATTATCAACTCTTCGCAGACCCGAGGGCGCTCAACCTTTTCTACTTTACATGGGGACTGGTGCCATCCCGGCTGTCGGAAGCGCCGGTGACGGTGCTGACCTCGATGTTCCTCCATGGCGGCATCATGCATCTTGCCGGGAACATGCTCTTTCTCTGGGTCTTCGGCGACAATCTCGAAGACGAGATGGGCCACGGACCGTTCCTCATGTTCTATCTCGCCGGAGGGGCCGCCGCCGCGTTCGCACAGGTCGCCGCCGACAGCGCGAGCCTCATACCGATGGTCGGGGCCTCGGGTGCGGTCGCGGCGGTCATGGGCGGATACATCCTCCTGTTTCCGAGGGCGCGTGTCGACATCCTCGTCTGGATAATCATCTTCATCCGTATCGTGCCGCTTCCGGCGTGGCTGATGCTGGGGCTCTGGTTCGCCTTGCAGCTCTTTTCCGGCGTGACTTCTGACATCGCAGGTGGCGGCGTCGCTTACTGGGCGCATGCGGGCGGCTTCCTGGCGGGGCTCGCGCTCACGGTGCCGCTCTGGCTCAGGCTCGGCGGCCCGCGTTTCTGGGCCCGGACCCACGGCCATCCGCCGCACCCCGAGGCGCGTTACAGGACCGTCAGAACCCACATCCCGAAGGCCGGAACCCGGCGCTAGCCGAAGGCCGGCAACGGCGTCGTCTCGACCGGAACGCCGAGGGCATCGGACAGATCGGTCACGTCGCTGGCGGACCCGCCGGCGAGCAGCATCGCGACACCGCCGGCGGCGGCTACGGACCCCGCCCAGAGCGAGAGCTTCCGTTTACGGGTGGGGCGCCGCGCGGGCGCAGACGGGGCGATGGGGGCAGCTTTGGCAGACATTGGGCAAAGGTGCCCCGCGATTCGGGCAGAACTGTGACCACCGGGTCCGATTTCACTTCGACCGCAGCACCCGGGCGAAGGTGTTGAAGATCGCCGCATTGGCCGCGAGCACGCCGCCCGTCGCGATGGGGTTTCCGCCCTCCTCGACGGTCTCGACGAGGCCACCTGCCTCGCGCACGATGAGAATGCCCGCCGCCTTGTCCCAGGGGCTGAGCCGGCGCTCCCAGTAGCCCTCGAACCGGCCCGCCGCGACATAGGCGAGATCGAGCGCGGCCGCGCCCCAGCGGCGCACCCCGGCGGTCTGCGGCAGAAGCCGGGCGAGGTCGCGGAGAGTTTCCGGCAGGTCGGGATTGTTCGCGAAGGGAAGGCCCGTCGCGAAGAGCGCCTCGACCATCCGGGAACGGTCGGAAACCCGGAGGCGCTGGTCGTTCATCCAGGCGCCCTGACCCTTCTCGGCGAAGAACATCTCGTCCTTGGCGGGGTCGTAGACGACCC
>Ga0076929_101127_pt1 | contig 10273 bp, 8 predicted proteins | sample HotLakConUCCSL28_FD_87104 | JGI IMG/M metagenome (GOLD analysis project Ga0076929, IMG submission 87104) | Hypersaline microbial mat communities from Hot Lake, Washington, USA - Hot Lake Consortium UCC-SL28 (version 3) (version 3) | ecosystem: Environmental > Aquatic > Thermal springs > Hot...
GGACATATTCCGGCGGATGGTTTCACCAGCGGGTTCGTGGGTTACAAGGTGAAACCTGTGGTGGAAGAGTCGCTCAACTTCGGGGTGATCAATGTAGGTCGCGGACAGGTGATTCTGATGGTTGACAATCCGTTGTTCCGGGGATTCTGGTACAGTGGCAGGTTGCTGTTCAGCAACGCCGTGCTGCAGAATATGTAATGAATCAAACGGGAGATAAGCAACGATAAACGTATGCTGCAGCGCACGCTTTTAATCATTACATGTACTATACAGCGTACATGTAGTGGCTAACCGTGTGCTTTGTGGTATACGGTAGGGTTTTGTGATGCAAGTTTGTTGCGTTTGGGTTATATTTAATCCAAAATTATCCAGTCAAACGCATGCCCGTGTCACCTACTGTAACTACTGCCGTTATTCTCGCTGCCGGAACAGGCAGTCGACTTCAGCCCTATACCCACAACCTGCCCAAGTGCCTGGTTGAGGTCCTGGGAAAACCGATTCTGGGCCACATGCTGGATACGCTTGAGGCCGTTGGCTTCCGTGAGGTGGTCATTGTCACCGGGTTTAAAGCCGAGCGTGTAGAAACCTACCTGAAGGGTCGCACTTCGGGTATGCGCATAACGACCGTACACAATGCCCGTTATGCCACCACCAACAATATCTATTCGCTATGGCTGGCTGAGCCGCATCTGAAAGACGGATTCGCACTGATTGAATCCGACATTGTGCTGGATGGCTCGGTGATGCAGCAGTTTCTGGTTGAAAACCGCATCGCCCTGGAACGTTTTGATCCTTCCCGACACAACGGAACCACCGCAGAGGTCTGCTGCGATGGGTATCTGTGCGACCTCCACATCAAAAAAGAGCCGCCATCGCATAAAAAGCTCTACAAAACGGTGAATATTTACTCTTTTTGTGCGCAAAGCAAAACCAATCTCCTGCAGCGCATCCACCGGCGAATTGAACAGCAGGATACGGCGGTATTTTACGAACTGGCCATCAAAGACTTGCTGGACGAGCAACAGATCCGGTTGAAAATGGTGGATTTTTCTGACCACTGGTGGGATGAAATCGACACACCGGCCGATTTGCTGCGGGCGGAAGAAAACGGCAGGCCGTATTTAGCATTGTCGTCGACCCTGCTGTGCGGGTGAGTCGGCGTACCCCATATCTGCTGCAATGGGCCTATGGAGCCGTATCCATATTTTTCCACCTCTTCTACCGAAAGCAGCCCGGTCTTGTGGTGCTGACCGCTTTTCACGGCGACGGGTACCGGGGCAATACCCGCGTATTGTTTGAGTCGCTTCTGGAACATCCCACCCTCAAGGCGGTATGGCTGAGTAGGAGTCCTGCCCTCGTAAAGCGGTTATCGGAGCGTTTCGGCAAAGCTGTGGTATGCCGAACTCACTCCCTGGCCGGACTCAAAATGATTGCGAGGGCCGATGTCATCCTGTTGACCCACGGTACCAGCGACTATCCGTTTATCTTCCTGCCCCGACGTGCCTTGATCATCCAGACCTACCACGGCCTGCCCACCAAGCGCGGGGAGTATCTTCGTCCGGCATCCGAAAACCCCCCGGGATTCCTTCATCGGGCTATCCTTCGCTACCGTTTTAAACCCATCGACGTATTCCTGTCCAGCTCTCCGGCTGTATCGGAGCTTTTTGCCCGCCGGTTTAATCTTGAACCCACTCAACTGGCCGAAACCGGATTCCCGGCCTACGATCAACTGTTGGGGTCGGAGCAGCAGCCATTACCCGAAGTCCTGCAGACCAACGGTATAGCAATCCGCAAGGTCATTCTGTACGCACCAACGTACCGAAGGCGCGCCCGCACACGATGGTTTCCCTTTCCTGATCAGGACATTGATGCCATAGCGGCTATGCTGGAACGCGAGCAGGCCTTGCTTTGCCTCCGGCCCCATCCCAACGACCGGTTTTCGCTGCAGCGCTTCACCCGCGTGAGCAACCGGATTATGGATGCTGGTCAGCACGCCGTAGAAGAGGTGTTCCAGCTCCTGCCATCGGTTGACTGCATCATAACCGACTATAGCAGCATTTATCTGGAGGGGTTGTTGCGGGATATTCCTGTTGTGTTTTTGCCCTACGATGCCGCCACCTATGAACGGGGACATGCATTTCCGCCGGTGGAGGTTCGTCCGGGTCCTGAGCCGTCTACCCAGGCTGATTTTCTGCAAGACGTTAAAAACGCGCTGCATCGTAAAGACGGTTTCGATGAAGAACGTAAACGGGTGAGGGAGCTGTTTTTCAGCATGCAGGACGGCCGGGCTACCCGTAATGTGGTGGCGTTGCTGGAGGCCGGCTGTGGCGGCAAGCCGGGATGCACAATGCGTTGAAGCGGCATACCACAAAGCACTTGTACAAAGAGGTATATAGGCTCAGTTGTTCGTTTTGAGGCGAGTCCCTGATGCAGGTACGAAGTTGGATTCTGCTGTATAATTTCAGGCTGTTGTACTATACCTGGAATAGGTATAGGTAAACTCCTGAACTGACACGTACAGTAAAAATGCCGTTTTTGTCGAAAAAAAATTAACATGTTGCAATCACGTCATGCGTACGGGCTGGTCACCGCCCACGACGGGCGCATCTTCGCCCAAAGCTCGCGCCACCTGTACGCCTTCGCCCCATGGGGCCACACCCAGCCCTTTCTTTTGTAAAGCTTCTGATGAAAACCTTCTTTTACACGAAGTGTTGCTTTTGGCATAGTAGTATAGGTTTATAATGTCTAATTAACACAACCGTTATCAATACAGAAAACCCAGAAGCCACAGCGGGATGACATTACCATAGCCATGTTCAATGCCATCACGAATAACTAAACTGTGATCCACTTCCGACAACTGTTTCCCTGATTTGCCTGCACCGCCCACCTCCACCGTCCAGTGTTCGTTTACAAGGACATCCCCAGCTTTAGGATATCGTAACTGGAGGCCTGCACCGGCAAGTTGAGAAATTGCCCAGGTTTCCCGGAGGTTACCGGTGTCGGGATTCCCCTCTCCAAGCAGATGGATGAGGTTGGTGTTGTGGAGGTAGAGCTTATCGGGTTTATTCAGGAAGCTCAGGCCTCGGGTATTGGCGTGCAACGAGCGCAGTAGTTGTGCCCGCTCAAGAATATGCAGCAATTCCAGCAGTCTTGACCGACTAACGTCCAATATTCGGGCCAGTTTGGCAATATTGGGCGTAAATGGAACCGATTTCGAAATTACACTGAGCAGTTTTTTGAGCTGCGTTCTTGTTGACAGGGTTACGGGTATAACGTCAGGCAGATCATAATCGATGAGAAGGTTGATGAGTTGATTAAGTCGCCGGGGGTAGTCAAGCTCACCCTCCATGAAAAAAGGATAGGCACCGATTTGGTGATACTCTTTAAGCTTTGCAAGTGGATACGATATATGGGCAACCAGATCATGGCTCAGTGAGGCGTGTTGAACGATGAGGTCATCCCACGATATGGGCGATAGATTTAAACCGTATTTAAGGTTTAAAAATTCACGTAGTGAAAGTTCGTGTAATTGATAATTCAAAACCCTTCTACCCAGATCGGGTAGCGCATCTTGTAGAGCGAGCATGGATGACCCAGACAGAACAATGTTAAGATCGGGGTTGAAATCGTATATGTTTTTAACAGCTTGTTGCCAGTCAGGGTATTTGTGAACTTCATCGATGAATAGGTATTTACCGCCGAATCTGACAAAATTCGTGGCCGTTTCAATGAGGGAATGCTCTCTGAAATATAGGTCGTCAAGGCTGACATACAAGGATTGATCGACCGGCAAGGAGGCATGTACTATGCGTTGGAGCATTAAGGTTGATTTACCCGTTCCACGGGCGCCTTGAATGCTGATTGCCCGGGCCTCCCAGTTCACGCTATTGTATAAACCCCGGATAAACTCCGTGTTGACGGTTGTTAAAAGACGTCGGTATTTGTCGACCAGTTCATCCATATCGTTGTAGTGTTTGTTCGGGTGCACACATTCGAGGGAGCTGCTTTCGTGAAATCTGAATGGTTTCAGTCAAGGATGCAGGGCGTTGATTAAGATGTGTATTATATATAATACGATTTTTCGAATAAAGTGTACTATACAAAATACGAATTACGCATTAATGTGTACTATGTAGAAAACGATAGAGTATGTATCAGGTCGCCTGGCAAATGGCGTTTGCTACGCTCGCTCGTTATGGCGTTGGTTATCCGCGAGCTTCGTAGTAGTGTTCACCGTAAGCAGACGCACTGGCCTTGGCTACTTTCGTTTACCGCTTACCGTTTGCAGGCGTAAGGCCTTGGCTATGCTTGTTGTTTGTTTGCAAGCGCGATGGCATTCGCTACCCGCTCCCCGTCCAGCGCGGCCGAAACGATGCCCCCGGCGTAGCCCGCACCCTCCCCACACGGATACAGTCCGCTGATCTGAACATGTTGCAGGCTCTCGGGGTCACGCGGAATCCGCACCGGCGATGAAGTCCGCGATTCCGGCGCATGCACCACGCCTTCATTGGTCACAAATCCTTTCATCGACTTCCCGAACTGCCGGAACCCGCCCTGCAGCGCCCGATGGATGAAGTCCGGCAACACCTCGCCCAGCTCCACCGGGGTAATGCCCGGCGCATAGGAGGTCTTGGGCAGTGATGCCGATACCTTCCCGTTCAGAAAATCACTAAGTCGCTGCGCCGGAGCCGTCTGCGTTTGCCCACCCATCTCCCAGGCCCGCTGCTCCACCGCCTTCTGAAAATACATTGCCGCCAGCGGACCATGCTGCGCATACCCCTTGAAATCCTCAGGACGCAGCTCCACAACAATACCCGAATTCGCCGTGGACCGCGCCCTCCTCGACGACGACCATCCGTTCGTCACCACCTCGCCCGGACTCGTAGCACACGGGGCAATCACCCCGCCCGGACACATACAAAAACTGTACACGCCCCGTCCGCCCACCTGTTTTACAATGCTGTACGCGGATGCCGGCAGGTACGGACCGCGCCCGCTAATGCCGCACGAGTACTGAATCTGGTCGATCAGCGCCTGAGGATGCTCCACCCGCACCCCGATGGCCAGGGGTTTCAGCTCGATGTGCATCTGCTGTCGATGCAGCTGCTCGAAGATATCCCTCGCCGAATGTCCGGTCGCCAGAATCACCTGATTGCTCCGGTGGATGCCGCCATCCTGCACGCGCACGCCCTTCATCGCGCTCCCCTCCACCAGAAACTCCGTCACTCTCGTGTTGAAATGCACCTCCCCGCCGTGGGCGAGAATACATTCACGCATATTCGCAATGATGCCGGGCAACTTATTCGTGCCGATATGGGGATGCGCCTCCACGAGAATGTCGTTCACGGCCCCGAAACCCACCAGCAGCTCGAGAATGCGCTGCACATTACCCCGTTTGGTAGCCCGGGTGTACAGCTTGCCGTCGGAGTAGGTACCTGCGCCCCCCTCGCCGAAGCAGTAGTTCGAGTCCTCGTTAACGATATGGTTTACGTTGATGGCTTTCAGGTCCTGAATGCGGGCTTTTACATCCTTGCCCCGCTCCAGAATCACGGGTTTGAGTCCGAGCTCGAGCACGCGCAACGCCGCGAAGAGTCCGGCCGGACCGGCGCCGATAATGAGCACTTCCGGCTGGCCGGTAACGTTGGGGTAGTCGGGCAGTTGAACCGATTGGGGCGCATAGGCTTCGTTCACATACACATCCACCTTCAGATTCACGCGCACCTGTCGGCTTCGGGCATCGATCGAGCGACGAAGCACCTCCACATGGGTGATTTCGTCGGGCGGGAGGTTGCCTTTGCGGGCCACAGCTTCGCGCAGCAGGTGGGGTTCGCCGGCGGTTTCGGGAGAGACAACAAGTTGGAGGGTTACAGGCATGAAAATGAAGGTAATGCGCGGATGCAGACCCATGAACGAAGGCCCACGGGCCAACAGTCACCGGTAATCGGTAATCGGTATTCGGTATTCGCTAATCGCTAATCGCTGTTCAAACAGGCCCTAAAAGTACAACACTTTTCGCGGTAAGATTAAGAGAATTCAAAGAGTATGTATTGTGCCTGATCACCGCGTTATGACGGCCCCATATCTTCCTCACAAAACTCCTTGCATAACAATGTATGTATCCCTTTTCTGTCATCGGACTGGAGACTTCCAAGTTTCTTTAGAACGATAGCTGCATCCACAGTTGCAATTTTATACCGCACCATGGAGGGCCTAGGCAGACCGGATTGTTGCCAGGTCGTAATCCGATAATCATTTTTTTCTAACTCAGACGGAATTTTACTGGTTATGAAAAGAATCAGATAATACGGATGTGCACCAATACTGCCTGTTCCAATTATGAGTGCGGGTCTCTTTTTGGTTGATTTCAGGTCGCTGAATGGAAATGAAACCAAAACGATATCCCATTTTCTATAGGTCGTCATAAATGGAATCTTCTTCATTTGACCACTCATCAAACGCTGTTTCGGACGCTTTCATCATGATCTTTAATTGATCACTCTGATCATTACTTTCAACAAAATTGTTTACATATTCAACGATTAAGTCCTCAACGATACTGCTCATACTCTTTCCTTGAATAGACGCAATAGTTTTAAGTTGCTTGCGTTTTTTTTCGTCAATCCGGATGCTCATAACACTCATAATGGCCTCTTCAGTTGTGTTTAGTTAGCCTGATTAAAAGATACAATTTAAAGGTCTACAATCCTACAATCCTACAATCTTCGATACCCATATTGTGCCGGAAGGTGGGTCTCTCCGGCCCGACCGATGGCATCGTTTTACCCGCTTCGTTTATTGCTTCTGCTATGTTCAATTTTTTAACGATATTGGGTTTATGAGTGTAAAGGATAGCCCAAAACCAGACAGCGATCAGCCGTCTCAGCCACCCTCGCCGGTGGGTGACGGGTCGATGGGTGCGTCGGATGTGCCTGCGATGTCCGGTGTGGCTTCCGGTATGCCGGTCGATGGACTTGCATCCGAGCCTGGCTCCGGGCCCGCGACCGCTACTGCATCCGCCAAAGACACGGAGTCTGCGTCCGCTTCTGCGCATACGCCCAATCCGGGTACCGCCCCCGCGCCCGACTCCACGGCTGCAACCAAGCCCGAAACCAGCCCGGCCCCCGATCCCGAACCCGCCCCGGACTTCCCCGGTCCGCGCGCCGCAAAAAACTACGATGCCATCATCGTGGGCAGCGGTCCGAACGGCCTGGCCGCCGCGGTCCGACTCGCCCTGGAAGGGCTCACCGTTCTCGTTTTGGAAGCCGAGGCTACCATCGGCGGCGGAACCCGCACCAAAGAGCTCATCCAGCCGGGGTATCTGCACGATGTCTGCTCGGCCGTGCACCCGTTGGGGATTTCATCGCCCTTTTTTCGTCGGCTCCCCCTCCACCAGCACGGACTTCAGTGGCTGCATCCCGACCTGCCCGTTGCCCATGCGCTGGATCGTGGCGAGGTGGCCTTCCTGCATCGCGACCTGCAGGTGACGGTGGAGGCGATGGGCGATGACGGTCAGGCTTACTACAACCTGGTTCATCAGCTGGTCGACAACTGGGGACAATTCACCATCGACGGCCTCGCGCCTCTGGGCATACCGCAAGACCCCGCCCTGCTCACCTCCTTCGGTCTGAACGCTATACAGTCGGCCAGGAGCATTGCCCGCCGATTCAAAAACGATGACACCCGGGCGTTGTTCGCGGGCATCGCTGCCCACGGCATCCAGAACCTCGACCGGCCCCTTACCGCCGCCATCGGCATTGTGCTCAGCGCGGCGGCCCACGCCAGCGGGTGGCCCGTAGCCAAGGGCGGGTCGCAGGCCATCACCAACGCCCTGGCCTCCTACCTGCGCAGCCTCGGCGGCGACATCCGCACGGGCTTTCGCCTGGAAAAACTCTCCCAGCTGCCCCCCACACAAGCGGTGCTGTTCGACCTCACCCCCCGGCAGGTTGAACAGATCATGGGCGAGCGGCTGCCCATGTACTACCGCAAAAGGCTTCTGAAATTCCGCTACGGATGGGGTTCCTACAAAATGGACTTCCTGCTCAACGGACCGGTTCCCTGGCGCAACGAGGTGCTGCAAAAAGCCGGAACCGTGCATCTGGGCGGTACGTTTGAAGAAATTGCCGCCGCCGAAAAAGTGGTAAGTATGGGTCGGATTCCCCAAAAACCCTACGTCCTGGTGGCGCAGCCCGGCGCTGCCGACCCCTCCCGCTCGCCCGATGAAAAACAGGTGTTGTGGGCGTACTGTCATGTACCTCACGGCTCCACCGTCAATATGCGCAGGGCTATTGTCAACCAGATCGAGCGTTTCGCGCCCGGATTCCGCAACCGCATCATTGAAGACCGGGGGATGAACACCAAAGCGCTGGAAAAATACAATGCGAACTACATCGGCGGGGACATCAACGGCGGCGTGCAGGACTGGCGACAGTTTTTTAGTCGGCCCGTGAGCGCGTTTTCGCCCTACACCATTCCGGTGGATGGGTATTATTTCTGCTCTTCGTCCACCCCGCCCGGCGGAGGTGTTCACGGGATGTGTGGCTTTTACGCGGCGGAGTCGGCCCTGCGGCGCACCTTCCGCACCCCCTCCGCCAACTGGAAATTCAGCCTGAAGATGGAGTAATGGCGGGCCAGATCTGCCCCTGCTACCGGATGGAACAAGCAATCGCGTTGCTGAAAAACAACAGTGGAAATATTATGGAGGTCGCCTATGCCGTCGGTTTTAACAGCCTCTCCTATTTCAGTCAGGTATTTAAAGAACACGTTGGAAGATCGCCTTCAGAATTTTCGGTGTGGATCTTGCGCAATCAGGACGCTGGTGCAGCACACGGGGACGAGTAAAGAAAGCCGGAAATTTATCAATGGTCTGTCGCAGCGAGTGGATAACTGCAGGATGGATGACAATCCGTAAAATGGTATGGCGTTCCTCCACAAGACAGCCACATCTGTACAGCAAGGTAACTTTGGTACCGCCATGCTGAACGTACTTTGTTGTACTACGCAGAATTTCATAGCGGGTCTATCCCCATGTGTATGGGGGCACCCTCCTGAGCAATCTTGATGTACTCAGGATTCAGGGTCTATCCCCATGTGTATGGGGGCACCGTAATTAATGTCCTCAGCATCGAGGAAGATAGGGGTCTATCCCCATGTGTATGGGGGCACCTATTTCTCACAGGATTATTGATGAATTTGAGCGTTGGTCTATCCCCATGTGTATGGGGGCACCATTACTTCTTCAGGAAATGGATGATTGGAAGCGGGTCTATCCCCATGTGTATGGGGGCACCGTATGGCCATTAGTATCGCTTGTATCGAAGCAGGGTCTATCCCCATGTGTATGGGGGCACCTAGGCAAGGCCAAACGTCCTTCGATAACAACCGGGTCTATCCCCATGTGTATGGGGGCACCCCGCTTGCATTTTTGCCTCCTTATGTGAAATTGGGTCTATCCCCATGTGTATGGGGGCACCTCAGCGACGAGGAAGTCATCGTCAGCCAGCGCGGGTCTATCCCCATGTGTATGGGGGCACCCACTTTCAGACAAATCAAATTTTGGCAATGCGGGGTCTATCCCCATGTGTATGGGGGCACCTACAGCGGTTCGTTTCGGCTTAGTCCAATTTTGGGTCTATCCCCATGTGTATGGGGGCACCTGAAGATGATTGCGTGGTAGTGTGGGCGGTCGGGGTCTATCCCCATGTGTATGGGGGCACCCGTACCTGTCCATTCCAGATTGTCGTCAACGTAGGTCTATCCCCATGTGTATGGGGGCACCTTTCTCCCAGGCACGACGACGAAGTTTGATAAGGGTCTATCCCCATGTGTATGGGGGCACCGTCCAGGTAGAGCTCGCCTACTTTTACCTCTTGGGTCTATCCCCATGTGTATGGGGGCACCAACGACTCGGAATCAAAGACCCATTAGAATATAGGTCTATCCCCATGTGTATGGGGGCACCACAATGCGCTTAACAATTTGCCCACCCGCACCGGGTCTATCCCCATGTGTATGGGGGCACCAATATCAAGGCACATCATCCAAAAAGGCTATTGGGTCTATCCCCATGTGTATGGGGGCACCGTTGAACCGATTTTCAAGTTTCTCCAATCGCTGGGTCTATCCCCATGTGTATGGGGGCACCGGTTGGGGTATGGGTTGGCTCATGGTGGTTAGGGGTCTATCCCCATGTGTATGGGGGCACCTGGGGCAAAGACTATTTCACATCAGCACCACCGGGTCTATCCCCATGTGTATGGGGGCACCTGTGCTA
>Ga0076929_101128_pt1 | contig 10266 bp, 12 predicted proteins | sample HotLakConUCCSL28_FD_87104 | JGI IMG/M metagenome (GOLD analysis project Ga0076929, IMG submission 87104) | Hypersaline microbial mat communities from Hot Lake, Washington, USA - Hot Lake Consortium UCC-SL28 (version 3) (version 3) | ecosystem: Environmental > Aquatic > Thermal springs > Hot...
TCGTTCCCGCCGAGGGCGACGATCATGCCATCGACGGTTTCGTCCAGCGACCACTCCGCGCGGGCGAGCCCGCCGGCGGTGGTATCGCCCGAAACGCCGGCGTTGCGCAATTCGACCTCGGCCCCTTGTTCCTCAAGCCAGCGCGACATCTGCGGCACGAAGCCGTCGGACGGCGCAAGCCCGTAGCCCTGGGTGAGACTGTCGCCGAGGGCGAGAATGGTCACCGGCTCTGCCGCCGCGACCCCGGCACTCAGGCCAAGCGTCGCACAGAGCTTGAGGATTGTCCGGGCGGCCCCATATGCCAGACTGCCCCAGCCGGAAAGCCCTCCGACGATGACCGACGCCGTTCTTTCGATGAAGAATGCAGCCCTTTCGCTCGACGGAAACGCCGGCCGGGTGGATATTCTGAAGGGGATCACCCTTGATGTGGAGCGCGGCGAGACGCTGGGGCTTGTGGGACCTTCGGGTTCTGGCAAGTCGTCGCTCCTCATGCTCATGGGCGGGCTCGAACGCGCCACGGGCGGGTCGGTCGACGCGCTCGGGCACGACCTGACCCGGCTCGGCGAAGACGCGCTGGCGCGGTTCCGCCGCGATCATATGGGCGTGGTGTTCCAGTCTTTCCACCTCATTCCGACGATGACCGCGCTCGAGAACGTCGCGACGCCGCTCGAACTCGCCGGTGTGCGCGACGCGTTCGACCGTGCGGATGCGGAACTGCACGCGGTCGGCCTCGGGGATCGGACCGGGCATTATCCCTCGCAGTTGTCGGGCGGCGAGCAGCAGCGGGTGGCGCTCGCGCGTGCAGCCGCGCCGAGGCCCGACATTCTCCTGGCCGACGAGCCGACCGGCAATCTCGACGAGGCGACGGGGGAGGCGATCATGGAGCTGCTCTTCGGTCTCAGGGACAGGCATGGCTCGACCCTCGTTCTCGTCACCCATGCGCCGGAACTCGCTGCCCGTTGCGACCGGGTGGTTCGGTTGCGCGACGGGCGGATCGAGGCGCCCGAACGCCGGGAAGCGGCCGAATGAGCCTGTCGATCGCGGCCCGCATCGCCGGGCGGGAGCTTCGCGGCGGTCTCAAGGGGTTCCGGGTGTTCCTCGCCTGCCTCGCCCTTGGTGTGGCGGCGATCGCCGCGGTCGGCAGCGTGCGCCATTCCATCGGTGCCGGCCTCGAGCGGGAGGGTGCGGCCATTCTCGGGGGCGACGCCGAGATCGGGCTGACCTACCGCTTCGCCGAACCCGGTGAACGCGACTGGATGGAAGGCGTCGCCACCGAGGTCTCCGAGATCGTCGATTTCCGATCGCTCGCGACGACGGGGCAGGGCGAGAACCGCCGGCGCGCTCTGACCCAGGTCAAGGGCATCGATGCTCCCTATCCGCTCTACGGCGAGGTGCGGCTCGACCCGGCGATGCCGCTTTCGGAGGCGCTGGCCGGCGAGGCGGGCCTGCCGGGCGCGGTGATGGACCCCGTGCTCATCGGGGTTCTCGACGTCGATATCGGCGACACCATCCGGCTCGGGACGCAGGACTTCGTCTTGAGCGCGGCCCTTCTGCGTGAGCCCGACAGCGCGGGCGGTGGCTTCGAGCTCGGCCCGCGCACGATCGTGCTGACCGACGCTCTCGCGGACTCCGGCCTTCTCGCCCCGGGCACGCTTTTCGAGAGCGCCTACCGGATGCGCCTGCCCGAGGGCGCCGATCTGGCGGCTCTGCGCACCGAAGCCGGCGAGGTCTTCACCGGCGCGCGCTGGCGGGACCGGCGGAACGGGGCGCCCGGCGTTTCCGAGTTCGTCGACCGTCTGGGGTCTTTCCTCGTCCTCGTCGGCCTTGCCGGGCTCGCGGTGGGAGGCGTCGGCGTCTCGGCGGCGGTGCGCGCCTATCTCGACCGCAAGACCGCCGTGATCGCCACCTTGCGAACGCTCGGCGCGGAGGCCTCGACGATCTTTCTGACCTATTTCCTGCAGATCGGGGCGCTCGCACTCGTCGGCATCGCTGCGGGTCTCGTTCTCGGGGCGTTGCTTCCCATCGTCTTCGCGCCCCTCATCGCCGATGCGCTGCCGGTGCCGGCGGTCTTCGCAGTTCACCCAAGACCCCTGGCGGAGGCCGCGCTCTACGGCATGCTGGCGGCCCTTCTCTTCACTCTATGGCCGCTCGCCCGCACCGAGGAGGTGCGCGCTGCAGCCCTTTTCCGCGATGCCGCGGGTGGTATCCGCGCCATGCCGAGACCCGTCTGGATCGCGGCGACGGCCGCGATCCTCGCCGCGCTCGTGGCCACGGCGGCGGCCTTCTCGGGCCTTGTCGATCTGACCCTGGCGACGGCCGGCGGGATTTTCGGGGCGTTTCTTCTCCTGCTCCTCGCGGCCTCGGGCATCCGCCGGCTCGCCCGTGTCCTCGCCCGCTCGCCGGCGGTTCGAGGCCGCACGACCCTGCGCCTCGCGCTCGGCGCGGTCGGAGGGCCGGGCAGCGAGGCGGGATCGGTCGTTCTTTCCCTCGGCCCGGCCTCACCGTGCTCGCAGCGGTTGGCCAGATCGACGCGAACCTGCGCGGCGCGATCGAGCGCGATCTTCCGAAGGTCGCGCCGTCGTTCTTCATGGTCGACATCCAGACCGCGCAACTCGACCCGTTCCTCGGTGGACTTCGGCAGAACCCCGCGGTCAGCCGCGTCGAAACGGCGCCGATGCTCAGGGGCATCATCACGGGGATCGACGGCCGGCCCGCGGCGGAAACCGGCGGCGACCACTGGGTGCTGCAGGGTGACCGGGGCATCACCTATTCCGCCGCCCCTCCGGACGGCGCGGTGGTCACCCACGGCGAATGGTGGCCGGAGGATTACGACGGTCCGCCGCAGGTGAGCTTCGCCACCGAGGAGGCGATGGAGATCGGCCTCGAACTCGGCGACACGATCACGGTCGATGTGCTCGGCAGGCCGATCACCGCGACGGTGACGAGTTTCCGCGAGGTCGATTTCTCCACCGCGGGCATCGGGTTCATCCTGTCGATGAACCCGTCCGCCGTCGCCTCCGCCCCCCACACGCATATCGCCACGGTCTATGCCGAGGCGGAGGCCGAGCCCGCAATCCTGCGCGAGACATCGGATACCTACCCCAATATCACCGCGATCCGCGTGAAGGACGCCATCGAGCGGGTCTCGGAGGTGCTCGGAGGCATCGCGGCGGCTGTAACCTACGGTTCGGCGGCAACGCTCCTGACCGGCTTCATCGTGCTGATCGGGGCGGCGGCGGCGGGGGAGCGGGCGCGGACCTACGAAGCGGCGATCCTGAAGACGATCGGCGGTTCGCGCCGGGACATTCTTCTGAATTTCGCCCTTAGATCCGCGATCCTCGGCTCCGCGGCAGGCGCAGTCGCGATCCTGGCCGGCGGCATAGGAGGCTGGGCGGTCTCGACCTATGTGATGAACACCGATTATGTCTTCGAGCCGGTCTCGGCGGTGGCGATCGTCATCGGCGGCATTCTGGCCACACTCGCGGCCGGCCTCGCCTTCGCCTGGCGCCCGCTCGCCGCACGCCCGGCGCAGGTCTTGCGCGCCCGGGAGTAGCGGGCCATTTCGGCTTGACGGAACCTGCGGCGGGTCGTAACCACCGCGTCGCTTGTGGCGGAGTAGCTCAGTTGGTTAGAGCAGCGGAATCATAATCCGCGTGTCGGGGGTTCAAGTCCCTCCTCCGCTACCACCCTACCCCATACTGCCCTGACGCCTTGCGGATTGGCCATCGGGCCGAGGACTGTCGAGGCGGTGCAGCGCATGGCCACGGGCGATGGCACGCGGCGACTTTCCGGCAAGATGCCCGGCGAAGTCACGCCGCACGAGTTCGGCCTCCGCATCTACGATCCGCCGGGCGCCGGTTTCCCCTGATCGGCCCGGCCGCGCGGCGTCGAGCAGATCAAGAAGTCCGTCTCACCCGAGGACGCAGCAGCCGACGCGCACCTCATCGCGGTAGGTGGAATTCGTCGCCCCTGCTTTTCGGGATGGCGTTGGGCGCACAGCCCCCTTCACCCCCTCACGACGAGGCGGGTCTCGTAGCGGATGCGCGGGGCGATCCAGGCGAGGTGCTCCGGCGCGAGGGCGACGCAGCCTTCGGTCGGCTGCCCGGCCCCCCGCCAGCGGTGGAGGAAGATCGCCGAGCCCCGGCCCGGAACCGCCCGGGGCCAGTTCCAGTCGGTGAGGATGACGAGGTCGTAGAGCCGGTCGGCTCGCGCGAGGCGCTCGTGGGAGAAGCGCGACGGTGCGCGGCCCATCAGGTTGTAGTCGGGGTCGGCGGGGTCGTCCGACCAGATGTCGCGGGGCCGGATCGGCAGCGCCCAACCGGCGGGCCGGGCGATGCGGTCGGGTCGGTAGAGCATGCCGACGATCCGGTGGACACCGGCGGGCGTCGCCCCGTCGCCCTCGCGCTTGTCGTCCGTGATCCCGCCCCGGCCGAGGCTGCAGGCAAAGCGGCGGCCGAGGAAGCGCAGGCCGGCGGGCGTGACGACGAGGTCGGTCGGCCGAGGCGTCAAAGGATATGTCCCGACTTCTTCGCCTTGGTGTCGAGATATGCCTCGTTGAGAGGCCCGCGACCGACCGCGATGGGCACCCGCTCGACGACCTCGATGCCGTTGGCCTCGAGCATGCCGACCTTGGCGGGGTTGTTGGTGATGAGGCGCGCCGAGGAGAACCCCATGTCCTTCAGGATCGTCGCGCCGATGCGGAAGTCGCGTTCGTCGTCCTCGAAGCCGAGGCGGTGGTTGGCGTCGACCGTGTCGAAACCCTGGTCCTGCAGCGCGTAGGCGCGCATCTTGTTGGCCAGGCCGATGCCGCGCCCCTCCTGATTGAGGTAGAGAACTACGCCGGCGCCGGCCTTGCCGATCATCCCGAGCGCGCCCTGAAGCTGAGGCCCGCAATCGCATTTGAGCGAACCGAGCACGTCGCCGGTGAAGCAGGCCGAATGGAGCCGGACGAGGACCGGCGCGGCGCGGTCCGGCTGGCCGATCTCGACGGCATAATGTTCTTCCGCGCCGTCCCTGGGACGGAAGATGTGCACCCGTCCGGCCTCGGCGACCGCCATCGGCACCCGGCCCGAGACGATCCTGTCGAGTTCCGGCGCCGCTCCGGCGAGAAGGTCGAGGGCCGCCGTGTCGAGGCGCGTGAGCCCGTCGCATTCGCCGAGCGCCCCGGGGCCGACGGGCACCACGACCGCGGCGGGCAGAAGATGCGCTGACTTTGCAAGCCGAAGTGCGGCGCGGTGCAGCGCCGCCGACCCGCCGCGCTCGGTCCGGAACGGGCCTTTCAGGGGGCTCATCAGGTCGTCGGCGGGGTCCGCGACGGAATGCAGCCAGCCGGGCGTCGCGTCCGCCGGCAGAACGAGACGCGCGAGGTCGCCGTCATAGGCCGTGGCCTTCAGCGTCTCCGCCCGCCAGCGGGTGATCGCGAGCACCGGGGCGCCGAGGGCGGTCATCGCGGCGAGCCGCGCCTTGCCGAGCGTTTCGGCGGCGGCCGCGAGGGCGAGGCCGTCGGGGCCGTCGAGAAGCACCGGCAGGCCCGAGCGCATGTCGGCGCGGGCACGCGCCAGCCGTTCGGGAAGGGTCGCAGCAAGGCTCATGGGTGTTCCTCTAGGCGGAAGTGCGGGAAATTGAAACATATCTTCCCGAGCTCACACGAGCGCGTGAGCCTTCCGTAGCAAGGCTTGCTCTGGCGCCGTTTCCCTCTCAGATGGTCTTCAGATCGTGAGTTCCGGAGACCGAGATGGCCCAGACCCTGAAGAAGATTCTCCTTGTCGACGACGACGAGGACCTGCGCGAGGCGCTGTCCGAACAGCTGGTGATGACCGAGGATTTCGACGTGTTCGAGGCCGGCACCGCCGCCGAGGCGCTCAAGAAGGCGAAGGAGGCGCTCTACGACCTCGTTATTCTCGATGTCGGCCTGCCCGACAACGACGGCCGCGAGCTTTGCCGGCTGATGCGCAAGCAGAACGTGAAGTGCCCGATCCTGATGCTCACCGGCCATGACAGCGATTCCGACACGATCCTCGGCCTTGATGCGGGCGCGAACGATTACGTCACCAAGCCATTCAAGTTCCCGGTCCTCCTCGCGCGCATCCGCGCGCAGCTTCGCCAGCACGAACAGTCGGAAGACGCTGTCTTCCAGCTCGGGCCCTATACCTTCAAGCCCGCCCAGAAGATGCTGATCGACGAAGCGGAGAAGAAGATCCGCCTGACCGAGAAGGAAACCAACATCCTGAAGTTTCTCTATCGCGCCTCCGAGGGCGTGGTGGCGCGGGACGTGCTGTTGCACGAGGTCTGGGGCTACAACGCCGGCGTCACGACCCACACGCTGGAAACCCATATCTACCGGCTTCGCCAGAAAATCGAACCCGATCCCTCCAACGCGCGTTTGCTCGTCACCGAAGCGGGAGGCTACCGACTGGTGGCTTGACCCTGATCAAGGAACCCCCTGGCACCGAAGGGGTAATTTTGGTGCATACCTCCCTGTTGGACTGGCCCGGGCCCTTGCGCCCGGGCTTTTTTCAGCCCGATCCAATCAGGATGCCCGCCGCCAGAACGAGTGCACCGCCGAACACCACCTGAAGTGCTGTGCGGAAGAACGGCGTCTGCATGAATCGGTTCTGGATCCAGGCGATGGCCCAGAGTTCGACGAAGACGACGAGAATGGCGATGGTCGTCGCGGTCCAGAAATCGGGGATGAGATAGGGCAGGGCGTGACCCAGCCCGCCCAGTGTCGTCATCACGCCCGAGGCGAGGCCGCGTTTCCAGGGCGAGCCGCGCCCCGAGATCTGCCCGTCATCCGAGGCGGCTTCGGTGAAGCCCATGGAGATGCCTGCGCCGACGCTGGCGGCGAGGCCGACGAGGAAGGTCGTCCAGGGGTCCTGGGTGGCGAAGGCGGTGGCGAAGATCGGCGCGAGGGTGGACACCGACCCGTCCATCAGCCCCGCAAGGCCCGGCTGCACCCAGGTCAGGATGAACCGGCGGTGCGCCGTGCGGTCTTCGCGCGACTTCTCCTCTTCGCCGAGATGTTCGTCCATCAGGGCGTCGGCGCGCGCGGTATGGGCCGCCTCGGCCGACGCGAGGTCGCCGAGCAGCTTGCGCGTTTCGGCGTCCGAGGTGCGCGTGGCGGCGCGTTCGTAGAACGTCTGCGCATCGCGTTCCATGAGTTCGGCTTCCTCGCGCATGCGCTCGAGACCGAGGTTCTCGATCAGCCAGACGGGGCGGCGGGCGTAGTAGCCAGAGACGTGTTCGCGCCTCAGAAGCGGGATGGTCTCGCCGAAGCGCTTGCGGTGAAGCTCGATGAGCCGGCGGCGATGGCCGTCCTCCTCCGCGGCCATGCCCTCGAAGACCGCGGCGGTGGACGGGTAGTCGTCGTGCAGCCGCTCGGCGTAGGTGCGGTAGATCCTCGCGTCATCCTCCTCCGACGAGATCGCCAGCGCGAGCATTTCGCGATCGCTGAGGTCGGAGAATTGTCGACGGGACGCGATACCGGAAATCATGTCTTTCAGCCTTCTTTAGAATCATTCCAAGTTAGGTGCTTCTCGAGCGGTGACAAGCGTGATCTGACGGCGCCCTTGAGAAAACTGAACCGAACGGTTTATATGGGTGGGATGACAGAGCTTCCCCGACCCACGTCCGCACCGCCCCAGCCCGTCGGCCGCAAGGTCGAACAGGTCATCGCCGGGGCGAGGGACGTCTTCATGCGGTCCGGCTTCGAGGGGGCGAGCGTCGACGAGATCGCCCGCGAGGCGGGTGTGTCGAAGGCGACGCTCTACAGCTACTTCGCCGACAAGCGGCTTTTGTTCATGGAAGTGGCCAAGGCCGAGTGCCGCGTGCAGACCGAGGCGGCGACCCACGAGATGGACTTCTCCGCCCCGCCGCGCGAGGTGCTCACGCAGGCCGCGTCGCGGATGACGCGGTTCTTTCTCTCCGATGTCGGCCAGCAGGTCTACAGGATCGTCGTGGCCGAAAGCGGCCGGTTTCCCGACCTCGGCCGCGAGTTCTGGGAGAGCGGACCGAAGCTGGTGCGGGATGTACTGATCGACTACCTCGAGGCCGCCGTCGCGCGCGGCGATCTCCGTATCGACGACGTCGAACTGGCTGCCGACCAGTTTCCGGAGCTTTGCAAGGCGGGACTGCACCTGCGCATGGTCATCGGCATTCAGACCGAATTTTCCGATGGGGAAATCGACCGGGTGATCGCGGGTGCGGTCGACACGTTCATGGCGCGCTACGGGGCGTGACGCCACCGCTCGCAAAGTAGTTTAACGCTAAACCAGTTTGGCGTCAGTCCAGCCGGCGCACGTGCATCTGGTTGCCGATGCGCTTCGTCTCGAAACGCTTCAGCTCTTCGATCAGATCGGAAAGCTTGCGCTTTCCGTAGGTCCGCGTGTCGAAGTCGGGGTTCTCGGCCTGCACGTGCTGGCCGATCTGACCCAGCGAATACCATTCGTCGTCCTGGTCGATCCGCTCCATCGCGGCGAGGATCAGCGGGGTCGCCTGCACCGGGTCGGCCTTGCCGCCGGGTTTGGTGGCACCCCCCACCGGAGCCGGTTCGTCGACGATGTTCTCGATCAGGATGAAGCGGTTGCAGACGTTCCTGAGGCTCTCGGGCGCCTTCGCCTCGCCGATCCCGATCACGTCCATCCCCTGTTCGCGCACCCGGTTGGCGAGTGCGGTGAAGTCGCTGTCGGACGACACGAGCACGAAGCCGTCGAACCGGCCGGTGTGCAGAATGTCCATCGCGTCGATCACGAGGCCGATGTCGGAGGCGTTCTTGCCCACGGTGTTGGCACTTTCCTGATGCGCGACGAGACCGAGGTCGCGCACGGTCTTCGACCAGTTCGACAGCCGGCCCGAAGACCAGTCGCCGTAGACCCGCCTCAGCGCGGGTTCGCCGAGCCGGGTGATCTCCTTCAGGATCGGCTCGGCGTACTTGGCCGGTATGTTGTCGGCGTCGATGAGCACCGCGTAGAGCGGCCGGTCGCGGTCGGGCATGGAAGGCGTTCCCTTTGGGTCGGCCCCTTCTAGGGTCTCCGGCCGCCGGGCGAAAGCCTCTGTCGTCTTGCACGGCGAGGAAGCCCGCGACAGGATGCACTGGTCCGCCGCCCGGGAGAACGAGATGCCGCTCGCCGTCTATACCACGCTCTCCGATCCCGATGCCGCCCACCGGCTCGCGCGCTTCGCCGTCGAGGCCCGCCTCGCGGCCTGCGTGCATATCGAGGAGATAGAATCGGTCTACCGCTGGGACGGCGAGATCAGGGACGAGACGGAATACCGGCTGCTCTTCAAGACCTCCGAGGCGGGTTACGACGCGCTTGCGGCGCATGTGCTGGCCGAGCATCCCTATGACGAGCCGGCCCTCTGGGCGCTGCCGATGACGAAGGGCTCGGCGAGGTATTTCGGCTGGATCGACACGGAAAGCTCAGGCGCCTAGGTCCTTCCACATCACCAGCGCATCGACGAAACCTTCGCGCGGGTGAAGGAAGGCGCCGGGCAGCCGCCCCACGACCGAAAAGCCCGCCCGCTCCCAGGTCGCGACGGCGCGTGTGTTCGTGGCGACGACGAAGTTGAACTGCATCGCGCGGTAGCCGCGTACGCGGGCGAGCTCCAGCGAATGGGCGAGCATCGTTCGGCCAACGCCGCGCCCTTCCGCGCCCGATGCCGTCACGTAGGCGCAGTTGCAGACATGGTCGCCGCCGCCGGGCTGGTTGGGGCGCAGCCAGTAGGTGCCCACCGGCACGCCGTCGATTTCGGCTATATGGGCCGCGTGAGCAGCGCTCAACCAGTAGGCAAGCGCCTCGTCCCGACCGAGGTCACGCGGAAAGGTATAGGTTTCGCCGGCCTCGATCACTGGCCGGAGCATGTCCCAGAGCGCGTCTTCGTCGTCGCGCCGCACGGGCCTGATCGAAACGGCGGGCGTCTTCATCCTGGTGGAAGTATCCCGGGGAGCGCGAGGGGCCGGCCCCTCGCTCCCGCCCTCAAAACACCACCACCGACCGGATCGACTTGCCCTCATGCATGAGGTCGAAGCCCTCGTTGATGTTCTCGAGGCTCAGGGTGTGGGTGATCATCGGGTCGATCTCGATCTTGCCGTCCATGTACCAGTCGACGATTCGCGGCACGTCCGTGCGGCCGCGCGCGCCGCCGAAGGCGGTGCCGCGCCAGGTCCGGCCGGTGACGAGCTGGAAGGGGCGGGTGGAAATCTCCGCCCCCGCGGGTGCCACCCCGATGATGATGCTCTCGCCCCAGCCCTTGTGGGCGCTTTCGAGG
>Ga0076929_101129_pt1 | contig 10255 bp, 4 predicted proteins | sample HotLakConUCCSL28_FD_87104 | JGI IMG/M metagenome (GOLD analysis project Ga0076929, IMG submission 87104) | Hypersaline microbial mat communities from Hot Lake, Washington, USA - Hot Lake Consortium UCC-SL28 (version 3) (version 3) | ecosystem: Environmental > Aquatic > Thermal springs > Hot...
AGAACGCCGGAGGAAATGTCGTCGTGGCTCGCCCCCTGCCAAGCGACCGTGACGAAGATGGTCGGGATCTGGACCGTGGGGAAGAACTGCGTGTTGAGCCGGCCCAAAGCCAGCAATCCCAGCAGACAGACCGAGATGGCGAGCAGATTCGCCGCGACGCGGTGATGCAGGAAACCGCGAATGATGCTCTGGAGAAAGCCGCCGCTCACTCACGCACCTCGACGAGCTGGCCGGAAGCCGCCGCACCGAGGCGCGACGCCAGCACCGAAGCGCCATCGGGAATATCCCCCGCGACGATCACCCCCTCGGCGGCAAAGCTGAGCACGGTAACCGGCATGCGCTCCAGCCGGTCGTCGACAATCAGAAAGACGCTGTCTTCGTACAGCGCGTCAGGCGGCAGCAATATCGCATCCTCACGCAGGAGATCGGGCATCTCGACCTCGATGAAGGTTCCGGGGCGCAGGACGTCGAGCGCAGGGTCGTCGAGGGCTGTATCCTCGATATCGATCTTCGCAAAGGCGGCGAAACTCGCATCCGCGACCTGTGGCGCCACGCGTGTCACGGTCGCCTCGCGCGTGAGCATGCTGTCACCCGCGCGCCAGATCACCATCACGTCGCTTCCGGTGATCTCGTCATCCGCCGCAAGACGCGCATACTGGCTGTCCGACAATGAAAAACGCGCTTCGAGGCGCTCCGTCGCGACCAGCGTGGCGATGCGTTCATTGCTGCCGATGATCTTGCCTTCCTCGGCCTGCGGCGCCGAGATGAGCGCGTCGAACGGCGCGCGCAGGACCGTATCGTCGAGATTGCGCTGCGCCTGGGCGACACCGAATTCCAGCCGCGCGATCGCCGCATCGAGCTGGTCACGCTGGGCTTCGAACACGGCGAGCTGGCTTTCACGGGCCTCCAGCGCCGATTCCGCCTGGGAGAGGCGCAGCAACGCATCGTCGAGTTGGCGCTCCGGCGCTGCGCCGCGCTCGGTGAGGGTGCGCAGCCGGTCGATTTCGCGTTCGGTGATCGTGAGCTGCTCGCGCGCCCGGGACATTGCCGCCTCTTCCTGCAGCACACGCGCATCCAGTTCCGCGATGCGGGCCCGGGTCTCGGCGAGATCGGCATTCGCGCGCACGAGCGCGCCCTCGAACGCGAACGGATCGATGCGCAGGAGTTCTTCCCCTTGCGCGATGCGCCCGCCCTCGACCAGCTGGTCCGACACCGAAACGACCTGGCCCGCCACCAGCGCGCGCAGGTCGACGCTGCGGCCCGCGACGATTTCGCCGTAAAGCGTCAGTGTCGGGCGCAGATCAGCCCGCGCGACCGTTACCGCATCGACGAAACGCGGCTGTTCCGGCTGACGCTCCACCGGCACCGTCGGACGCGTGGCCTGCATGTAGGCAAAGCCGGCAAATGCGCCGGCCAGCAGCAGCAGCGGCAGGACGATCATCACGACAAGCCGCGTCAGTCTCCGCATGCGCTTGCCGAGACCGGCACGCGGTGCACGCGTGTTCGCCAGAAAGGGAGGCTCTTCGCCCGGCCGCGCATCCATCTTCATCGCATCCAAATTACAAAGGGCGCCTGCCCCAGGGTCGCCGTTTTATGTAACCGCTTCGCCCAGTCTTCGCACCTGCAAAATCACGTAGCTCTACGCAGATGCGGGCCGCCCGGATCAATCTGCTCATATCGTCTGGTCGCGACAGAATGCAAGGCTTCGGCATGCGGGCAAGCGCTGGCGGCAAATGCCGCGCTGATGCGCGTCGTTCAGGGCCGCGAAAGTGTCCGATGCAGCGGCGCATCAACGCGCCCAGCGATATCCTTGACAATTTTTAGCTGTTTCATTCAAAATGAGTTTTTAGGTTTTTCATTTTTGGATTTTCACACTCATGAGTTTTTTTTTGCTTTAATGTCGACGCCGCTGCCGCAAAAGCGCGATACCACATACGATGCTACCGGTCGCGGCGCCCCCGCTTTGACCAATGCAATGATGACGAAGGGCGCGACCGGTGTGGTGGGGCCGATCCCCCTGCCCTCGCGGTCGGATGTCGATCGCGCGGCAGCACAGATGTATACCGTGTTCTTCGGCGATGGCGCCGATCATCTCGGCAATGCCGCGCGCCGCAGCTTCGAGCTGCCCTCGCCCCATATCCATCTCGACGGCGCCATTGTCGGGGTGGCCATCCGCTACCGCGATGAACTCGCGCACATGCGCGCGCAGCATTCCGATGAGGAATTGCGCGCCGTCACCCGCGCCGGGGCGCAGGCTGCGCTCATTGCGCTCGATCGCGGCGACACCATCGGATTCCTGGCCTCGTTCCAGGCCAACATCTTCACCGCCATGAATGGCAAGAGCGGCGAGATCCTGCACGATCGGAACATCGCCGCAAGCGGCAACCTGGTCGGGCCGGACAGGCTGTTCCCGGAATGGGACCCGGAAAACCGCACCCTCGGGCCGCAATCCCCGGGTCTCGATTTCGAGCCGGGCGGCTGGCAACCGGGTGATCTGCGGCCCGGTGAACTGCAGTCTGATCCGAGGCGGGAAAATCCCATGCCAGACAATTTCATGCAGATCGGCCCGTCGCAGTCGCCTCCGCAGAACGGTCTGCAATTCGATCCGCAGGAATTCCAATGGCCCGCGCCGGACGGCCTGACATGGCAGGATCCCTCACAAGGGCTGATGCGCCCTATGGAAGCAGCCGCGCGTGACACGCTCGAGCAACACTTCAGGCACATGGAAGACGCGGCGCGCGAGGCCATCGAACGCAGCCTCGGCAATTCGCCTTTCCTCACCGGCACCGATCCGATCGCGGAGGCAATCGAGGAGCACGGTCCCCTGATCGAGATCTTCCTGCACGCCCGGCGCGCGCAAGTCGCGCCCGGCCCGACCGGCGGCGCGCTCCCCACGCTTCCCGCTCCGTCGAGCGCGACGGCGAATGTCCTGCGCCGTCTGCAGCCGGCCATGGCGGCCATGGTTGTCAACCGGCTCGGGACGGGCCTCGGTGACGTTCCGCAGATCTACCGCGAAGCACTGGCGCAGGCCTTGGTGAAGGGGGACCCGGAGGATCCGTTCATCGCGCGCGCATCGAAACTCCTCATCGCCACAGCCCGTGCCGCCACAGCCCCCGCATCCACCGCCCGGGACGCTGCGAACAGCGCGCCTCTCGACGAAGCCGAAACCGCTTTCCTGGATATCCAGATCCGCGAAGGCAGGCTGACGATGGAGCAATTCGCGCATTTCAGGGCCATGAATCCGGACCTGCGCCCCGCGATCCTGATTCACAGGATCGTCCGTTTCAATGCGGGGGAGGACGTCCCGGGCCTGCGCCTGACGGAGGCCGACCGCCGCCCGGAGATTGACCCCTCCGCCGATATCGCGCAGCCGGCCGATCTGGTGCATTCCTGGGGGGATATCCGGAGGGTGCTGGACGAACGCTATGGCATGCGCCTCACGGATGCCTCTCGCGATGCGGTCGTGCGTGGCCTCGCACGCCATTCCGAAGCGGAAATGTGCGCCATCGTCAATGCCGCGATCCCGTATCTGGACCGGATCGAGGCCGCTTATCCCGGCCTGCTGGGCGGGCTCTCCTTCACGCCCTATGCACCGAATCCGCCGGCGCCCTACCCGGAAGAACTGGGCCCCTATAATGGCCTCTCGAACACACGGAACGGTACCATCTTCCTGATGACTGTGCTCGATTTCTATCGACGCTCGGCAGATCACGAGACCGATGGTGAGACGAAGTTCATGCTCACGCTGTTTCACGAGATCGGGCACGCGATTGCCTCGAAGGCACCTGCCGAGGTGCAGGATTTCGGCCTCAATCTGAGTCCGGTCCTCGAAATCCGCAGTCCCGCCTCGACCAATGCGGGCGAAGACGCCATGCCGAAGGACGAGGCGCTGGAACGCCTGTTCCCGCATCTGCCACCGGAAAACCGGCTTGCACGGCTGTTCATGCATTACCACGTGCGCATCGACGATGCCGAGCGGCTCGCCTTCGAGCATGCCGGCCAGCCCATCCCGGATGCCGTGAGCTACGAGGGCACCTTGCAGGTCTATCGCGCGCTGCCTGTGGAGGTGACCGAGCTGTTGCCGATGCTCATTTCGAAATACTCGGGCACGAACAACGACGAGGCCTTCGCAGAGGCAGTTGCGCATCATTTCGCCGACCGGGGCTATGCCTCCTACCCGGACACCATTCTCCCACATTCGACCGAGCGCCCGCGCGGTCCGTTGCCCGGCAATCTGCAAATGCTTCTGGAGCGCACATTCTTCGTGGCAAGCCGTCGCGAGGGCGTGGCAGGCGCAGCCGCCTATCCGGAATTCTCCGGCGACCACGAGTGAGCCGACACCGCCAGCGCGCGCACGAAAAAGCGCCCCGGGATCGATCCGGGGCGCTTTTCGTCGTGCTCAACCAAACGGGACAGGCTTCACTGCGCCTCGTCGGGCTGCCATTCCGGGGCCCAGGATGATGTTGGACCGGTATTCTGTCGAGCTTCCCCCATGACATCCCCCGCCCGCTCGCGCAGAAAATCGGGCAGCGGGGCCCCGAGCGTGGTCGAGATGAAGGGCGCTCCCACCTCGGAGCGTGGTTCAACGGGTTCCCCGCGGAGGAAGAATGCCAGAGTCTCGGCCGCGAATTCGTTATCATTCGTGCGCGCATAGAATGTCGCGTATTCGTCTGCGCTATCGCGCGGCGCTTCACTCGGGCGCTGCATGATCCGAAGCGTGCCGGGATGCTCTCGCCATGTCTCCGGAATCCCCGACGCGTCAGTGATCTCCCCGGGATGCGGGCGCACGATATAATCGCGCCCCAGTCGCTCATATGCCTCGGCCATTGACAAGTCCGGGTAAAGGAAAGCAAGAGCCACATCGAGCGTTACCGCATCCTCGGAGGCATGGGTACTGAATTGCGTACCGACCTCGATGACGGTTTCGAGGCCTGCCTTGAGATCCTGCATGGCCGCAGGGGCAACAGAGGTCAGGGCGTGCCCGATTTCATGCGCGTATGAATGCTCGGCCATATCGGGATGCGCTTCGCTCGTACCGCTAAGAATCTGCTGTATCCGCGTCGGTGTTTCGAGGAACATCAGCCCGATATCCGATGCCGTCAGTCCCAGATTGTTGCCCCGCTCCGACAGATCCGCCGGATTGGAGCCGCTCACGTCGATCTTGAGATTTCTGAGCGCGCCCGGAAACTGCTCTTCGATCCTGGAAAGCAGCGGGAGTAAGGCATTGCCCATCTCGATGACCTGCTCTTCACTGCGCGGGAAGACGATCTCGCGCCATTCATCGGGCAGATCCGGATTGCTGAGTATGTCGGTCAGAATGATACCGTATTCCCGCAGTGCCTCCTGGAGTTCGCCGACCGACTCGACGGTACGGGTCCCGTCCGCCCGTGAGGCATCGGAAACCGCGCCGGCGGGTCTAGCGGGTTGGGTCTCGACGGGCGGGAACGTCGTGCCCGGGGCAAAAACGCCCGGATCCGGCGGGATTTGTCGCTCTGGCTCGAATGACGGCGTATGGGGCTCGCGGTTAGCGGTATTGTTGTATGGTGGGACGCCTTGTGCCGTTTGCGGGAAACCCTCTGCATCCGCCGTCCGCCGCCAGTCCGGGAGGTCCGGCGTATCCGGCCCGAGCAGGCCTTCGCGGGTTTCTTCCATCGGAGGCGGCATGACGCTGCCATCACGCGGGATGGCGCGCAGTTCCTGCGGCACGCCGGAGAGCTGGAGGGCGGTCAGCAGCCGCGTCGACGGACTCGCCGCCGTGTCTGCGTCGAAGAATCCGGCTTCATGCAGGTTTGCGTATTCCTCCCTGACCTGCGCGAGGGTCCCTTCGATGGTCAACAGCTGTGGCGCGCCGTCGGGATCGGTCGCCAGTGTCATGACCCGGATCCTGTCCTCCGGCCCGGCCCCGGCGTTGAAATCGGCGACATCGCGAAATGCGGCGCTGATCGCGGATGTCTCGGTCGGTTGACCGCCGCCAGCGCGGGTCTCGCGATCATGTCCGGGCAGATCCGGAATGGTCAGGACGACACCGGGCGTCGTGGCGGGGAGGGTGTCGCCAAAACGATAATTCCCCAGGGTTTGCGGGGTCACAGCCGGGCGCGCCCCGGCTTGCGCGCCATCCGGGAGAAAGTCCGGATTGATGAAGAGGCTGCCGTCTTCGCGCAAGATGGCGATAATGACGTTGGGATCATCCGCCAAGACCATCATGCGCCGTCCGTCGGGGAGGGTCTCCCAGGCAATGTGACCGTCGAAGGTCACGCCCTCCTCGGCCAGGGCGCGCATCAGCGCGGCCATGTCATCCGGATTGGCGGTCGATCGCGCCATGGCGAGTTCGGTGAGAAGCGTCGCAACGCCGCCTGCGGGGCGCGCCCCACCGGCACCGAGCGGAACGGCCATGCCCTCCATACCCAGCCGCCGCAGTGCTTCCAGGACGCCCTGCCCGACGAGTTCGCCCGCCGGCGCCGCAGCCTGCGCGAGGAGCGGTTGACCAGCCGTCGGGCTGGTCAGCGATGTCGGCCCTGCCGCCTTGGTCATGGATGAGGCAAACGCAGCGTGAGAAGCACCGGAAGCGTCGGAGACCTTGCCGCCGGCAAGCGGGGAAAACGAAATGGATAATGTCATGAGCCTAACCAATTCAATGAATAAATAATAGTATGAATTATAATTAATATAAAATCAAGAGGTTTAATATGCTTTTTGAGCATGCATCAGAAAATTTCGAAGCTCAGAAAATTTCGATCGTATGCGTCCTATCCGGCGCCGTGACGATCAATCGCCACGAAAATGGATATTTCTGTCTTAATTATATAATTAAAAATCATAATTGATATTCTCTAATTATATTTTTATAGTTAACCAATTGCTATTTTTGAGTTCATGCATCCCGTTGATTCAAGCATTGCCCGGAGTTGCGACCATGGTGAGTATCAACCAGTCTATTTCTTCCCCCGATTCGCCCCCTCGTCAGATGAACGGCCCTGACAAGGCGCCCTTCGGTCTTCCAGGGTCGACCGGGAAGGAGTTGTCGGGACCCGTTTCAGATCAACATCTGGCATTTGTCGGGCCCGGGGAACGCGCTACCAACCCCAATCTGTTTCATGGTCTCCTGAATCTGCTCGAGGCGGGGGCTCGGCTCACGGGTGCGCTTGCCGGCTACGCGACCGGCATCGGCTCGCAACTCCTGGAACAGCTTGTGTCCAATCCCACGGCGGATACCCGTGAGCTCGTCCGGATCATACGCGATCTCGAGGCGCGCGGGCTGGATATCGACAGTGCCGTCGCCCTGCGCGCGTTGCCGAACGGAGATATGGGCGTCTACGCCATACGCGACCCCGATGATCCGTTCCCGGAACTCCTCGCCATCATCAAGCCGGATGGCGAGATCGTGACGCAGCGCCCAGGCTCCGCCGCACCCGCCCCGCTGGCGTGGAACCCCGGCGAACCTCGCGTGCTCAATAGGCCAGGGTCCGTTGACGGTGATTGGCCACCCGGCGACATCCAGCCAGGTCGAGGGCCATTTGGCGAGCGGCATGGCGAGATGAATCCGATCGGTTTCCCGGAAGTGAATATCACACCAATGGATCGGGCGCCTTTCAACCAGCGCTACAGGGAGATGGAAGAGCGAATCCCCGGAATGTCCTTCCCGGACGCCCCGCCCTTCACAGGTGCAGCTTCCTTCTTCGACCCCAAAACACGCGGCATTGGCGGCGGTGCCGACTTTAACGTCTCTGGCGCTCCCGAGCTCCCCGGCTCAACACCACTGCATGGCGGATCCGCACAGAACGACGATGCGGTCGAGCGCCTGATGGAAGCTCTGGAAGCGGCACGGCGCATCACTCTCGATCCGGGCGGGTTCTTCGGCAACGGGGTCGATCCGCGCGATGCCATGTACGAGCGCTACGGCTATATCGGCCTCTTCGCCTATGATCTCGTGCAGGCGCAGAACAGCCCGCAGGACGGCTCGGGCGGCACTGCTGCGGCGGCCGGCGCATCCGCAGCCGTCGCGAATTATCTGCGCGTCCTCCCCGCAGAAATCGCCGCCGCCATTGTCAATAACCTCGCAGATCGCCTCGACACGGTTCCGGACCTCTACCGCGACGCCCTCGCACAGGCCCTCGAGAAGGGTGATCCGGAGGATCCCGCGATTCAGCGGGCAAGACAGCTCCTGAGCGAAGCGGGCGCAGCCGATGATGCGCCCGCTGATGCCCTCCCGGCGCTCACGCCGGACGAAGAGGCCATCGTCACGCGTGAAATCCGGGCCGGCACTTTCACGCGCGAGGTCTTCGACGCGTTCCGTGAAGCCAATCCGGACATGCCCGTCGTGGAATTGGTGATCGAACTCTCGATGCTCATGCAGGGATACGATTCGCAACTGAACATGCCCGATCTCTATGGGCAGACATCGGAAGCGGGCGCCCCTGTCAATATCCGCGTATTCGGAGCGGATCCCGCTCTCGACGCCCGGACCATTGAAGAACTTGACCGCCTGATCGCACTCGGTGAATCCGGCGTTCCGCTCGATCCGCGCACCGAGGCTGCGGTGATGATCGCCGACCAGATTCGCAAGAATCTCGACACCATCGACCAGGCTCTGGTGATAACGGATGCACAAGGCCAACCGCTGGGCATGATGGTCTATACCACCTACCCCAATCCCGACGATCCGACAGGCCCGCGCGTCCTGTTCATTGAAGACATCGTCAGCTTCGCCCCGGGACAGGGTATCGGCCTCAAGCTGCTGCAGGAGGGATTCGCGCGCAGCGAGGGTATCCTCGAGCTGATCTCGCTGCCGGGCGCGGAAGAATACTATCTGAGCCTCGGTGCCGAGATCGTGCCGCCGGATCCCGATGCACCGTTCGCGACAAATTTCTATCCGCATCTGCGCTGGACGGATCGCCCCGAGCGTCGAGATGATGACGCCGGCGGCGCGTCCTCCACACAGGGCGCACCGGCTCCGGCTCAGGCAACAGGCGGAACCGGAACCGTCCGTCAGTATGGACAGGATCCTGCGTTGGATGCAGCGCTGATGCAGATGCTGGAGCAAGAGATCGCGATGGGCGACCCCACCGACCCCGACGTCACCGAATATGAGACGGACAGGGCAGAGATCGCCGCACAGATCATGACCAGCTTGCGAGGCAACGGCTCCGACGGGGCGCTGGTGCGCATGGATGACGATGGCCGACCGACGGGTGTCCTGCTCTACAGCCGTATCGCTCACCCCGATGAGTCCGGGCGCCCGAGCACCCTGATCGTGGACGACGTCATCAGCTTCTCCCCCGGCGCCGGCCTTGCTCTTTTGCAAGAGGCGTATGATCGCAGTGAAGGCTTCATGATGCTCTACGCCCTGCCTGGCGCTCTTCCCGCCTATCTCAGATATGGCGCGCAGGAGAGATCCGCTTCACCGGAGAACAACCAGCAGCTCCCCGCCGATTTCCGGGACAGCGATGATCCCATGCTCCTGTTCTGGCGACAGCGTCCGCAGCGGGCCGAGCAAGGTCAGTAACCAACGACGCTGACCGGCATGCCGGCCGACGCGGCAGCAACCCGCGCCGGTCGCAGCCGGGCAGCGTGATCCGGCGAGATGAGCAGATCATCTTTTCGAAGTGGACAAATCAATGGATTTCCCGGGCGTCCGGAACATGCAGGCAATGCTATCACCCGAAACACGCTCCCACGGAGCCGGGACTGCCTTCGCCGGTGCGCTGGGCGCGCCTGATGCGACGATGACCAAGGGCGCAGCGCCGCTCGGCGCACCGGGTGCAGTTCCGAGCGCACCGACCGGCACGGTCGGTGGAGGCGGCGCGATCGACGAAAACCGCGTTGCGCGTCAGATCTATACTGTCTGCTTCGGGGATGCCGGCGACCATGGCGGCAATGCGTTTCAGCGCATCTCCGAGGGGCTCTCGACAAACTTCCACATTGACGGCGCGATCGCGGCGATGAGGCTCCGCTTCCGCGACGAGTTGGCCCGCATGCAAGAGCTGCATTCGCCCGAGGAACTGCGCGACATTGCCCGCGCCGGTGCAAAAGTCGTCTTCGAGGCCGTTGAGCGCAGCGATGTAATCGGCTTCCTGCACCAGTTTCAAGCCAATATTTTCGCCGGCATGAACGATAAGAGCCAGGAGATCCTCCACGATCGCGGCATTGCCGAAAGCGGCAACTTCGTCGGACCGGACAGGCAGTTCCCGGAATGGGACCCGGAAAACCGCACCTGCGGGCCGCAACCGCTGGAGTTCGACGTCGAGGCCGGCGACCC
>Ga0076929_101130_pt1 | contig 10249 bp, 5 predicted proteins | sample HotLakConUCCSL28_FD_87104 | JGI IMG/M metagenome (GOLD analysis project Ga0076929, IMG submission 87104) | Hypersaline microbial mat communities from Hot Lake, Washington, USA - Hot Lake Consortium UCC-SL28 (version 3) (version 3) | ecosystem: Environmental > Aquatic > Thermal springs > Hot...
CGGCGCTCGCCACGGTCGGCAGGCTCGGCGTCGCGGTCTCGGGCGGTTCCGACAGCCTCGGCCTGCTCCACCTCCTGCACGACCTCGCCGGCCCCGAGCTTCACGTCGTCACCGTCGACCACGGGCTCCGCCCGACGTCGGCGGGCGAGGCGCTCCACGTCGCCCGGCTCTCAGAGGCGATGGGCCACCCCCACACCACGCTCGCCTGGACGGGCTGGGACGGAAGGGGCAACCTCCAGGACGAGGCCCGCCGCACCCGCTACTCGCTGATGGCCGAATGGGCGCGCGCCGAAGGGCTCGACGCCATCGCGCTCGGGCACACGATGGACGACGCGGCGGAGACCTTCCTCATGCGCCTCTCGCGCGCGGCTGGCATCGACGGTCTCTCTCCCATGGCCGCGCGGTTCGAGCGCGACGGCATGACCTTCCTGCGCCCGCTCCTGTCGTGGCGCCGCGACGCCCTGCGCGACCTTCTCGCCGCCCGCGGCGTGACCTGGGTCGAGGACCCGTCGAACGACGACGACACCTTCGACCGGGTGCGCGCCCGCCGCGTCCTCGACGCGCTCGCGCCTCTCGGTCTCTCGGCGGGCGAGGTCGCGGAGGCGGCGTCCCATCTCGGCGAGGCCCGGGAAGCACTCGACGTCTATGCCGTGCGATTCGCCCGCCAGCACGTCTCGGGTTCCGCCGGCGACCTCGTCTTCGACCGCACCGCCCTTCAGGCCGAACCCGCCGAGGCGCGTCGGCGACTTCTCGCCGCAGCCCTGCGCTTCGTCTCCTCGGCCCCCTATCCGCCCCGCAAGGCTCCGCTCGACGATCTGCTCGCCGCCGTGGCCGAGCGGCGCAACACGGCCCTCCACGGGGCGCGGGTGCTCGTCTCCGACTTCACCGTCCGCGTCACCCGCGAACACGCCGCCGTCGCCTCGCTGAAAGGCCCCTCCGACAGGCCCTGGGACCTGCGCTGGCGGCTCGAGGGCCCCCACGCGCCCGGTCTCGAAATCCGCGCCCTCGGCGAGGCCCTCGCGACCGTTCCGGGCTGGCGCGAAACGGGCCTTCCGCGCGCCACCCTTCTCGCCTCGCCGGCGGTCTGGTTCGGCGAGAGACTGCTCGCCGCCCCCGTCGCGGGGCTCGAAGAAGGCTGGAGCGCCCATGTTCCGGGCTGCGACGAATTCATCTCGGGTCTCTCCCGACATTGAAGAAACGGCCCGTATGTCTATTTAATGCCATGAACATGGGGCACGTCTGGCTGGTCCTGAATTTTCCGTTTGAAGGAGTTCTCCTTGGGCAACGCGCGCAACATCGCTTTCTGGGTCGTCCTGTTTCTCTTGATCCTGGCGCTCTTCAACCTGTTCTCGGGTGGCCAGTCGACCATGTCGTCGCGGACGATCAGCTATTCCGATTTCGTCGAGCGCGTCGAGCGCGGCGAGGTGTCCACCGCCACGATCGACGGCGAGCGGGTCACGTTCCGGGGGACCGACGGGAACGACTACACCACCATCAAGCCCGAGGGCGAACAGATCACCGACCGGCTCATCGAGCAGGACGTGACCGTTCAGGCCCCGCCGCAGGAACAATCGGGGTTCACCACCGTGCTGATGACCTTCCTGCCGTTCCTCATCCTCATCGGCGTCTGGATCTACTTCATGAACCGCATGCAGGGCGGGGGCCGTGGCGGGGCCATGGGCTTCGGCAAGTCTAAGGCGAAGCTGCTGACCGAGAAGCATGGCCGCGTCACCTTCGATGACGTCGCGGGCATCGACGAGGCCAAGGACGATCTCGAGGAAATCGTCGAGTTCCTGCGCAACCCGCAGAAATTCTCGCGTCTCGGCGGCAAGATCCCGAAAGGTGCGTTGCTCGTCGGCCCTCCGGGCACCGGCAAGACGCTTCTCGCCCGCGCCGTCGCGGGTGAGGCGGGCGTGCCGTTCTTCACCATCTCGGGCTCGGACTTCGTGGAAATGTTCGTCGGCGTCGGCGCGTCCCGCGTCCGCGACATGTTCGAGCAGGCCAAGAAGAACGCCCCCTGCATCGTCTTCATCGACGAGATCGACGCGGTCGGCCGGTCGCGCGGCGTGGGCTACGGCGGCGGCAACGACGAGCGCGAGCAGACCCTGAACCAGCTTCTCGTCGAGATGGACGGTTTCGAGGCCAACGAGGGCATCATCATCGTCGCGGCCACGAACCGCCCCGACGTGCTCGACCCCGCGCTTCTGCGCCCCGGCCGCTTCGACCGGCAGGTGCAGGTGCCGAACCCCGACATCAAGGGCCGCGAGAAGATCCTCGGCGTGCACGCCCGCAAGGTGCCGCTCGGCCCCGACGTCGACCTGCGCATCATCGCGCGCGGCACGCCGGGCTTCTCGGGCGCCGATCTCGCGAACCTCGTCAACGAGGCCGCCCTCACGGCGGCCCGCGTCGGCCGGCGCTTCGTGACCATGGAAGACTTCGAGAACGCCAAGGACAAGGTGATGATGGGGGCCGAGCGCCGCTCCATGGTCATGACCGAGGACGAAAAGAAGCTCACCGCCTATCACGAGGCGGGCCACGCCGTGGTCGGTCTGAACGTCCCGCAGCACGACCCGATCCACAAGGCGACGATCATTCCCCGGGGCCGCGCTCTCGGTCTCGTCCTCAGCCTGCCCGAACGCGACCAGCTTTCGGTGAGCTACACCAAGTACAAGTCGAAGATCGCCATGGCGATGGGCGGGCGCGTCGCGGAAGAGCTCGTCTTCGGCAAGGAGAACGTCACCTCGGGGGCGGCCTCCGACATCCAGCAGGTCTCGAAGATCGCGCGGGCCATGGTCACCCAGTTCGGCTTCGCCGAAGAGCTCGGCTACATCGACTATGCCAACGAGCAGCAGAGCTATCTCGGCGCCTACAATGGAGGGGCGTCGCACTCCGAGGAGATGCAGAAGCGCATCGACCAGAAGGTGAAGGAAATCGTCGACGAGGGCTACGAGACCGCCAAGCGCATTCTCACCGAGAAGCGCGACGACCTCGAACGCCTCGCCCAGGGTCTTCTCGAGTACGAGACGCTCACCGGCAGCGAGATCACCAGGGTGATCGCCGGCGAGGCGCTGAAGCGCGGCGACGATGACGACACGCCGGCCTCCGGCGACAAGCCGTCGATCACGGCGATCCCGAAGACGAAGAAGCCCCGGGCGAAGCCGACCTCGGGCGACGGCGGGCTCGAACCCGAACCCACCTGAGGCAGCGCGACTGTCCGGTTCCGACGATGAACAGACCCCTGGCCACCCGTGCCGGGGGTTTTTCGTTGTCGGGCGGTTCCGCAACGGCGCCGGTGGTCCCGGGCGCCCCGGTCACGCGTCAGCCATCGCGCTGGCCGATCGGGCGGTTACTCCCGAAAACCCCTGACCGGCGGGCGACTGTGGCGTCCTTCGGATGCCACCTCCGCGTCCGGCCGCGCGCGGCCCGGCCTCAGGCCAGAAGGATGACGACGAGGGCACCCAGCGCGATACCGCTGAAGACGCCCAGGTGAACGGCGATGGCGACGGCGTTCATGCTCTACTCCGCTCTACTCGTTACAACTGCACGGGGCCGAGTCTATCACGGACCCGGCCCCGGCATTGTGCCGAATATCCCGACAAACCGTTGCCGGCCCCGCGCCTACATCGGGTGCGGATAGCGGTAGTAGACGACCGGCGGATCGGCCGCCGCGTCCTCCCCCGCCTCGGCGGCCCGGGCCTGCGCCGACTTGTAGGTGCGCATGGCTTCGGCGACGAACTCGTCCTGCGAGACATCGCCCGACCGATCCGCATCCATCACGCCGAAGCGCTTCGACAGAATGGTGAGGACATGGTCGGTGCCCTCGGGCTCGCCCGACCATTCCTGACGGTCGAGCCGCTGGTTGGCGTCCGTGTCGCGATAGATGAACTGCTGCGCGGCGCGCGCGGCCATCTCTTCGCGGCTCATCTCGGCGGGGTCCGCGTCGGGTGCCATCGGGACGAGAATGATTTGCCGCAGCACCATCGCCGGGTCGCGGTCCCCGTCGCCTCCGGTCGCGTCGGCGGCCTCTTCGGAGCCGGTGGCCGAGGTCGCCTCGACGCCGGACGGTTCGGTGACTTCGCGGTGGGTCTCCTCCATCCAGGTCATGAACTCCTCCTGGGTGATGGTCCCGTCGCCGTCCCGGTCGATATGGGTGAACTCGATGTCCCGCATTTCGGTCGCTTCGAGCACCTCCTCGTTCGATGCCGCGACGCTCGCCGAGGCCGCATTCTCCGCCCATAGACCGGCGCACTTGAGGTATTCCTCCTGGCTGATCATGCCGTCGCCGTCGATGTCGATGGTCGAGAACTCGACATCGGCCGTCTCCGCGGCCTCCTGCGCGGAAACCGCCTCGTCGTCATCGAGGTTGGCCTCGAGAAAGCCCTCGGTGCAGAGCCGCTCCGGACTCTCCCCGGTGTTCTGGCCCTCCTGCGCGAACGCGGCGCCTGCCAGCGCGACCCCCGCCAGAAGCGTCGTCGATAGAAGCTTCGGTGTCATGGTCTCCTCCTCTTGGAAAAGAGCGGGGCCATTCCCGCCCGTCTCTCTCGCCGAACGGGGGGCGGCCCGACTTGTTCCCTCGGAACTCGGTGCCGTAGGCGGGGCGGGAAAGGTCGCATTCGCCCTCGTCGGCGGCGGGCCTTTTCCGCTACACCCTTCGGGAACGCCCAAAGGACCGCACCGAATGGCCCAGCCCACCGACATCGAAATCGCCCGCGCCGCCTTGAAGAAACCGATCCTCGAAATCGGCGCCGGCCTCGGCATTCCGCCCGAGAGCCTCGTGCCCTACGGCCACGACAAGGCGAAGGTCTCGAACGCCTTCATCAAGGGGCTCGAGGGCCGGCCCGACGGCAAGCTCATCCTCGTCACCGCGATCAACCCGACCCCGGCCGGCGAGGGCAAGACGACGACGACCGTGGGTCTCGGCGACGGCCTCAACCGAATCGGCAAGAAGGCAGCGATCTGCATCCGCGAAGCCTCGCTCGGCCCCAATTTCGGCATGAAGGGCGGCGCGGCCGGCGGCGGTTACGCCCAGATCGTGCCGATGGAGGACATGAACCTCCATTTCACCGGCGATTTCCACGCGATCACCTCGGCCCACAACCTCCTGTCGGCGATGATCGACAACCACATCTACTGGGGCAACGACCTCGACATCGACGCCCGCCGCATCGTCTGGCGCCGGATGCTCGACATGAACGACCGTGCGCTGCGCGACACCGTGGTCTCGCTCGGCGGCGTCGCCAACGGCTATCCGCGCCAGACCGGCTTCGACATCACCGTGGCCTCCGAGGTCATGGCGATCCTCTGCCTCGCCGCCGACCTCGACGACCTCCAGCGCCGCCTCGGCGACATGATCGTCGCCTACCGCCGCGACCGGACGCCGGTCTATGCCCGCAACCTCAAGGCCGACGGGGCGATGACGGTGCTTTTGCGCGACGCGATGCAGCCGAACCTCGTCCAGACCCTCGAGAACAATCCCGCCTTCGTCCACGGCGGCCCCTTCGCCAACATCGCCCATGGCTGCAACTCGGTGATCGCGACGAAGACCGCATTGAAGCTCGCCGATTACGTGGTGACGGAAGCCGGCTTCGGGGCCGATCTCGGCGCCGAGAAGTTCATGAACATCAAGTGCCGCAAGGCCGGTCTCGCGCCCGCCTGCGTCGTGCTCGTCGCCACGATCCGGGCGATGAAGATGAACGGCGGCGTCGCCAAGGCCGACCTCGGGGCGGAGAACGTCGCGGCGGTGAACGAGGGCTGCGCGAACCTCGGCCGCCACATCGCCAACGTCAAATCCTTCGGCGTGCCGGTGGTGGTGGCGATCAACCATTTCGTCACCGACACCGAAGCCGAGGTCGCGGCGGTGCAGGCCTTCGTCGCGGGGGAGGGGGCCGAGGCCATCCTCTGCAAGCACTGGGCGAAGGGGTCCGAGGGCACCGAGGCCCTCGCGACCCGCGTCGCCGAGATCGCCGATGCCGGCGAGGCGCGGTTCGCCCCGATCTACCCCGACGAGATGGGGCTCTTCGACAAGATCGATACCATCGCGCGCCGCATCTACCGCGCCGACGGGGCCATCGCCGACAAGAAGATCCGCGATCAGCTCAAGGCCTGGGAAGAGGCGGGCTACGGCCATCTGCCGGTCTGCATGGCCAAGACCCAGTATTCCTTTTCGACCGATCCCAACCTGCGCGGCGCGCCCACGGGCCATACCGTGCCCGTCCGCGAGGTGCGGCTTTCTGCGGGCGCGGGCTTCGTCGTGGCGATCTGCGGGGAGATCATGACCATGCCGGGCCTGCCCCGTGTGCCTGCGGCCGAGACCATCGGCATCAACGAGGCGGGCGAGGTCGTCGGGCTCTTCTAACCCGTCCGACGGCGTGCCATACGCCTGCCATACACTTTGCCATACGTTTTGCAGACCACGAAACCGGGGGCGAGATGACCGCGAAAATCCTCGACGGAAAGGCTTTCGCCGCGACGATCCGGGCCAGGGTCGCCACCCATGTCGTCCGCCTGAAGGAAGAGCAGGGCATCACCCCGGGTCTCGCCGTGGTGCTCGTGGGCGAAGACCCCGCGAGCCAGGTCTACGTGCGCTCGAAGGGCCGCCAGACCCTCGAAGCCGGCATGAAGAGCTTCGAGCACAGGCTGCCCGCCGACACCCCCGAGGCGGACCTTCTCGCGCTGGTCGAACGGCTCAACGGGGACCCTGAAGTGCATGGAATCCTTGTGCAATTGCCGCTTCCGGCGCACATCGATTCCGATCTCGTCGTCAACGCCGTCGATCCCGGGAAGGACGTCGACGGCTTCCACATCTCGAACGTCGGCCTTCTCGCGACCGGTCAGAAATCCATGGTGCCCTGCACGCCCCTCGGCTGCCTGATGCTGCTGCGGGACCACTTGGGCTCCCTCGCCGGGGCCAACGCCGTGGTGCTCGGCCGCTCGAACATCGTCGGCAAGCCCATGGCGCAGCTTCTTCTGCGCGACAGCGCCACCGTCACCATTTGTCACAGCAAGACCAGGGACTTGCCCGACGTCACCCGCCGCGCCGACATCGTCGTCGCCGCCATCGGGCGGCCGGAATTCGTGCCCGGAGACTGGATCGGCGAGGGGGCGACAGTGATCGATGTCGGGATAAACCGTGTGGCCGGCGAGGGCGACAAGACGCGCCTCGTCGGCGACGTCGATTTCGCCGAAGCCGTTGAAAAGGCGGGTGCGATCACGCCCGTCCCGGGCGGCGTCGGGCCGATGACCATCGCCTGCCTGCTGGCGAACACCCTGACCGCCTGCGCCCGCGCCCACGGCCTCTCGGAGCCCGAGGGACTGACCGCCTGAGGCCTCATGGCACGGGAACGGCGTAGATCTTCCGACCCGTCAGGAACGCCTGCGCCCCCGCGCCGAGGAGCGCCGCGAAAGCGGGGTCCGTCCAGTGAAGTCCGCCGGTATAGGTGCCGTAGGCGGGCAGGATGAGCCGGGCGCCATCGGTCAGAAAGCAGGCCCGCGTCACCGTCCTGCCATGTGCCGAGATCCGGGCCTTGGGGTGATAATGCCCTGATATCTCGCCGCTTTCGGCCCCGGCCTTCGCGATGTGCCGGAAGCTGAGCGGCCCTTCGGCGAGCTCGGCGAGATAGGTTCCTCCGAACCCCAGGCCGCCCGGGTCGTGGTTGCCCTCGATCCAGATCCAGCGAAGACCCGCCTGGAGCCGCAGGAGCCACAGCCGCTCCTCCTCCTCCATCGCCTCGGCCGCGGCCGGATCGTCGAAGCTGTCGCCGAGGCAGACCACCACCCGCGCCCCGGTGGTGTGAATATCCGCCTCGAGCCGCGCCAGCGTGTCGCGTGTCTCGTAGGGCGGCAGCATGCCCCCGCCGCGCCGCGCCATCCGCTCGGTCTTGCACAGATGCAGGTCCGAGACGCAGAGAAGGCCCGCTGCGGGCCAGTGAAGCGCGCCCGACGGCAGGGCCGCGAGACGTTCCCCGGCAAGCTCGAAAGGGTGAATGTTCATGCCTTGTTCTGGCCCGATCCCCGCCTCCGCGCAACCCTCCCCGAGCGCCGGTGGAAGGTCATGGAGCAAGGCCCGCCTCGGCGAGAAGCCGCCCGGTCTCTTCGGCCAGAATGCGCTCGGCGGCTTCCCCCTCGACCGGCACCCGGCCGGGTTCGAGAAAGAGCGGCGCGGCCAGCGGCGTCACCCGGTCGTGCACGACATGGTCCACCCGGCCCCTGGTGCGCGCGAGCATCTCCTCGATGCGCCCGAAATCGACGAGGCCGCGCAGCGCCTCCTCCCGCGTGATCTTCATCAGGAGATGATCGGGGTCGTATTTCGCCAGCGTGTCGTAGAGGATATCGGACGAAAACGTCGCCTGCCGGCCCGACTTCCGGCCCTGCATCGTGCGCCGCTCGAGCATTCCCGCCACCGTCGCCGCCGCCCTGAAGGTGCGCTTCATCACCGCGTTGCCGGCGAGCCAGGTCTCGAAATCCTCCCTGAGGTTCTCTTCCGCGAAAAGCGGCGCGGGGTCGCTCAGCCGTTCGAGCGACCAGATGAGCACGGCGTAATCCGTCGAGACGAAGCCGATGGGCCCGAGGTCCATCCGGTCCATCCGTTGGGTGACGAGAAGCCCCAGCGTCTGCATCGCGTTGCGTCCGGCGAAGCCGTAGACGCAGGTGTATTCGCGGCCCATGTCGGGAAAGCTCTCGATGAGAAGCCGGTCCTTCGCGGGCAGCTTCGAGACCCGCGACTGAAGCGCGAGCCACTCGGCGGTATGGGCCGGCAGGCGCGAGAAATCGCGGGTCCGGAACATCTCGAGGATGCGGCCCGAAAGCTGCGTCGAGGTCGCGAACTTCGTGCCCATGAAGGCGGCGATCTTCGGTGCCTTGCCGGCATTGCGGGTGACCTCCACCGTCATCTCCCGCAAGCCCTCGTAGCGCACCACCTGGCCGCCGATGAGAAAGGTGTCGCCCGGCGTGAGCGAGGCGGCGAAGCTTTCCTCGACTTCGCCGAGAGGCGCCCCGCCCATCCGGTTTTTCAGCCGGACCTTCAGCGTGTCGGTGTCCTGGATGGTGCCGATGTTCATCCTGATCCGCTGGGCCGCGCGGGGGTCGCGCAGCCGCCAGAGACCGTCCGGCCCCTGCTTCAGGCGCTGCCAGCGGTCGTAGGCGCGAAGCGCGTAGCCCCCCGTCGCCACCATGTCGAGACAGGCGTCGAATTCCGCGCGGGCAAGGCCGGTGTAGGCCCCCGTCGAGGTCACTTCGCCGTAGAGCGCATCGGCGTCGACCGGCCCCGCGCAGGCGGCGATGAGGATATGCTGGGAGAGCACGTCCTTCGGCCCCGGCCCCCGCGGCTCGCCGTCGAGGTCGCGGGCGCGCACCGCATCGAGAGCGGCCACGCATTCGACGATCTCGAAGCGGTTCGCGGGCACCAGAAGCGCCTTCGACGGGGCGTTGTAGCGGTGGTTGGCCCGCCCGATCCGCTGCACCAGCCGCTTGACGTTCTTCGGCGCACCGACCTGGATCACGAGGTCTACATCGCCCCAGTCGATCCCGAGATCGAGGCTTCCGGTGCAGACGATGGCCTTCAACGCACCGGCGACCATCGCCGCCTCGACCCGCTCGCGCTGTTCGCGCGCGAGGCTGCCGTGGTGGATGCCGATGGGCAGGCTCTCGTCGTTCTGAAGCCAGAGGTTGTGAAAATATATCTCCGCCTGCGCCCGGGTGTTGTGGAAGATGAGCGTGGTCCTGTGGCGGCGCACCTCCTCGAGCACCTCGGGTATGGCATATCTGCCGCCGCCGCCGGCCCAGGGCGGGGCGGCCTTCGTCGGCAGCATGGCGATGTCGGGCTCGGGGCCCGGGTCGGCATGGAGCACCTCGCAGGGGTCGGGATGGCGGGCGAGAAACCGCGCGATCGCCCCGGGGTCCTCCACCGTCGCGGAAAGGCCCACGCGCCTGAGACCGGGAACGAGGCCCTGCAGCCGCGCCAGCGCGAGCATGAGCTGGTCGCCCCGCTTCGATTCCGCCAGCGCGTGGATCTCGTCGACGATCACGCGTTTCAGCCCCGAAAACATCCGCGGCGCATCCTCGTAGGACAACAGCAGCGCGAGGCTTTCGGGCGTCGTCAGCAGGATGTGCGGCGGGTCGACCCGCTGCGCCTTCTTGCGCGTCTGCGAGGTGTCGCCGGTCCGGTCTTCCACCCGCACGGCAAGGCCCGCCTCGGCGATGGGCGAGCCGAGATTGCGGCGGATGTCGGCCGCGAGCGCCTTCAGCGGAGAGA
>Ga0076929_101131_pt1 | contig 10247 bp, 9 predicted proteins | sample HotLakConUCCSL28_FD_87104 | JGI IMG/M metagenome (GOLD analysis project Ga0076929, IMG submission 87104) | Hypersaline microbial mat communities from Hot Lake, Washington, USA - Hot Lake Consortium UCC-SL28 (version 3) (version 3) | ecosystem: Environmental > Aquatic > Thermal springs > Hot...
TCTCGAGCTGGAGGCTGTCGGGCGACATGTTCTCGGGCGAGAGCATCGGCGTGTCGGTCGGGCCGGGGGCGACGGCGTTGACGAGGATGCCGGGGGCCGCCTCCCGGGCGAGCGCGCGGGTCAGCCCGATGACGCCGGCTTTCGAGGCGCAGTAGCCCGCGAAACCGGCGCGGCCGAGATGCGCGAGTTCCGAGGCAATGAGGATGATGCGCCCGCCGTCCGACATCGCGGCAATTGCCGCCCGCGCGATCAGGAACGATCCGCGCAGGTTCACCGCGATCTGGCGGTCGAAATGGTCCATGTCCGCACTGGTGCTGCGGGCTTCCATGAGGATACCGGCTGCGTTCACGACGATGGTCGGGGCGGGGATGCGGGCGTAAAGGTCGGCCACGGACGCCTCGTCGGAGACATCGACCGGCTCGATCCCGTCGCCTGCGGCAACATCGGCCCCGATGACCGTCGCACCAGCACCTCCAAACGCCGTCGCACAGGCCCTGCCGATACCGCTGGCCGCACCCGTGACGAGCGCGGTCTGTCTTTCGAGGGTCATTGCATCAGCTCCCCGCGGTCCACGGTCCACGCCTGCCCGGTGATGTTGCGCGCCGCCTCGGAGGCAAGAAACAGGTAGGTGTCGGCCATGTCGGAAGGTTCCATAAGGCCGGGCTGCGCCTGCGCGGCCACGATCTCGGCGAGAAGCTCGTCCTCGCTGCGCCCTGACCGCGCGGACATGGCCGCGAGCGAGCGCATCGAGGCGTCGGTGCGCACCCAGCCGGGGCAGACGGCGTTGACCGAGATGCGGCGGGGGGCAAGCTCGCGCGCCAGCGAGCGGGTGAGTCCGATGACGGCGTGTTTCGAGGCGCAATAGGCGGAGAACTCGGCCACGGCGGTCTTGCCCCACATCGAGGCGGTGTTCACGATCCGCGCCCCGTCGACGAGTTTCGGCAAGAGCGCGCGGGTCACCGCGAAGGTGCCGATGACGTTGATCTCGACGATGCGGCGGAAGGTGGCGTCGACCTCCGGCGAAGGGTCTTCGATGGGGGTGATGAGTTCCAGCCCCGCGTTGTTGACGAGGACGTCGAGAGCCTCGATCCCGGCCGCGAGACCCGCGACATCGCCCGGCTCGGCGATATCGCAGGTAATGCCGGTCACCGGGCGGCCGGTCTCGGCGGCCCAGGCGGCGGCCGTCTCGGCGACGTCCGTTTCGATCCCGGCGATGGTCAGCGCAGCGCCCGCATCGAGGAAGGCGCGGGCGACGCCCGCGCCCAGCCCCATGTTGCCGCCCGTGACGAGGACCCGCGTGCCGGTGAAGTCAGGCGGCATTCTCGCCCTCCTGACGTTCGGCGCGGCGCTGTTCGGCGCGCAGGATCTCCTGCACCTTGCGGCGCAGGTCGAGGAATTCCGGCGCGTCCCGCAGGGCCTGGTCGCGGGTCTCTGGAAGGGTTGCGGCGACGTCGATATCGTCGATCACCCGGGCGGGGCGCGCGGAGAAGACGACAAGCCGGTGCGCGACGAGGATCGCCTCTTCCACGTCATGGGTGACGAAGATGGTCGTCTTGCGTTCGAGCGCGTTGATCGACAGAAGCTGGGTTTGCAGGTGCTCGCGCGTGAGCGCGTCGAGCGCGCCGAAGGGCTCGTCCATCAAGAGCACTTCGGGGTCGGCCGCCAGCGTGCGGGCGATGGCCACGCGCTGGCGCATGCCGCCGGAGATGCGGTTGGTGTAGCTGTCCTCGAAGCCCTTGAGCCCGACGAGGTCGATCAGCCGCCGCGCGCCTTCGGCCTTTCCGGCCCGGTCGAGGTCCCGCCGGTAGCGGAAACCCATCTCGATATTGCCTCGCACCGTCTTCCACGGGAAGGCGGCGTAGGACTGGAACACCATGCCGCGTCGCCGGTCGGGGCCGCCGAGAAGGTCGCCCGAGAGCCGGATTTCACCCTTCGTCGGCGTTTCCAGCCCGCCCACCATGCGCATCAAGGTGGTCTTGCCGCAGCCCGACGGGCCGACGAAGGTAACGATCTGGCCCCGGTCGATGGTGAGGCTCACCGGGGTGACGGCCTCGACGACGCGGCCCTCTATCCGGAACGTCTTCGCGACGCCGGTGAGATCGAGATAGGCCGTCATTTGTCGAGATACCGGAACGCGCGCCGGTGGGCGAGCCTGAACGCCTGGTCGGTCAGAAGGCCGATGATGCCGATGGCGACGATTCCGGCCATGACCTCTGGCGTCTTCACGAAGCGTCTGAGCGACCAGATGACATGCCCGATGCCCGACGAGGCTGCGACGATCTCGGCGATGATGAGATAGGTCCAGCACCACCCGAGCGTGATGCGCAGGTTGTTGACCATGCTCGGCAGCGCGGCGGGGAAGATGATGTCACGCAGCACCTGCCACTTGTTCGCCCCGAGTGTGAAGCCGCTTTCGACGTATTCCGAGGGCACGCGCCGGGTGTCATCGACGATCAGCAGGATGAGCTGGAAGAAGGTGCCCATGACGAGCACGGCGATCTTCGATGCCTCGCCCACGCCGAACCAGATGATCAGAAGCGGCACAAGGGCAGGCACCGGCAGGTAGCGCACGAAGTCGACGAAGGGTTCCAGGAAGGCCCCGACCGCGCGGAAACAGGCCATGAGAATGCCAAGTGGGACCGCGACGATGACCGACAGAAAGAACGCGAACCAGACCCGGCCCACCGAGATGTAGATGTCAGTGGCGAAGTCCTGTTCGGTGAAGAGCCGCCGGAAGGCTGCGACTACGGCCCCCGGTGTGGGCAGAAACTGCGGGCGCACCAGCCCCGAGACGGCGACGAGCTGCCAAAGCCCCAGAAAGAGGAGAAGCCCTGCCAGACCGAGAAGGATCTCGGTCTGGCGCTGGATGGGCTTTCGGAAGACCCACATGCCTTCGGGCCTTTCCTAGCGGGTCGCGCCCTCGAAGAGACCGTCGAGCACCGAGCCGTCGATATAGGGCGAATAGGGTAGCGGTTCGTCCTGCAGATCGAGCGAGATGTTGATCTCGTTGAAGGCGTCGAACACCTCGCGCAGCGTGCCGTCCTCGGTCATCGGCATGTAGGCGACCGTGTCCTCGTAGGTGGTGTATTTCACCCCTTCCAGGGCTTCCTTCATTTCCTCGTCCGGCACGCCGTATTCGGGGGCCGATAGCGCGATGAAGTCGTCGGGGTCTTCCATGTAATCGTCGATGGCGCGGTAGATGCCGCGGAGGAACTTGGCGTATTTCTCCGGGTTCTCCTCGAGGTCGTCGGAGCGCACGATGATGACATCGGTGATGAGGCCCTCGTAGTCCGAGGAGTCGAGCAGCACTTTCGAGCCTTCGCGCGAGGTGTTATTTACGATCTGGCTGAGCATCGGCTCCCAGGTCGCCACGGCGGCCACGCTGTCGTCCTCGAAGACGGCGATGGAATCGTCGGTGTTGATGAGGCGGACGTCGAGATCGTCGATCGACCGGCCCATTTCGCTCAGCGCATACTGCACGAGCACCGTTCCGGGGTGGTTGATCTCACCCGCGAAGGTCTTGCCGATGAGGTCCTCCACCGCTTCGATGCCGGGGCCGGCAACGACGCCGTCGGCCCCCACCGAGACGTCGATGGTGCCGATGATCGTGCTGTTTGTCTCGGCGGTGCGGGGCCGCGCCATGCTCTCGCCGATGGTGCGCATGGTGCAGTCGATCGCACCGGTTTCGAGGGCGGGCAGGACGTTGGCGCGGTCGTTGTCGAAGGCCCAGGTCACGGTGAGGTCCTCCTCGGCAAAGTAGCCCTTCTTGTCGGCCACGAAGACCGGCGCGAAGCCGAACCAGAACGGGAAGACACAGGAAATGGTGTCCTGCGCCCGCGAGGCGCCCGCCGAAGCGGACAGCGCCAGCGCCGCCGCCCCGGCCAGTAGCGTCAGGCGTTTCGGTGTCGTTTTAAGCATGATCATCACCCCCTTCGGACATTGCTGCGCTCAGGACTAGATCGGCCCGGCACCCTTGGCGATCAGCTCCGGTGCGATCCGGGGCCGGGCCGAATGCATCGCTCAAATATCCGTCAGTTTCCGCCCCGCCGCACTTTTTCCGGGCAGTCGCTCAAGTGCCTGCGACGCGCTCGGCCAGAAGGCAAAGGATTTCAAAGGCAAGCCCCGCCCCCGCCAGCGACGTCACGTATCCGTTGTCGAACGGTGGGGAGACTTCAACAAGGTCGGCCCCGACCCAGTTCAGCCCTCTGAGACCCCTGAGCAACGTCTGCGCCTGGTAGGTCGTCATCCCGCCGATCTCCGGCGTGCCCGTGCCGGGTGCGTAGACCGGGTCGAGGCTGTCGATGTCGTAGGTCAGGTAGACCGGGCGGTCGCCCACGATCGCGCGGGCCTCGGCGGCGATCTCGGCGGGGCCGCGCTCGTGAAACTCCTCGCAGAAGACCACTCGCATGCCGCTTTTCTCGGAATACTCCCAGCCTTCGGGCAGGTTCTGGGTGCCGCGAATGCCGATCTGGATCGTTGCCTTGGGGTCGATCAGCCTTTCCTCGGCGGCCCGGCGGAAGGGCGCGCCGTGATTGAACTTCGAGCCCTGGAAGCTGTCCCATGTGTCGGTATGGGCGTCGACATGGATGAGCGCCACGGGTGCGTCCTTCGCGATGGCGCGCAGGAGCGGCAGGCTTACCGAATGGTCGCCGCCGATGGCCAGCGGCATGACGCCGGCGGCGACGTGGAGGGCGGCGAAGGCCTCGATCTCGGCATGGCTCGCCTCGATGTCGAACATCGACGTCAAGGGCACGTCGCCCGTATCGCAAATGCGGGCGAGGTCGAAGGGCGCGACCTTCGTTGCGTGGTTGATGGCACGCATGAGCGAGGACTGGTTCCTGACCTCGCGGGGCCCGTGGCGCGCTCCGGGGCGGTTGGTGAGCGCGCCGTCGTAGGCCACGCCGAAGATGCCGATATCGGCGTCTTCGAGGCTGGTCGCCAGCGGCGCGCGCATGAAGGTCGCCACTTCCGCGAAGCGGGGGGCAAAGCGGTCCGGCGAGGCGGGGGGGCGGTAAGTCATGGGGTACCTTTCCGGGCGTGAAGAACACGGCCTATCGTATTGAGAAGCAACTGCGCGGCAAGTATCTGTGTCGATCCGGTGGGGTCGTAGTCGGGGGCGACCTCGACGAGGTCGATCCCGACGATGCGCTGGCGTTTCGCGAGGTGGGCGAGAAGCTCTAGCACTTCGTAGTAGAGAAACCCGCCGTGGCTCGGCGTGCCGGTGCCCGGCGCGATGGAGGGGCAGAAGCCGTCGATGTCGATGGTGACGTAGAGGTCGGCCGCTTCGGGCACCCGCTCGGCGGCGGCCACTGGTCCCTTCGCCCTGACCTGGCGCACCGAGAGAATGTCGGAGCCGCGGGCGCGGGCGTCGGCGTATCCTTCCTTCGCGGTCGACGAGACGTTGCGGATGCCGAACTGGCTGAGCCCGGTCACGTAGTCCTTCTCGGCGGCCCGCCGCATCGGGTTGCCGTGGCCGTAGCGCACGCCATGGCGGACGTCTACGAAGTCGAGATGCGCGTCGATCTGGACGATGTGTATAGGCCCGAAGTCGGAGAACGCGTTGATGCAGGGAATGTTGACCGAGTGGTCTCCGCCGAGCACCACGGGCAGGGCACCGGCGGCGAGGATCTTCCTCACGCCATGCTCGATACAGGCGTGGCTGCCCTCGGTGTCTGTGTGGATGATGTCGGCATCCCCGATATCGACGATGCGCGCGCCGTCGAGGTAGGTGACGTCTTCCTCGTGGTCGTAGGCACCGGCATGGCCGAAGGCGAAGAGGGTCGAGGCCTCGCGGATGCCGCGTGGGCCGAACCTTGCGCCCGCTCTCCACTGGGTGCCGAAATCGAACGGCGCGCCGAGCACGGCGACGTCGGCATCGATGGCGTCCCAGTCCTCGACGTAAGGGTATTTGCCGAATGTGGCGATGCCGACGAAGGGCAGGTTCAGGCGGCCGGTCTCGTAGCCGTGGCTCATTGGCGGGTCTCCCTTGCGTCTGCGGCCGGGTGCGGCGGAGTCACGCGGGCGCCCCGCCCCCAGAGTTTCTCCCGCATTGTGCCCTGATCGTAGGCCCTGCGGTAGCGCCCGAGCGCCTGAAGTTCCGGCACCACGAGATCGGCGAAATCCGAGAAGCTTTCGGGCCAGACGGCGTAGGCGAGGTTGAACCCGTCGATATCGGTTTCGTCCATGAAATCGAGCAGGTGTCGGGCGCATTGCGCGCCGCTTCCCGTCACCACCGGGGCGATGCCGCCTATGCCTGCGAAATCGGCGAGCGCCGCTTTCGTCCAGACCCGGCACGGGTCTGCGGTGGTGATCGCTTCGAGATGCGAGCGAAGCGAGTCGTTCTCCTCGTATTCGACGGGGTCGTCCCAGCCGAGCGGTGCGAAGTCCACGCCGGTCCAGCCGCCGACCATCGCCAGCGCCCCGTCGCGGTCGATGTAGCGGGCGTAATCGGCGTGTTTTTCCTGCGCCTCGGCCTCCGTTTCGCCGGGTATGACGGTGATCTCGGCGAAGACGAGAATGCCGGTGGGGTCGCGCCCCAGTTCGGCCGCACGGGCGCGGATATCGGCGACCCACGGCGCGATGACCCGTGCGGAGGGAGCGGCGATGAATACGCATTCGGCATGGCGTGCGGCGAAAGCCCGGCCGCGCGGCGAGGCCCCGGCCTGGAAGATCACGGGCGTGCGCTGGGGCGACGGGGCGCCGAGGCCGATGCCGTCGAACCGAAAGTGCGGGCCGTCGTGGTGGATTTCATCGATCCCGGCCGCGTCGGCATAGACACCCGCCCCGGCGTCGCGGCGCAGGGCGGTATCGCTCCAGGACGCCTCCCAGAGCTTGTAGACCAGCGCGGTAAAGTCCTCGGCGATGTCGTATCGGTCGTCATGGGCGGTGAGGCCCGCCTGTCCCTGAGCCTTGGCCGCCGATTTCAGGTAGCCGGTGACGACGTTCCACGCCAGCCGCCCGCCGGTGAGGTGATCCAGCGTCGTCATCCGGCGCGCGAAGGCGAGCGGCGGCTCGATGCCGGTGTTCCCGGTCACCCCGAACGACAGGTGCTCGGTGACGGCCGCCATGGCCGGGATCAGGACGAAAGGGTCGGAAACGGGAAGCTGGACGGCGGCGCGGGCGGCGGCCTCGCGACCACCGCCGTAGACATCGTATACTCCGTAGACATCCGCGAGGAAGATCGCGTCGAACAGGCCGCGTTCGAGGGTTCGGGCGATGCTCGTCCAATGCTCCAGCGTGTCGTGGCGGCTGCTTTCGTCGCGCGGGTGCCGCCAGAGACCGGGGGACTGGTGGCCCACGGTGTTCATCGCGAAGGCATTGAGCCGCAGGGGCTTTGCGTTCATGGTTCCGGCGCGTCGAACGCGTCGGCAATCTTTGCCGCGAGGGCGGGCACGAGTTTGTCCACCACCGCGCGGCCCTTCTCCGCGGTCGCCCCGGCTGCCGAGGACAGCGCACCGGAGTGGGACACCGTGCCCGGATCGAACGGGTAGACGTCATATGCCGGAAACTCGGCGGGCGGATGGTCGGGGATGCGGTCTTTGCGCACGAGATCGGGGACGAGATGGAGCATTACCGAGGTCTCCATGACCGCGGCATGTTCAAGCTCCCACGAGATGAGACCCTCCGGAAACAGCACCTCTTCAAGCGGTTCGTCGATCATGATCCAGTAGCCGAGCTTGACGATCCGCACGCCCTCGATGCGTTCGGCCTTCAGCGACCGGAGCGCGAGGTCGGCGGCCTCGGTGAGGAACATCTGGTTTTCCATGTGCCCGTCGAAGAGCACGATGCGCGTGAGGCCGTGGCGGGCGAAGTCGCAGATGAGATCGCGGACCATCGAGATGTAGGTGCCGGCGTCGAGCGAGGCGCAGCCGGGCATGTGGTTCCCGCCGCCGCTCTTGGGCTGGGACTTGTAGCCATAGGCGAGCGTCGGGGCGACGAGACCGCCGATCTTCTCGGCGACTTTCGCCGCCAGAAGCCCCGGCAGCAGCGCGTCGGTGCCGAGCGGCAGGTGCGGCCCGTGCTGTTCGAGGGCTCCAGTTGGCAGGAACACGATGGGTGGCCCGGCCTTCACCCGCTCGTCGAGTTCGGGCCATGTCAATTCGCTCAGGAGGACGGTCATGAGCGGCTCCAGGCCGGTTCCCGCCCCAGTCGGTGAATGCCGATGTCGCGGGCGTTGGCTTTCTTGTGCACCTTCCAGAAAGCCTCCGCGAAGGCGCGGTTGAGGCGCTCGGTTTCCTCGTGAGCGGCGAGGAAGGCCGGCATTTCCTCCTTGAGTTCGGCAAGAAGCTCGGTCTCGTTCACGCGGAGGCAGCGTCCGTCCTCGGCCATCACCTCGCCGTTCACGATCGAATGGGTGATGGAAGAGCCGGTCTCGCAATAGACGAGGTGGTTGGCGATGTCGTTCCGCGGCGTGAATGGAATGGTGGCAAGGTCGATCAGCAGCATGTCGGCCTTCATTCCCGGGGCGAGATTGCCGACATCCGGCAGACAGGCGCTCTTCGCCCCGCCGGACGTCGCCGCTCTCAGTACGTCGCCCGCCGAAAGCCAGTAGTCGACATCCGGCGTCTGGACGTTGTGGATGAGCCCGGCGGCATGCATCACCGCGAACATCCGCGTGGTGTCGGAGGTCGATACGCCGTCCGAGCCGAGGGCCACGTTCACGCCCGCGTCGAGAAGCCGCCGTACCGGGGCGACGCCCGCGCCGAGTTTCTGGTTCGAGATGACGTTGTGGACGATGGAACAGCCCGCCGCGCCCATCATCTCGATGTCTTCGTCGGTCACCCAGATCGAATGGGCGATGGTGGTGCGCTCTTTCAGTAGCCCGCGGCGGTGCATGTAGGCGATGAGCGTTTCGCCGTAGAATTCCTGGCCCGTGACGGCCTGGACCTTCGTTTCGAGGATATGGGTGTGGAACGGCGCGTCATGCGCCTCCGCGAGCTCCATCGCCTCCTGCATCAGCTCGACCGTGCAGCGCTGGGGCGCGGACGGGGCGACCATGAAGTTGAGGCGGCCCGAACGTCCGTTAAGGTTGGCGAAGGCGTGGCGGCAATGCTCGAGCCATGCCTCCTTGTCCGCGGCGCCGAGGGCGTCGGCTTCCGCGGCCAGCGCAGGGTCGACGAACTCGCGGGTGAAGGGAATCGTGTCGAGGAAGGGCCGGTCGACGACGTGGCCCGAGATCGTCGCACGCAGGCCGACGTCGTCGTAGGCCTGGAACACCGCATCGAGCTGTTCCGGCGTCTGGCGGGGGCTCTCGTAGACGTCGTCGGTCACGCAGGTCGTGCCGGACTTCAGCGACTCCATCGCGCAGAGCACGGTGCGCAGGTAGACAAGGCGCGGCGAAAGCGTCTGGGCGCCGAGGATCGGGTAGGCGCAGAGCATCCACAGTTCGAGCGGCATGTTGTCGTAGCGGCCCTTGTAGAGTGCCTCGGGCGAATGCATGTGGGCGTTGACGAGGCCGGGCATGACGAGCTTGCCCGTGCCGTCGATCACGGTCGCATCGCCGGTGTCGAGGCCGGGACCGATAACCGCGATACGGTCGTCCTCGACAAGAATGTCGGCAGTGACGGGTGTCGTGCCGCCGTCTCCGTCCATCGAGAGCACTTCGGCACCCTTGATCGCCAGCGCCATGTCTCAGCCCTCCTTCAGAATGTATCCCGCCTCGGCAGGCCAGCTTGCGTAGAGTGTCGACCCGAGCCGGGGGACGAGCACGTCGAGGTCGGTCTGCTGCATCTGGACCTTCATCTCGGTGCCGTCCGCAAGCTCGAGATAGACGGTGACGAAGCTGCCGGTGAATTCCTCCGTCAGAAGCGTCGCCGTCACCTCGTTCCCGGCACCGGTCGCGGCCGTCGACAGGGTGACGCGGTTAGAGGGAACGAGAAAGGCGACGGCCTCGCCGGGCGCGGGCTTGTGGCCCGCAAGGGCGGTGAGCGTGCCGAGGGCCGTCTCGACCACGCCGTCCCCCCTGGCGGTACCCGTCAAGATCGTCGAACCGCCCACGAACTCGGCCACGAAGCGGTTGGCGGGCGCGGCATGCACCTCGCGGGCGGAGCCGAGCTGCTGGAGCTCGCCCCTGTTGAGAATCGCCACCCGGTCGGCCATCGCGAAAGCTTCCGACTGACTGTGGGTGACATAGAGAAAGGTGATGCCGAGATCGTCGTGAAGGCGTTTGAGCTCCGACTGCATGTGGAGCCTGAGATGCGCGTCGAGCGCCGACAAGGGCTCGTCGAGAAGCAGGATCTCGGGCTCGA
>Ga0076929_101132_pt1 | contig 10245 bp, 8 predicted proteins | sample HotLakConUCCSL28_FD_87104 | JGI IMG/M metagenome (GOLD analysis project Ga0076929, IMG submission 87104) | Hypersaline microbial mat communities from Hot Lake, Washington, USA - Hot Lake Consortium UCC-SL28 (version 3) (version 3) | ecosystem: Environmental > Aquatic > Thermal springs > Hot...
ACGCGTGTCGCTCTCGAGCGCTGGCGGGAACAGTGGCGCGCGATCCCTCTCGGATGGCACGGTCCCGCCGCTTGCCCCTTCGCCGGTCACTCCCGGCGCCGCGCGCGAGCCCGGCGCGCACGGAGCGACAGCGGCCGCGCCGGCAGGCCCGGGCTAGGCCGCGGCTTCGAGAGCCGCGATGTCTGCCCCGCAGATCTCGGCCTCGTGGGCGAGGATACGCTCGATGGGCCAGTCCCACCACGCCAGCCGCAGCAAGCGCGCGACGATCCCGTCCTCGAAGCGTCGCCGGATGACACGCGCGGGGTTGCCTGCAACGATGCTGTAGGGGGCGACATCGCCGGACACCACGGCCTCGGCCCCGATGATGCACCCCGAGCCTATGCGCGCCGCCGGCAGAACCGTCGCTCCGGACCCCAACCAGACGTCATGCCCCACGCAGGTGTCGGGGCCCGAGCCCGGCATCGACGGCCGGTCGGCACCGGCTCCCGCCCCTCCGAAGATGGCAAAGGGAAAGCTGGAGAAGCCATCGTAGCGATGGTTCGCCGAGGAGGTGATGAAGCGCACGCCATCGGCGATCTGGCAGAACTTCCCGATCGTGAGCCGCTCCGGGCTCAGCGGGTAGAGATAGGGCGCGAGGCGGAACGCCCAGTCTTGCGGGGGCACATGGGCGGAGGCGTAGCTGTAATCGCCCACAGCGATCCGCGGATGGTCGATCGCGGCGCGCAGGAAGACGGTCCCGGCATGGGGGGTGCCGTCGGGCAGAAGCACGGGATTCAACGTGTCGGGCGCGGGAAAGGCGCACAAATCGGGCATCGGATGACCTGTCGTCTGAAGGTTGCGGGAAGAACCTTGGTCAGATCTCGGTCTTGTTCATGTCGGCCTCCGCCGGCGCTGACGGCACGATACGTGAACGGCCCGCCAAAGCAAAGGGCCGCCCTGCCGGGCGGCCCTGGTCGTCACGGTCGTCGATCCGCGCCCGTTTCCCGGCGAGCACGGCCGTTGGTGCCCTTTACTCGATGATCTTGGAGACGACGCCGGCGCCGACGGTGCGGCCGCCTTCGCGGATGGCGAAGCGCAGCTTCTCTTCCATCGCGATCGGCGCGATCAGTTCCACCGTGAAGCTCACGTTGTCGCCCGGCATCACCATCTCCGTGCCCTCGGCCAGCGTCACCGTCCCGGTCACGTCCGTCGTCCGGAAGTAGAACTGCGGCCGGTAGTTCGCGAAGAACGGCGTGTGCCGCCCGCCCTCTTCCTTCGTCAGGATGTAGGCCTCCGCCTCGAACTTCTTGTGCGGCTTCACCGAGCCGGGCTTGCACAGCACCTGGCCGCGCTCCACGCCCTCCCGGTCCACGCCGCGCAGCAGCGCCCCGATGTTGTCGCCCGCCTCGCCGCGGTCGAGAAGCTTGCGGAACATCTCGACGCCCGTGCACGTCGTCTTCTTCGTGTCGCGGATCCCAACGATCTCGATCTCGTCGCCCACGTTGATCACGCCGCGCTCCACGCGGCCCGTCACAACCGTGCCCCGACCGGAGATCGAGAACACGTCCTCGATCGGCATCAGGAACGGCTGGTCGATCGGGCGGTCCGGCGTCGGGATGTACTCGTCGACCGCAGCGATCAGCTCGCGGATCCTGGTCTCGCCGATCTCCGGGTCGCGACCCTCCATCGCCGCAAGCGCAGAGCCCGCGATGATCGGGATGTCGTCCCCGGGGAAATCATACGAACTCAGAAGCTCGCGGATCTCCATCTCCACAAGCTCCAGAAGCTCCTCGTCGTCCACCTGGTCGACCTTGTTCATGAACACGACAAGCGCGGGAACGCCAACCTGCCGCGCAAGAAGGATGTGCTCGCGCGTCTGCGGCATCGGACCGTCGGCCGCGTTCACAACGAGGATCGCACCGTCCATCTGCGCCGCGCCCGTGATCATGTTCTTCACGTAGTCCGCGTGGCCCGGGCAATCGACATGCGCGTAGTGACGCGCGTCGCTCTCGTACTCCACATGCGCCGTCGAGATCGTGATCCCGCGCGCCTTCTCCTCCGGAGCCCCGTCAATCTGGTCGTACGCCTTGAAATCACCGAAATACTTCGTGATCGCGGCCGTCAGCGTCGTCTTGCCGTGGTCAACGTGACCGATCGTGCCAACGTTCACATGCGGCTTGTTACGCTCAAACTTTTCCTTCGCCATCTTGGCCTCCTTGTCGTTTCGGTGCCGCGGCTCGCACCGCAAGGTGCGGCAAGCTCCCGCAGAAAATGCGCGCGCCGAATACGGCCAAGCCCATCGAAGTGCAAGCGTCAGTTGCTGGGCGGTTCCGATCCCGGCTGTGCCGTGGCGGAGGCGGGGGCCTCGGCCGTCTCCAGCGGGGCGACGGCGACGGCGCCGGGCGCGAACGGCGCCTGCAACGGGGCCGCCTCACCGGCGCTTTCAGGCACTGCCACCGTCTCCGCGCTCACCGATCCGGGTGTCGCTCCCGCGCCGAACCATTGAGGGTTCGCGCGCATCCACCGCTCGACCCCGGCCGCAACGCCACGGGCGAGGTTCTCGAGTTGCTGCTCGCGCGTCTGGGTGATGCCCGAACCCAGGACCGTGCGCACGTTCAGCGGCTCCAGCGCCGTGATCTGCTCGTCCTCGATGTTGATGCGCGTCTGGGCGGCATCGTCGTAGAGAATGGCGGACACGATCATGGTGGAGTTCGGAGACAGGACCACCGGGATGCCCGGCTGCGCCAGAACGTAGCCCTCCACGCGCACGGCGATGTGGTAGAGCTTGTCGCCCGAGAACCTCCTGAAACGTTCCTCGAGCGCGGCCCGCACTGCAGCCTCCATCTCTTCGTCACTTGCCTCGCGGGAGGCCGGCCCGCGTACCGGATCCTTGGCGACGGCGATCGCGAAGCCGAGAGCGAAATCCCCGATCGGATCGGGCTCGCCCTCGAGGCTCGCCCGCGGGTCGCAGGCGGCGAGCGCGAGAAACGCCAGAAGGGCAATGAAGCTGCGCGCCATGGGAACGTCCTCCGTGGTCTGTTTCGCGGCGGAGCCCGGTGGCCCCATGGGCTCGTAGCCCTACCCGCTGCGGCGCCGCACGGCAATGCACGCCGGGTGGTGCCGCGGTGCCGGAGCGCGCTAGTTTGCCCGGCATGACCGCAGAATTCGCCCCCCGGCCGGGGAACGCCGCCCTGCCCGCACATGTCCGGCTGCTCGAGCGGCCCCTCGGCATCGCCGCATCGCTGCGCGCGGCACGCCGCAACCTGCTGGAGATCATTCCCGCGCGTGCCGTCGAGGATCCGGTGGTCTCCGGGCGCACCGCGATCGTTCGCTGGCACATGCTGATGGACCCGTCGAGCCTGCGCAGGGTGCTTCGCGACAGGCTCGACGACTACCCGAAATCGGCGGTGACGAAGAACATCCTCTCCCCGGCGATCGGCAAGAGCCTGTTCATCGCCGAAGGTGCAGAGTGGCGTTGGCAGCGCCGCACCGCTGCGCCGGCCTTCACCCGTCGCAACGTCGACGCCCTCGGCCCGGTGATGTCGCGTGCGGCGGAAGCGGCGGCGGAGCGCCTGGCCGCCGGCGCCCGCCCCGGCCGAGCGCTCGATCTCGCCCGCGAGATGGTGGCCTCGACCTTCGAAGTGATCTCCGAGGTGACCTTCGGCGGCGGCGATGGCCTCGATCTGCACGAGGTGCACAGCAGCCTCGACAGCTACATCGACGCGGCCGCGCGGGTCTCGCCGCTCGATATCGTCGGCGTGCCGACATGGGTGCCACGGCCCGCGCGGCTCGCGGCGTCGCGCCGATTGGAGGCGATGCGCACGGCTGCAAACGCCATGATCGCGCGGGACGCGCCGGCCCCCGCGGGCGCGGCCCCCGGTCTGCTGGCGCTCCTGCGCGATGGCAGCGACCCGCGCGACGGGCGCCGGATGACGACGGACGAGTTGCGCGACAACCTGCTGACCTTCATCGTGGCCGGCCACGAGACAACCGCGCTGACCCTGGCCTGGGCGCTCTATCTCGCGGCGTTCGATCCGCATGTGCAGGAGCGGGCGCGGGACGAGGCGCGCGCGGTTCACGCGGGGCGCGCCGCCACCGCCGAGGATCTGCCGCGCCTGCCCTACCTGCGCCAGATCGTCGAAGAGGCGTTGCGGCTCTACCCGCCCGCGGGTTTCCTCTCGCGCACGGCCCAGGCCGAAGACATCCTGTGCGGCGCCCGGGTGCGCCCGGGCGATACCGTGACGATCCCCGTCTACGCGCTTCACCGTCACCGGCGCCTGTGGGACCGGCCCGACGTTTTCGACCCGGACCGCTTCGCGGACAGGAGCGCGGTTCAAAGGTTCGCCTTCTTGCCCTTCGGTGACGGCCCGCGGATCTGCATCGGCGCCAGCTTCGCGCTGCAGGAAGCAGTGATCGTGCTGTCGACCCTGTTGGCGCGGTTCCGCTTCCGCCTGGTTCCCGGAGTCGCGCCGAGGCCGGTCATGGTCCTCACGCTTCGGCCCGAGGGCGGCGTGTGGCTGCAGGTGGAGGATCTCGACGCCCGTGCCGGTGGCGGCGGGCGCCGACCGGTTCAGCCCAACGCGGCGGCTTTCACGTCCTCGTCGATGTAGGGAACGTACTGGGCGAAGTTCTCCGCGAACATCTCCACCAGCTTGCGCGCCTGTGCATCGTAGGCCGTGCCGTCGTCCCAGGTGCGGCGGGGGTCGAGGAGGATGTCGGCGACCCCGTGCACCGCCACCGGGACCTCGAAGCCGAAGTTGGGATCCTTTCGGAAGGCGCCCTCCGCCAGCGAGCCGTCGAGCGCGGCGGTCAGCAGCGCGCGCGTGGCGCGGATGGGCATGCGGGCACCGGTGCCGTAGGCGCCGCCCGTCCAGCCGGTGTTGACGAGCCAGCAGGTGGCGCCGTGGCGCGCGATCTTCTCGCGCAGCAGATTCCCGTAAACCTCCGGGCGGCGCGGCATGAAGGGAGCCCCGAAGCAGGTGGAGAAGGTGGGTTCGGGTTCTGTCACGCCGCGCTCGGTACCGGCCACCTTCGAGGTGAAACCCGACAGGAAGTGATACATCGCCTGGGCCGGGGTCAGCCGCGCGATGGGCGGCAGGACGCCGAAGGCATCGCAGGTGAGCATGATGATGTTCTTGGGATGCCCGCCTAGCGCGGTGGCCGAGGCGTTCGAGATCGCATCGAGCGGGTAGGCGCAGCGCATGTTGGCCTTCAGGCTGTCGTCGGCGAAATCGACCGTCCGGGTCTCCTCGTCGAAGACCATGTTTTCGATCACCGTGCCGAAGCGGGCCGTGGTGGCATGGATCTCCGGCTCGGCCTCGGCGCTGAGGTTGATCGTCTTGGCGTAGCAGCCGCCCTCGAAGTTGAACGTGCCGCGTTCCGACCAGCCATGCTCGTCGTCGCCGATCAGCACCCGGCCGGGATCGGCGGAGAGGGTCGTCTTGCCCGTCCCCGAGAGCCCGAAGAACACGGCCGTGTCCACGGGGTTGCCCGGTGCGTGGTTCGCCGAGCAGTGCATCGGCATGATGCCCTTCTCGGGGAGCAGGTAGTTAAGCAGCGTGAACACGGATTTCTTGTTCTCGCCAGCGTATTCCGTGCCGCCGATCAGGATTAGACGCTGATCGAAGTTCATCGCGATCACGGTTTCCGACCGGCAGTCGTGGCGCTCCGGGTCGGCGCGGAAGCTCGGGCAGTTGATGACGGTGTAATCAGGGGTGAAGCCGTCCACCTCCTCGGCATCGGGGCGGCGCAGAAGGTGCCGGATGAAGAGCCCGTGCCAGGCCAGCTCTGTCACCATCCGCACGTCGAGCCGGTGCGCAGGATCGGCCCCGGCGAAAAGATCCTGCACGAAGTAGTCGCGCCCCTTCATGTGCTCGAGCATGTCGGCATGGAGCGCGGAGAAACCCTCGGGGCTCATGGCGGCATTGTTTTCCCACCAGATCGTGTCGGCGACCGCCGGTGTCCGCACGATGTGCTTGTCGCGGGGGGAGCGCCCGGTGAACTTGCCGGTGGTAACCACCAGCGTGCCGCCGGCACCGAGCTTGCCCTCGCCGCGCGCGAGGGCCGCCTCCACGAGCGCAGGCTCGAGCAGATTGTACCAGACGGTGCCGAGCCCGGTGATGCCCTGCGCCTCGAGTGTGCACTCTGGATTGACCCGTCCCGACGTCATCGCCGATTTCCACCCCTTGGTGCCTGGCCCCGGGAAGATGCCCCGGAAAGGCCGTTTCGAAGCGGGCACGCGCACGCACCGGTCGCACGTACCGTCTGCGACGCGAGATGCCTAACATGAGGGTTTCGCGAATGAACAGGCGCCAATGCCACAGTTAGCGCAACCAAGTTCACGCTGGCGCCGCCGCGCCGCCCGGCCACCCGTGAAATTAGCTCTTGCTTTGGGAATTTGGGCTCCTGTGGCCCTCGGAAGACCGTTGCGATTCGCACATTCTTGTTGATTCGCAAGCCCGAAAACCGGAGTATGCCGAAAAAAGCAGGCAACCGAGCAGTAACGAGGACAGGCAATGTCGAAAATCGCCCTCGTGGACGATGACAGGAACATTCTGACATCCGTTTCCATGACGCTCGAGGCAGAGGGCTTCGAGGTCGAAACCTACAACGACGGACAGTCGGCACTGGATGCCTTCAACAAGAAGATGCCCGACATGGCGGTGCTGGACATCAAGATGCCGCGCATGGACGGGATGGATCTGTTGCAAAGACTGCGACAGAAATCCTCGATGCCGGTGATCTTCCTCACCTCCAAGGACGACGAGATCGACGAGGTGCTCGGCCTGCGAATGGGGGCCGACGATTACGTCAAGAAGCCCTTCTCGCAACGGCTCCTCGTGGAACGCATCCGCGCCCTGCTGCGGCGCCAGGATGCGATCGCGTCCGACGAGGTGGGCACCACCGAGGAAACCAAGATCATGGAGCGCGGGCACCTGACGATGGACCCGCTGCGCCACTCGGTGAGCTGGAAGGGCAACGAGGTTTCTCTCACGGTCACCGAGTTCCTTCTGCTGCAGGCGCTCGCCCAGCGCCCGGGTTTCGTCAAGAGCCGCGACCAGCTCATGGACGTCGCCTACGACGACCAGGTGTATGTGGACGACCGGACCATCGACAGCCACATCAAGCGGCTGCGCAAGAAGATGCGGACGGCGGACCCGGAATTCGCGGCGATCGAAACGCTGTACGGCATCGGGTACCGGTACAACGAGGAGTGATGAACGCCGCGTCCAAAATCGACGTGCGCCAGATCAAGAACGTGCGCAGCGCGGACGTGATGCTGGGCGACGATTGGGTCGCCCCGGCCAGCACGGTCGAGAAGGAGCTGCGCGCGCGGCGCGCCCGCAGCGGCTTTGCCGCGCTCAACTCCTCTCCGCTGGCGCGCAAGATCATCACCTTCAACCTGCTGGCACTCGTCGTGCTCGTCGCCGGGGTGCTCTACCTCAATCCCTCCCGCGAGAGCCTTGCGTCCCAGCGCTCGGCCGGGCTCGTTGCAGAGGCCGAGCTTGTGGCGGATGTCTTCGAGGTGCAGCTGGCCGCGGAGGGCGCAGGCGTTGGTGTTGACGGCCTCGGGCAAGCGGCTTCGCTTCTCGCCGCGCTCGACCTGCGCGGTGGCGTGGAGGTGTTCGTCTACGCCCCCGACGGCACGCTGTCGGCCCGGCTCAAGGGCCCGCCGGGCGTCGGTGTGCAGGGCCTCGATAACAGCCCCGAAAGCACGCTCATCACCGATCTTCTCAACGCCGCTTGGCAAAGCCTGGCCTCGATTCTTGCTCCGCGCGGCGAAGCGCCGGAGCCTGGCGATCCCGAGGTGCGGGCCCGCGCACTCGCCGCCGCCGCCCTCGGCGGCACAACCCGCGCCGAAGCGCTGAGCGACGCCGCCGGCCGAACCGTGTTCGCCGTTGCGACGCCCATCGTCCAGGGCGGCGTGCCGATCGGTGCCGTGGCGCTCACCAGCGCCGCGGGAGAGATCGACAGGCTGGTGCGTGCCGAGCGCGAGCAGGTACTCCAGATGTTCGTGATCGCGATCCTGGTCTCGATCGGGCTGAGTCTCGTGCTGGCGTCAACCATCGCCAATCCGCTTTCGGATCTCGCGACCGCGGCCGAACTCGGCCGCGACAAGAACGCTCGAAAGATGACGCCCTCGCGCATCCGCATCCCCGATCTCACCGCCCGGCCCGACGAGATCGGCCGGTTGTCGGGCGCGCTGCGCGGAATGGTTTCGGCGCTCTACGAGCGCATCGAGGCCAACGAGCAATTCGCTGCGGATGTTGCCCACGAGATCAAGAACCCTCTTGCATCGCTCAGATCCGCCGTCGGCACCCTTCGGGTGTCCCAGAAGCCCGAACACCGCGAGAAACTGCTAGACGTGATCGATCATGACGTCCGCCGCCTCGACCGACTGGTCAGCGACATCTCCAACGCGTCGCGGCTCGACAGCGAACTCGTGAAGGAAGAGGAACAGAGCTTCGATCTTCGCCGCACGCTGAACAACCTCAACGACCATCTCGGCGCGGAGGCCCGGGGCAAGGGGATCGACTTCATCGCCGATCTGCCCAAGGACGGGATCGTGATCCAGGGCCTCGAGGGGCGCCTCGCGCAGGTCTTCGTCAATCTTCTCTCCAACGCGATCTCCTTCTGCGAGGACGGCGACGCGATCCGCGTCTGGGTGCGCCGCCGCGAGAACCGGGTGCTCATCGTGGTCGAAGACACCGGCCCCGGCATTCCCGAGGAGGCGCTGACGAAGATCTTCAACCGCTTCTATTCCGAGCGCCCGCAAAGCGACTTTGGCAACAATTCCGGCCTCGGCCTCGCGATTTCGAAGCAGATCGTCGAGGCCCATGGCGGCGTGATCTGGGCCGAGAACATCCGCCCGACAGAGATCGACGCGACCTCCGAACCCCTCGGCGCGCGGTTCGTCGTCGGTCTTCCCGTCTGAAGCGCGTGCCATGCCCGAGATCGTGCATGGTTCGGCGGTGACCTTCGGGGGCCGCGCCGTTCTGATCCTCGGACCTTCGGGCAGCGGCAAGTCGGGCCTCGCGCTCGACCTCGTCTCCCGAGGGGCCGTGCTTGTCGCCGACGACCGCGTCGCGCTCGAGGCGACCGACGACGGACCGCCCAGAGCGAGCCCGCCTGCCGGTCTCGAAGGCCGGATCGAGGCGCGCGGTCTCGGGCTTCTGCGCACCGACTGGAAACGCGGTGTGCCGGTCGCCCTCGCCGTCGATCTCGGCCAGACCTGCGACCAACGGCTGCCGCCGCCCCGAACCGTCGCGTTGTGCGGCCGCCCGGTGCCCTTGATTCGGGCGAAAGACGCGCCAAACCTTGCCGCAGCCATCTTCGTTGCCCTGAAAGGCGGTCTCGAGGCCCATGACTGACGCGCCCCGTCCGGACCCGCGCGAGGCCCCCCGCCTCGTCTTCGTCACCGGCGCGTCCGGAGCCGGGCGGCTCACCGCGATCAACGCGCTGGCCGATCTCGGCTTCGAGGCGATCGACAACCTGCCGCTTGCACTCCTCGACAGGCTTCTCGCCGGCGGCCCGCTCGAGCGGCCCATGGCCCTCGGCATTGACACCCGCAACCGCGACTTCACCGCCGACGGCCTCGTCGAGACCGTCGAGCGGCTCGACCAGAGCGAGGCCCTCCGCGTCGACCTGCTGTTTCTCGACTGCCGGCCGGACGTGCTTCTGCGCCGCTATTCCGAGACACGGCGCCGTCATCCCATGGCCCCGGCCGAAAACCCGGGCATCGGCATCGAGCGGGAAATCGAGCTCCTCGCGCCGGTCCGCGCCCGCGCCGACATCCTCGTCGACACCTCCGACTTCTCGCCGCACGATCTGCGCGCGGAACTCACGCGGCTCTTCGAGGGCGGCAAGGAAGCCGCCCTCGCGGTCTCGCTCCAGTCGTTTTCCTACAAGCGCGGCCTGCCCCGGGGCACCGACCTCGTGTTCGACGTCCGGTTCCTCGCCAACCCCCACTGGCGGGCCGACCTCCGCCCGCTCGACGGGCGCGACCCCCGGGTGGTGGATTACGTTGCGTCAGATGCACGCTTCGAGGGGTTCCACGAGAGGGTCAGCGAACTGGTGCGCTGGCTCCTTCCGGCCTACATAGAAGAGGGAAAGACCTATCTGACGATCGCCTTCGGCTGCACCGGCGGTCAGCACAGGTCCGTCGCGGTGGCCGAGCGGCTCGCCGCGGCGCTGGGGGAAGAGGGATGGCCGGTGTCCGTGCGGCACCGGGAACTGGAGCGGCGCGGTCTCAGATCGGAAGAGCAC
>Ga0076929_101133_pt1 | contig 10237 bp, 9 predicted proteins | sample HotLakConUCCSL28_FD_87104 | JGI IMG/M metagenome (GOLD analysis project Ga0076929, IMG submission 87104) | Hypersaline microbial mat communities from Hot Lake, Washington, USA - Hot Lake Consortium UCC-SL28 (version 3) (version 3) | ecosystem: Environmental > Aquatic > Thermal springs > Hot...
ATCACGCCGGAGCCGTGATAGCCGCGCCAGCGCGAGATGATCTTCTTCTTCTCCGGGCGCCCGAGGATGTTGTTGTAATACCAGACCAGCTTGATGTTGGTCTCGTTGGCATCCGAGCCGGAGAGCCCATAATAGACTCGGCTCATGCCGCTCGGCGCACGGTCGATGATCATCCGCGAAAGGGTGATCGCCGCCTCGCTGCCATGGCCGGCATAGGCATGGTAATAGGCGAGTTGCGAGGCCTGCTGCGCGATCGCATCCGCGATCTTGGCCCGCCCATAGCCAACATTGACGCAATACAGACCCGCAAAGGCGTCGAGGCTTTCGCGCCCGCTCCGGTCGATGATGCGGCATCCCTCCCCGCCGGCGATGATCCGCGTCGGCGCCTCGCCACGTGCATGGGCGCCCATATGGGTCGAGGGGTGGAAGAAATGGTCGCGATCCCAGGCGTTCAGGCTGTTATCGTCGCCGTAGGCATCTTCGCGCAGCATGGTACTCTCCTCAAAGCAGTCGTATTTCGGCGCGAGCATAACGGCATTGGTGAAGAAAGTCTGACCATTTCCTGCGCTTGCACGGTCGGGATGGTCTGACATATACGGGGTGGATGTGCATTTTGGTCTGTCGTATCAACGACTTGTTCACGCGAAAACAGAATGCTGCCGCAGGAATATGCGCTCCCTTGCATGCGCGTCGGCGGGTGCCGACATTACGGGGGTAGAAACCCCGGTCGTGATTGGCTATGGCGAGGGGGCTAAGTGACGGACCAGCGCGTGAAGCTCGTGCGTTCGGGGGGGCGTTCCAGGGTCGGGAATAAGGGAACGGCGCGTCGTATCACGCGCTGACGAAGTGGTGTTTGGCCACAAAGCCATGGTGAAAGACTAGGCGAGCATGCTGTTTGGACGGCGCAACAAGCCGGATTGGCGCGAGAAAGTAAAGGCGGCCCTGTGGCCGAAGCGCGGGATCACGCGCCCTTTCGTCTATCTCGCCAAGCGTCTGCCACGCCTCTCGGCCACGCCCCATGCGATCGCTGCCGGCTTCGCTGCCGGGGCGGCCTGTTCTTTCACACCGCTGCTGGGCTTCCACTTCGTACTGAGCTTCTTTATCGCCTTCATCGCGCGCGGCAACATGCTTGCAGCCGCCCTCGGTACAGCTGTGGGCAATCCCCTCACCTTTCCCCTCATCTTCGCCGCGACCTACGAAACGGGCCGCTGGATCTATTCTTTCCTTGATGACGAGAAAATGCCCGATTCCGGGGCGATCGAGACACAGAGCGAGGAACTGATCGAGCGCGGTCTGTTCTCTGTCGATCTGGACCAGCTCTGGCCTGTGCTGACCACGATGTTTGTGGGCGCGATTCCCCTCGGCCTGATCACCTTCGCCGTCGCCTACGTCGTCGTGCGCAGCTTCGTGGTAAGCATGCATCGCGCGCGGGCCCGGCGACGCGCCCGTCGCGATCCGGTCGAAAACGGCACAACACTCCCACCGCCGGCTGATGGGTGAAGACCAGCCTGAGCGTGTTCTGCAGAGGCTCACGATCATGTGAGCGCCATAGGTGGGCGCAGAGCCGTTCTGCCTCGAAGTGATATGGACTTGCGGCATGCATGTGCCGGCTCTGGTGGTCTGTGCCGCGAGTGAATTCACTTGCGCGTAGAGATGTATGCGCCCAGTCTCGCCGCAGTATTGCTCGCGACGCCAACAAGCGGAACAGTCGCCAGGTTCGACCGGCTCGTGTGACTGACCCGTGGCGGACCAGGACGGCTGAAGCGGCGAGTTTGGCGCCGGTCGTCCACAGATGGAGGCAAGCGATGTCGCTCAACGACAAGCAGGAGGCGCTTTGTGCGGCCAATGGCACCGACTTCTCGGAACTTTCCGCCGTCATTCTCAACTGCACCCTGAAGCGCCCTGAGGAAGAGAGCCATACCGACCTGCTCCTGTCGGTACCGGCCGAGATCATGCGGCGTGCCGGCGCCGCGGTCGAGGTGATCCGGCCGGCCGGGATGCCGATCGCGTTCGGCGTGCAGCCCGACATGACCGAGCATGGCTGGCCCGAAGACGCCTGGCCCTCGCTCTGGGAGAAGATCGCCGCAGCCGAGATCCTGATCATCGGTACGCCAATCTGGCTTGGCGAGGAGAGCTCCGTCTGCCGGCTGATGATCGAGCGGCTCTACGCGATGTCCGCCATCCTGAACGAGCGCGGTCAGAGCAGTTTCTACGGCAAGGTCGGCGGCGCGGTGATCACCGGCAACGAAGACGGCATCAAGCATTGCGCCATGTCGATCCTCTACGCGTTCGGCCATCTCGGCTATACGATCCCCCCGCAGGCCGATTGCGGCTGGATCGGCGAGGCGGGGCCGGGGCCGTCCTACGGCGATGACGGGGCCGGTATTGACAACGATTTCACCCAGCGCAACACCACGATCATGACCTGGAACCTGCTGCACATGGCGCGCATGCTCAAACAGGCGGGCGGGCTGCCCAACCACGGCAATGACCGGAAAGCCTGGAAGGCCGGCTGCCGTTTCGGCTACGAGAACCCCGAACACAGGGCATAGCGAAGCAACCATGGCCGGAACCGGGCCAGATACCTCTGTCGAGGAAGACCAGCGCGACGCAGCGGCGCGCCGTGCGAAGGGTGAGTTCGTGCGCGGCGTCAGCGGCTTCCGGCATGCAATCGGTGACGCTGAATTTCCGCCGGCGCCCGGGCGCTACCACCTGCACGTCGCACTCAACTGCCCCTGGTGCCACCGTGCCGTTCTGGCCCGCAACATGCTTGACCTCGCCGCCAGCATCACGATGGACGTGGTCTATCCCAACCGCACTGGCGAGGATGATCCGGAAGGGCCGAACCTGTGGGCGTTCGATCCGGAACGGATCTCGAGCCTGACCGGCACGCCGCTCCCCGAATGCACGCGCGAGACCGCAACCGGGCGCGGGGTGCGGCTGGCGAAGGAGATCTACCGGGCGGAAGGGTCGCAAGAACAATCGCTCCCGATCCTCTACGACAAGCAGGCCGGGCGCATCGTCAACAACGAGAGCGCGGAAATCATCCGCATGCTCGGCCACGCTGCCGCGGCGCTGGGCAGCACGGCTGAGGATGGCGAACAACCTGATCTCTATCCTGACGACATGGACCTGCGCAGCGAGATCGACACCTTGAACGCGCAGATCTACACGACCATCAACAACGGAGCCTACAAGGCGGGGTTTTCATCGGATCAAGCCGTCTATGCGCAGGCCTTCGAGGCCTATTTCGATACGCTCTCCCAGCTCGACGAGCGGCTGGACGATGGCCGCCCCTTCCTCACCGGTTCGCGCCTGACCGAGGCGGATCTACGCCTGTTCCCGACCCTCTACCGGCATGATCCGGTCTATTACCTGCGCATGAAGCTGAACGGCGCGCGCATCCTCGACTACCCGAATCTGTGGCGATGGCTCTGCCGCATGCACGCACTTCCCGGTGTAGCGGAAAGCGGATCGCTGACCCATTGCAGGCAGGGCTATTTCGGACGATCCTGGAACGGAGTGGTTCCCCTCGGGCCGCTCGCGCCGATGCCCTATCCACAGGCCTACGGGCACCCCGAACTCGCCGATACGCGCCCGTGGCGAGCTGGCCCGCGACGGCGTTCCCCGCCACCGGCGACAGATGGGTGAGTGACCAAAGGCCAGCGGCTGCGATCCTCACGCCGTCCCGCCCCGTCAGGCGGCATCGACGGCCTCGACCAGCATGGCCCTGACCTCGGTCGCAATCTTGTCGAGTGCGGCGTTCTCCACGGCCTGCATCGACTGGACGGGATCGACCGCGCTGATTTCGACGCCGCCTTCGACAGCACGCAGGATCACGTTGCACGGAAGCATCGCCCCGACCCGTGGCTCGATCTGGATGGCCTTGTAGGCCATGGAAGGATTGCAGGCTCCGAGGATGCGATAGTCATCGACATCGACATCGATCTTCGCCTTCAAGGTCGCCTTGACGTCGATTTCCGTGAGAACACCGAAGCCGCGCTCCGCCAATGCAGCCCGGACGCGCGCGTCCACGGTATCGATCGAAGCTGCTTCGATCATCCTGTCATGGGTGTAGCTCATAGCCGGTTCCTTTCGAGGGTCATCTGATCCGGTATTTCATCAAGGCCGTCCCTGCGTGATCAGGCGGACTGGCCGCCCTCCAACCCACAATACCCCTCACATGCGTTTCACGAGCCGCACCAGCACCAGCAGGATGACGGCGCCGAGGGTGGCGTGGATCAGGGCAGCGAGGAAGCCGCCGCCGACGGTGAAGCCGAGTTGCGGCAGGATCAGGCCGGCGGCGAAAGCGCCGAGAATGCCGAGCACCATGTTTCCGAGAATGCCGAAGCCGGAGCCACGCACCAGCGCGCCGGCGATCCAGCCGGCAAGCGCGCCGATGATGAGGAAAATGACGAGGCTTTCGATTCCCATGGCGGGGCTCCTTCTTTTCACTGAACCCGTTGTAGCAAAAGCGACGCGCCGGCACAGCCCCGTTACTCGGCCCGCGGCCGATTTCGTGTTGACAGGTGCATGATCTGCATATCTTCTATTCAAAATTGCTTCTTGGAAGATTGGCGCCTCATGGTCATGCTGCTGAGCGACGAGCAACGATTTCAAGTTATGATGGAGGAGTGGCGGCAATGCGAGAGTGGTATTCGGGGGCTGGATGCGATCACGTTTAAAATCAGGGCGTGGGTCGTTACCCTCGTGGCTGGATCGATAATTGCTGCAACAAGGCCTGATTTTGATGTTAGTATTTGGATAATTTTTGGTTTTATTTTAACTTTCTACTTCATTGACACAATGGTAAACAGTTATAAGGATGTTTTTATTATAACTATGCAAGAAATTTCTGAAATTATCGGCAGAACTCCGTTGTCAGAGAGTCATTCTAATATAAAAGGATACCAAAAACCATTATATCCAGAAAAATTCAAAAATAAAGATTACTATAAATATTTAAAAACTAATTTTTTAAGATTTGATAATTGGTGTTTCTATTTGTTTATTTTAATTACAGTATTGTTTTATTTTAAATTTTCTGAAATATGGTGTTTCATAATTTCAACCGTTTCACAAATATGGTGATGCCAGCCAGACCAGACGGTTGCGCACGCGTTGCCAGGCGGGGCGGGCGGCGAGGCTGTCCAGCGTCTCGGGCACCGCATCGCCGATCCGCGCATGCAACCGCGCCTCGATCCAGCCGGCAAGGGCGGGATCATGGACCTCGACATCAAGCTCGAAATTCAGCCGCAGGCTGCGCGGATCGATATTGGAGGAGCCGAGATAGCTCCAGACACCGTCTATCGTGAAGAGCTTGGAGTGATCGAAGGGCCCGCGCGCGCGCCAGACGCGGCAGCCATGGCGCAGGATCTGATCAAGCTGGGCCGTCATGGCGTAATCGACGAGCTTGAGATTGTTGGCCAGCGGAATCACGATATCGACCGACACACCGCGCCGTGCGGCGACGCCGAAAGCGGCGACGAGCTGCTGATCGGGCAGGAAATAGGGTGTGGCCAGCATCACCCGCTCGCGCGCTTCACCGAGCGCGCCGATCAGCATGGCATGGGTCGATTCGAGGGTTACGTCCGGGCCCGACGGTATGGCGCGCGCCGGCGCGGCATGGGCGACGCCGTCCCGACGAGGTGAGCGGTGATGCTCGGTGCGTTCATGCTCGGCGCGGTCATGCACGAACCAGTCATCGCCCTTGAGCGTCTCGCCGGTGGTGAATTCCCAATCCTCGGCGAAGATCGTCATCAATTCGCCGATCAGCGGCCCCGTGACCTCGAAATGCGTGTCATGCGCCACGTTGCCCCCGGCGGCCCCGGTGAGAAAATGGGCGCGGATGTTCATGCCGCCGGTAAAGCCCGTCTCGCCATCGACGATCATGATCTTGCGGTGGCTGCGCAGATTGGCATAGGCGAGCCGCAGACCCGACAGGCTGCTCATGAACAAGGCGGTATCGACCCCCTTCGATGCCAGGACACGGGTGACCGGCGGACGCGAATAGCGCGAGCCCACCCCGTCGATCAGCACCTTCACCTGCACGCCCCGCGCCCGCGCCTCGGCCAGCGCCTCGACAAAGGCGAGGCCGGCTGCGTCGTGGTCGAAGATGTAGCTTGCCAGCGCGATGGAGCGCCTTGCGCTGCGGATCGCCTCCAGCATGGCCGGATAGGCTTCATCGCCACCCGATAGCGGTGTGACGCGGTTGCCCGGTTTCAGCCGGAAGGGCGAAACATTGTCACCGAGCCGCCCCAGTGCCGGAACCGTGATCGACCCGGACAGCGCCGCTTCTTCATGGGCGTCGCGCGGACGATTACGGCGCCGGCGTCGGCGTTGTACACTTTCGCGCCGCACCCGGTTGATTCCGGCCACGAGATAGAAGAAAGCACCAAGGAACGGCGAGAACAGCACCACCGCGACCCAGCCGAGGGCGGCGCGCACATCGTCCTTGGTCATGGCCGCATGCAAGGCCGCCGCGAGCCCGATGATCAGGCCTGCCGCGAAGGTCAGATGCGGCCAGTAGAGATCCAGAAGCCACTCCATGACGCGACTTTAAGCATGGTTGCGCCGGGTGGATACAGCTTCCGGGACAGGATGGTGTGCAAAACCGGCCCGCTCCGCCGCGAAGCCGGCGCTTGCGTAGCGCCGTGCCCCTGCCTTGACCACCTTTCAGGCGCAGTGCCCTGCACGCGCGTGAACCGAAAAGCTGACACCTGCATGAAACAGTCTTTGATTGTATTCACCCCGCGATAACGTGATTTCGACAGGTTATTTCTTTCATGAATTGTTTAGATTCATCGAATACAACTTCTAATTAAATCAATTTAAAGATTTTTTTAACCATGTTTTACGCATTCTTGCAGCGATCCGGCTGCCCCCGCTGCCGCAGCCACTCCGTGACCGCTCGGGAAAGCCAACGCCATGCGCCATCATGATCTTGCAAGCACCGACCTTGCGCGCGCAGACCTTGCACGCACGGATGAAGAATTCGAGAACTGGCGGGCCGAGCCCTCGCGCTGGCTCTCAGAACGGTTGGGTTACGCCCCACAGCAAATGCCGGCCCCACGGATCGAATCGCAGCTCGACGGAGTCGCCGCCATCGCGACCCGTCTGCGCGCGAACGAAACGCGGCTGATGGCGACGGAAGAGGCCGTCACCCGGCAGGCGCAGCGCCTGCAGGATGCACTGGCTCGCGCAGCCGCCGCAGAAGAACGCCTGGCCGAGACCGAGGATCTGGTCCGTCAGGCGCATGACTATGCATCCGAGGCCGCGACACGTCTGGAACAGGCCGAACGGCGCATCGCGGAAGCCGAGAAGCGCGCGCGCGACGCGCAAAATCGGGCGCAGGCCGCAGACGAGCGCGCGCGAAAGGCGGAAGCAACGCGCGCCGATATCGAGGAGCGCGCCGCACGCGCCTTCGAAACCATGCAGGAACGCATCGCCGCAGCCGAGGAGGAGCGCGACGCGATCCGCGCGGAAGCCGAGGCGGCCCGGGCACGAGCCGCCGAGGAGGATGCGCAGCACACGGCCCGCCGGCGCGAGGATGAAGCGCGCCTGTCACGGCTGGAAAAGGATTACGAAGCCCGTCTGCGCGACGCCGAGCGCGAGGCCCAGGCCCGCCTCTTCTCCGTCCAGGCCCGCCTCGACATCGCCGAAATCCGCCTCGCCAAGGCCCGCGAGGCCCTCGAGCCAGAGGCCACGCCCCACCCCGACGCCCCGCCAGCCGCCGCTCTGCTCGCAGAACGCCAGCATTGAGGGGCGAAGGCTGTTTCGACGGCAAAGAATGGGAACGGGAGAGGAGACCGGCATCGGCGGAAGAGCCAGATGGCCGCTACGCGATCACCGGCGTTCCTTTAAGGCAAACGCCCAGACAATCTGCTGCGGTCGCGCATCAGGAGATTGACAACGAACGTAATCAGCGAGAAGCGCATGCACGAACAGATCGCGCTTTGGCGGAGTTTTCGTGGAATTCTTGAAAAATGGCGCGCCGGTGAGGATGAAACTGGGCACCGCTATGTTATTGCGGGGCCTCCGCAATCTCAGCCTCATGGAACGTGCGCTACCATATCCGTATTCTGGATGCGCAAAAGCGGCTGCGGGAGCAATGCATGAAGGTCTGTATCTATTGCGGCTGCGAGAAGCCGGATGAAGAGTTCTCCGACGAGCATATATGGCCGGACGCCCTGGGCGGCGACTTTCTTCCGCGCGACGTTTGGCGGACCGACGATGTCTGCCAAAAGTGCAACAGCATTTCCGGCGTGTTCGTTGACGGGGCTTTCATCCGCAGCTGGATCGGGCAGGCAGAGCGATCAAGCGATTCTCACGAATACCTCGTCGGCAGGGGCAAACCGGCGGCGATACCGCTCCACTATCTAGGACCGATAAAGGACGTTCCGCTTCCTGCGGGTCACGTGGCCGACTTCTGGGCGGGTCCGTGTGGAGCCAACATTGTTCATATCCGACCTGACGACGGGGATGAGCAATGGACGACCTACGCGGGAGGCGACCCGCGCGGGAAGAAGTCCAAAGCGGGGCGGGCTTACATGGCCCTTACATCCGAAGATGAGTTCTGGATCGCTGTCAGCCTTTTGTCGTTCCACCGCCATTTCGACCGTGCTGAGCGTTTCGTAGTCAACATGGGGATTCCTGCCAATTGGCCGTTCAAAGAGCCAGACAGGTTCGATGCTGTTCAAGCCGAGGACATGAAGGTCGTGGACGCTGTGACCGGGGCCAGCCGCACCGGGAAACAAATACACTTGCAGCCAGTGATCTCGGTGGACGTGGGAAACCGGATGCTTGCAAAGCTCGGGCTCGCTGTCGGCTACAAACTGCTAGGTGCCGCTTTCCTTGAAACGGAACATGGAAAGAATCTACGCGCCGGGATGCGAGAGGCGAAGTTCGAGAAACGGCAAGACATCGCCGTGCGTGGCTCCGGGTTGTTCGGTCAGGCAGGACTTGAAGCCGCGAAGGACGTCTTGGCGTGGCCGGGGGGATGGGTGCTGCTGGTCAGCGTGGTGCAGGGCAAACTTTTCCTCGGTGTGGTCGTGCCCTCGGGAAAGTCAATGACCGTCTTGATTTCAGACGAAGCGGCGTTGGTGGCAACCGTTGACCCAACTTACAAAGATGGCGCGATCTGGATCACGGTGCCGGCAGCAGGGGAAGCGGTCGGCCCTATCCTGCTCCCTGAGTACCTGGCGCATCAAACTGGGATGAGCGCGCTGCCGGCCCTGACGACGCTGGCCTCCAAGCGCGGGGACCGGAAGAAACTCCCGCCCTGTCGGCCGACCGACGATCCGACGGCTTCCTCTGCGGTGCTCGAATAGCTCGATTATTGCGGGCTTTCATAGTCTCTTGCGCAGTGAAAGTTTGCCATCAAGGGGGCACCCCAGGGCGACGGCATCGAATAATCTAATGCTTGTCGTCGTTCGCATTTTCCCGCCATATCCTGCGGTAATCAATTTAAGCAGGTAGCCATGGCAGATTTTTCAATACCCCAGAGAGCGCGACGTGTGACCCGCGAAGAACTATACACGCTGGTCTGGCAGAAACCGATGAGCCGCCTCGCGGAGGAGTTCCGGATCAGCGGCAACGGGCTTGCAAAGATATGCGATAGGATGGACGTGCCATATCCGCCACGCGGCTATTGGGCCAAGAAGGTAGCAGGAAAGCCGGTGGTTACGTTCAAGCTGCCACCGCGCAAGGATGGCGTGCCGCAGGCGACGGACATCCATCCCACACCGCCCAAGCCGGCACCGTTGCCCGAAGCTGAGAAATCAGTAGCCGCTGCCACCGAGAAAATCGAAGGCATAGTCGTGTCGGATGGGCTCGATGACGCTCATCCGCGCGTAAAGGCTTGGATCGTCGAGCACAAAAAACTACAAAAGGAACGCGAACAGGAGAGCAGACGGCGACGGCATGAAACCTGGTGGACGCCGCAGCTTCTTCCCGATCTGACTGAACGCGACCTTTACCGTTTCCGGGTCACAAGCGCAATCTTCAGAGGTATCGAGAAAGCCGGCGGCAGGAATGTGAGGTGGCCCCCATTCGTCGGACAGGTTTGCGGCTCGGATAAGCTGGTATCGTGCTTTGGTTTTCAAGCCGCAAGTTGGATTTGGGGTTCAGCCTGATCCGGGGTTAACCCCGGATCAGGCTGAGCGCCGTTTTGACCATATGCCTCATCGGGGGTCGCCCCGCCAAGGGCCGAGTGCGGTCGATCGGCATTGTAGTAGCT
>Ga0076929_101136_pt1 | contig 10219 bp, 11 predicted proteins | sample HotLakConUCCSL28_FD_87104 | JGI IMG/M metagenome (GOLD analysis project Ga0076929, IMG submission 87104) | Hypersaline microbial mat communities from Hot Lake, Washington, USA - Hot Lake Consortium UCC-SL28 (version 3) (version 3) | ecosystem: Environmental > Aquatic > Thermal springs > Hot...
CGTCTGTCAGCCAGAAAAGATTGCTCATATCACCGCTCGCTTTTCGAGCAGTGAATCAGAACGTTAGAACCCGATCATTGGGTCCTGACCCTAGAGCTCGACTGTTTTCGCGAGCCTGATTTCCCCGCCTCAAGCAACGGTCCGGCCCAAAAAGGAGAACCGGACCGCGACATGTTCGAGGGACACCGGCGAAAAGAGCATCGGCCTCGTTCTTGAGCGGATCAACCGGGCTTCGAGCTGGCTCGAAGACATCGTGCAGGCGGCGCTTTGGGGCAGCGCCGCCCCCGGTCTGACACGCGCTCCCGCGGTTGCGGGGCGGTAGCGGCGGACAGCGGCGCATCCGTTGCCGTTGCACGCGCCATGGTCAGTCGTAGCGGAGATCGAAGGCGATCACGGTGCCGTCGGCGCGCGTCAGGCTGCGGGCATAAATCTCCCGCGGGCCGAGATCATCGTCGACGAAACCGTGTACGATCACGGTTTCCCCCACGTCGGCGGGAACCCAGTTCGGCCCGACGTAGACGCGGATCTGGCCGCTGGCATCGGCGAGACGGAATTCGTCTTCGTCGGTGATGCGCTCGACCGTGCCCTGCACGGTCACCATGCTCCCGCGCTGTGCGTCGGCGATGGGGGTGATCGTGTTGGCCGCGGCGGTACCAGCGGCGACAAATCCCGCAAGAAGCGCGGCGGCTGCAAGCAATCTCATCTGTTCGCTCCCCTGGATCGTTCGCGGTCAGTCGATGGCGACGACAACGAGTGCCACGATCACCGCGGCGCCGATCACCAGCCATTTCTTCTGGATGCGGATCTCGACCTCGCCCTGCAGCCAGCCTGCGGCCTGCTTGAGGTTGTATTTTTGCACTTCGCTCATCTCGGTCTCCCGTTTTTTCTGCGGACCTGAATCGATCCGGCGGAACCTGTTATGCGGCACCAGTCTGACGGCAGTCTGACCCGGCGTCAGGCTTTCGCCGCCCTGTAGGTCAACACGAAGCATGCTCCGCCGCCCTCGGGTGCCTGCGCCTCGATCGCGCCGCCCCTGCCGCACTGAATGCGCTCCACGATGGAAAGGCCGAGCCCCGCGCCGCCGGGGGGGGCTCCCTTCCCGCGCCAGAACGGCGTGAAAGCCGCCTCGCCGGCGCCGGGAGGCAACCCGGGCCCCTGATCGCGCACCCGAATGGACGGCCCCGGGCCAACGGTGATCCGCACCGGCCCGGCACCCCCGTGCAGCACCGCATTCTCCACGAGATTGGACAGCGCCACTTCCACGCCCTCGGTGTCGGCCAGTGCCATCACCGGGCCTTCGGGCGCATCGAGCGCAAGTTCCGCGCCGCGGGCGTAGGCGAAGGGCGCCAGCCTCGCAACGACCGCCCTTGCAACCGAGCCGAGGTCCACCACTGCCTCGCCATCCACGTCCAGCCTTTCGGCGCGGGACGCCGCGAGCACCTGCCCCACGGTCCGCGAGAGGGCCGCCACGCCCTCGCGCAAGCGATCGGTCGTCTCGCCAGGGGGGAGCGCATCCAGCCGCGCCATGAGCACCGCGACCGGCGTGCGCAGGGCATGGGCGGCCTCCGCCGAATGGCGCGTTTCAGCCTCGTAGGCCGCGGAAAGGCGATCGAGGGCACGCCGGGTGGCATCGACGAGGTCGGCCACCTCGGCAGGGAGAGCCGCCGCAGGCGGCGGCGGCGCCGGTCTGCCCGGAGCCAGATCCCGCGCCCAGGCGGCAGCAGCCGCGAGCGGCGCAAGGCCGCGACGGATCAGCAGGGCGTTGACCCCGATGAGCAGCACCACGACCGGCAGCATCGGCAAACCGACATGACGGTAGAACTCCGCGAGGAAGGCCCGCCTCACCAGCCCGGCCGGATCGCCCGACATCACGAAAACCATGCGCACGCCATCGCCGCGGCCGGTGAACTCGCGCCCGGCGACGATCAGCGGCGCCCCGGGGCGCTCGAGACGCGTCACCCAGTCGTCGGCGAAGATGGCGGGAGCGGCAGGGGGTATCAACTCGGGGTTCAGGGCCTCGAGCAGGTCCCCGCCCCGCCCCACCAGCGCAAGACCGTAGGCTTGGGGATGCTGCAGGAATACCGCACGCGCAGGGGAGTCCTGGGGGAGCGCCGTGCCCTCGAGCGCCGCGCCGATGCGTTCGGCCATCTGGGCGATCGCCTCGGCCTCCAGTTCCCGCCGGTCCGTCCCGTAATAGACGCCGACGGCGACCACGTTCAGCAACACGACGACGCCCGCCAACAGGCCCAGCCGGCGGGTGAGGACCTCGGCGAGCGGGCGCGCTTTCACGCGTCGTCTCCGCGCGGAAGCATCCATCCGATGCCGCGTACGGTGACGATCGGCACCGGGCTGCCCGCCGCCTCGAGTGCGCGGCGCAATCGCGAAACGGCGGCATCGAGCGCGTTGGGCGTCACCTCTTCGTGCAGCGCGTAGATCGCCTCTTCCAGCAGGGCACGCGCGGCGACTCGCCCCGCGCTGCGCATCAGTTGTTCCAGCACGCCGAGTTCCCGACGCCCCAGCGCGATGGGGCGGCCTTCGATGCTTGCGCTGCGGGCAACCGTGTCGAGCTCGAGCCGCCCCACGCAGAGCACCCTGTCCGAGCGTTCGCCCGGCCGGCGCAGCACGGCACGGCACCGCGCAATCAGCTCGGCCATCTCCACGGGCTTGACGATGTAGTCGTCCGCGCCGCCGTCGAGCCCTTTGAGCCGGTCGGCGAGCTGGTCGCGCGCGGTCAGCACGATCACCGGCACCTGCCCGCCGGCACGCAGCTGCGGCAGCAGGGTCAGACCATCCTCGTCGGGCAAGCCGAGATCGAGGATGACCAGCCCGTGGTCCGCAACCCGGGCGCTCGCAAGCGCATCCTCCGCCGTGCCCGCGTGATCGACGCTGAAACCGCCGCGACGCAGCGCATCGCGGATCGCCCCGGCCAGTTCGGGGTGGTCTTCCACGAGCAGGACTCGCATTCCGTTCGCCTTCATCGATGGCGGCGTCGGCCGCGGGAGGGTTTCACCATGCGGCCTGCGCGCCGAATGCCCAAGGTCCAACATCGGTCGCGCCGCTCGAGCCCGCGGCCCTTGCCCGATGAATCCGCAGCCTGACGCCAGCCTGGTGCTTTCGGTGGGCAGGCTGCCGGCCTGGGCGCGGAGAGCGGCCCCGCCCTTGGGCGTTGCCGCCGGCCAGGTGCCGCGCAACGCGCGTTGGCGCAACCCGCAGGCGGCGCGCATCCCGGCTCGCTCTCACGCGCTGGCCAGCACCGGCCCGTCGAGAAGGCGCATCAAGTCGCCGAAATAGCCGCCTGACCGGGCCGGTCGCGTCGGATCGGAGGTGATGGCGACGGCGAGGTTCCGGGCGGAGTGAGCGGCAATCACCTGTCCGCCGTAGCCCCGGCCCAACACGTAGCCCGAGGGCGAGATGAACCAGCCATAGCCGTAGGAGAGCCCCGACCACGGCGAGCGCGTCCGGGCGACGGTCGAGACGGTCATCCAGCTCCGCGAAATAACCTGCTCGCCCTCGAAGCGCCCGCCGTCTCGAAGGAGGGCCGCGAGCTTCAGCATGGCGGTGGGCCGAAGCGCCATCTCGTTGCCGCCAAGGAAGTATCCCTGCGGGTCGCGCGTCCACCCCGCGAACTCGATGCCGAGCGGTGCGCCGAGGCGCTCGCGGGCCTGGCGCAGCAGCGAAAGCCCGGTCGCCTCCGCCAGTGCGGCGCCGAGGATATGCGTGGTGCCGGTGGAATAGAGCATGCGCTCTCCGGGCTCTGCCACCATCGGACGGCTCAGCGCATCTGCGAGCCAGTTTCGTGAACTCACCCAGCTGCCGTAGTTCGCGCCGGACGTACGTTCCAGCCCCGCCCGAAGAGTCACGAGATCCTCCATCGTCAGCTCCGCCGCGCCCGGCGTTGCGGTACGCGGCAGGATGCCCGGCGCGATCTCGCCAAGGGTCGTGGTCACCGAGGGGATCTCGCCACGGTCGAGCGCGGCCCCAAGCAGCAGGGCCACGATGCTCTTGGAGACGGACTTGATGTTCGCCAGCCGGTCGATCCCGGGGCCGCGAGGTGCGGCGGCGAATACCAGATCGTCGCCGCGCAGGACCTGGAGCGAGTGCAACTGGGGCAACTCGCGGATCGCGGCGCCGATGTCGCCGGCGCGCGCGCGAGCGACGGCGGGCGCCATGAGTGCCGCGCACCCGGAAAGCAGCAAGTGGCGGCGCGTGTGCATGGCGCGAAAGGAGCTGCGGCGAGGAGGCTTGTCCAGCGCCCTGAGGTCACGAAGCCGTGGGCGGCCGGAGCGGCAGCCGCCAGCCCGGCATGCCGGCGTTCCGAACGGATCGCACCCCGAGGCGGCGGGGCTGCTACGCCGCGTCCATCGCCTGCGCGAGGGCGACGTCGAGCTCCGACAGGCCTCCGGCGTCGTGGGTCGTGAGCGTCACCTCCACCCGGTTGTAGACGTTGAACCATTCGGGATGGTGGTTGCGCTTCTCGGCCACCAGCGCCATGCGCGCCATCCAGCCGAACGCGGTTGCGAAATCCGCGAAACGAAACGTCTTTGAGACGGCGTCCCGTTCGGCGTCGTGAGTCCAGCCGGCGGCGGCGAGGGCTTCGAGCGCCTCGGCCCGTGCCGCGCCTTCGAGCTTGTCGGTCATTGGTGTTCCTCCACGTTGGCCTTGCGAAATGGTCCGTAGGTCGTGAGCACTTCGATCTCCTCGTCCACCGCAGCGCGCTCTGCCTCGAGGTATCGCGCGACCGCATCCGAAAAGCCGGGGTCCCGGATCCAGTGCAGCGAGTGCGTTGTCACCGGCATGTATCCGCGGGCAAGCTTGTGCTCGCCCTGGGCTCCGGCTTCAACCGTCGCCAGTCCGCGCTCGATGGCGAAATCGATGGCCCGGTAGTAGCAAAGCTCGAAATGCAGGCAGGGATGATGCTCGGTGCAGCCCCAATAGCGGCCGTAGAGCGCATTGCGCCCGATGAAATTCAGGGCACCGGCAACGGCGCGCCCGTCGCGCTCGGCAAGCACCAGCAGCATATCGTCGCGCAGCGTCTCGTGTGCATGCTCGAAGAAGGCGCGGGTGAGGTAGGGCGTGCCCCATTTGCGGGCGCCGGTATCCTGGTAGAACGTCCAGAACGCGTCCCAGTGGCGGGGGTCGATCGCCGGGCCGGTCAGCGCCCGGATCTGCCCGCCGAAGGCGGCGGCGCGCTCGCGCTCCTTCCGGATCGTCTTGCGCTTGCGCGAAGACAGCGCGGCCAGGAACGCCTCGAAGTCCCGGTAACCGGCGTTGCGCCAGTGGAACTGTTGCGAGGCGCGCTGCATCAGCCCGAGGGCGGCACCGGCCTCTGCCTCCTCGCTGGTGCAGAAGGTGACGTGGAGCGAGGACAATCCGTTCTCACTGGTCAGCTGCACCGCGCCCTGAACGAGCGCGGCCATGCCCAGTTCCTCGTATCCCGGCCGCACGAGGAAGCGACGGCCCGTCGCCGGGGTGAAGGGCACCGCGATCTGGAGCTTTGGGTAGTATCGGCCGCCCGCACGCTCGTAGGCATGGGCCCAGTTGTGATCGAAGATGTACTCGCCCTGTCTGTGGGATTTGGCATAGAGCGGCGCCACGGCCACCGTCTCGCCGCCCGCCCGCGCCACGAGGTAGCGGGGGCTCCAGCCCGTGCCGACCCCGACCGACCGGCTGTCTTCGAGCGCCTTGAGGAACCTGTGCGTGGTGAACGGATCGGCCGGGCGACCGCCTTCGGCGGCCTCCGGGCAGGCACAGGCGTCCCACTCCTCCGGCGCGATGGCTGCAAGGCTGGTCTCAACGGTGATCTCGACAGGCTGGTGCATTGAGGCTCGCGGGGATGACGGGAGGTGGCGGCCGCGGGCACGGGCGCGCGGCACCGCGCAACTTGGACCAAGGGCGCGGCGCGTCAACCGCCGCCCGGCGCATCCGGCACTGTCCCCGCCTTGCCGCGCAAACTCGCTCCGGTGGCATCGGACCGAGGTTCGGGCAGATAGCCCTCGAAGGTGATCTGGTCGGCGATGGTGCGTGCCTCGCGCTCCTCGCCGAGCGAGCGCACCGTCCAGCAGCACACCGGCACCCCGGCGGCCTTCAGGCGGGCGACGGACGGCGCGGCAAGATCGCGGCGGTCATGGCTGATGAAACTCGCGCCGACCTCGCCGAAGGATGCGATGCGCGCCAGCGCCTCCCTTCGCTGCGCCGGCACAGCCGGCCAGTCGTCCGCCGTGAAGCCGCAGGTCACCAGCCCCGCGGGGAGCGAAGGCGCGAGCGCACGCATGCGCTCCACCATGAACGGGCTGTACGACATCGCCGCCACCGGGCCCGCGTAGCCCGCGAGCGCCTGTGCCGCGGCAGCCTCGAGCCGCCCTTCGCCCGGGCCGAGCACCCCGGTCTGGTCCTTGAGCTCCAGCAGAAGCGGCACCTGCCCGCCCAGCAGAGCGAGCAGCGCATCCAGCGTCGGGATGGTCTCGGAGGTGCCCAGCAACGTGAGCCGCTCCAGTTCGGCGGCGGTGCGCGCGGCCGTCGGACCGGAGCTGGCGGTGAGCCGGTCGAGCCCGGCGTCGTGGAACACGACCGGCACGCCATCGCGGCTCAGCTGCAGATCGCACTCGATGCCGTAGCCGCCACCGATGGCCGCGGCGGCGGCGGCGAGCGAGTTTTCCGGCCGACCGCCCCGCCGATCGTGCAGGCCGCGATGGGCGAAGGGACGGTCGAGGAAGCCTGGCGGCAGAGGTGTCTTCTGATCTCGAAGATCCCCTCGATCTCCACGGCAACGCCCAGGGGCAGCGACGCCGCGGAAACCGCCGATCGCGCGTGGCGTCCGCGCTCGCCGAGAAGCTCCACGAGAAGATCCGAGGCGCCGTTCACCACCTTCGGCTGATCGGTGAAACCAGGCGCGGAGTTCACGAAGCCGGTGAGCTTGAGCACCCGCACGAGGCGCTCGAAATCGCCGTCGCAGGCAGCGCGAACCTGGGCAAGCAGCGCGAGCGCACAGAGGCGCGCCGCCGCCGCCCCCTCCTCCACCGAGAGCGCCTCGCCGAGCTTCCCGGTGACGGGCCCCGAGGCATCCACCGAGATCTGGCCAGAGACGTAGAGCGTGGAGCCCGAGCGCGTGAAAGGCACGTAGTTGGCAGCGGGCGCGGGCGCGGAAGGCAGGGTCAGGCCGAGGGCCTCGAGGCGGGCTTCGACGGTTGCTGTCATCTTGGGGCTCCTTGACGGCGTTCGGGGCGTGCCGGGCTTTCTCTCCGGGCGCCGCCGGGATGTTTCCCGCAAAGCGCAGGTACTGCAAGAGCCGGCACGGCGGGATGCGGGCGGCCGCCCCGCGCCGTTCGCGGCGAAGCGACCGGCGACGAGAGCGCTCGCCCGGCGCCGGCAGGCGCCCGGCGCGGGCAGGAAAGGGGTAGTCTCGCCCCGGGTGCAGCCGCTCCCTGACCCGCGCCACCCGATCGGCCGGGGATGGCCGGCAGATGCCGCAGCGCGGCTTTTGACTTGCGAAACGCAGGCGCACCGCGTAGCCAAAAGGCAAGCTAGCGACGGCTTTCGCCCCCTGATGCCGTGTTCCTTGTCAATTCGGTGCCCGCCTTGCAACGTTCAGCAGTGCGCTCTTTCGCTACGTTCGTCCTGGCCGGCATCCTCCTCGCGGGCTGCGCGGCCGCCCCGCCGGGCGCCGATCCCGGCGATCCGTTCGAGGCAGCCAACCGAAAGGTTCACGCCTTCAACAAGGGCCTGGACACCGCCGTGCTCCGCCCCGCGTCGCTCGCCTATGGCGCGGCCGTTCCCGAGGCGATGCGGGCGGGTGTGAACAACGTGGCGCGCAATGCCGCGGCACCCGGCGACGTGATCAACAACATCCTGCAGGGCGACGTGGCCGGTGCCGCCACCAACACCTTCCGCTTCGCGGTCAACACGACGGTCGGTGTTTTCGGCCTTGTCGACGTGGCCGGCGGAATTGGCCTGCCGGCGGTCGAAACCGATTTCGGGCAGACGCTTGCGGTCTGGGGCGTCGCCGAAGGCCCCTATCTCGAGTTGCCGCTCTTCGGCCCGTCGACGAGCCGGGCAGCTGCCGGGCTGGCGGTGGATTTCGCGCTGGACCCGCTGCGCGGCGCAATCGACGCCGGGCAGATGCGGGCCGTGCAAGGCACCCGCGCCGCCGAAATCGTGGATCTGCGGTACCGCTTCGGCACCTCGATCGACGGCGTGCTCTACGACAGCGCCGACAGCTACGCGCAGTCACGATTGCTTTACCTGCAGAACCGCCGCTTTGAACTTGGCGGAACAGGCCCAGATGATGGGGACGACGAAGGTCTCGATCTCTACGAGGATCTCTATGCCCAGTAACCCGACCCGCCGAACCGTCGTCACCGGGACAGCCCTGTTTCTGGCCGCGGTCGCAGCCGGGCTCCCCCCCAGGTCCGCCGCGGCGGTGACACCAGACCGCGCGCGCTCCATGGTGGAGTCGCTCGTCGCCGACATCAACGGCGTGATCGCCTCGGGCAAGTCGGAAGCCGCGATGATCGGCGATTTCGAGCGGATCTTCGACAGCTACGCCGACGTGCCCACCATCGCGCGCAGCGCGCTGGGCCCGGATGCCCGCAGCGCCTCCGCCAGCGAGCTGGCCGCGTTCACCGATGCCTTCCGCGGCTACATCGCCCGCAAGTACGGCAAGCGCTTCCGCGAGTTCATCGGCGGGCGCATCGAGGTGAACGAAGCCGCCGCCGTAAACTGGTACGTCGAGGTGCGCACCACCGCCTACCTGCGCGGCGAGAACCCCTTCAGGGTAGATTTCCTCGTTTCCGACCGTTCGGGCCGCGATGCGTTCTTCAACATGGTCATCGAGGGCGTGAACATGCTTTCGGCGGAACGGGTGGAGATCGGCGCCATGCTCGACCGCGCGGGTGGCGATGTGGCGGCTCTTGCACGGGCGCTCTCCGCGGCCGGCTGAACGGGCCTCTGGGCCGGGGCGCCGGCGCGTCTTCCGCGCCTGACCGCCCCCCTCATCTTGGCCAAAATACTCCGGCGCGCGCGCAGGCCTAGCGCGCCCCTCCCAGCAGCCCTTCCAGCACCTCGATCAGCACCCGTTCGGCGAGGGTGTCGCCATCGCGAGATGGCCTGCCGGATGACGCCGCGGCCTCGCGGCGCGGTGGCGGTCCCTGCATGGGCAGCGGCCGGGGCGGCACGCCCTCATGGACCCGCACCATGGTTTCGCGCCAGATCTCGGCCGGCAGGCCCGAGCCCGTGACGCCCGTGAGGGGCGTGTTGTCGTCATAGCCCATCCACACCCCGGCGACATAGTCGGCCGTGAACCCGATGAACCAGGCATCGCGCGCGGCCTGGGTCGTTCCCGTCTTTCCGGCCGCCTCGCGCCCCGGCAGGCGTGCCCGGCGCCCCGTGCCGTTTTCCAGGGCATCGTGCATCATCCAGACCAGCTGCCGCGCCGCCTCGGGAGAGATCACTCTCTCCTCGATACCGCCGCCCGCGCCCATCAGCGGCTCCTCGTCGCCCATCAGCCGCAGTTCCACGAGCCCGTAGGGCGTGACGGCGGAGCCCCCGTTGAGAATACCCGCATAAGCGCCCGTCATCTCGAGAAGCGTGCTTTCCGATGTGCCGAGTGCCAGCGCAGGGCCGTCGTCGAGATCGCTTTCGATCCCGAAATCGGAAGCGATCCGTCGCACGTTGTCGCGCCCGACGGCTTCGGAGACGCGCACGGCAGGGGTGTTCAGCGATTGCGCGAGCGCCGCGGTCAGCGTGACGGGGCCGGAATAGGTTTCGGTGTAGTTGCGCGGGCTCCAGGGGCCGGAGCCGGGCACGTCGATCGTCAACGGCGCATCCTCGACGATGTCGTCGGGCCCATAGCCGAGTTCCAGTGCCGTGGCATAGACGAAGGGCTTGAAGGCCGAGCCTGTCTGGCGCAGCGCCTGGGTCGAGCGGTTGAAGGCGCCGGCCACGCGGGTGGCACGCCCGCCGACCATCGCGCGCACGGCGCCGTCCGACGACATCACCACGATGGCGGCCTGCGCTTCGGAGCCTTCCCGCACCTGCTCGGCGAACACCGTGGCCAGCGCCTCCTCGGCCGCCTTCTGCAATTGCTGGTCGAGCGTGGTGCGGATGACGACGTCTTCGGTTGTCTTGCGGGTGAAGAACTCCGGCCCGGACGACATCACCCAGTCGGCGAAGTAGCCGCCCGCGCGCGCCTCCGCCGCGGCCGAGAGCCGGGCCGGGTTCTCGC
>Ga0076929_101137_pt1 | contig 10209 bp, 9 predicted proteins | sample HotLakConUCCSL28_FD_87104 | JGI IMG/M metagenome (GOLD analysis project Ga0076929, IMG submission 87104) | Hypersaline microbial mat communities from Hot Lake, Washington, USA - Hot Lake Consortium UCC-SL28 (version 3) (version 3) | ecosystem: Environmental > Aquatic > Thermal springs > Hot...
GCCCTCGAAACGGATCGTGCCGCCCTGGGGCCGTACCATGCCCAGGATGGTATTGACCGTCGTGGTCTTGCCCATGCCGTTGCGCCCCAGCAGGGTGACGACTTCGCCTGCACCGATCGAAAAGCCGATATCGAAAAGGACTTGCGCCGGACCGTAGGAGGCCTCAAGGCCAGACACTTCCAGCATCACGCCTCCTCCCCGAGATAGGCCTTGCGCACTTCCGGATCGGCGCGCACCTGATCCGGCGGCCCCGATGCGATGATGCGGCCATAGACCAGCACGCTCACCCGGTCGGCCAGCGCGAAGACCGCTTCCATGTCATGCTCGATCAACAGGATCGTGTAATGCCCTTTCAGGCTCTTCAGCGTCGCCACGACACGCTCGGATTCCTCGCGCCCCGTCCCCGCCAGCGGCTCATCGAGGAGCAGCATCTTCGGCTGCGTGGCGAGCGCGACGGCGAGTTCGAGCTGGCGCTTCTCGCCATGCGAGAGTTCGCCGGCGGGAATATCGGCGCGCGCCGCCAGATTGACGATTGCCAGGGCTTCCATGGCGGGTCTGGTGAGCGCATCCTCGCGCGCGGGATCGCCGAAGAAGATGAAACTCGTCCCCTCCCGCGCCTGCACGGCCATGGCGACGTTCTCGAGCGCGGTGAAGCCGGGCAGGATCGAGGTGATCTGAAACGAGCGCGCGAGTCCGCGCGCCACGCGCTGATGCATTGCCAGGGCGGTGACGTCCTCTCCATCAAAGAGAATCCGCCCGTCATCGGATGGTGCGCTGCCGCTGATCTGGTGGATCAGCGTGGTCTTGCCGGCACCGTTGGGGCCGATGATCGCGTGCAACTCGCCGCGCGCGACGTCGAGCGAGACATCGTCGGTGACCTTCAGCGCGCCGTAGGATTTGCGCAGGTTGCGCAATTGCAGGACCGGGCTCATTTCAGCCCCCATCTGCGCAGGAAGCCCATGATCCCGCCGCGCGCAAACAGCGCCACGAGCACGAGGAAAGGCCCGAAGATCAGCTTCCAGTCCTGGGTGATGCGCGAGAGCATCTCCTCAAGGATGAGGAAGGCGGCGGCGCCGATAATGGCGCCGTGCAGCGTGCCCATGCCGCCGAGCACGACCATCACGATCAATTCGCCCGAGCGCTGCCATGTCATGAAAGCGGGGGCGATGAACTCGGTCTGATGCGCGAGCAGGAAGCCCGAAAGGCCGCAGATCGTGCCGGCAATGACATAGGCGGCGAGCTGGAAGCGATAGGGGTTGAACCCGATTGCCGCCATGCGCACCGGATTCTCCTTCGCCCCGCGCAAGACCCGTCCGAAGCGCGAGCGCACGATGGCACGCAGGAACAGATAGACGCCGAACATGCAGGCAAAGATCAGATAATACAGGACATGCCGGTGCGCGAGCCAGTCCTGGCCGAAGATCTGCGGGGTGGTCCGCAAGGTCATCCCGTCATCGCCGCCATAGGCGGCCAGCGAGACGAAGAAGAAGAACGCCATCTGGCCGAAAGCCAGCGTGATCATGATGAAATACACGCCCTTCGTACGCAGCGACAACGCGCCCGTCACCAGTGCGAAAACGGCCGAGCCGCCGAGCGCGGCAGCGAGCTGGATGAAGAAGTCATCCACCGTATGCTGCATCAGGATGCCCGCACCATAGGCGCCGATTCCGATGAAGGCGGCATGGCCGAAGGAGACCAGGGCGCCATAGCCGAGAATCAGATCGAGCGACATCGCGGCGATGGCGAAGATCATCACCCGCATCACCAGCGACAGGATATAGCCTTCGGCTCCGAACTGGGCGAAGGCGGGCAGGATGGCGAACAAGCTGAAGAGCAGGAACGGCACCACCACATGCGCCGCGCGAAAACGCGTGACGGGAGGCGTTGCCGGCAGGGCGGGTGCGGTCTCGCTGGCCGGTTTTACGGGGGCGGTCTCTTGCATGGGGCGCCTCACCGCTTGACCGGAAACAGCCCCGAGGGGCGGAAGATCAGGACCAGCGCCATCAGGATGTAGATCAGCATCGGCGCGATCGCCCGCCCGGTCTGGCTGGCGGCGCTGGGATCCATCACGAGGCGCAGGATATCGCCGGCGAAACCCCGCCCGAGCGTATCGACGAGGCCGATCAGAAGCGCCGCGATGAAGGCGCCGCGGATCGAGCCGATGCCGCCGATCACGATCACCACGAAGGCGAGAATCAGCAGGTTGTCGCCCATCCCCGGCTCGACCGAGAGAATCGGCGCGACCATCGCCCCGGCAAAGCCCGCGAGCATCGCGCCGAAGCCGAACACCACCATGAACAGCCGGCGGATATCGATGCCCAGCGCCGAGACCATCCGCGCATTGGTGGCGCCCGCGCGCACCAGCATGCCGGCGCGGGTATAACTCACGAGAAAGTAGAGCAGCGCCGCGACGCCGAGCCCCGCCCCGATGATCGCGAGGCGGTAGACCGGATAGAAGAAACCCTCGAAGATCTCGATCGAGCCCTGCAAAAGCTCAGGCACCGGCACGTAGAGCGGGCTCGCCCCCCAGATCACCTTCACCCCCTGATTGAGGAAGAGGATGATGCCGAAAGTGGCGAGCACCTGCTCGAGATGGTCGCGGTCATAGAGATGTCGAAAAACCAGCACTTCCAGGATCAGGCCGACAAGCAGCGCAGCCGGCAGGGCGAGCAACAGCCCCAGCGTGAACGAGCCCGTCAGCACCGTGAAGGTGAAGGCGAAATAGGCGCCGACCATGTACTGGACGCCATGGGCGAGATTGATGAAATCCATCACGCCGAAGACGAGCGTCAGCCCGGCGGCGATCAGAAAAAGAATGATGCCCAGTTGCAGCCCGTTCAGGGTCTGCACGGCGATCAGCGTCGTATACATGGGGACGGACCGTCACGCTTTCGGGAGAAGCAGGGTGCGTGCGTCGCAAATCATCGAAGCCGCACGCATCCCGGCAAGGCCGGCGGCGGCTGGGCCCCAGGGCGCAGCCGCCGCCCGTTCGCGCTCACTCCATGGAGCAGAGCTCGGCATAGACGTCGCCGTAATCCTCGAAGATGGTCTCGACATATTCCGTCTGGAACAGACCGTCCTCGCGCTGGTTCACCTGCGCCAGAACGAAGTTCTGGATCGGGTGCTGGTTGGTGTTGAAGCTGAATTCACCGCGCAAAGAGGGGAAGTCTGCATTGCGCAGGGCTTCGCGAACCGCGTCGAGATCGGACAGATCCCCGTCGAGCGAGGCGATCGCCGCATCCAGCAGCATGGCCGTGTCATAGGCCTGCATGGCATACATGGCCGGCACCATTTCATAGGCTTCCTCGAAGGCCGCGACGAATTCCGCATTGCCGGGCGTGTCCATGTCCGGCGTCCAGGTGGCGCTGGAATACATGCCGAGCGCATCGGCCTGCTGCGCGGGCAGATTGGTCTCGTCCACGGTGAAGGCGGAGAGGAAGGGCACGCGATCGGTCAGGCCGGCCTGCGAATACTGGCGCACCAGATTGATGCCCATGCCGCCGGGCATGAAGGTGAACACGGCATCGGGCTGCATCGCCGAGATGCGCGCCAGCTCGCCCTGGAAATCGAGCTGGCCGAGTGGCACATAGACCTCGTCGACGACCTCGCCGGTAAAATGGCGCTTGAAGCCGGAGATGGAATCGCGACCCGCCTGGTAGTTCGGCGCCATCAGAAAGACGCGGCCATAATCGCGCTGCTCGGCCACCGCACCCATCACCTCGTGTACCTGGTCGTTTTGATACGAGGTGTTGAAATAGTTCGGATGGCATTGCTCACCGGCCAGGTCCGACGGGCCGGCATTCGAACTGATCAGGATCCGGTCGGCCTCGACGATCGGGCGCTGGATCGCCTGTGCCACGTTCGAGAAGATCGGCCCGACCACGAAATGCACGTCATCGCGTTCGATCAGGCCGCGTGCGCGGGTCACGGCGACATCGGGTTTCAGCTCGTCATCGACAACGATGATTTCGGCATCGAGCCCGCCGAGCTGGCCGCCGAGTTGCTCCACCGCAAGCAGAAACCCGTCACGGGCCTGTTCGCCGAGCGCAGCAGGCGGCCCCGACAATGTATACATCAGCCCGATGCGCACTTCATCGGCCTTGGCGGCGCCTGCCACCATGCCGAGCGCGAGCGTCGCGCCGGCGAGCACTTTGATGGTCTTCATTCTCCCGATCTCCCAGTTATGCCGGTGGCGTCGTTGCGCCCCGTTCCCCTCAGTTTGACCGCTGCCGCCGCGTCGGAAAAGCCCCGTGGCGCATTTTTGCCGGGATGATGCGCCTTTGCCCGCCGTCTGTCGCGGCTTATCCTCTCTCGGCCCGCTTGTCGCGGGCACCCGATGGGCGGCGCTGTGTCTGCTTTTTTTCCTGATCCGGCTTCGCCTTTGAAGAAGGCTTCCGACGCGGCTTGACGGCTCCCCTCGCAACCTGAATATTTGAAGCTTAAAACAAATCGGCGAAATCCCGCAAGAGGCTTTCCAGAGGGATTGCCGATCTTGCGCAAAGGAGGGGATCGCGATGGAGGCCGGGAAGGCGGCACAGAGCGGGGAGCAGGCGGCAGGCGTCCGGCACGTTCTGGTGACGGGCGGTGCGCGCGGCATCGGTCGCGCCATCGCCAGCGCCTTCCGTGAGCAGGGTATGCGCGTGAGCATTCTGGGCCGCGACCGCGCCGCCCTCGACGCGGCGCTCGCCGCCGGCGTGGCCGATTTCGCGATGAGCGCCGACGTCACGGATGAAGCTGCCATGGCCGAGGCGATCGGCGCTGCGGGCGCGGCGGGGGGAGCGATCGATTGCCTCGTCGCCAATGCCGGTGCGGCCACGACGGCGCCGTTCGTGCGTAGTGATGCCGCGCAGTTTCGCGCCATGACCGAGGTCAATCTGATCGGCGTGGTCAATGCGATCCACCCGGTCCTGCCGGTAATGACCGCGCGCGGCTTCGGGCGCATCATCGTCGTCGCCTCCACCGCCGCACTCAAGGGCTATGCGTATGTGAGCGCCTATTGCGCCGCCAAGCATGCGGCGCTCGGTCTGGTGCGGGCGCTGGCGCTGGAGACGGCGCGCAAGGGCATCACCGTCAACGCGCTCTGCCCCGGCTTCACCGATACAGACATGGTCGCAAGCGGCATCGAGAAGGTGATGGCGACGACCGGGCGCTCGCATGAAGAAGCGCTTGCGGATTTCGTCGCACACAATCCGCAGGGCCGCCTCGTCGATCCGCGCGAGGTGGCCGATGCCGCGCTCTGGCTCGCGGGGGATGCGGCGGGGGCGGTGACCGGGCAGGCGATTGCGATCGCGGGGGGAGAAGCATGACGCGCGGAGTTTCATCATGAGCCGCAATCCTGCACGGGCGGAGGCGCCCCCGGTGCTCGATTACGAGACGGGCGCGGCCATGGCGCCGGCGGAACATGCGGCGGAGTTGCGCCTGTGGCTGCGTCTGCTCACCTGCTCGACCATGATCGAGGGCGAGATCCGCCGGCGTCTGCGCGAGCGTTTCGACGTGACCTTGCCGCGTTTCGATCTGATGGCCCAGCTCGACCGGACACCGGAGGGGCTCACCCTGTCGGAACTGTCCCAGCGCATGATGGTCTCGAACGGCAATGTTACCGGCCTCGTCGAGCGCCTTGTCGAATCGGGGCATCTGAGCCGGCGCAAGGCGGCGCATGACCGGCGCTCGCATCTGGTGGCGCTGACGCCGCAGGGGCGCGAAGCGTTTCGCGCCATGGCCGTCGAGCACGAAGCCTGGATCGCCGATTTCTTCGGCGATCTCGATCAGGGCGAGATCGACGGATTGATGGCGCTGCTCGGCAAGGCCAAGGCCTCGACCCGCCGAGCCGTCGCGGCCGGTATCGCACGACCGGAAGAAGAAGACCGGGAGGACAATCCATGACCCGTTACGCCAATCCTGTGACCCTGCCGGTCGCGGGCTACAAGCCACAGCATTTCCGTCTCTGCGTCGAGGCCGGCATCGCGACGGTGACCCTTGAGCGGCCCGAGAAGAAGAATCCGCTCACCTTCGACAGCTATCGCGAGCTCACCGATTTCTTCCATGCGCTGGGGCATGACGATTCCATCGGGGCGGTGATCCTTACCGGCGCCGGCGGCAATTTTTCCTCCGGCGGCGACGTGTTCGAGATCATCGGCCCGCTCACGCGGATGAACACCCGCGACCTCACTTCCTTCACCCGCATGACCGGCGAACTCGTCAAGGCGATGCGCGCCGCGCCCCAGCCCGTCATCGCCGCCGTGGACGGTATCTGCGCCGGGGCCGGGGCGATCATGGCGATGGCGAGCGACATCCGGCTCGCCGGTGAGAAGGCGAAAGTCGCCTTCCTGTTCAACAAGGTCGGCCTCGCCGGCTGCGATATGGGCGCCTGCGCCATCCTGCCCAGGATCATCGGCCAGGGACGCGCCAGCGAGCTGCTCTATACGGGCCGCTTCATGCGCGCCGAGGAGGGCGTTTCCTGGGGCTTTTTCTCACGCATCGTCGCCGCCGACATCCTGCTGAAGGAAGCCGCCGACCTTGCCGCCGAGATCGTCTCCGGCCCCAACTACGCCAACACCATGACCAAGCGCATGCTCGCCATGGAATGGGCCATGTCGGTCGAGGAAGCGATCGAGGCCGAGGCCGTCGCCCAGGCTCTGTGCATGACCACCAACGATTTCCGCCGCGCCTTCGAGGCCTTCGCCGAGAAGCGCCAGCCCAATTTCGAGGGGGATTGATATGGGGATGCATCGTCACGCCGGGCCGGCTTTCTCCCCTCTCCCTTGCGGAGAGGGGGCGGGGGTGAGGGTGGAAACGAGCCCTTTCACGATAACGACCAACCCTTCATCAACGCCCCTCACCCCCACCCCCTCTCCACCGAGGGAGAGGGGAGATACCTGCATCAAGCGTACGCCCGAAGCGTCAAGCGTCCGGGGAAGCCCCCATGTCTGATCGCAGCTTCATCACCTGGCCGTTCTTCGCGCCGGATCATGGCGAGCTGCTCGACCGGCTTGATGGCTGGGCGCAGGCCAATGTCGCGGGGCTCGTCGATCACCACGATATCGACGGCTCCTGCCGCAAGCTCGTCGCGGCTTTGGGCGAAGCGGGGTTTCTCGATATAGCGGCGCCGCCCGCCGATCAGGCTTTCGACGTGCGCAGCCTGTGTCTGGCGCGTGAGCGGCTGGCCTGGCATGCAGGGCTTGCCGATTTCGCCTTCGCCATGCAGGGGCTCGGGACCGGGCCGATCAGCCTGTTCGGCACGCCCCGGCAGAAGGCGGAGTACCTGCCCCCGGTGGTGGCCGGCAAGCGCATCGCCGCCTTCGCGCTCTCCGAAGCCGAGGCCGGTTCCGATGTCGCGGCAATGGCGACGACGGCGCGGGCCGACGGCAATGACGCCTATGTCATCGACGGCGAGAAGACCTGGATTTCCAATGGCGGCATCGCCGATCACTACGTGGTCTTCGCCCGCACCGGCGAGGCGCCCGGCGCGAAGGGAATCTCGGCCTTCATGGTCGATGCGGATACGCCCGGCCTCAAGATTGCCGGACGCATCGATGTGATCGCACCGCATCCCCTGGCGCGTGTCCGTTTCGAGAATTGCCGCGTGCCGGCGAGCAGCCTGATCGGCGATCCGGGCGCAGGGTTCAAGGTCGCGATGGCAACGCTTGACGTGTTCCGTGCCAGCGTCGGCGCCGCCGCGCTCGGCATGGCGCGCCGCGCTCTCCACGAGGCGCTCGGACGGGTGAGCGGGCGGCATCTGTTCGGCGCACCGATGAGCGATCTGCCGCTGACCCAGGCCGCGCTCGCCGAGATGGCGCTCGACGTCGATGCCTCGGCCCTGCTCGTCTACCGCGCCGCCTGGACCAGGGACCAGGGCGCGCCTCGCGTCACCCGCGAGTCCTCCATGGCCAAGCTCCACGCCACCGAATCGGCGCAGAAAGTGATCGACAAGGCGGTCCAGATCTTCGGCGGCCTCGGCGTCACCTCCGGCGTCAAGGTTGAGGAACTGTACCGCGAGGTCCGCGCGCTGCGGATCTATGAAGGCGCCAGCGAGGTCCAGAAACTTGTCATCGCCCGCGAGACGCTCAAAGCGGCGGGAGGTGGATGATGGGTGATGCAGGGCAATCTCCCCTCTCCACAAGGGAGAGGGGAACGCCTGAATTTCCACCACACACACGCAAATCATCAGGAGATCGCGCCATGACCCATTCTGCGCATCGTGACGGTTTTGCACGAGACCACCTGCCGCCGCGCGAGGAATGGCCGGATTTCATCTTCACGCGGCCCGAGCTCGAATATCCCCAGCGGCTCAACTGCATCGACGCCTTCCTCGACAGCCATATCCGCGCCGGGCGCGGCGACAGACCGTGCCTGATCACGCCGCAGGCGCAATGGCGCTATGCCGATCTGCATGAGCGGGTGAACCGCATCGCGAATGTGCTGGTAAACCGTCTCGGTCTGGTGCCGGGGGAGCGGGTTCTGTTGCGCTCGTTCAACAATGCGATGATGGTCGCGGCTTATTTCGCCGTCATCAAGGCCGGCGGCATCGTGGTGGCGACGATGCCGATGCTGCGTGCCCGGGAGATCGCCTATCCGCTGGAAAAGGCGCGCATCGCCATCGCCCTGTGCGATGCCAGGCTGCGCGAGGAGATGGACAAGGGCGCCGTTTTGGCCGCCACTGACGCCGCGAATCTGCGCCATTGCGTCTTTTGGGGCGAGGATGCGGATGACGGGCTCGAAGCCATGATGGCGGGGGAGAGCCCGGAATTCGAAGCCTGCGACACGGCAGCGGACGATGTCTGCCTGATCGCTTTCACCTCGGGGACGACGGGCGTGCCCAAGGGCACGATGCATTTCCACCGCGACATGCTCGCCATCTGCGATGCCTATGCGCGCAACGTCCTGTGCGCGACACCTGAAGACCGCTTCATCGGCTCGCCGCCGCTCGCCTTCACCTTCGGTCTGGGCGGGATCGTGCTGTTTCCGCTGCATATCGGCGCCTCGGCGGTGCTGCTCGAGAAAGCCGGGCCGCACGAGCTCGCACCCGCGATCGAGAAATACCGCGCCAGCGTCTGCTTCACCGCGCCCACCGCCTATCGCGCCATGCTCGACAAGCGCGCGGATTTCGATCTCTCCAGCCTGCGCAAATGCGTCTCCGCCGGCGAGCCGCTGCCCAGGGCGACCTTCGATGCGTGGAAGGCGGCGACCGGGATCAGCCTGATGGACGGGATCGGCGCAACCGAGATGCTGCATATCTTCATCGCCGCACGCGAAGACGAGATCCGCCCCGGCGCCACCGGCAAGCCCGTTCCCGGCTACGAGGCAAAGGTGATCGGGCCCGACGGCGCCGATCTGCCGCCCGGTATGGTCGGGCGCCTTGCCGTGCGCGGGCCGACAGGCTGCCGCTATCTCGACGATCCGCGCCAGACGCAATACGTCATCGAAGGCTGGAATGTGACGGGTGATTCCTATCTGATCGATGAAGACGGGTATTTCTGGTATCAGGCCCGCAACGACGACATGATCGTCTCCTCCGGCTACAACATCGCCGGCCCGGAGGTCGAGGCGGCGCTTCTGACCCACGAGGCGGTGGCGGAGACGGGCGTCGTCGGCGCTCCAGACGAAGAGCGCGGCATGGTGGTCAAGGCCTATATCGTACTGCGCGCGGGTTGGGAGCCGGGTCCTGATCTGGCGGAGGCATTGCAGGAGCACGTCAAGGCCGAGATCGCACCTTACAAGTATCCACGCCGGATCGATTTCGTCGAGGCCCTGCCCAAGACACAGACCGGCAAACTGCAACGCTTCGCATTGCGCGAAATGGCGCGCGAGGCGTAACGAGAAAAGACGAGGGAGAGAAAGCGTGGGGATGCGTGAGGATCTGATTGCCGCCTGTGTCGAGCGCCCGCAGGTGCTCCAGCCGGCGGATTGGCCCGTGCCGCGCGGCTATGCCAACGGCATGATGGCGCATGGCAGGCTCATCGTGACGGGCGGGGTCGTGGGCTGGGATACGCAAGGCACCTTCGCCGAGGGCTTCATCCCGCAGGTGCGCCTGACGCTGGAGAATATCGTGGCAATCCTCGCGGAAGGCGGAGCGGGCCCGCAGCACCTGGTCCGCCTGACCTGGTACGTCACCGATCTCGGGGCCTACAAATCCGGCCTGCGCGATCTCGGACGCGCCTATCGCGACGTGATCGGCGCGCATTACCCGGCCATGGCGCTGGTCCAGGTGGC
>Ga0076929_101138_pt1 | contig 10197 bp, 10 predicted proteins | sample HotLakConUCCSL28_FD_87104 | JGI IMG/M metagenome (GOLD analysis project Ga0076929, IMG submission 87104) | Hypersaline microbial mat communities from Hot Lake, Washington, USA - Hot Lake Consortium UCC-SL28 (version 3) (version 3) | ecosystem: Environmental > Aquatic > Thermal springs > Hot...
GCCTCGCTGGTCACATCCGCTGCCAGAATGATCTGGCGGGGTGTGACAACAGCCTGTGCATTGTAGCCCTGAACCCAGCCACGGCGTGTCTTCATGATGCCGCTGTCGGGATCGGTCGGGTTAGCCACTGTGTCGGGATCCACTTTCGGATCGGGCTTCCTGGGCTTGCGGCCCCGCCTGCGCTTGCCGGTCGCCTTCTCCTCGCCCTCTCGCGCCGCGATCTTTTCCTGCTGGCGGGCGGCATCAACGCGTGCCTTCGCGTTCAGCTTGTCCTGACAGATCTTCAGACGCGCCAGGCGCGCGCCATGACGAGAGAGCCCCTCGGGCATCGTCGAGCCCCGGCTCTCGGCTTCGGCCTCACGATCTTCCCGAGCGTCCGTCGTTGCGGCCTCCGCAAGAATCCGGGCGATCTGCGCCTCGATCGTGCCGGCGGTGCGATTGGCGTCCAGCGAGGCGTTAGCCTTCACCTTCGTGCCATCCAGCGCAACCAGTCCCAGGCGGATCAACCCCGCCTCCCTGCACAGTTCAAGAACCTGCAGGAACACGCTCTTCATCCGACCGGCATGCTTCTGGCGAAAGCGTGCAATCACTGTATGGTCGGGCACCTCGTGACCAACAATGAAACGATAACCCGCGTCGCGTCGGCACAGGCGTTCGACTGCCCGGCTCGACCTGACGCCGTGGCTGTAGGCGTAGATCAGCAGGGCCAGCAGCATGGCCGGCGCGAACGGCGGCTGGCCGGCTCGGCCCATCTTGCTCGTCGCCTCGAACCCGCTCAGGTCCATCAACTCGACCGCATCAACCACGAGATGGACGATGTCGTCCTCGGCAAGCCAATCCATCATATCGACCGGCAGCAGGAACTGCTGGCGACGGTCAGGTTTGCGGAAAAAATGAGCCATGACCCCATCCCCATCAGCTGCGTGCCACACGCTCAGAGAATCAGGGAACGGCCACGCATTGAACTCACCAAGGGATGAAAATCAAAGTCAAACACCACCCAAGGATACAATTGTGCAACAGCCTCCTTGAGGCTGGAAAAATCCGGTAGCGTTTTGCGCGTGTCCAATGCGTATCTGCCTTGGCGGTCTTTGTGTTTGTTTCGCATAGGCGGTTTGGGCGGATGCGCCTTGGCTTCTGATTGGTCGGATGCATGCTGCTCGCCTTGCATGATTGATATTGGAGACGATGCGATGAGGCCGACGATCCTGAGCTGCGCCGTGACGGGGACGTTTCCGACGCGCGCGCACAACGAGAATCTCCCCGTCACGCCGGAGGAAATCGCGGGCGCTTCCATCGACGCCGCGCGGGCCGGCGCCGCGATCTGCCATATTCACGTGCGCGACCCGCAGACGGGGCGCCCGAGCATGGAGCTTGAGTATTATCGCGAGGTCATGCGGCGGATCCGCGAGAGCGACGTCGACCTGATCGTCAACCTGACGACCGGACCGGGCGGGCGCTATGTGCCCGATCCCGAGGACCCGGCCAGGGCCGCGCCCGCCACCACGCTCACCAATGCCCGCATCCGCACCGAGCATGTGGTCGCGCTCAAGCCGGAAATGTGCACCCTCGATCTCAACACGATGTGGTTTGGCGGCGGCGCGGTGATCAACCACCCCGACAGCGTGCGCGAAATGGCGGGTCGGATCTATGCCGCAGGGGTCAAGCCGGAACTCGAGGTCTTCGATACCGGGGACATCAAGCTGGCGAAGGCGCTGATCGCCGACGGCACGCTGCGTCTGCCGGCCCTGTTCCAGCTGGTCATGGGCGTCGACTACGGCATGCCCGCGACGCCGCAGGCGCTGGCCTTCTTCCAGTCGATCCTGCCGCAGGAATGCGAATGGGCGGCCTTCGGTGCGAGCCGCATGGCTTATCCGATGCTCGCGCAGGCCTTCCTGCTTGGCGGCCATTGCCGCATCGGCATGGAGGACACGGTCTATCTTTCACGCGGCGTCAAGACGCCCGACAATGCCGCGCTCGTCGAAAAATCCGTCAAGCTGATCGACCTGCTCGGCGGGCGCGTCGCGCGCGTCGCAGAGGCGCGCGAGATCTTGAAACTCGCCGGATGATGCCCGGAATTTGCTGCACTTTATCGCGCGAATGGTCTCTCGGTGCAGGCTCGGCGCCGGAGTGCCAGGTGGGCCGTCCGATCGAACAGGGTCATTCGAAAGCGCTTGAAGGCCGCTTTCGCATGATCACAGCCATGGTTTAACGGCTCGATGGCGATCTTGCGTTCCGACAAATCAGCCAATGCATTCATTCTCGCACAGATTCTGATCACAGGATTCGGGTTTGGCGCTTCTTGACAAGACAGGCGCGTCCGATGCGCCCCCAGACCCATGGATGACAATGGTGGGCAGATTGCCCCGCCGCAATGCGAAGGTTTTCCCGATCACAAGCACCGTTCGGGGCAAATACCCGTTGATCCGCTGGACTCTTTGAGCGATCTTGCGGCCAAGCTTCAGGACATTCGGGCCATCTTGGCCCAATCAACGGGACCAAGCAATGTTCATTAAGACACGCCGGCTTGCCCACTTCTTATGGCAAGCAACAATAGGACGATCCGGTTTTTTATTTCATGGAAACGACGAGCTATTCAAATCCCTGGCCAAGGATGCAAACGTTTACGGCGAGTATGGCGTTGGGAAATCAACGGTGTGGATTGCCAACAACACTTCCGCGAAAGTGATTGCTGTTGACACTTCAGAAAAATGGATTAATAAAGTAACAAAAAGAACTAAGCGGAGAAAAAATATTTATATACATCACTCTGATCTAGGCGATGTCGGCTTCATGGGGCGACCTAAGAACTATTCAAGGCGCGATTTTTTTTTCGATTATACAAATTATCTGTGGGATCAAGAAGAAAAACCTGATCTTATCCTGATTGATGGTAGATTCAGAGTCTGTTGCTTCCTGACAAGCCTGAAATTTGCTGAGGAAGGCGCAAAAATCATATTCGATGATTATGTGAATCGACCCCACTATCACGTTGTTGAAAGGCATGTTGCGCGCACTGAAGAATGTGGAAGGCAAGCATTATTTGTTGTACCGCCAAAAGAATGTATTGACCTGCAGGAACTGGATAAGGACATAGATGATTTTCGCAATGTAATGGATTGATATCTGACAACATTCACAGGCAAATCTGGCCCCCAGGCGCACCGGCTCGGTGCCAAGCGGCATCAGACCGCATGGTCAACCTTCTGATCAAACGGAATCAGCCGATACCAGCGCTCATTTCCACACTCGCCGGGATGCCTGCCCTTCCCCACAAGGCAAGGCATCGATGCAACGCGCACCTTCGGAAATTTTTCCTGAACATGCCGGCAGAGAGTGAATGCCCCGCTTGCGCGAAACGGCGACACGGTCGATTGAGAGGGTTCACGCGGAATCAGGACATCTGCAGATAGTGTTCATGGCCGATCTCGATCAGGGGGTGGACGACCGGCGGGTCTCCGAGCGGGCGTACGGGACTGGGGATCTCGGAATGGTCCAGCGCACGTTCGCGCTGCCGCGTGGGGTCTGCGACCGGGACGGAGTCCAGCAATCGACGCGTATAGTCCTACTGCGTCATAAAATTCGTTTCTGTTGGGTTTGTGGATATCTTCGTGCGCAGCAGGGACATCGCCCCAGACTTCGTGCGAGTGCGACTGTGAGGCGTCTTCGCACTGTCGTGATCGAGTTTGGCATGTGCCTCTCGGGTCGCAATGGAGGCGCTGCGGAATTGGTGACTTTCGGGAATGTCAGGCGTCGTGCGCTCGGTTGGGGCAGGTCCTGAGGGGGGAATCCTCGCCCGCTCGGCGATCAGGAATCCGTAGGATGCGATGCAGAGCGTCGCATGGTGGTGGAAACCCCGCCAGCCGCGTCCCTCGTAGTGGCCGAGCCCAAGCTCCTGCTTGAGCTCGAGATAGTCGCGCTCGATTCGCCACCGCATCTTGGTAAGCTGCACCATCCGCTCGAACGCTGTGCTCTCGGGCAAAGTCGACAGCCAGTATTTGCTCGGCTCATCCTCCCCCGGAGGCCATTCGATCAAGAGCCATTCCTCGGGGCGAGGCTCGCTCAGTTTGTAGTCGCGGTGCGCCGGACGCACCCGCAGACGAGCAAAGCGGGATACAAGCGGCTCGTCGCAGCCCTCCCGCCACATGATCTCGGTCCAGGCCTCCTCAGGCAGGCCGAACGCCAGCGCTCTTGCGGATTCGGGCTGGTGATCGCTGTCGCGGCGGATCAGCTTCGGCGGGCGACCACGACCGGACCAGATCTGCGGCGACGGCGGTGGATTGTTGCGCGTCCACATCGCTGTATGCGGCAGGATCCCGGCAGCGTAGGTCAGGCCGAGCGCGGTGATGCCGGAACGCAGCTTCGTGTCTGCACCATATCCGGCATCCATCAGGACGACGCCCTGCGGCAAGCCCGCATCGCAGGCGGCGGTGATCTGTTCGAGAGCGATCATCGGCTTGGTCTTGAAGACGACATCTTCCGGAACGCCGACTTTCTGCCGGCGCGCCGGATCATTGGCCCAGTCCTGAGGCAGATAGAGACGATAGGCGACCGGAAGGCTCGCCGCATCGTTTGCGATGGATAGCGAGACGGCGACCTGACAATTGTCCTGCTTGCCGAGCTGGCCGGAATATTGGCGCGCCACACCGACAGAATGCTTGCCCTTTTTTGGAAAGCTGGTGTCGTCGATGATCCAGGCTTCGATCCGACCGGTGCTTTCGATCGCTGGCGTTACCAACGAAGCGACTTTGGCGAGGACCGTCTCATCCGACCAAGGCGATTGACCGACGAAATGCAGCAGCGATTGGTGCTGCGCGGCTGTGCGAGAGGGCGCTGTAATCGCCGCCATCGGCTCAACGCTCTTGCGCTCTCCCGGCAACAACAGGCCGGTGCAGTAGTCCCGGAGCGGTCCGGCACGATCCGCGTGGCCGATCACCCCAACCAACTCTTCGACGAATGACTGGAATCGCGCTTCACTGCTCGCATCGTGTAGCTGGGACATGCGTGCGGCTCCGAATCGATCAACACAACACGATCCTATGTCGCCGTTCGAATCTGAGGAACGCGGCTTTGTGACTCAGTAAGACTAGGGTCCGGATCCTATCGGGAGCGCTGTAGACCTTCATAATGGCCACCTTTCGATCCGTTTCATCGACGATGCAGACCTGCGTGCTTTCCATCGACAGGTCCAGTCCGGCATAATGTTTCATGGCTGCTTCCTTCCTTCAGCTTCAACAGCCAGAAGAGTGAGCCATCTTTCAGCTCCGAGGGAAGCGGGCACAAATTACCCGATGACTCGATCACAGCCAGAATGCGACTGCCTCTGCGAGCATAACGGCGGATTGATAGTTTCTGGCGAGCTTGTCGTATCGAATAGCTCGCTTGCGGTTCTTGCATCCGCGGATTACCGGGAACGTGTTCTGGCGACGCAGCGCAGCTCTGATGCGATTGGTACCGTAGTCCCGATTGGCAATGAGCCGCTTTATGCCGGCAGTATCCTCGATCAGCTGATCGGCGGCCTTCATGTCGGAGGTGTTGCCCGGTGTGAGAATGAGGCGCAGCGGTCTCCAAAGAATGCCGACGAGCGCATGATCTTGGTCGTTCGGTCACCACGCGAGACGCCAATGGCATATGATCAGGATTGACAAAAGCCACCCCGCATTCGATCATCGACCATATAGTAGGACTTTATCGAATGGATATTCGGCATCTGAGAACGCTTAGCGCGATAGCAAGCTTTGGAACCTTCGCAAAAGCTGCGGCGGCGCTTGGAATCACGCAATCAGCTGTAAGTCAACAGATCCGGACGCTGGAGACGGAATTCGGGATTCCTCTTTTTGACCGCTCCGCACGCCCACCTGTTCTAAGCCGTAGTGGTCAGATTTTACTTGACGCCGGCAGGCGAATAATCGCGATCAGCGATGACGTAGTGGGCTCACTCCAAGGAGGGAATGAAGTAAATAGCATCACAATTGGCGCTATACGCGCAAGCATGATTGGTCGACTCCCGCAAGCTCTAAGTTGTCTAAAGAAAACATATCCTGACCTTTGTCTGAAAATATTATGTGGCACGAACGATGATCTGTTACATTACACATCGACTGGCCAAGTGGACGTTGCAATTATTAGTGATGGATCTTCAATTCCAAACAATCTTAATTGGCGTCCATTTATGCGAGAACCTTTATATGCGATTGCAAAGAAGGGCAGACAATATACTAGTGTCGATTGCTTATTACAGAGTGGGCCGTTCATAAAATTTTGCCCCGCATCACGCCTTGCTAGCATCATAGACCGAGAAATAAGTTCTTTAAAAGTTGAAATTAGACCAGCGATTGAAGTAGACACCATGCCAGCCGCAGTAATGTTGGCCGCAGAAGGGCATGGCGTTTCAGTGGTTACACATGATTCTCTGTTTAAATCTACTGTATTTAAAAAAATTATTCATTTGACGTTTGGTGCACCTCCTATTCATCGTTACTTTGGCATTGTTGAGCCCTTCGATAGTCAAAAAAAAATATTAATTGATTGTCTTTATGCGTCTCTGTTTAACTGTGCAGGCCCACATGGCCTGCTCTTTACAGAGCGATAATTTTAGCGGAATGGAAAGGGGATAGTCGATGAAAATAGATCTGACTGGACGCACTGCGCTGATTAGTGGCGGTAGTGAGGGTTTGGGAAAAGCAACAGCTTTGCACTTAGCGCGAGCCGGAGCAAATATTGCGATCTTTGCACGTAGGGAAACAGTTCTCGAAGCCGCCGTTACAGAAGTGCAAGCCAGGGCTGTTCAACGCTAATCAGATTTCCTTGTAAGCGAGGATATGATCGAGGCTGAGAGCGCCGCACCAGAGTGCGTGGGCCACGTTTGTGGTGTTGTTTTTGCGCAGGATGTTGAGGGCGAAGCTTCGGGCGCGCGCCATGATGCCGGGATTATCCCGGATCCGGCTTTGATCCTCGTTGCAGGAGACATCGCGGACATAGTGATTTCGGTTTTCGATTCCCCAATGACCTCGGATCGCGGCAGCCCATTCCGTCGCTGGGTAATCAGCGGCGGAAGAGACGTAGAAAGCGGTCTCCTGGCGTTGACCCCACAGACCGGTGGCGGCGGAGTACAGCAACGTGCTGCGGGTGATGCGGATCACGGTCTTGATGAATGGCTGCCACTCGGTTCCGGCCAGGGCATCACCGACGGGAAAGACCTCAACAGCCCGATCTTCCTGACGTGACCTTCCCTTGTTGCGCGAGAACGCGGTGTCGGAGGGCAGGTTGTCGGCTGCGATGGTACGGGCGATCTCAAGCAGGCTGGACTGGTTCGCCTTCAACTGGACCAGGAGATAGTTTCCAGTCTCATGAGCAACCTCGAATGTTTTTTTGGCAGTGCATGGCATCGAGGGTGAACAGACGCCCGGTCAGGCCCAGCGCTTTGATCATGGCCTGGGCGGCGGGGATCTCGTTGCTCTTCTCGGCGATTGCCATGTGACCAAGGATGATCTGCCCGTCGATGGCAAAGGCGCTCAACACATGCGCGGCCTTGCGGTCGTGGAACGCATCGAAGCTGCCACGCAGGGTCTTGCCATCGATGGCCACCGCCGAAGGCATGCCGGCGCCTTCAACCGGGGCCTCGGCAAGGCCGGAGGCATGTTCGCGGAACACGCGCTCAATCTCGTCCGCATCAAGTCCATGCAGGATGAAACGTACCGAGGAATAAGCAGGAGCACGGGGAAGCGACACACCAAACCCGCTGTTCAGCCGGTCCAGATGGGTCTGGATGAAGCCGTGAACCTGGCGATATGACCGTGCACCGGCCAGCATCGCCAACACCGTGAACAAAAGGATCGGGGCCAACGGATATATCTTCCCTTGACCGCGACGGGGATCAGAAACCTGGGAAAACAGTGACAACAGCGTGCTTGCCATCGGGCAACCCTCCAAAGTGATGGTTGCCCCTCATAGATTCAGACAAAATGCGGCGAGGGAATCCCCAAAATTCAACGCGCGTCACGCCAAAATCAAATCACCTGGTGTCAGCGTTGAACAGCCCTGATACGGCCCCTGTCTGCCTAGTACTACAGTTGGTGCGCCGGGAGACCGGCAAGGAGTAGACGGTGGAAGTCCGTTACGATGAAGGAATAGCGAGCCACATCGGCCCCGAGCCGTGCGCAGGCCTCCGCGAGGATGTCAGCGAAGCGTCGGTAGGGGAGTGCATAGGCCAGCCATTGAGCCGCGAAAGAGTACTTTTTCCGGGCGCCGACACTGTCAACTGTGTGGAAGGCGACATGGGCAGACGCGAAAGCGCGAGCGCCTGCTTGGCCCGGCGTGGTCGTAGAACCTGGCATGTGCAGACGCTCCTTGTACGGGAACCGGGAGATCTCTGGATTGGCCATTTTACGCATCCCAAGAATACTGCGTGGATGGTCCGCAACGGGAAGGTGAGGAGCCGTAGCCGTTGATGCACGATCCAGAGAAGTCTGACTCCGGCATAGTAGCCGTGAAGCCGACGAACAAAGCCGGGCAACCGGCGGCGGAGCCGGTGGAGCCAAGGCCGGGGACCAAGGGGAACGCGGAACAGCAACGCATGCACCGGACACAGAGCCGGGCGCGCATGTCCCAGTCGTTGGACCGTGTACGGAAAGCTGCAAGGCTGAGGAAGAGGGAACAGTTCACCGCACTCTTCCACCAAATCAACATCGACACTCTGCGAACGGCATTCTACGCGCTCAGGCGCAAGGCCGCTCCCGGGGTAGATGGGGTGACGTGGCAGGACTACGAGGCAGACCTTGAGCTTCGGCTCAAAGACCTGCACTCACAGGTCCACTCGGGAGCGTACCGCCCGCAACCATCGCGCCGGACCTTTATTCCGAAGGCGGATGGACGGCAAAGACCGCTGGCGATTGCCGCCCTGGAAGACAAGATCGTCCAAGGGGCAACGGTCATGGTGCTCAACGCCATCTACGAAGGCGACTTCTGTGGTTTCTCCTACGGGTTTCGGCCCGGACGAGGGGCGCATGATGCACTGGATGCACTGTGCGTAGCGATCAACTCGCGGAAGGTGAACTGGATTCTAGACGCCGACATCCAGAACTTTTTCGGGGCAGTCAGCCAGGAATGGCTGATTCGTTTCGTTGAGCACAGGATCGGCGACAAGCGCATCATCCGCCTGATCCGCAAATGGCTCAAGGCGGGTATTCTCGAAGACGGGATCGTGACAGTGGATGACAGGGGAACGGGTCAAGGGTCGGTGATCTCACCGCTGCTTGCCAATATCTACCTGCACTATGTATTCGACCTGTGGGCCCAGCGCTGGCGACGGTGTGAGGCCACCGGCGACATAATCATCGTGCGCTACGCCGATGATGTCGTTGTCGGTTTCGAGCGCGAGGACGATGCTCATCGTTTTCTCGATGCGATGCGCGCGAGGCTTGAGGAGTTTGCATTGTCGCTTCAGCCGGACAAGACCCGCCTGATTGAGTTTGGCCGCCACGCTGCGGTCAACCGCAAGAGACGCGGGCTTGGCAAACCGGAGACCTTCGCCTTTTTGGGCTTCACCTTCATCTGCGGCAAGTCTCGTCAGGGCAGGTTCCTGCTCTTACGGAAGACCCGGCGAGATCGCATGCAGACGAAACTCCGAAGCATAAAGGTGGAACTGCGGCGTCGAATGCACCAGCCAATCCCTGAGCAGGGACGATGGCTGCGACAAGTCGTTACCGGCCATTTCGCCTACTTTGCCGTGCCGACTAATGGCCGCGCTCTGCAGGCGTTTCGTCGTCATGTGACCGATCTCTGGCTGCGCACGCTCAAGCGTCGTAGCCAGCGCAACAGGACCACGTGGACGAGGATCACACGAGTGGCCGGAGATTGGCTCCCACAAGCCAAAATCCTTCACCCATGGCCAAACCAGCGCTTCGCCGTCAGGCACCCAAGGTAGGAGCCGAGTGCCCGAATCGGGCTCGCTCGGATCTGTGCGGGGGGCGCCTAGCAATGGGCGTCCCTACCGCGATCGTACTCCTTTGCATTCTGATTCTGTATCCGAATCATGGAGGTTCGGGCATGGGAATTTCGGACTGGTCTGGAACATCGGTGAACTGGGCGGCGGCGTTGGCGGCTTTCAAGCAAGCGCTGTCGCCGATTTTTCCGCGTGTGGAAACATGGCGATCGGCAGGGGCCTTCATTGATGGTGTGCTGTCCGGTGTCGAACGC
>Ga0076929_101142_pt1 | contig 10173 bp, 8 predicted proteins | sample HotLakConUCCSL28_FD_87104 | JGI IMG/M metagenome (GOLD analysis project Ga0076929, IMG submission 87104) | Hypersaline microbial mat communities from Hot Lake, Washington, USA - Hot Lake Consortium UCC-SL28 (version 3) (version 3) | ecosystem: Environmental > Aquatic > Thermal springs > Hot...
CCAGCACTGGATGTATGGCGGCAAGCACGTCCTCATCATCTTCGACGACCTCTCCAAGCAGGCCGAGGCCTACCGCGTCGTCTCGCTGCTGCTGCGGCGCCCGCCGGGCCGCGAGGCCTACCCGGGCGACATCTTCTACGTCCGTGCCCGCCTGCTGGAGCGGGCCACCCACCTGGCCGCGGAGCAGGGCGCCCGCATCGCCACGCGCCTCGCGCCGGCAACGGCATGTGGCGCGCCGGTCGCGGCGGCGGGCGGCCCCCCGCGCATGCACGGGTTGCCAGGTTCCGTCGACGGTTTGCCGGCCCTCGTTCGTGCCATGATCCTCGATACCGACAACTGGCTAAGGCAGGAGGGCGTCACGCGGCTGGTTCCCGCCTGCGACCGCAGCGAAGGGCAGGTGGCCTCGCGGTCGCAGCTGGCCCCGCTGCTGACGCCTCGGGCGAGCGGAGGTGCAGCGGTTGCGCGATGCGCCCTGGCCGGGCCGTTCGCTGCCCTTCGCGCGGATGGAAACGGCGGCGCTCGCGTCCTGGCCGGTCCGGCTGCGTAGCTTCGTGATGATCTGCAAGGCGTTTTCGAAGGCGCTGGTGAGCGAGCACACCTCGCGCCCGGCGGCGATGCACGGCGCCGAGCGGGAGATCTCCGAACGGCGCGACGTATTCATGCGGCTTGATGCGGCGGCACCGGCAGTTCCGGCAGGAGGCGATCACCCGAGAGGGGCTCGACATGGTGCCGGGCTTCGAGGCGGCGCGATCCGCGGCCGCACCCGGCCGCGCGAAGCCGCGCGCCGGGCAAGGCGCCCGGCCCGGGCCGGGCTGGCCGCTCGGAACCCGCGCTTGGCCATCGCGCGCCCCTTCTTCCCGCGTCGAGCTTGCCGGACGCGCCCTGTTCCTCTCCCGGCGTTCGGCGAGCATTGCAGGGCTGGCGGCATCACCTGTGCGGAGCTTGCGCCAGCACGGTGCGGGCAGGGTCGCGCTTGCCGGTCGCCGATGGCTGCCCGAACCGCGCAACCGGGCGCGTCCTGTCGCCGGCCGTCGCCGAAGCGGCCCCCACGCCCCGGCCCCGATGGCCTCCGGAGAAGCGATCATGCCGCTGGCGGCACCGCTTCCGTTGCAGATCGCGCCGGCAGGCGCGCAAGGCCGTTCAGTCGCCGATGGGCAGGTTCGGGTTGAGGATGTCCTGGGAGGCGAGGCTCTGGCGCACCCGGCGCAGGGATTCGATGACCGGCGGTCCGATGGCATGGGCCGTGGCCATGGCGAGGATATCCACGGCCGCCAGCAGCCCGTATCGGACCGAGGACGGCTTGTAGAGGTTGCCGTCCTCACGGAAGGTGAGCGGCATGAGCGTGTCGGCCGCCTCGGCCAGCGGGGTGCCCGGCTGGGTGACGGCGATCGTGCGCGCCCCGTACTGGTGGGCGATGCACAGCGCGTCGATCACCGATCGGGCCTGGCCCGACACCGAGAAGCCCACCAGGACGTCGGGCTTGCCGAGCACGCTCGCGTTCATGCGTTGAAGCTGCGGGTCGGAATGGGCGGTGATCCTGAGCCCGAGGCGAAAGAAGCGCGTCTGCATTTCGACCGCGGCCATGGACGAGCCCCCACCGGTGCCGCAGGCAACGATGGAACGGGCGTTCTTGAGGCTGCGGGCGATGCCCCCGATATCCGTCTCGGCCAGCCCGAGGGCAAACAGATCGAGCGCGGCATGGGCCCCCTGCGCGATGGCGGCAATGGCGCCGCCATAGGCTGCCGAGCCCTCGGGCGGGGTGGGCGGCACACGCAGATAGGCGCCGCCCACGGCAAGGGCCTGGGCGATGTGAATGCGCATCTCCTGGGTGCCGGAGAACCCCAGCGCGCGGGCAAGCCGCGTGATGGTCGGCTCGCTCACCTCGGCCCGCTGGGCGATCTCGGCGATGGTGGCCTGTGCGGCGAACTGCAGGTCTGCGAGGATCGTTTCGGCCAGCCGTCGCTCGGCGCCGCGGCCTTGCTCGAGGCGCTGGGTGAGGCGGCCGACGATGTCCACAGCGCGGCCCTCGCGCCGGGAGGGCTGCGGCACGGCCGCGCCCTCGTGCGGCGGTTCGCGGGCCGCCTCGCTCACAGGCGCTCGCCGCTGTCGGGATCGAAGAGCGCGATCTCGTTCTCGGGAACGGAAAGGCGGATCGTCTCCCCGGGGTCCGGGATGAGCCGCGTGCGCAGCACGACGCGCACATCGGTGCCGGCGATCTTCCCGAAGACATGCGTTTCCGGGCCCGTCGGCTCCACCACCTCCACCGCAAGGGCGACGGGCCCCCCGGGATCGGGGGCAAACATCTCGGGGCGGATGCCCGCGATCACCCGCCGGCCCGCGCCGGCGGGAGCCCCGGCGGCCAGCAGGGTGCCGTCGGCGAGCGAGACGCCGCCCTCGCCCGTTTCGGCCGGCAGGAGCGTCATTGAGGGCGAGCCGATGAACCCGGCGACGAAGAGGTTGGCGGGCCTGTCGTAGATCTCCAGCGGGCGGCCCACCTGGGCGATGCGCCCTCCTTCCATCACCACGATGCGGTCGGCCATGGTCATCGCCTCGATCTGGTCGTGGGTGACGTAGACGATGGTGGAACGGAGTTTCTGGTGCAGCGCCTTGATTTCGGTCCGCATCTGGACGCGCAGCTTGGCATCGAGGTTCGAGAGCGGCTCGTCGAAGAGAAAGACGTCCGGGTCGCGCACGATGGCCCGCCCCATGGCCACGCGCTGGCGCTGGCCGCCGGAGAGGGCCGCCGGCTTCCGGTCGAGGTAGTCCGCGAGGTTCAGCGTCTCGGCCGCGATGGCGAGACGGCGCTCCGCCTCGGCGGGGTTCTCGCGGCGGATGCGCGGGCCGAAGCGGATGTTCTCGCGCACGGACATGTGCGGGAACAGCGCGTAGGACTGGAACACCATGGAAATGTTGCGGCGCTGGGGAGGGATGTCGTTCGCGAGCCTTTCGCCGATGCGCAGCTCGCCCGCGCTGACGTCCTCCAGCCCCGCGATCATGCGCAGAAGCGTGGACTTGCCGCAGCCCGAGGGGCCGACGAGCACCACGAACTCCCCCTCCTCGATCTCCAGATCCAGGCCCTCGATCACCCATTGGGCTCCGAAGCGCTTCCCGATCCCCCGCAGCGAAAGCGCTGTCACCGGTCAGCCCTCGATGAGCCGGATGAAGGGCATGTTGCCCCCCATCAGCCCTGCATCCACCGGCAGGGTCACGCCGGTGATCCCCCCGGCCATCGGCGAGGCGAGAAAGAGCACCGCGTTGGCAACCTCCTGCGGGGTCACCACCCGAGCCATGGGATAGAGCGCGCTCACCCTTTCCATCAGATCGGGGTCGCGGGCGACACGGTGATCCCAGCCCGGTGTCCTGATCGAACCGGGGGCCACCGCGTTCGAGCGGATGCCGCGCGCGCCGGCCTCGGTCGCCAGCGCCCGGCTCCAGGCGATCAGCGCGGCCTTGGCGGCGCTGTAGGCGGGATTGCCGAAATGGGCGATGCCGTTGACCGACGCGATGAACACGAAGGCGCTGCCCGGGGCCATGGCCGGCAGCAGCCTGCGGGTGAGCAATGCGGCGCCGGTGTAGTTGAGGGCCATCTCGCCCTCGATCTCGTCGGGGCCCGTCATGTCCAGCGTCTCGGCACGGGTCAGCCCGGCATTGGAGATCACCGCGTCCGGTGCGCCGCCGGCCAGGATCGCGTCGGCCGCGGCGAGCGTCGCCGCGCGGTCGGACAGATCGAAGCGGTGGGTTTCGGCGATCGGAAGCGCCGAGAGATCCACGCCGTCGAGGTCGCAGCCCACGACGCTCGCGCCCGCTTCCGCGAAGCACTTCACGAGGGCCTCGCCAACGCCGCCGCCTGCGCCCGTGACGACCACGCGTTTTCCTTCCATCGAAATCATCTGATCCTCGCTAGACGACTGCTTGGCCCATGATGTCGTGATGAATGTAATTTCGCAACGTAAAAATCGAAAATCTCTGGACATGCGCCGATCTGTGTAACTAGACTTACAGGCGCACCCCGGAAAACCGGGGGAACGATGCGTGTCCGGCGCCGCCGGACCGGCAACAGCGGAGGTAATTCATGAACGTCTACAAGCTTGGCCTTGGGTCTGCGGCGCTTGCGCTCGCGGCCGCGTCGGCCACGGCCGATACGGTGCGCGTCACGGTCGCGGAGTACTCCTCGCTCACGGGCCCCTATTTCGAGGAGGCCGCGGCTGCCTTCGAGGCGGCCAACCCCGAGCACGACATCCAGATCGAGGTCGTGCCGTGGGACGTGATGCTCCAGAAGCTCACCACCGACATCTCGGCAGGCGCCAACGCCGATCTTTCGATCATCGGCACGCGCTGGCTCGTGGATTTCGTCGCGGAAGGCATCGCCGCGCCGCTCGACGGATACATGTCCGACGAGTTCAGCGACCGCTTCATCGAAGTCTTCCTCACCCCCTCGGTGTTCGACGGCCAGACCTACGGTCTGCCCATCGCCGCTTCTGCGCGCGCGATGTTCTACAACACCGAGCTCTTCGAGCAGGCCGGCCTCGATGGCCCGCCCGATACCTGGGAGGAACTGAAGGAAGCCGCCGCTGCGATCGATGCGCTGGGCGACGACATCGCCGGCTTCGGCATGCAGGGCGCCCAGATCGAGACGGACGTCTACTTCTACTACGCGTTCTGGGCCTATGGCGGCGAGCTGGTGGAGGCCGATGGCACCTCCGGCCTCGACACGCCCGCAGGATACCAGGCGGCTGCCCTTTACCGCGAGATGCTGGAATCCGGCGTGACCCAGGACGGCGTCACGTCCATGACCCGCGAGGATGTGCAGAACCTCTTCAAGGAAGGCCGTGTGGGCATGATGATCACCGCGCCGTTCCTGGCCTCGCAGATCCGCAACGAGGTGCCCGACCTCGGCTTCGGCGTGGCGGCGATCCCCGCCGGGCCCGATGGCGATCGCGGCACCTACGGCGTGACCGACTCGATCATCATGTTCGAGAACAGCCGGGTGAAGGATACCGCCTGGGAGTTTCTCGACTTCATCTTCACCACCGAGTGGCGCGCGCGCTTCACTGGCGGCGAGGGCTTCCTGCCGGTGCAGACGGCGGTGGCCGAAATGCCCGAGTTCGCCGATGATCCGGTGCTGGCCGAATTCGCGGCGCTGCTGCCCGAGGCGCGTTTCGCGCCCGTGATCGCCGGCTGGGAGGAGATCGCCGAGCGCACCTCCACCGCGCTCCAGACGATCTACCTCGGTGATGCCGATATCGAGGAAACGCTGAACGCCGCGGCGGCGGACATCAATTCCGTGCTCGGCGCCAACTGACGCACGCATTGCCCGAAGAGGCTGCGGGCGGCCACCTCCGAAGGGGCCGCCCGCACCGCAGCAGGACGCACTGCTCCATCCCAAGCCACGCACCGCGGCCGCGCGGCAGCCAGCCGCCGACCGCCGCACCCTAGCCGGATACGCACATGCGCCAGACCGCCGCGATCATGCCCTATGTCCTGGTCCTGCCGGGCCTCATGCTGGCGGCGCTCATCGTGCTCATGCCGCTCTGGCAGCTTTCGGTGCTGTCGCTGAGCGAGGTCAATCGCTTCGGGCAGACTCGCGGCATCGTCGGGTTCGACAACTACGTCAGCGTCTTCACCGATCCCGAGTTCCTGCGCTCGCTCTGGCGCACCGTGATCTGGACGGTGGGGATCGTCGGCGGCACCGTTCTCGTGGCTTTTCCCGTCGCCCTCACGCTCAACGAGGATTTCGCGGGCCGCGGGGTCGCGCGGGTGATCATCATGCTGCCCTGGGCGATGTCGCTCACGATGATGGCCATCGTCTGGCGCTGGGCGCTCAGCGGGGAAAGCGGGATGCTCAACTCCGCGCTCATCGGCATCGGCGTGATCGACACGAACGTGCAGTGGCTCGCGCAGGCCGCCACCGCTTTCCCCGTCCAGATCCTGATCGGCATCCTTGTGTCCGTGCCGTTCACGGTCACGATCTTTCTCGGCGGGCTTTCCTCGATTCCCGACGATCTCTACGAGGCCGCACGCCTCGAGGGCGCCTCGGCCTGGGACAATTTCCGTGAGCTTACCTGGCCGCTGATGAAGCCCTTCGTGAACATCGCCGTGGTGCTCAATACCATCTACGTGTTCAATTCCTTTCCCATCATCTGGGCGACAACGCAGGGCGGCCCGGCGAATTCCACCGATATCCTGGTCACGTACCTTTACAAGCTCGGCTTCCGGCTGGGCAAGCTCGGCGAGGCGGCAGCGCTCTCGCTGCTGATGTTCGCGCTGCTGCTGGTGCTCACCATCGTCTATGCCGCGGTTGCCATGCGGAGGGAAAGGGCTTGAGCATGCGCCTCTCCCGCCGGGCCCGCCGCACCATGTTGTCGTGGGCAGTGCTGTCGCCGCTGATCGTGCTGGCGCTCTTCCCCTACGCGGTGATGTTCATCACCGCCCTGAAGCCGGCCTCCGAGGTGCTCCGCCCGAGCTGGTGGCCCGATGACCCGACCCTCGCCAATTTCCGCGACATGTGGGCCGTCACCGGATTCGGCGAGGCGCTGTTCAATTCGCTGAAGGTGGCCTTCGTGTCCACGGGCATCGCGCTGGCGGTCTCGATCCCGTTTGCCTACGCGCTCGACAGGTTCCGCTTCACCGGGGAAGGGGCGCTGCGGCAGTTCCTGCTCGTCACGCAGATGCTCTCGCCCATCGTGCTGGTGATCGGGCTCTTCCGGCTCATCGTCTGGCTCGGACTGATCGACACCACCTGGAGCCTGGTGGTGATCTACGGGGCCTTCAACATCGCCTTCACGGTCTGGATGCTGCAGAGCTATTTCGCGACGATCCCGCGCGAGCTGGAAGAGGCCGCCTGGATGGAAGGCGCCTCGCGCATCCGCGCGGTGGCGCAGGTCTTCCTGCCGCTGGCCCTGCCGGCGATCACGGTTACGGCGATCTTCGGCTTCATCAATTCATGGAACGAGTTCGTCATCGCGCTTACGGTGTTGCGCAGCGAGGAGAGCCACACCTTGCCGATCCGCATCTTCTCGCTGGTGGCCGGGCGGTATACCGTGGAGTGGCACCACGTCATGGCGGCGGCGCTGGTGGCCACGGTGCCGGTGGCCATCGTCTTTTCGTGGCTGCAGCGGTATCTCGTGCGCGGACTTGGCGTCGGCGCCGTTAAATGACGGCGCAGCCGTACCGGCGGCGCGGGCGCCGCGGGTGCGGGCCGTGCGAACGGCAAGGAGCGAAGGAACAGGAGGGTGGCATGGGCGTTCAAGCGGTGTGTGCGGCGGCGGGTCGGGAGCGTGAGCAGGGCGGCAAGCACGGTCCTGCAAGTGGTCGCCACGGCGCGGAGGGCTGACGGCCGATGCGCATCTTCACGGCGAGCTTTGCGACCGAAACGAACACGTTCTCCCCGCTGCCGACCGATCGGGCCTCCTTCGAGGCCGCCTTCTATGCGCCACCTGGCGCTCATCCGGAAACTCCCTCGCTCTGCTCGGCCGTGATCCCGGCGCTGCGGGCGCGCGCGGCCGCGGAGAACCTCACGGTGATCGAGGGCACCGCGTGCTGGGCAGAACCCGGCGGTGTGCTGCGCCAGGACGTGTACGAGGCCATCCGCGACGATATTCTCGACCAGCTGCGCGCCGCGCTTCCCGTCGATGCCGTGATCCTCGGGCTGCACGGCGCCATGGTCGCCCAGGAAACGCTCGATTGCGAGGGCGATCTGCTTGCCCGGGTGCGCGCGATCGTGGGGCCGGACGTGGTTGTCGCCGCCGAGATCGACCCCCACAGCCATCTGACGGACGCGCGCGTCGAGGCTTCCGACATCCTCGCCGCCTTTCTCGAGTTTCCCCACACCGATTTCGAGGCGCGTGCCGAACATGTCGTAGATCTCGCGCTCGCGGCCGTGCGGGGCCGCATCCGCCCGGTGATCTCCACTTTCGACTGCCGGATGATCGACGTCTTTCCCACGTCGCGCGAGCCCATGCGCAGCTTCGTCGACCGGATCAAGGCGCTGGAGGGCAGGGACGGGATCCTGTCGGTCTCGCTCATCCATGGCTTCATGGCGGGAGACGTCCCCGATCTCGGCACGCGCGTGCTGGTGGTCAGCGACGGTGCGCCCGAAGCCGGGTGCGCGCTGGCCGAGCGGTTGGGGCAGGAGGTTTGGTCGATGCGCGGCCGCGTGAAGATGGAGACCTGCGGGGTGAAGGAGGCGGTCGCGTCCGCGGTGGCGGCGGCCCGCGCCGGGGCTGCCCGGCCCCTCGTCATCGCCGACATGTGGGACAACCCCGGCGGCGGCGCGGCGGGCGACAACACCGTCCTTCTGGGCGCGCTGATGGAGGCCGGGCTGCAAAAGCTCGCCGTCGCCGCGATCTGGGATCCGATGGCCGTGGCCATCGCGCACGCGGCGGGGCAGGGCGCGCGGATCGACCTGCGGATCGGTGGCAAGACGTCCGCAGCCTCCGGTCACCCCCTCGATCTGAAGGTCGAGGTGCGCGGCCTTGCGGCGCAGGGCTGGCAGAGCTTCCGGGGCAGCCGGGTCACCCTCGGCAGCGCGGCCGTGGTGCGCCCGCTCGGCACCGAGACCGATATCGTTCTCATCACCAGCCGCACCCAGACCTACGAGCCCGACATCCTGACGAACCTCGGCGTGGATCCGGCGGAGAAGCAGGCGATCCTCGTGAAGTCCACCAATCATTTCCACGCCGGCTTCGCGCCGATTGCCAACGAGGTGATCTATTGCGAAGTACCGGGCATCTACCCCTCCGATCCGCGCCGGACCGCGTACCGCAACCTCGCGCGCCCCGTCTGGCCGAGGGTGGAAGATCCCTTCGCGGCCGAGCCGGCCTGAGGATTCGGGCACCCGCCCAGATCCGTTGCCCGGCGCCCCGGCCTCAGTTCATCATCGCTCCGGCACTGAGGGCGACCGAGGCAAGCAGCGCCCCGGTGAGAAGCACCGAGCCCGCTCCCAGCACAAGCCCGGCCATGGTGACGAGCCCGTCGCGCTCCACGAACCCGACCCCGATGATGAAGAGCGAGAGCGCGGGGAACCAGCCGCTGAGCGGCACGGGGAGGAAGAGGGCGAAGGCGATCACGAAGAGCGCAAGGCCGAGCGGCCGCTCGCCCCGGCGCCCGAAGATGCGCTCGTAGCGCGGCGTCAGGACCCGCTCCAGCCGGCGCGTCACGGGGCGCAGCCTGAGCACGGCGCGGCGCAGTTTCGCCCGGTCGAGCCGAAGGCGGGCGAGCGGGCCGGGCAGCCGGACATGGGGGTAGCCCAGCATCATCTGGAGCGTGGTCAACAGCACCGGCAGCGCCGTGATCAGCGACGAGCCCGGCGGCAGAGGCAGAAGGGTGAGCAAGGAGAACACCACGATCGCCCAGCCGAACGAAGTCTCGCCGAGCGCCGAGAGCAGGTTGCCCAGCGTGAGGGTGCCGGCCTGGTCCTGGTCGCGCGATGTACGGATGATCGGCAGCGAAAGGGAAGGCCGTTTTCGTGTTCCGTCGGGTCGGCCCATCGGTCCCCTGTCATCATTTCGTCGCATATATCGGTCTTTGCCGCGCCGGTTGCAATCGCCCGCGCGCCTTGGGGCCACGCCGGACCGACGGGGCAGTCTGGGGCGCAGGCGGATATGCGCCGAGGGTTTCGCGACCCGCACCGCGACGGGCGGGCCGGGGCTGGCCGGGGCTGGCCGGGGCTGGCCGGTGCCGGTCAGTCGAGGACGAGCGAGGGCAGCCAGCCCGTCAGGAACGGCACATAGGCCACGATCAGCGTCGCGACAGCCCACCACGTAATGAAGGGCAGCAGCATCCCGAAGGTCTTGGTATACTCGATCCCGGCGATGCGGCAGGCCACCATGGCGAGGATGCCCACAGGCGGCGTCAGGCCGCCCAGTACCAGCGCCATCAGGGTGAATACGCCGAACTGCACGCCGTCGTAGCCGTAGAAGCCCACGATGGGGGTGAGGATCGGCACCACGAGGATCAGCGCCGAGACGGTTTCCACGAACATGCCGAGAATGACGAGCAGCAGGAAGATGAGCAGGAGCGCCACCTGCGGGTTCTCGGTGAGCCCGGTGAAGGCCGCCAGCGTCGCCTGCGCGAAGCCGCTGGCAACGAGCACGTAGGAAAAGAGCGACGCACCGGCCAGCGTGATGAGCGCGCTCGATGTCGTCACGCCCGCCGAGAGCAGCAGCCGGTAGC
>Ga0076929_101143_pt1 | contig 10141 bp, 10 predicted proteins | sample HotLakConUCCSL28_FD_87104 | JGI IMG/M metagenome (GOLD analysis project Ga0076929, IMG submission 87104) | Hypersaline microbial mat communities from Hot Lake, Washington, USA - Hot Lake Consortium UCC-SL28 (version 3) (version 3) | ecosystem: Environmental > Aquatic > Thermal springs > Hot...
GAGCAGATCGCCCTTGGTGATCAGCACCAGCCGCCGGTCGGCGGCCATGGCTTCCACCGCCTCGCGCGCCGCTGGCAGCAGCTCGATGGGATGCTCGAGCATCTCCCGCCCGGCCGCGATGAGCTCGGCGACGACCGAGGCCGGCACGCGTTGCTCGGTGACCTCGATGGCCGTCTCGATCATCGAGAGCATGAACGCCTTCACGCCGAAGCCGTAGTGGCCGAGGTTGCGCCGCTCGGCCTCCAGCAAGCGCGAGTCGAGATCTTCGGGCGCGGCGTGCCCGGACAGAAGCTCGCGGAATCGCTCCTGGGTCAGCCGGAAGGCGCGCTCGTTGTGCCACAGGGTATCGTCGGCATCGAAGCAGATGACGGAATATCGCGTGTCCATGGCCGCTGCCCGCATCCGCCTCTTTCCACCTTGGTCACCTGTTTTATATAACAGGGCGACCGCGTGACACCCTTCCGAGGTATTCTGCATCCATGGCCGGCACCGAAAAGATGTCTGACACGCCACGCAAGGACGACGGCGATCTCGGGATCGCTCTCGAGACGCGGCAGAAGACCCAGCGCCCGCCGCTCTACAAGGTTCTGATCCTGAACGACGACTACACCCCGATGGAGTTCGTGGTGCACGTGCTCGAGCGTTTCTTCGGGATGAGCCATGCCCAGGCCTTCGAGTTGATGCTGACCGTGCACAAGAAAGGGATCGCCGTGGTCGGCGTGTTTTCATACGAGATCGCGGAAACCAAGGTGGCCCAGGTGATGGATTTCGCCCGGCGGCACCAGCACCCGCTTCAGTGCACGATGGAGAAGGAGTAGGCGCGCGCACGCGCCCTCCGCCCGCGTGGCCGCCTCCCGCCTCACTGCCGCACTTGACGCAGGGCTCGTTTCGCTTCCCGCCGCCGGGGAGGTTGCCGTGTTTCGCCCCACCGACGTGCAGGCCATATCGGAACTCCCGCGCGACCGCACCGTCGTCGTCACGGGCGATGCAACGATGGATGCCGCCGCCAGGGCGGAGGGCTTTCGGACCGCGCGGCAGGCCCCCTCGGAAGCAGCCTTCGCCCTTGTCGTCCTTCCGCGCGAGAAGGAGCTTGCCCGCAGCACGATCGAGCAAGCCGCCCGTGCCGTTGCGGGCCGAGGGGTGCTCGCCGTCGACGGACAGAAAACCGGCGGCATCCAGAGCATTCACACCGCGGTGCGCCGCGAGGCGCCCGTCGAGGGAACGCTCGCCAAGGCGCATGGCCGGCTCTTCTGGCTGCGCCCCGCGGCCGGGGATTTCGCCTCTTGGGCGGCCGGCCCGCCCCGCGAGGTCGCGGGCGGCTTCGTGACGGTGCCGGGGCTCTTCTCGGCCGATGGGCCCGATCCCGGCTCGGTGCAGCTGGCCGAGGCGCTGCCGCCGGCGATGGGTCCGCGCGTGGCCGATCTCGGGGCGGGATGGGGTTATCTGGCGGCCGCGGTGCTCGCCCGGGAGGGTGTGCGGGAGGTGCATCTCGTGGAGATCGAGGCCGATGCTCTGGACTGCGCACGCCGCAACATCTCCGATCCGCGCGCCCGGTTCCACTGGGCCGACGCCACCGCTTTCACCGCCTCCGAGCCGTTCGACGCGGTGGTCGCGAACCCGCCATTCCACACCGCCCGGGGCGCCGACGTGGGCCTCGGCCGAGCCTTCATCGAGGCGGCCGCGGGCCTGCTCGCCCCGCGCGGCGCGCTCTGGATGGTGGCAAACCGGCATCTGCCCTACGAGCAGACGCTCGAGACCTTCTTCGAGAGCCATTCCGAGATCGGCGGCGTCTCCGGCTTCAAGCTGCTCCATGCCGAACGGCCGCGACGGGCCCGCCGGGGGCACTCCGCGCGCCGCGCCTGTTGAACACACTCATGGGGGAACAAGGCACATGACCTTCTCGATCGCCGGCAAGACCGCGATTGTCACCGGCGCCGCCAACGGCATCGGGCTCGCCATCGGCAAGCATTTTGTGGAAGCCGGCGCACAAGTGGTGTTCGCCGACCAGGACGAGGCCCATCTGCGCGAGGCCATGAGCGATCTCGACGGCGCGGCCGTCCGCCACTTCGCGGGCGATCTGCGCGAGCGGCTCACGCTGGCGAACCTGCTGTCGGTCACCGTCGATGCCTTCGATCGCGTGGACATCCTCGTGAACGGAAGCCGGCAGGTGATTCCGTCCGATCCGCTCGACGAGGCGGACGAGACGGTAAGGACGCTGATCGAGCAGAACCTGATGACATCCTACCGGCTGACCCAGCTCGTGGCGCGGCGCATGATCCGGCAGGCCGGGGACGAGACGGAGGGCGTGGCCGGGGCAATCGTCAACCTCTCGTCCATCGCCGCGCGGCGCACGCATCCGGAGCTTCTGGCCTACTCCGTGAGCACCGCTGCGCTCGACCAGCTGACCCGCTCCATGGCCGTGGCGCTGGCGCGCCATCGGATCCGCGTGAATTCGGTCGCCTTCGGCAGCGTCATGAGCGCAAGCCTGAAGGACACCCTGAAGGAGAATGCCGCCTACCGCGAGGACATCACCGACCATACCCCGCTCTCGCGCATCGCGAGCCCGCGGGAGGTGGCCGAGGCGGTGCAGTTTCTTGCGTCCGAGGGCGCAGGGTTCGTCACGGGCCAGATCATCACCGTGGACGGCGGCCGCACACTGCTCGATCCGGTGAACGCCCCGGCGCACTGAGGCCGCCCGGCGGTTCGGTGTTGGCGCCGCCGGTGCCCGGGAGTGCTCCTCCTTGCCGGCCCTTCGTGGGAAGGACGGACGTTGCCGGAGGCCGTCGCGGCATCGCTCTCGCACCCGCTTGGAGGCCGCGCGTCCTGCAACCAGGCGTCGGCGAGGGGCTTTCCCGGCCTCTCGGGCGCCATTGGCGCCCGGCCCCGACCGTTCAGCCGGTCTCTGGGAAGCGTTCGGCGCAGGCGGAGAGATCCTGCCGGGTCCGGCGGCGAACCTCCTCGCGCTTTTCGCGAAGGCTCTCCAGCTTTGCGGCCTCCTCCCGCAGGTTCACGGCCACCGGCCGCTCCACCGTGCGGACCTCGGGAACCTGGCACACCACCCGCCTGTCGCCGTCCTCGCTCTCGCAGAAGGTCACGCGGGTGCGCACCTGCTCGACCAGCTCGAGCGCGTAGCCCCGGTCCAGAACCGCCTCGGTTTCGGCAATGAGGTCGTTGAGGATGCGAAGGTCGCGAGTGGCCGCGGCCTCGCACTGGGCCCTCGGCGTCGCGCAGGCGGCCAGCACCAGCGGGGCCGCCAGAACGAGGAGGCGGAAGCTGCGGGCAGGCGTCATGGCGTGTCTCCTTTGAGCCGCGGCGGGCGTGCCGGGACGGGCAGTATACCGCATTGGCCGGCGCGCGTCACAGATGGTAGCGAACCTGCACGGAATTCAACGGGAAGGCCCATGACAGAGATGTTCGACGACAGGAAGGCGAGGGCGAGCACGTGGTTTCGCCGCCTTCGGGACGAGATCGTCGCCGCGTTCGAGGCGCTCGAGGATGCCCAGCAGAGCGGCCCCTTCGCCGAGCTGCCTCCGGGGCGCTTCGAGGTGAGCGAAACCCGGCGCGCTTCCGACGATGGCGCCGATGCCGGCGGCGGGCTGATGAGCGTGATGCGCGGCGGGCGGGTGTTCGAGAAGGTGGGCGTGAACGTCTCCACCGTCTTCGGCACGCTGGGCGAGCGGGCGCAGGCGGCCATGGCCGCCCGCAAGGGCATCCCGGGGATGAAGGACGATCCGCGCTTCTGGGCTTCGGGCATCAGCCTCGTGGCGCACATGCGCTCCCCACGCACGCCGGCGGTGCACATGAACACCCGGATGTTCTGGACCCCGCACGCGTGGTGGTTCGGCGGAGGCTCCGACCTGAACCCCTGCCTCGAGAACGATGAGGATACCGCCTTCTTCCACGGCGTTCTGAAGGAACACTGCGACCGGCACGGCGAGGAGATCTATCCGCGCTTCAAGGCATGGGCCGACGAGTACTTCTTCGTGCCCCATCGCGGTCGGGCGCGGGGCGTCGGCGGGATCTTCTACGACGATCTCAACACCGGCGACTGGGAGGCCGATTTCGCCTTCACGCAGGATGTGGGCCGGGCCTTCCTTCCGGCCTTCGTGCCGGTCACCGAGCGGCACATGCGCGAGCCCTGGACGGAGGAAGAGAAGGAAGCGCAACTCGTGCACCGCGGCCTCTATGCGGAGTACAACCTCGTCTACGACCGCGGCACCAAGTTCGGGCTGGAGACGGGGCACGACTCCAACGCCGTGCTGATGAGCCTGCCGCCGGAGGCGAAATGGCCCTGACCCGGGGGTTCTGCTGATCTCGGCCCGTGCGGCAGACACCCGGAGATCCGCCGGGGTGCCCGCACACCCCGGCATGGCGGGCGCGCGGCAACCGTGAGCGCGTTTCCGCATCTGCTCGCGCCGCTCGAGCTCGGCTTCGTGACGTTGCGCAACCGCGTGCTGATGGGCTCCATGCACACCGGGCTAGAGGAAACGGGCGATTGGGGCCGGGTCGCCCGCTTCTATGCCGAACGCGCCGAGGGCGAGGCCGGGCTCATCGTGACGGGGGGCATGGCGCCCAATGCGCGGGGCGCGGTTGTTCCCGGCGCGGCCGGCCTCTTTTCGCCCGCCGACATCGCCGGTCACCGCCGGGTCACCGCGGCCGTTCACGCCGCCGGCGGGCGTATCGCCATGCAGATCCTGCACGCGGGGCGCTATGCGCTCGCGCCCGGCTGCGTGGCGCCCTCGGCGGTGCGCGCCCCGATCTCGCCCCATGTGCCGGTGGCGCTGGACGAAGCGGGCATCGAGGCCGAGCTGGACGATTTCGCCACTGCGGCCGCGCGGGCCCGGGAGGCAGGCTACGACGGCGTGGAGGTGATGGGTTCGGAAGGCTACCTGCTCAGCCAGTTCCTCGTCTCCCGCACCAACCGGCGCACCGACAGCTGGGGCGGCTCCTTCGAGAACAGGATGCGCTTCGCGGTGGAGGCGGTGCGCCGCGTCCGCGAGTCGGTCGGGTCGGACTTCATCCTGATCTTCCGGATTTCGCTGGCCGACCTCGTGCCCGAGGGCGCGAGCTGGGAGGAAACCGCCCGGCTTGCCCGTGCGGTGGAGGCGGCGGGCGCCACGCTCCTGAACACCGGCATCGGCTGGCACGAATCCCGCGTGCCCACGATCGCCACCAGCGTGCCGCGCGGCGCCTTCGCCTGGCTCACGGCGCGGCTGGCCGGGGAGATCCGCGTGCCGGTGATCGCGTCGAACCGGATCAACACGCCGGAAGCCGCGGAGGCGATCCTCGCCTCGGGCGGTGCGGCGATGGTTTCCCTTGCCCGCCCGTGGCTGGCCGACGCCCGCTTCGTGGCCAAGGCCCGGGCGGGAAGGGCACGCCAGATCGCGCCATGCATAGCGTGCAACCAGGCCTGTCTCGACCATACCTTCTCGGGGCGGCTCACGAGTTGCCTCGTCAACCCGGGCGCCTGCCACGAGGCGGAGCTTGAGCTGCGCCCGGTGCGGCGCGCACGCCGGATCGCCGTGGCGGGTGCCGGGCCCGCCGGGCTCGCTGCTGCGCTGACGCTCGCCGAGCGTGGGCACGAGGTAACGCTCTTCGAGGCGGCGGACCGTATCGGCGGGCAGCTTCAGCTTGCACGGCGCATCCCCGGCAAGGAGGAGTTCGACGGCCTCATCGACTGGTATCTCGAGATGCTGCGGTGGCGCCGGGTGCGCCAGCGCCTCGGCAGGGTGGCGACGGCGGCGGAGCTTGCGGGATACGAGGCCGTCGTCGTGGCCACGGGGGTGACGCCGCGCCGCCCGGCCATCCCGGTCGAGCCGGGAGCGGCGGTTGTCAGCTACGCGGAGGTGCTCTCGGGGCAGGCCCCTGCCGGGCCGCGCGTCGCCGTGGTGGGCGCCGGCGGCATCGGTTTCGATGTCGCGGAGTTCCTCGTCCACGATGGCCCGAGCCCGGCGCTCGATCCGGCGCTCTGGGCCGCCGAGTGGGGAGTTGGCGATCCGGCCCTGCACCGCGGTGGCCTTGCGTCCGAGGGGGCGCGCCCTGTGCCACCGGCCCGGGCGGTCACGCTGATGCAGCGCCGGTCCGAGAAGCCGGGCCGGGGCCTCGGAAAGACCACCGGCTGGATCCATCGGGCGCGGCTGCGTGCCAAGGGCGTGCGGATGCTCGCGGGTGTCTCCTACGAGCGGATCACGCCCGAGGGGGTCTGGATTCTGCGGGACGGCGCGCCGCTCCTGGTGCCGGTCGACACCGTCGTGCTGTGCGCGGGGCAGGAGCCCCGGGCGGGCCTCGCCCGCGAGCTTGCCGCGCTGCCTGCACCGCCGGAGGTTCATGTCGTCGGCGGTGCCGCGAGCGCGGAAGGGCTGGATGCCAAGCGCGCCATCGACGAGGGCACGCGGCTGGGAGCCCGGATATGAGCGGCGCGCGGCCGCGGCGGGGCTGGCGCCTGCGGCGTGCGGGCGCTGCCATGCTGGGGCTCGCGGCGCTGACGTGGGCGGCCGAGGGGCTGCTGCGCCGTACCGCCTCGGGCGCCGGCATCGTGCCGGATGAGGGAGGGTTCCTGCCGCTCGGCGCGGGGCTGGCGGCCGCCGGAATGGTGTCCATCTTCGCGGGGCTCCTGTTCGCCGTGGCCGACAGGCCGGACCGCTGACCGGGGGCCGAACCTGTTTCGGCTCTGGCCACACTCGCCCGAGATACCCCGATATTGTCTGCCCTCCGCCACCGTGCTGCCGTGTTTGGCGGCATGATCCGCCCGGTGTGGGGTGTGCGAGTTGAAGGGGTCTGCTGGATGGATCGTCTGACAGAGATGGAGGCTTTCGCGACGGTGGTGGACCAGGGAGGGTTCACCGACGCCGCGAAGAAGATGGGTATCTCGAAATCCGCGGTTTCCAAGCACGTCTCGTCGCTGGAGGCCCGTCTGGGCGCGCGGCTGCTCAACCGCACCACGCGGCGGGTCAGCCCGACGGAGATCGGGCTGGCCTACTACGATCGCGCCCGGCGCGTGCTCAACGATGCCGGAGAAGCCGATGCGCTGGTGACCTCGATGCAGTCCGCGCCCTCCGGGCTCCTGCGGGTTTCGGTCGCGACCGATTTCGGGGTCAATCACCTCTCGCCCGTGATCGGCAACTTCCTCGGCGAATTTCCCGACATCACCGTCAACATGGTGCTCAACAACAGATACGTGGAGCTTATCTCCGAGGGTTTCGACATGGCCGTGAGGATCGGCGAGCTTGAAGACAGCACGCTGCGGGCGCGCAAGCTGACCGAGACCACAAAGCGCATGATCGCCTCGCCCTCGTATTTCCAGAAGTTCGGCCGGCCGCAGCGGATCGACGATCTCAACGAGCACAAGTTGCTGCACTACTCCAGCCAGGCCTCGGGCAACGTCTGGAAGCTGACGGCTCCCTCGGGCGAGAAACGGCAGGTGCGCACCGCCGGATGGCTTTCGGTGAACGACGGCCAATCGCTCCTGAACGCCGCGGTGGCGGGGCTCGGCATCGCCTACCTGCCGAGCTTCCTCTACGCCGACGCGATGCGAAAGGGGCAGGTGGAAGAGGCGATACCCAACCTTCCGGTCGAGATGCAGGGCATCTACGCCGTCTACCCGCCCGGCCGCTTCACGCAGCCCAAGGTGCGCGCCTTCATAGATTTTCTCGTCCACGCATTCGCCGACAAGGGCCCCGAGAACTGGTAAGGGCGCGGCCCGCGCGGCGCCCCGTCAGGGGGGCAGCGCGGTGAGCACCGCCTCCACGCGGCGGTTCGCTTCGCGCCCGGCCTCGGTGAGATTCGAGGCGCGCGGCGCCAGCCACCCCATACCCTCGGCTCCGAGTTGGGCCGGATCGGCACCGTAGCGTTCCACCAGCCGCCGGCGTACCGCGTCGGCCCGCTGGCGCGAGATACCGACATTCACTTCGAGCGAGCCCTCGGCATCGGTATGCCCCACGAGGGTGACCCGGGCGCCGGGGTTCTCGGAGAGAAAGGCAGCGAGGGCCTGCAGGCTCGCGTAGTCTCCGTCGCTCAACTCGGTCGATCCCGTGGGAAAGTTCAGGTCTTCGAGCGCCGCGTGCCCCTGTGCGAGAAGCGTGGCGCCGATCACGCCCTGCGCGTCCTGCTTCGAGGGCGCTGCGGACGGGGCCGTACCGCGATCAGGCGTTGCCGTGATCGGTTCCGCGCCGGGCGACGCCGGCGCCGGAGCGTCCCTTGCCGCCTCCTGCCCACGCTGCAAGAGGCCGCCGGGGGCGACATGGGTGATCTGGAGGTACGCGGTGCGGCTTGTCCGGCTGGCGAGGGCGAACAGGGCCTCTTCGCCGCCGCCTTCGGCGGGGCGGACCGCCGACATCGCCCGAAAATCGCCGAGATCGATCACCATGTCCGGCGCGGGCAGGATCTTGAGCGCGAAGCGGAAATCGAAGCCGCCGCAGGCGCTGTCGGCGCAATCGAAGACGATCTCGTAGCCCTCCGTCTCGAGTTGCGATCGGAGCGGCGCGAGGATCTGGCGGGGAGTGCTGTCGGTTCCGCCGATGCGCCAAGCCCGCACCTCTACATCGCCGTCGATTTCGCGTGTGGGCAGCCCTTCGGTCGTCCAGGGGCCCAGCGGCAGCGCAAACCCCTCGCCGCGCGAAAGCGCGCTAACCGTCTCGGCGGCGTTCGTCGGCAAGCCCGGCTCGAACGCTTGTGCCGTGCAGGCGCTCGCGGCCACCGCAAGCGCGAGCCCCGCGCGATGCAACGGCAGGAAGCGCGTCTTCATTCCGCCAGTCCGGGCGCGAGGCGGTAGCGGTAGGCGGGCGCGGATACCGCTCCGCAGCTCCGGCAGAGCTCTTCGCTTGCCGCATTGCCGTCTTCCACGAAAAGCCACAGCGCGCTGCCGCCTTCCTGCGCCGTCCAGTGCGCGGCCGCGGCCAGCAATCGCCGTGCGACGCCGCGGCGGCGGTACTCCGGCAGGGTTGCCAGCTGGTGCAGCACGCCGGCGGGACCGTGGCGTGCGACGAACGCGGCCCCGGCGGGCCGGTCGCCGTCGCGGGCGAGAAGGCCGGCCCGGGGGGCGCGCACCCGCTCCATCACCGCGCGGCGTTCCGGGCCCGAGCCTGTGGCCTCCCAGATATCCTCGGCGGCAGCGAGGGGCGGCCACAGGCCGATCACGGTGCCCGGCTCGGCCATCGTCGCCAGCTTCGCGCACTCGACCGCCCAGAGCGAGACCGAAGGCCCGGCGCGCCAGCCGGCATCCTGAAGCCGGGCATCGAGGGTGTCTTCCCCGGCGCGGACCATGGCCACGGCATGCCCCTCGCGCAGGAGTTCATCCGCCTCGGGGCACGCGCCCGTCCTCATGGCCGTGGCGGCGTTGACGCGGCGGCCGGCGCCGGGCGCTGCGCGCAGCACCCATCCGCCCCGTGCCGTGCGCCGGGCCGCCGGCCAGGTGGCGTCGAGCGTTTCGGAGACTGTCTCTGGCGAGAGGAGCATGCCGTTTCACACGCCGAGGCGTGCCTTCAATCCTGACAGAGCCGCATCGACCTCGGCCGGGTCCGTACCGCGCAGGACGATCTGCGCCCCGAACACCCCGTCGCGGATGAACGGGTAGCTGCCGATCGACAGCGCGGGAAAGTCGGCTGCCAGCTCGCGCAGCGGCCCGGCCACCTCGCCTTCGGGCATGTCGAGCCTCAGCACGCGCGATGTGAGCGGCACGCCGCCCGCGAGCCGGGGCAGCAATCCCGCGAGCATCGCCTCGAAGATCGCCGGAACGCCGGCCATCACGTGGACGTTGCCAAGCGAGAAGCCCGGCGCGGCCGAGATCGGGTTGTCGATCAGCTCCGCACCCTCGGGAATGCGGGCCATCCGCAGGCGCGCTTCGTTGAGCTCGGTGCCGCTTGCGGCGTAGTGGGCAGCCAGCAGGGCGCGGGCGTCCTCGCGCACGCCGATTGCGGCGCCGAGGGCCCGGGCCATGCAATCGGCCGTGATGTCGTCGTGGGTCGGGCCGATGCCGCCGGAGGTGAACACGTGGGTATAACCCGCCGAGAGTGCCCGGACCGCGGCGACGATCGCCTCGGGTTCGTCGGCAACCACCCGTGCCTCGCGCAGATCGATGCCCGCTTCGGTGAGCGCACCGGCCAGGTGGTGCATGTTCGCGTCGCGCGTCCGGCCCGAGAGGATC
>Ga0076929_101145_pt1 | contig 10073 bp, 13 predicted proteins | sample HotLakConUCCSL28_FD_87104 | JGI IMG/M metagenome (GOLD analysis project Ga0076929, IMG submission 87104) | Hypersaline microbial mat communities from Hot Lake, Washington, USA - Hot Lake Consortium UCC-SL28 (version 3) (version 3) | ecosystem: Environmental > Aquatic > Thermal springs > Hot...
CCACCACCAGCCCATCACGCTCGCCGCACCGGCCCAGGAGAACGACATGCCGAGCGCAAGCGGCGTGGTCCGCTCGAAGTAGAGCCACAGAAAGGTCAGCGAGATCGCCACCGCCATGAGCGCGATGGCGCCGTAGCTGATGGCGTAGGCGGCCTCGTAGCCGAAGGCGAGGTCGAGGCCGGTGAACCCCACGGCGACGAAGGCGAAGAGGTAGAGCGCCTGTTTCATTTGCGAAGCATCTCCCGCACGGCACGGTCGAGTTGGTCGGCCGCCTCGGCGTTGCGGACGAGCGTGTTCCGGAGCTCCTGACCCATCAGCGCCTCTTTCAGGTTCTTCATGTATTTCAGTATGTTCATCTCGCGTCCTGTGGCCTTGGAAGCCGCTCGCGGATGATCGTGGCCATCTCGAGCAGGATCGCGGTGTTCTTGTCGAGCACCGCCCGCGTGGCCTGGTCCTTCTGGAGGTCCCGGTAGAGAAGATAGAAGACCAGAAGCACCCATGGCCCGTGTTCGGCGACGAGGTTGAGGACAAGCTCAGTTCCCATGGGCCGCCCTCCAGTCGTCGAGGGCGGCATTCGCCTCGGCGCCCTCCCCCAGTGCCGCCGCGCCGGCCTCGAGCCCGCGCAGGGCGGCGATGTTCGCCGCCACCGCGGGCGTGCGCGCCAGCGACGCGGCGATCGAGCGCTGGAAGTCCTGGGATTTCGCCTGGTGTCGGGCTCCGAAATAGAAGCTGACGACCGCGCCCATGAGCCACCAGAGCGGTTCGGGGACGAGCGCGATGCCCTGCATGCGCTCGGCGAACCACAGAGGCTCGACCATGGCGGAGACGAAAAGCCCGATCGTGCCGAGCGCCAGCGCGGGACGCGGGAGCCGGTTCAGCCCGTCGATGAAGCGGTCGAAGAGCCCCCGGCGGGGCTGGGCGAACTCGGCGGCGAATTGATGGAGGGTCGCGGCCTGCAGGCTCGCGTCGCGGACCGCCCCGGCCTCGGCGTTCTCCACGAAGACCTCGGCGGTCTCCTTCAGGACGTTGCGCCCGCCGCCGAAGAGCGTGGCGAAAACCTGCCCGATCAGTCCCCCGATCAGTCCCATGCCGCCACCCTCGCCCGGTGCTCGGCGTCGCTGAGGCGGTAGCGCTCCGAAATGAATTCCTCTGCCCGCGTGATCCAGCCGCCCTTGCCGCCGTCGCGCCGCCGCGCGAACTTTCGCGACGCCGGCCTGCGGTCGGCCAGCGCGTAATAGTAGTTGCGCCGCGCGATGCCGTAGGCGTCGGCGAGATGGTCGGGTGCGCTCTCGGCCGCCGCGCGCGCCGCCGCGATCGTGCGCGGCCCGATCACCCCGTCGACGGCGAGGCCGTGGCCCATCGCGTTGAGCAGTCGCTGGAGGATCTTCACCGCGTTGGATCCGGCATTGACGTACATGTCGAAGACGCTCGCGTGCAGCGTTGCCGGCAGCGCCGCGATCCGGGGCCGCCTGAAGTAGTGGGCGACGAAGATCCGCCGCGCCGTCGACTTCGCGATGCGGCGCACATCGGCGACCGTCACTGCCCCGTCGCCGTCGAGATCGAGCCCCAGACGGCGCATCGTGTGGATCGTGACACCGTGCTTCGTCGCCCCGCCCGGGTCGTCGGGGTCGTTCACGAAACCACCCTCCCGGGCGATGATGTCGTCGGCGATGGCTTCGACGGAGCGCATGGGCCCGCCCTCCGGATGACGTTCAAGGACGCCGCAGAGGTTCGGGAGAATTGGTTAATTCGGGAAAACGAAGCGCGCGGTCGATAGCCTAAGGAGCGAATTCAAGCCCAAGGCACCGCCTCACCGCCATGCCGCCGGGTCCCGCACGAACCGTCCGGCAGAGCGATCCATGCCAACCGTGTTGGATTCGCCTTGAAGCGGGACGGATGAAACGAAGCAAAGGCCTCCCCCCTCGGGGCGTTGCGGCGGCCAAAAACCGCCGCAGGAATGGGAACCTCGACGGAATAGCAACGTATGGTTGACCGGCACGGAAGAGGCTAGCCGTCTGGCGGCTTGTACCCGCTGGCTTCGAGAGCCTCAGTAACCTCGGCGGGCATGTAACTCTCGTCGTGGCGAGCCAAGAGCCCGTTCGGTTTCACTACGAAAACTCCATCGACAAGACTGCCTGTGCCAACCATCCCCTCGCCCTCCCCGAAGAGATCAGGTGGCACACCGTTGTAGACGACTTCGATCGATGCATTGAAATCGGTCACCCGAAATTTGATTTCGGCGCCCTGTCCTCGGACAAGGCTGCCTTCTTCGACCATTCCGCCGATCCGGAACACCTCGGTCGGCGGGGGAGGCATCTCCGCGACCTGGGTTGGCGAGCGGAAGAAGTTGATCCCGTCGCGCATGGCATAGCCGATCATCCCCGTCGAGATCACGAGGGCGACGAAGGTGAGCAAGATGACTTGGATGCGGCGCTTCTTCTTGAGACTCTTCATGACGACATTCTTATCACGGAAACACGGGCGCCAACATGAGACCGGTTGTCTCTTCGAGGCCCAGCATGAGGTTGGCGTTCTGCATCGCCTGGCCCGACGACCCCTTGGTGAGGTTGTCGAGCGCCGCGACCACGATGGTCCGGCCCGGAATGCGGTCTCCGGCGACGCCGATATGGCAGAAGTTCGAGCCCCGGACATGGCGTGTGGACGGCAGCTCGCCGAAGGGGAGCGTGACGAGGAACGGTTCGGTGGAATAGGATTTTTCCAGAACGGAATGAACCTCTTGCGGATCGCCCTTTACGTAGACAGTCGCGAGAATGCCCCGGTTCGCGGGGATGAGGTGGGGCGTGAACTGCACCCGCACCTCCCGGCCGGCCACCTTCGAGAACTCCTGGTCGAACTCCCCCAGATGCCGGTGCGTCCCGCCCGCGGCATAGGCGTGGTAGCCCTCGGAAAGCTCCGCGTGGAGAAGGTTTTCCTTAAGCGCCCTTCCCGCGCCCGACACCGCCGCCTTGAGGTCGATCACGATGTCATCGAGGTCGATCACGCCCGCCTCGATCAGCGGGCGCAGCGCGTATTGCCCGGTCGCGGCGTTGCAGCCTGTCCCCGCGACGAGCCGCGCGGCGCGAATCTCCTCGCGATAGAACTCCGTCAGCCCGTAGACCGCCTCCTTCTGCAACTCCGGCGCGGCATGTGGCTTGCCGTACCATTTCTCGTAGTCCGCGGGGTCGCGCAGCCGGAAGTCGGCCGACAGGTCCACGACCTTCACCTCCCGAGGCAGCCCGGCGATCACCTCCTGGCTCGTCGCGTGTGGCAGCGCGCAGAACACAAGATCGACGCCCGAGAGGTCGAGGTCCTCTATCGTCACCAGCGGTGGCAAATCGAGGTGGCGCAAATGCGCAAAGACCTCGCCCATCGCCCTGCCGGCCTTCGAATTGGCCGAAAGCCCCGCGATTCGCAGCCCCGGATGTGTCGCGACGAGGCGGACGAGTTCGGCGCCTGTGTAGCCCGAAGCGCCGAGGATGGCGATGGTGTGGGGCATGGACCCTCCCGCAATCAGTCGGACAGGATTTAGGCGGTTCCGGCGCGCGCCGCAATCAGGCGGCCTCGAACGCGACCTTCCGGCGAAGAAAGCGGGTCGCCTGGTCGGAGACGCGGCGCGGGTCACCCGTCGTCAGAAACGCGCGCTCCCTTCCAGGGCCGATTCTGCCCGGGTGCCGGACGAGATAATCCGCAAGACTCTCGGCCACGAGGTCGGCTTGGCTGAACACCTTCACCTGAGGCCCCAGCGCATCCTGGAAGACCTCTTCGAGCAGCGGATAATGGGTGCAGCCGAGCACGGCGGCGTCAGGGTGCGGCATCTTCCGTTTCAGCGCGTCGACGTGTGAGCGCACCAGCGCCTCGGCCAGTATCTCGTCGCCCTCCTCGATCGCATCGACCACCCCGCCGCAGGATTGCGCCTCGATATCGACGCCGATGGCGCGGAAGGCCAGTTCGCGCTGGAAGGCCCGGCTCGACACCGTGGCGGGCGTGGCGAAGAGCGCCACATGCTTCACCGCGACCTCGCGGGGCGGCGAGTTGTCGCCCCAGCGGCGTTCCGTCAGCGCCTCGATGAGCGGCACGAACACCCCGAGCACCCGCTTGCCCTGCGGCACCCAGCCCTCCTGCATGCGTCTCAGCGCGGCGGCGGAGGCGGTGTTGCAGGCGAGAATCACGAGGTCGCAACCGGCGTCGAAGAGCCGCCCTGTCCCCTTGCAGGTCAGGTCATAGATGTCGTCCGCGTCGCGCACTCCGTAGGGCGTGTGCGCGTTGTCGCCGAAGTAGACGAGCGGAACCTCCGGCAGCCGCTTTTCCACGGCACGGAAGACGGTGAGCCCGCCGAGCCCCGAATCGAAAATTCCCACTGCCACGCCCTAGGCCCCGCGATCTTGCCTGTGCCTGTCCTCGAACTCGAACCCGTAGCCCGTCGATCTGAGCGGGGTTGGCGAAAGCGCATAGGTCTCCCGGCGCAGAAAGTCCATCATCGCCTTGGGGTCGGAGCGCCGCGCGTCGAGCTCCGCCCGGTCGATCGGCTTGCCCACGGCGATTTGCACCGGCTCGTCGACCCGGCGCTTGAACTCGTTGATGAGAAGCGCCATCCGCAAGGTCGCGTGAATGTGGCTCGCGACCTGCCAGAGCCGCGAGTTGGCGCCGACGAAATAGATCGGCACCACCGCGGCGTCCGACTTTCCGATCATCCGCGCGGTGAACGACCGCCAGGCGGGATCGAGGGGCTGGGCGAAGGGCTTCAGCGCCGTCGAGACCGTGCCACCGGGAAAGATCCCGATCGCCCCGCCGTCGGAGAGATAGCGCAGCGACGCCTTCCGGGTCTCGATGTTGAGGGCGACAGCCTCCTTCGTCTCGTCGAACGACACCGGGAGGATCACCTTCTCGAGGTCCTCGGCCTTGCGGAACACCCGGTGGGCGAGAATACGGAAGTCCCCCCGCACCGCCGACAGGATGTAGCCCATGATCAGCCCGTCGAGAATGCCGTAGGGGTGGTTCGCGATCAGCACCAGCGGGCCCTCGCGGGGAATGTTGTCGAGCGACCCCGCAACCACGTCGAGGCTGAGCCCGTAACGTTCGACCATCACCTGCCAGAAGTCGCGGCCCTGGGCGACCTCGGTCTCGTAGCCCGCCGCACGCCGGATGAGGCGGAGCCGCCCGGTCGCGTTCTCCAGAACACGGATCAGCGCCCGCCCGCCCTTCGACTGGGCGGAGCTTGCGTAGCTGATGTCTCTCGCGACGTGGCTCTTCTGCATTTCGAAGGAAGGACGCATTGATGTTCCGCCTGTCAATATGGCGCGCGGCACCATTTTTCCAGCAAACATGAAATCCTCGTGACAACGGCGCGCCAACCTGTCGCCGAGGCGCCGCGTTTGCCTTTCCTTGTCGGTCTGGCGCATATGCTGTTGCCAGACGCTAACCGAAACCGGAGCGAACATGGACTGGGACAAGCTGCGCATCTTTCACGCGGTCGCCGACGCCGGCAGCCTCACCCATGCCGGCGACTCGCTGCACCTCAGCCAGTCCGCGGTGTCGCGCCAGATCCGCGCGCTGGAAGAAAGCCTCAACACCACGCTCTTTCACCGCCACGCCCGCGGCCTCATCCTGACCGAGCAGGGCGAGCTTCTGCACGATGCCACGTCGGCGATGACAAAGCGCCTCGACGCTGCCGAGGCCCGTATCCGCGACAGCGAGGAAGAGGTCTTCGGCGAGCTTCGGGTCACCACCACGATCGGCTTCGGCTCGCTCTGGCTCGCGCCCCGCCTGCCGAAACTCTACGACAAGTTCCCCGACCTCAAGATCGACCTCATGCTCGAGGAGCGGGTCCTCGACCTCCCGATGCGCGAGGCCGATGTCGCGATCCGCATGAAGGAGCCCTCGCAGGCCGACCTCGTCCGCCGCCGGCTGATGAGCGTGCACATGCGCCTTTTCGCGAGCCCCGAATACCTCGCGAAGAGCGGCACGCCGACGGAACTCGACGATCTTTCGCACCACCGGCTCATCTGTCAGAACCTCAATGTCACCCAGGTGCGCGCGGGCGCGACCCTCGTTCAGGAATTGCTGACCCACAACGTCCGCTCCATGCTCACGGTGAACAATTACTTCGGCGTCCTGCAGGCGGTGCTGGCCGGGCTCGGGGTCGGTGTGCTGCCCGACTACGTGGTCGAGGATTTTCCCCATATCGTGCGGGTGCTGCCCGACATCGAGTCGAACGAGGTGCCGGTCTATCTCGCCTATCCCGAAGAACTGCGGCAATCCAAGCGCATCGCGGCCTTCCGCGACTTCGTGACGGAAGAAATCATCGCCTTCCGCAGGAGCCAGAAAGAGGCGGCCGCGGCGGCGGGGTGACCGTCATGCAACAGTTGCATAGCGGGGTTGCCGGAATCGACATGGCCATGCCTTGATTGCGCCACATCGGCGGAATACATCTGCCTCGTCGCGCGGGGCCATGCGCTCTACGCGGCAACCTCCCTGTTGGACTTGGGCCGAGCTTAGTGCTCGGCCTCTTTTTTTCGCCCCTCCGTCCCTTTCGGCCTGCCGCCTTACCTTCTAAACTCCCCCGCGAGCGAAGGGGGCTTGTCGCACACATGGCTGAACCGGACATCACCGACGATCTCGTCGCGGCCCACGGGCTGACGCCTGAGGAATACGACCGGATTCTAGGGATCATCGGACGCGCCCCCTCCTTCACCGAACTCGGCATCTTCTCGGCGATGTGGAACGAGCATTGTTCCTACAAGTCGTCGAAGAAGTGGCTGCGGACCCTGCCCACCTCGGGCCCCCAGGTCATCTGCGGGCCGGGCGAGAACGCCGGCGTGGTCGATATCGGCGACGGTCCCGATGGAAAGAAGATGGCGGTGGTGTTCAAGATGGAGAGCCACAACCACCCCTCCTACATCGAACCCTACCAGGGCGCGGCCACCGGCATGGGCGGCATTCTGCGCGACGTCTTCACCATGGGCGCGCGCCCCGTCGCGGCGATGAACGCGCTCAGCTTCGGCGAGCCCTCGCACCCGAGGACGAAGCGCCTCGTCTCGGGCGTCGTCGAAGGCATCGGCGGCTACGGCAACGCCTTCGGCGTGCCCACTGTCGGCGGCGAGGTGCGATTCGATGCCTCCTACAACGGCAATTGCCTCGTCAACGCCTTCGCCGCCGGGCTCGCCGAGGCCGACGCGATCTTCTATTCCGCCGCCTCGGGCGTCGGCATGCCCGTGGTCTACCTCGGCGCCAAGACCGGCCGCGACGGTGTCGGCGGGGCCACCATGGCCTCGGCCGAATTCGATGACACGATCGAGGAAAAGCGACCCACGGTGCAGGTCGGCGACCCCTTCACCGAAAAGCGGCTGCTCGAGGCCTGTCTCGAACTCATGGCCACGGGCGCGGTCATCTCGATCCAGGACATGGGGGCAGCCGGCCTCACCTGCTCGGCGGTCGAGATGGGCGACAAGGGGGGCCTCGGGATCAGGCTCACCCTCGATTACGTGCCGCAGCGCGAGACCGGCATGACCGCCTACGAGATGATGCTGTCGGAAAGCCAGGAGCGGATGCTCATGGTCCTGCGCCCGGAAAAGGAGGCCGACGCCAAGGCGATCTTCGACAAGTGGGACCTCGACTTCGCCGTCGTCGGCGAGACCATCGCGGAAGACCGCTTCCTGATCCTCCACGGCAACGAGACGATGGCCGACCTGCCGCTCTCGAAGCTCGCCTCGTCGGCGCCCGAATACGACCGGCCCTGGGTCGAGACGCCCGCGCCCGAGCCCCTCGGCGAGGTGCCGGAGGTCGACCCGATCGACGGGCTGCGGGCCCTCGTCTCGTCGCCCAACTACGCATCGAAAGCCTGGGTCTTCCGGCAATACGACGCCCAGGTCATGGCGGACACGATCCGCACTCCGGGAGAAGGCGCGGGCATCGTGCGGGTCCACGGCACGAGGAAGGCGCTCGCCTTCACTTCCGACGTCACGCCGCGCTATGTCGCTGCGAACCCCTTCGAGGGCGGCAAGCAGGCGGTGGCGGAAGCCTTCCGAAACCTCTCGTCCTGCGGCGCGCGGCCTCTCGCGGCGACGGACAACCTCAATTTCGGCAACCCAGAGAAACCCGAGATCATGGGCCAGTTCGTCGGCGCAATCAGAGGCATCGGCGAGGCTTGCGTCGCGCTCGACATGCCAATCGTGTCCGGCAACGTCTCGCTCTACAACGAGACCGACGGTCAGGCGATCCTGCCCACGCCCACCATCGGCGCGATCGGGCTCATCGAGGATATCGACACCATCATCGGGTCGCGGGCGGAGAGCGGCGACCTCGCGCTGGTGATCGGCGCGACCGCGGGACACCTCGGGCGGTCTGCCCTGCTCCGTGAGGTCTTCGGACGCGACGAGGGCGACGCCCCGCCGGTCGACCTCGCCGCGGAACGCGCCGCGGGCGACTTTCTCCGAGAGAACCGCGAATGGATCGGCGGCGCGACCGACCTTTCCGACGGCGGTCTCGCGCTGGCGGCCTTCGAAATGGCCGCGGCTTCCGGCATCGGTGTAACGCTCGACGCAGCCCCCATGGCCACGCTCTTCGGCGAGGACCAGGGCCGTTATCTCGTCGCCTCCGCCTTCGACTGGGCCGAGGAACTGATGATCCGCGCCGGACAGGCGGGTGTGCCGCTCGTGTGTGTCGGCCGCTTCGGCGGCACGGAGGTGAAGATCGGAGCAAGCAGCGCACCGCTCGCCGATCTCGTCGCGGTCCACGAGAACGCCTTTGAGGCGGCTCTGGGCTGATGTCGGGCCGGTCATCGCGCGCTGTCGATGGCAGGCAGGTGGACGATTTCTTCTCCGCCGCGCCCGCGCGGTTCTGAACCGTCGCCGCGCGATGGCTTGCCGGCGCGATGCCGATAGTTTCGACACCCGCCCGACCTTGCCGGACCGGGCCCCGGTGGCTACCTTCGGGCAAGGCCAGCGAAAGGACCGTGAAATGCCGATGCAGGCGCATGAAATCGAAGCCCTTCTGCGCGAGAGCTTTCCCGATGCGACGATCGAGGTCAGCGGGGATGATGGCGTCCACATGGCCGCCCTCGTCATCGACGAGAGCTTCCGGGGCATGAACCGCGTCCAGCAGCAACGCTCTGTCTATGCTGCGTTGAAGGGCAAGATGGACGGCTCGAGCGGCGAGCTTCACGCCCTCGCACTGACCACGAAGGCGCCCGGGTGACCGGCTGGCTCACCGCGCCCGTGCTGCTCATCTCGGTGGCTATCCTTGTCGTGCTCGCTGTCCGGGCCGCCTGGGTCATCCGGTCGGAGAAGAACCAGCTCAGAGGCTCGCCGCCGGGCAAGGGCGACCATGTCGTCGACGCCAATTACAACTCCGGCCTCGGTGGCCAGACAGGACAGTTCCGTGTGCCGAAGGACCCCGAGGAATACGCGAGGCGCTTCGTGCCCCGCTCGAAGCGGTGACCGCCACCATCCTCGGACTGCTCGTGCTCACCGGCGTCCTGACCCTGTTCTGGCGCCTCCGTCGCGAGGTTTCGGAAACCGGGGACCATATCCGCCAGCCGAAGGGGTGGTTGAAATCCGAAGCGCGCATCGAAGAGGCTCTTCGGGTCGCAGACCGCCACCTGCCCACGGCACGGCCCGGCGCGAACGTCCGGCTGCAGTACGGCAAGAGCGGTTGCCTCACGATGATCCGCCGCAAGCCGCGCGGCGGCGACGGCGGGTACCTCGCACGCTGGGAGTTCTGGCAACCCGACGAGGCTTTGGCCCGCCGCCTTCTCGAGGCCGGGGCCGAGGAGGTGAAGCGCCCGGGGCGCGATGTGCTGGAACTCCGGTTCGGAGAAGATTATCTCTCGTTCAGGAAAGCGATGTCCGACACCTTTTCGGGCAGGAAGATCGAAACCGGCAACATGCACCTCACCTGGAATTGCTGAGGGCGTCAAAGAGGACCGACATGACAGAGACAGCGAACGCCGAAACGCAGATCACGGAACTGGTCACATCGAACGACGTCGTTCTTTTCATGAAAGGCACGAAGTCGATGCCGCAATGCGGGTTTTCCAGCCGGGTGGCGGGCGTGCTCAACTATATGGGCGTCGAGTT
>Ga0076929_101150_pt1 | contig 9965 bp, 7 predicted proteins | sample HotLakConUCCSL28_FD_87104 | JGI IMG/M metagenome (GOLD analysis project Ga0076929, IMG submission 87104) | Hypersaline microbial mat communities from Hot Lake, Washington, USA - Hot Lake Consortium UCC-SL28 (version 3) (version 3) | ecosystem: Environmental > Aquatic > Thermal springs > Hot...
TGATCGATGAGTCGGGGTACACTGCGTTTCCATCCCCCGGAGATGGCTTCGGTGACGGGGAAGCCGTTTTCGGCGTAGTGAATGGGTGCAGCCAGGATGTCGGCCATGGAGGCCTCGCCGAAGCGCTCGTGAAGCTCGAACCAACCGTCAACGGCGCCGGGCACTGAGACTGACAAGGGACTGAGCGGGTGGATGGTGCTGCGACCCTGTTCCTCGAGCAGGGCTGTGAGTTGTTCCAGGGTCAGGTTTTTGGGTGACCGACCGCTGGCGTTCAGGGCGTAGACCTGCCGGCTTTCAGCGTGCCAGACCAGCGCGTAGAGGTCGCCCCCGATGCCGTTGCCGGTGGGTTCCATGAGTCCCATGGCGGCGTTGGCGGCGATGGCGGCATCAATGGCGTTACCGCCGTTTTTCAGGATGTCCAGCCCGATCTGGGTGGCCAGGGGGTGGGAGGTTGCCACCATGCCGTTCTGGGCGATAACTTCAGAGCGGGTGGCGAAGGGCAGTCCCGCTTCACGGTCGCCCTGGGCGAAGGATGGGTTCATAGCGAGTACAAGGATTAGGAAGGCGGCTGGTAACAGACGGAATTGTACAGGATTCATGACCAGGACGGTTAAAGGATTTGACAACATAAAACATACATAGCGGGCAGGTTGCCCGGGCCGGTGAGGGCTGACAGACCTGCCACTGTTCGACCTTGCTATAATCGTGAATTTAGGCGTTCGCGTTCGTTATTAATTGCAAAAAGCGGAAGCGGTTGTTGGGTACGATTCCCGCGTGCATCTAACACGCGCTCTGCAACGGGCCGCATCGTACGCTGCAGGAATGTTTTGAAGCATGGTCCGTAGCGCATCGCAGAGGGTACGCTGCACACGCAGGATACGCATGGAGGCACCGGTTAACCGGCCATGGCGTCATCGATTGGACTATCGGGTTTGCATAGCGAGCTGATGTAGCGGATATTCCGTGTAGTAATTTTGAAGTCAATAAGGGTACATCGCATGAATATCAAACAATTTGAAGTCAGGCTCCGGCCGCGTCCGCGCGGGTTTCATCTGATAACCCGTGAAATTCTGGATGTGATTGGGGATGACCTTTCCGGCATGTCGCACGGACTCTGCCATATTTTCATCCAGCATACCAGTGCGGCGCTGGCCATTAACGAGAATGCGGATCCCGATGTGCGGCACGATTTTGAGACGCATTTCAACAGGATGGTGCCCGAAGACACCTCCTTATATCGGCACACATTGGAGGGACCGGACGACATGACTTCGCATATCAAAAGCTCCATTCTGGGTCATGAGCTTACCATTCCGGTCAGCCGGGGCCGGTTGAATATGGGGATCTGGCAGGGCGTGTATCTGTGTGAGCACCGGAATGCCGCCGGCACCCGAAACCTGGTGGTTACGCTGACGGGTGAGTGAGGGTGGGTGGCGGCATGCGGTCGGCACCCGAAACCTGGTGGTTATGCTGACGGGTGAGTGAGGGTGGGTGGCATGCCGGGCTTAGTCGGGCCCGCCAAAGACTGCGAAAAGCTCACCAGGCGTAGTTGTGGCATGCCGGACCCAGTCGGGCCCGCCCGTGCCGGCTTTCCCGGGAACACCGGACCCCGCCCCCGAAATCGGTTCTGGCACGACTTACCGGTGCTTTGATAACGGATGCGTCAGGACGTTCTGATGATGATCGACTCGAACAGGCATTGAGGGAAAAGTATGGCTGTGGTTCAGGCCAGGCCAGGGTGAATCAAAAACCGAATCCAAAGCCGAGGCTTACCCCCCACTGATTCCGACCAAAGTGCAGGTTGTCTACGTTGTTGTAGTAGGAATCGGTACTGGAATAGAAGCTAACCGACCAGGGTTGCCAGACAAGCTCAAGCCGGTATCCGTAGGAGAGCATGTGCCGGTCGGCGCTGTTGAACAGCCCCGGGATGGTGTAATCGCTGTCGGGGCGGGTATCCACGTACCAGCCGATGCCACGGATAAAGAATTCGGCCTGGCGTTTCAGGTACATCGCTCCCCGCAGGCCCATCGCCGGTTGCCAGTCGCCCCCGTACCCAATCTCGCGACCGGTGGAATTTTGCTCGTAACTCCCTTCCATTTTCAGGTAGCGGAAGGTCGGACCAAGCTCCAGGAATCCGAGCATATGCAGGTTCAGGTGGGCGTTGATGTAATGGGAGGAGACATCCAGACTGCCCCGGGAAAGCTGTTTGTTGCTTAATGATTCGCTGAAATGCGCGCTGGCGCCGATATTTAAGCCGCTGGTTGAAGCCGGATTGAACCAGACGATGCGCTCCAGGCTGAAATAGCCGCCATCAATGTCATCGAACGTGACACCGCTTCCCAAACCAACACTCGGACTGAAATCGGTTCCTGAGTACACCAACTGCATCAGCAGGGCACCCCGCATCAGCCGGGTTGATCCGCTGCGTAACTCATTGGTGAGCCCGCCAATAACCACGGCCGCTCCTGCGGCGGCAGCAACGGCCTGCACCGTGGTTTCAAGAGCCTGAATTTTATCGGCCAGCTGGGGCGAGGGTTGATAGGCATAGGCCCTTCGGTAGAATTCAAGTGCCGCGGCATAGTCGCCCCGTCGTTCAGCGGCCTCGGCATCCTGCATGGCGTAGTAATAGGGGTTTTGATTGCGCCGATTGCGCTCATTGTCGGCCGCAGCCTGATCAAAGATGGCGCTGAGCTGATCAGAGAGTCGTTGCTGGCACTCCTCAAGGCGCTGCCGGTCCCGTTCTGAGCTGGCTGCATTCATGGCCCTGCCAACGGCACCTAGAGCCTCTCTTACACTGGCCTCATTGTTGCTTACTCCTCCGCAGTATTGCCTGAGCACATCCTGTACCGAATTTTGAGCTAACGCATCTCGTTTCAGCCGACCGAACTGTTGCCAGTGGTCCCAATCAGAGTCCCAAAACTCAATGGAATCAATTTCGAAATTTCCAAAAAAACTGATTTCATGAACTGCATCACCAAAATACTGACCCAGATCAATAAGCGGGCTTTCAATGCGCTCTCCACCATAATAATGGTCATGATGTGTGCCGATGTTGGTTGTAGTGGTATGTTGTTCTCCTTGGAATGAAAATGTGACCCGAACACTAAACCGGATCGATTCTTTCTGGATTGAAAATGGAGTGGAGTAGCTACCTCGTACGTTACTTGGAATGTTTTCCGCACCCGGAATGATACCGGAAACCTCACGACTATCCCAGTATGCTTTATTCAGGGTTACGTGGCTGTAGGTAAATCCCAGACTGACATAGCGTATGAGGCCGGAACTTGACTGCTGTTCAACTATATAGGAGCTTACCAGGGCACTGTAATCGTTGCCGTTAGGGTTCTCTGTGCGCAGTATTACATTCCGGGTATCTGTAACATTGGCTTCACTGCTCATTTGCTGCGCTTCAGCGGAATAGGTGCATAGAATCAGTAATCCAAACAGGGATAATCCGGCTAAGGTATAGTTTGTCTTTTTACGTATCGGTTTCATAGCCTGCTTCATCTCCTATTTCGTGGAAGTATCGCCGGAATACCTACGATGGAACAACGCTGAGGTTCCCCCCGACCATTGTATGATTCCGGAATAACGAAGGAGGTGAAAAGCTCCGATCTGTTGCTATCGAATACCTGAAATTGGTCTGAATCTAGGTAGACCAACAATCCTTCGGTATCTTTTCGGCATTCACTTGGCCGTTCAATGGCGCGGGTTGGAATTTCAATGATGAAATTGGCATTCTGTTGCACATTTCCATACAGTAATATCCTGCGTTTTTCCCCATACACTGTGACAAGCAATTCTTCGTATTCCTGTTGCGACATGTTTTGAGATGCGGCATACGAGGGATGGTACTGGTGGTAAAACACCACCGCAAAATCTCCCGAAAACGGTGTGAATGGGCTGTCTTCAACGAGTTCGGGGCCTTCAATGCAGCCGCTGAAACATAAAAGCAGGCCGGTCCACAACAGGGCCGACCGGTTACGGAATAAGGAGTATTTCATACATCAACGATAAAAAACAGCCGGATTAACCCGTAGGCTGATCCGTCCGTGCATGTTAATTAAAATAAAGGCTTACATGCGCCCCGTGGTGGGTTCATCAAGCCGGTGATCACTATCCGTGCTACCCGATTCGTAATCCTCTATCGCCCGGCTGCAGGGGAGGGTGAACGCATGCAAGGTGCATCAACGAGAACGCATGCAAGGTGCTTCAACGAACCCTCTCCGGTGCAGTGTCGACCAGATTACTGACTGGAGTACTCCGTTATATGCAGGGTTGTCTGGACAAAATCGCTGCCGTAGGAGCCGACCCAGATTTTGTAGGCCCCGCTTCGGGGATTGTCAAATCGAATCCCTGCCCGAACCCCTTCGAAATCGTCATTGAATTCCCACCGGCCATCCGGGGTCTGGATGAGGATAACGGTATCTTCCTCCGCCTCGCCAACCTTGATAATCAGGGGCAGCGAACCGGTACCGGCGGTATAATTCACCACATAATCCGGGGCAGTTGCAACATAGCCTACATGACCATAGCCACTCAGGTCATTTGAGCCACCCGCCAGAATACTCTGGGTGTGCGGATCCGGGGTAAATCCGGCACGTAAATTGACCGACCCGTACTGTGGTTCCCTGGAGGGGTCTGGTCCGCTTCCGTCACCCAGGGTTCCGCTGCCGCCACCATTGGAATCATCAGCGGACAGTTCGGTGATGTACACGTTGGCGCTGGCTGTAGTCTGCGAGTAGGTCCCGATCCAGATATTGTACACACCACTCTGGGGCGACTCCATTTCAATGCGAGGATTACTTCCGTCGAAGTCGTCATTATACGCCCAGCTTCCATCGGGTTTGTTTATCAGCATCACCAGATCGGTGCTTGATTCCGCGCCGATATACAGCGGGAAGGTGCCCGAGGTGTAGTTCAGATTGAATGTAGGAGGCACGCTTACAAATCCAAATCCGTCGAAGTTGCTCAGATCCACATTATTGTTCGAGATGCTGTACGTGCGGGTCCACGGATCGGGAGTGAAACCGGCGGTCAGATCTACCGTCCCGTTTACGGGCGATGCGTTCAGGTCGGGCTCGATCACATCCGGAGCAGTAGGAACCAGGGCAACATCCACCCGGGTGCGACCTTCAAGTGCGATGGTCTGACTCACATAACCCTCATTGGTGATCCGCAGCGTTGCATTCTGATTGGGCGCTGTGATGGTGTAACCACCCTGTGCGTTGGTGGCGGCGGAAGCGGATCCGCCCTCTACCGAAACGTTCACACCGGCCAAAGCGCTGCCGGAACGTGAGTCGGTGATGGTTCCGGTGATGGTTCGCCGTGCGGCCTCCTGCTCGCGACGGATCCGATCCTGCTCGGCACGTTGCGCGTCGCGGTCACGGATGCGCTGGCGGACGGTACTGATTTCGGTCAGAGCGGTTTCATTGTCGCTGTCGCGGTCCAGTACCGACTGATAGGTAAGCAGGGCCGCGTCAAGATCGCCGGCAGAGGCTTGCGAGGCACCCTGCTCCAGCAGGGATGCAATGCGGGCTTCACGATCGGCCTCCGATTCCTGCCGCTGTCGTTGCACCTCAGCGATGCCGTCGAGTGCATCCTGATTCTGGCTGTCGCGGTCGATGACCATCTGGAAGGTGATCATGGCCGCTTCAAGGTCGCCCGACTCCAGGTGACCATCGGCCTGCTCCAGCAGGGACAGGATGCGTGCCTGCTGTTCCGCTACGTTGTTCATGTACCGGGTAAAGCCAAAATACCCACCCCCTGCCAGTACGAACAGCACGATGGCGGCGATGATCCATTTGCCGGCGCCGCCGGATTTTGGCGCTGGTCGGGGCGTCTGCAGGCCTCCGCCTCCGCCCCCACCAGCCGCCGTAGCCGCACCGCCCGCGTCCGCGGCAGCGGCGTCCGAAGCCTTGCCTACCATGGTTTTCTTGCCGCCCGGGTCGCCGGCGCTGCTGCCTGCCGCGGCCCCTGCCCCGCCGCCTGCCGCGCCGGACCCGGAGCCACTGTCCCCAAGCGCTGCGGCAGCCGCCTCGGCCGACATCGGCCGGGTTTCCCGGCCGCCCGCACCACCGCTTCCCGGCGCCGATGCAGATCGGTCACCAGCACCACGCTCCACCGCGCCGCCGGAAGCGGAGGTGCGCGGATCCTGCTCCTCGCCCCCATACTGCGCGCCGGCCGCCGCCGCACCGATTCCCGCCCCCGCACCGCCGGCAACGGCACCCAATCCGGCCGTGTCAATAATCTGGGTCTCCCTGCCGCGCGCCGGCCGGCCCGCGCCCGCGCCCGGAGCACCCCCGGCCGCAGGCCAGGATCCGGTACGCATAAACTGCGATGTAGCCTCCACCAGCGACTCCGGCGTCGGCCGGTCTTCCGGTCGAACCGCCATCATGGAAGCCACCAGCCTGCGGAAAGGCTCCGAAAACGTCTCCGGAAGCTCCGGCACGGCCGCGCCGGTCTGCAAGCTCACGCCGCCATTGCCCATCCAGGGCACATCGCCGGTAATCATTTCGTAAACCAGTACACCAAGGGAGAAAATGTCACCCGCCGCTACCTGCTGCGGCTTGGCCGCAAACCGCTCGGGCGGCGCATACGCCACGGTCATGGCCTTCACCATACCCGTCTGCTTGCGCAGCGTGCTGCGCATCCGCATACTGATCCCGAAATCCATGAGCAGGTATGTATCGCCTTTGCCGATGAGGATGTTGTCCGGCTTGATATCCTGATGCAGGATTTCATGGGAATGCAGATGGGCCAGTCCGTCGGCTACCTGGCGAATCAATTCAGCCGACTGCTTTTCGTTAAACTCACCCTCCCGCTCCAGCTTGTCGTACAACGACCCGCCGTCAATCAGGGGCATAACCAGAAACGGCCGACCTTCCCAGATATCGAAGTACCGCGCTGTAAGCAGGTTGGAATGGTTCAGATTGAGCACCACGGCATACTCCCGCCGAAACTGCTTGAGCCCCTGCTCGTCCATGCCCCGCTCAGGCGCATAAATTTTGATGGCAATTTCAGCATCATCGGCCATCTGGTCGATGGCACTCCAGACTTCGGAGAAGCCTCCCATCCCGATGCGCTTCTGCAGTTTGTAGCGGTTGGCAAAGATTGTATTCGGTTCCATAAACGGTAGTGATTGAATGGTTCGGACCGGCAGAAGAACCGGCCGAAGAATGGTTAGTCCTGATTTTGAATTTCGACTTTCAAGGTGGTGTCACCAATGGTGATGATATCGCCGGGCTGCAATTCGGCGCCGTACTCATTCACGCGCCGACCCTGCACCAGCAGTCCGTTGGTGGACGGATACCAGCCCTTTACCCCCCCTTTGTCACGATACTGCCCGTCCCGGATGGTCCACCGGAAAGTGTTGGCATCGTACTCCAGGGTGCAGTGAAAACGGGAGATGTACTGGGTGAACAGCTCGGCGATGCCGATGTCATTGCTAAAGGGGTCCTCCTCGTTGAACCAGCCCACGGTGAGAAAACGCTTGTTCAGACTTCGGGAGAGGGCGGTCAGGTTGTATTTTCGACCAATTTCCTCGCCATTTTTGACCTCCAGATACCAGGTGGAGGCGGCCGTGACCGGCACCATCGCTTCATGGCTGTTCAGCTTGATGGAAAGCGCATCCATGACTTCGGTGATGTTTTGGTAGCGGTCTTCGGCTTTGTAGCGCAGACAATTGGAGATAACCTTCACCCAGGTTGCGTCCGGACTCATCTGCTCCAGCAGCTCCCGGTTCCAGGCTTCGTTACGCTTGCGAAGCTCATAGCCGGCCATATCGTTCATGAACGACTCAAACGAGCCGAAGGGCAGGCCCCCGCGGGTGATGAGTTCGTACATGACGGCCCCGAAGGCATACACATCGTTGGTCGGACCCATGACTTTCATAGCCTGCTTCGGATCCATCTGCTCGGGGGGCGAGTAGGTGCCCGTGGCAAAGACTTCCTTGGCGTGCCCCATGAAATTGGCCACGGTATGCCGTTTTTTAACCGAGGCGGAGATGCCGAAATCGGCCAGTTTCGGGGTTTTATGCCGGTCGAAGAGGATGTTGTCCGGCTTGATGTCGCGGTGGATGATCCCCTCGGCGTGCAGGTCGTAGAGCCCTTGCAATATCCCGGCAGCCAGCTGGCGCAGTGTCGGGGGATCCATCGGCTTGCCGATCAGGTCGGTAAGACTGCCTCCATCGCACAGTTCCAGCACCATAAACGGGTTCCCCTCGTAGGTGTCATAATCCAGGCAGCGCACAATGAAGCGGCTGTTCAGCGACGACCCGTACTCGTATTCCTGACGGAACCGCTTGGCGTATTCCAGGCGTTCGTTGGGCATGAAGGTCCACATCTTGGTGACCTTGAGCGCATAATCGGTGTGATGATCGCGCACTTTGTACACGCTGCCAAAGCCGCCCTCGCCCAGTTCTTTTTCAACCAGGTATTCGGTTTTGCGCGAGGGGATGCGGGTTCCCTGCCGGATGTCTATGGAGGATGGGGCCGACATTTAGGGTTCGTTGATTTCGATGGTGTAAACTTTGTTGCCGATGATGATTCTGCTGCCCGGTGCTACCTGGGTGCGTTCTTTGGCCTGTACGAAGGTGGCACCGTTGCTGCTTTTATCCTGCACGATGAGGTTGCCGTCGAACACGGAGATGGTCAGGTGTTCTTTGGAGGAGATGGTTTCGTTGGCGGGGTCGAGGTCGGACCGGTTGAGGCTGAGCTGCACGCCGCTGAAGGCCACTTTCCGACCGGTTTTTTCGTCGGTGAGCACGATGATGGGTTCGTCGGAGGAGGTGTCGCCTACCTGAAAATCAGAGAGCCGGCGGGTTTTGGCGTCGCTGGGTTTGGATTTCGGGGTTGGGGGCGGGGTCGCTGAACCTACGTGGACCCCGGTGCCCTGATCTGCTGCCGATCCCATGCCCGGATTTGCCGCGTTGCCGGCTCCTGCACCTGCGGCTGGACCGCTGGCACCCTGCACACCGGCCGGACTGCCCGTGAACCCGCAATTCGGGCACGGAGCGTTGACGGAAACGGCTTGTCGGAGCGGATAGTAGCCGCATTTATCGCACCGCTGGACGCTGGCGGATGCTGCGCCGGGCGAGGGTGCTCCAGCCGGCGGCGGAGGCGGGGCGTTGCCGGTATCCCATGACGGGGCTTCGGAGACCCGGCCCACCATGGTTTTTTTGCCACCGTCGTGCTCCGGCGGAATGTGCATCCCGCCATTGGCTGGCGGTTGTGGGGCGGCACTGCCGGAGGAGAGTTTGGTTCCGCATTTGACGCAGATTTTGGCGTCAGGGCTGTTCTGGTATCCGCATTCGAAACATCGCATGGCTGTGGGTGTTGATTAAATTTGGGGTTTGGGTACGGGGTTTTCTGCTGTTTGGCTGGTGGAATCCGGAGCCGGATTTTTTTCGGGTTCCGCTTCCCCGCTGTCCGGTTTGCTGCTACCCTCAGACTGATCGTCGGTGGGTATACGGAAGGAGGGTTCACTTGGTGTGGGTTCAACGGTTTCGGCTTCAGCCGGGGCACTTTCTTCAGCGTCGCTGCCGTTTTGTGAGGATTGCCCATCGCCGGTTGTCTCTTCAGGCGGAGCGACTTCGCCCTCCCGACCTGCACCGGAACCTGAATCGCTGCCCGACCAATCAGCCTCTCCGCCGGTTCCGGTTGGTGATTCGCTGTCGGTTCCCGGACCTATAGTGGCACCATCGTCAACAGCGGAGTCTATCGGGGTTTCCGGGTTATCACCGACGGTTTCGCTGTTTTGTACTTCTTCCGTCGGGTCGGTGGTCACATCGTCTTCATTGGTTTGAAACAGCGTGAAGTAGGCAACGGTCCCGGCAACCAGAAGCAGTACGGCAATAATAAGCCATAGCCTGCTGCCCGACCCGCCAGAGGTGGTATTTTCAGCGGCGTATCCATCGTCAATGCCCTAGCGGTCGGAAGCGCCGCCGCCGGGGTTGTCAACTCTGT
>Ga0076929_101157_pt1 | contig 9896 bp, 7 predicted proteins | sample HotLakConUCCSL28_FD_87104 | JGI IMG/M metagenome (GOLD analysis project Ga0076929, IMG submission 87104) | Hypersaline microbial mat communities from Hot Lake, Washington, USA - Hot Lake Consortium UCC-SL28 (version 3) (version 3) | ecosystem: Environmental > Aquatic > Thermal springs > Hot...
GGTGATCGGAGAACCGCTGCCCGACGATCGGATCACCGCCAAGCTCGATGAACTGGCCGCAAAACTGGCGCCCGGCGCGTTCGAAGCCGCGGCCCGGGCGATCATGACGACGGACACCTTCCCCAAGGCCGCCGGCGCCGTGGTCGACATCGACGGCACGCCGGTAAAGATCGCGGGCTTTGCCAAGGGCAGCGGCATGATCGCGCCGGATATGGCGACGATGCTGGTCTATATCTTTACCGATGCGCAGATCGGGCAGGGCGACCTTCAGGTTCTGCTGCAGACGCTGACCGATCAGACCTTCAACTGCATCACCGTCGACAGCGACACCTCGACCTCGGACACGCTGCTGTGTGCGGCCACCGGCGCCTCGGGCGTCGACGTGACCGAAAGCGCGGGCTTCACCAAGGCGCTGCATGACGTGATGCTGGATCTGGCCCACCAGGTCGTGCGGGATGGCGAAGGCGCGACCAAATTCGTCGAAATCCATGTTTCGGGTGCGATGACCAACGACGACGCCCGCAAGGTCGCCATGGCGATCGCCAATTCGCCGCTGGTCAAGACGGCGATCGCCGGCGAGGACCCGAATTGGGGCCGCATCGTCATGGCGGTCGGCAAATCGGGCGCGCGGGCCGACCGGGACCTTCTGACCATCCGCTTCGGCGATATCCTGGTGGCCGAACAGGGCTGGGTCGCCGAAAGCTATACCGAACAGGCCGGCGCCGACTACATGACACGGCAAGACCTGCAGATCGGTGTCGATCTGGGGATCGGCGGCGGCATGGCGACCGCCTGGACCTGCGACCTGACCCATCAATACATCACGATCAACGCGGACTACCGATCGTGAAACCGAGGCTGTCACGGACAAGACGCGACCCGGTCTTGCATTCGGGATCGCACCGGTGAAAGTCGTTCTGGTGTCGGCGGTCGCGCTGATCGACGTCGATGGGCGCGTGCTTATTGCCCAACGCCCCGAGGGCAAGTCGATGGCCGGTCTATGGGAGTTTCCCGGCGGCAAGGTCGAACCGGGCGAAAGCCCGGAGACCGCCCTGGTGCGGGAACTGCACGAGGAACTGGGGATCGAGACCTGGAATTCCTGCCTGGCGCCGCTGACCTTCGCCAGCCATGCCTATGACGATTTCCATCTGCTCATGCCGCTGTTCGCCTGCCGCAAATGGCAGGGGATCCCGCAATCGCGCGAGGGCCAGGCGTTGAAATGGGTGCGCGGGGCCGAGCTGCGCGACCATCCCATGCCGCCCGCCGATATCCCGCTGATCCCGATCCTGCGCGACTGGCTGTGACATGCGAAAAGGGCGCCCGAAGGCGCCCTTCACCCGGTCGCTGCGCGATCCTTACAGGCTGCGCTCGACCTCTTCGCGTTCGAAGATCTCGATCACGTCGCCGGTGCGGATATCGTCGTAATTCTCGAACGCCATCCCGCATTCCTGGCCGGACTGGACCTCGGACACTTCGTCCTTGAAGCGCTTGAGCGTCTTGAGCGTGCCTTCATGGACCACGACATCGTCACGCAGCAGGCGCACCCCGGCGCTGCGGCGGGCGACGCCTTCGGTGACCAGGCAGCCGGCGACATTGCCCACGCCCGAAACGCGGAACACTTCCCGGATCTCGGCGTAGCCGATGAACTTTTCGCGGATCTCGGCGCCCAGCAGACCGCTTGCGGCCGCCTTCACATCGTCGACCAGGTCGTAGATCACGCTGTAATAGCGGATTTCCACACCCTTCTGGTTGGCGACGTTCCGCGCCGTGGCATTGGCCCGGACGTTGAAGCCCAGAACCGGCGCCCCCGAAGCCTCGGCCAGGCCGACATCGGTTTCGGTAATCGCACCGACACCGTAATGCAGGACCCGCACGCGGACCTCGTCATTGCCGATCTTCTCCATCGCCTGCACGATCGCCTCGGCCGACCCCTGAACGTCGGCCTTGACCACGATGGGCAATTCGCTGACATCCTTGTCGGCCTTCGCCTTGGCCAGAAGCTGATCCAGGGTCGTGGCGGCGCCAGCGGCGGCGCGCTTTTCCTTGGCCGCGCTTTCGCGGTATTCGGCGATTTCGCGGGCCTGAGCCTCGGTCGACACGACGTTCAGCACGTCGCCCGCCTCGGGTGTGCCGTTCAGGCCCAGAACCTCGACCGGGACCGAGGGGCCGGCCTCCTTGACCCGCTCGCCCTTGTCGTTGATCAGCGCGCGGACCTTGCCCCATTGTTCGCCGACGACAAAGATGTCGCCCTGGCGCAGGGTGCCGTTCTGGACCAGCACGGTCGCGACCGGACCACGGCCGACATCCAGCTGCGCCTCGATCACCGCCCCTTCGGCAGCACGGTCGGGATTCGCCTTCAGTTCCAGGATTTCGGCCTGCAGCGCGATCGCCTCGAGCAGGTCGTCAAGGCCCTGCCCGGTATGGGCCGACACCTCGACATCCTGGACGTCGCCGGACATTTTTTCGACGATCACCTCGTGTTGCAGCAGATCGGTGCGCACCTTGTCGGGATTGGCCGCGGGCAGGTCGATCTTGTTGATCGCGATGATCATCGGCACCTTGGCGGCCTTGGCGTGGTTGATCGCCTCGATGGTCTGCGGCATCACCGCGTCATCGGCGGCGACCACAAGCACGACGATATCCGTCACATGGGCCCCGCGCGCCCGCATCGACGTGAACGCGGCATGGCCCGGCGTATCCAGGAAGGACAGCGTGGTGCCGCTTTCCGTGGTCACCTGGTAGGCGCCGATATGCTGGGTGATCCCGCCGGCCTCTCCGGCGACGACCTTGGCGTCGCGGATCGCGTCCAGCAACGAGGTCTTGCCGTGGTCCACGTGGCCCATGATGGTGATGACGGGCGGGCGCGGCTTCAGATCCTGGGGATTGTCCACGACGGTCCGGATCACGTCTTCGACATCCGAATCCGACACACGCACGACCCGGTGGCCGAATTCCTCGATGATCAGTTCAGCGGTATCGGCGTCGATGGTCTGGTTCTGGGTCGCCATGATGCCGTTCTGCATCAGCGACTTGACCACATCGGCCACGCGTTCGGCCATGCGGTTGGCCAATTCGCTGACCACGATCGCTTCGGGCAATTGCACGTCGCGAATGACCTTTTCCCGCTCGACCTGGCCACCCATGGCCTTTTGCCGGGCGCGTTCCTGCTTGCGCTTCATCGCGGCCAGCGATTTCTGGCGGCCGCCTTCGCCACCGGACAGGGCCTGGTTCAGCGTCAGCTTGCCGGACCGGCGACCATCGTCGCGGGCACCCTTGCCACGGTTGCGGTCCCGGTCATCGCGTTCGCGGTCGGGCTTGCGCGGTCCGGAGGGGGTCGGGCTTCGGCCCCGCGGCCCGTCATCGGCGACAGGCGCGGCGGCGGCGGCGGCCGGCGCGCTGGCCTTGGGATCGGCGGCGCGGCGGGCGGCCTCTTCGGCTTCACGCTTCTTGCGCTCTTCTTCTTCGGCCTTGGCCTTGAGCGCCTCTTCGCGTTCGCGTTCTTCGCGTTCCTTGGCTTCGGCTTCATCACGGCGGCGCTGGCGCTCTTGCTCGCGGGCCTTTTCGTCGGCGGCACGCTTTTCCGCGTCTTCGGCTTCGCGCGCCTTTGCCATGGCAAGCGCCTTCATCCGGCGCTCCAGCTCGGCCTCCGAGATCCCGGCGGGCCGCCTGGACGGATCGCCGCCGGCCGGTGCCTGGGCCCCGCCGGTCTTGGCGGCACCGGGCTTGGGCACCACAACGCGCTTGCGCTTGGTTTCGACCACGACATTCTTGGTGCGGCCGTGGCTGAAGCTTTGCTTCACGCTGCCGGACCGGGGTCGCACACCAAGGGGCTTCTTGCCGTCAGTATCGCTCATCTAGCTACGTATTCCTTCCCGGCAGCGCACTCGCCACCGTGTTTCTCGCGCAAGCCTTTCAGCTTTGCGGCTTCCTCTACTACACGATCGCCGAGTCCACCAGCCGAGACCGCGCCGTGTATCACACTTTCCCGGCCGAAGGCCATGCCCAGCTCGTTCGCAGTCAGGCAATCGAAATACCGGGCCCCTTCCGGAGTCCAGAGCTTGGCCTTGCCCCGGACCGACCCATCGCTGGCCTGAAGCAGGACCCGAACCCGGGCGCCGCCGGCCAACCAGCCCTTCACTTTTTCGAAGCCGGCCACCGTCTGACCGGCCTTGCGCGCCAGGGCGATCAGGTCGACGACCCGTCGGGCCATTTGACGCTCGGCCTCGGCGACCAGATCTTCGGGAACGGTCACGTCCTGTTTCGCGGATCGGGCGAAGTTTCCGCGCCGGGCCTTTTCCAGAACCGCGCGATCCGCCGTCACCCACATGCCCCTTCCGGGCAGTTTTTCAAGTATGTCCGGCGCGATACGCCCATCGGGCGCCACGACGAAGCGGATCAGACCGGCCTTGGGGCCGCTGTCGCCGGTGACGATGCAACGCCGTTCGCTGACGTCCCGTTCCTTGTCGCGGCCACCCAGAGCCATACCCACGTCCGGAGACCCCAGATCAGGCCTCCGCCTCCTCTACGGTTTCGCCCTCTTCGGCATCCGCGACCAGATCGGCCGGATCGACCCAGCCCAGCATGACGCGGGCGGTCATGATCATGTCCTGGGCTTCTTCGAGGCTGACGTCGAAGGGTTCCAGGACGCCGTCGTCCTTGACCCGCTCCCCGTCCACGGTCGTCCAGCCGCCAGCCAGTTCCCAATCGGCGCAGGTGGCGAAATCCTCCAGCGTCTTGACGCCATCCTTGGCCAGGGCTTCGGCCATCTGCGGGGTCAGGCCCTCGTAATTGATCAGGCTGTCCTCGGCGCCCAGTTCGCGGGCGGTTTCGATCGCCTTGCGATTCTGTTCGTCGATATAGTCGCGGGCGCGGGCCTGAAGCTCTTTGGCCGTATCCTCGTCGACGCCGTCGATGACCAGCAATTCGTCCTGTTCGACATAGGCGACCTCTTCGAGGGTCGTGAACCCTTCGGAAACCAGCAACTGGGCAAAGAACTCGTCCAGATCCAGCGTGTCCATGAACAGCCGGGTGCGTTCCTCGAACTCGGCCTGGCGACGTTTGGATTCCTCTTCCTCGGTCAGGATGTCGATATCCAGCCCGGTCAGTTGCGACGCCAACCGCACGTTCTGGCCGCGGCGACCGATGGCCAGGCTCAGCTGTTCCTCGGGCACGACGACCTCGATCCGGTCGGCATCCTCGTCGAACACCACCTTGGACACCTCGGCCGGCTGCAGCGCATTGACCAGGAAGGTCGGCATGTCCTCGTTCCAAGGGATGATGTCGATCTTTTCGCCCTGCAACTCGTTGACCACGGCCTGCACCCGGCTGCCGCGCATGCCGACGCAGGCGCCGACCGGGTCGATCGACCCGTCATAGGAAATCACGGCGATCTTGGCACGGGACCCGGGGTCACGGGCCACGGCCTTGATCTCGATGATGCCTTCGTAGATCTCGGGCACTTCCATCTTGAACAGCTCGGCCATGAATTCCGGCGCGGTGCGCGACAGGAAGATCTGCGGGCCGCGCTGTTCGCGGCGCACGTCACGGATGAAACAGCGGATCCGGTCGCCGGGGCGATAGCTTTCGCGGCCGATCTTGTCGTTACGGCGCAGGATCGCCTCGCCGGTGCCGACATCGACGATCACGTTGCCATATTCCTCGCGCTTGACGACGCCGTTGATGATGGTGCCGGCGCGGTCCTTGAATTCCTCGTATTGCCGGTCGCGCTCGGCCTCGCGGACCTTTTGCAGGATCACCTGCTTGGCGGATTGCGCGGCGATCCGGCCCATCTCGACCGGCGGCACGGCTTCGTGGAATTCGTCGCCGATCTGCGGGCCCTCGGCCGCGGTCGGATCGATCCGGGCGCCCTCGCGCAGCCAGAATTCGTCGCGCCCGCCGGCCGGAGCGACGAAATAGGCGCGGGCCTGGTCGGCGGTCATCTCGGCCTGGTAATTCTCCAGCACCTCTTCGTCGACGACGGTACGGACGCGGGTGAAATTCGCGCGGCCGGTCTTGCGGTCGATCGACACGCGAATGTCCATTTCGCTGCCGTAGCGGGACTTGGCAGCCCGGGCGAGCGATTCCTCCATCGCCTCGACCACAAGGCCGGGGTCGATCATCTTTTCGCGCGCCACCGCTTCGGCGGTCTGCAGAAGCTCAAGCTGGTTGGCAGAGGTGATTGCCATGGTTTCTACTCCTCATCGCCGTCGATGACGGTCTCAACTTCGTCGAATTCTTGTCCGTCGATCTGGCCGGCATCCTTGCGGGCCTTCAGGACATCACGGATCAGGTCGTCGGTCAGAACAAGTTTGGCGTCGCTCAGCCAGTCGAATTGCAGCCCGATCGTGAGCGCCTCGCCGTTTTCCTCGATCTCGATCAGGACCTCGTCGCCCTCGGTGCCGGCCAGGTCCCCCTTGAAGCGGCGCCGGCCGTCGATCAGTTCGTTGGTCTCGATCTTGGCGACATGGCCCTGCCAGCGGTCGAAATCCTTGAGCCGGGTCAGGGGACGATCGATTCCGGGGCTCGACACTTCAAGCGTGTAGTGGTCGAGGATCGGGTCTTCGACATCCAGCACAGCACTGATCGCGGTGCTGATTTCGGCGCAATCGTCGACCTCGATCGAACCGTCGGGCCGTTGCGCCATGATCTGCAGCGTCTGGTCCTTGCCGGCCATCAGGCGCACACGCACCAGTTCGAACCCCATGTCCTCGATGACGGGGGTCACGATTTCGGCGATGCGACGGTCGATGGCCGCGCGGGCGATCAGGTCGGACATGGTCCCTTCCGGTGATGGTTCAGGCACAAAAAAACGGGCGCGCGGCCCGTCGATCTTTCCCGGTGGAGCACCTGGTCTGGACCCCGGCGCGCCGCTGTTGAAGCCCATATAGGCCCAACCGGGACCAAGCGCAAGGGCGCTATAGACCCAGCATCTGGTGCAGTTCGGCCAGGGCCTGCGGGCCCAGTTCCCGGCCGCCGGTCAGCGCCATCAGGGATGCCTGGATATCGGCCTGGGCCGACTGGGCCGCGGTCGTTGTCCGTTCGTAGTCGGATATCGCCTGCCGCAAGGCCGCGTCGTAGCTGCCATCGGGGAATTGCGCGGCCCGTTCGACGGCCGAAAGGTTCTGAAGACGAATCAACTCTCGCGCGGCGACATTCTGCCGTTCGATCAGGGCGGCGCCCTCGCGATAGGTATCGCGATAGACCGCAAGGCGCGCCGGCGTGCTGTCGGTCGCGGCATTCTGCAGCGCATTCTGGTTCGCGTTCGCCGCGTTCAGCCCGCGTTGCTGGCCGGCACTCGGGCCGCGATCATTGCCGTTGTTGTCGTTGCGGTTGCCGTTGTTGTCGTTGCGGTTCGAATTGTCGTTCCCGTTTCCGTTGTTGTCCCCCCGCCCGGCATGGGATGCCGCCGGCGCAAGCGTCGCCAGCGCCAGCACGAGGGCGACGGAACGAAGGACGACAGGTGCAAGTGCGGCGGGAAACACGGCAAGGGCTCCGATGATGAAATCGATCTGTCAGACCCTACGAATCAATACCGCCTCGGCTTTGGCACAAATACGGCACAAGCACGGCGGTGCGGAAACAATAGGGGCGCTTCGTTTCCGAAGCGCCCCTGTTTCACCGGCATGACGTTGCGTCAGACGCGCCACCAGCGCTCGGCCATGCGGGCATTGTCCATCTGCCACAGATTGCCGACGGTTTCCGGGGACTGGATGCTGTTGCTGATGCCCTGCACGTAATTCGCGAACATCGGCACCAGAACACCGCCTTCGTCACGCAGGATCTGCTGCATCTCGAAATACATCTCGCGGCGGCGATCGCTGTCCAGCTCGGCCCGGGCCTCGATCAGCAGATCCTGGAACCGCTCGCTGTCGTCGCGGCCCCAGCGGCTGTCGTTCCAGGGTCCGCCATCCTCATAGGCGGTCGAGAACATCCAGTCCTCCGTCGCGCGGCCCGACCAGTAGGACGCGCAGAACGGCTTTTTCAGCCAGACGTTCGACCAATAGCCGTCCGCTGGTTCCTGGATCACGTTGATGTTGATCCCGGCCGCCGAAGCGGACGCCTGGAACAGCTGTGCTGCATCCACCGCGCCTTCGAAAGCCGCGGACGAGGCCGACAGGTCGATATTCAGGCTGTCGAGCCCCGATTGCTGCAGCCAGTAGCGGGCCTGGTCCGGATCGTAGGCAAGCTGCTCCATCTCGGCATTGTAGTATTGGTTGGCCGGCCCGATCGGGCTGTCATTGCCGATCATCCCGTGGCCCAGCAGGATCTTGTCGACCATCTCTTGCCGGTTGATCCCGTATTTCAGCGCCTTGCGGACATTCACATCGTCGAACGGCGCGATATCCGTCAGCATCGGGAAGATGTAGTGCTGGTTGCCGGTCAGTTCCTGGATGCGCAGGTTCGGGTTGGCCCGCAGCAGGTTCTCGGCCTTGAAGTCGATCCGGTTGATCGCGTCGACCTGGCCGGTCAGCAGCGCGTTCATCCGCGCGGTGTTGTCGTTGATCGCGATATATTCGATCTCGTCGAAATAGCCGGCCGCATCGCCCTTGTAATGGTCGGGATAGCGGGTCGCGACCATGCGCACGCCCGGATCGAAGCTGCGCACCTGATACAGGCCGGTGCCGATCCCGTTGGCGATCGCGTCCTCGATCTGCCCGGCGGGGAAGATCAGGATGTGATAATCCGACAGCAGGTAGGGCAGATCGGCATTGCCGGCATTCAGGGTCAGCTGCACCTGGTGATCGCCGGTCCTGGTCATTTCGACGATGTTCTCGACGATCGGCTTGGCAGCCGATTTCGACTCTTCGCCCAGGTGCATCTGCAGCGATTCGATCACGTCATCGGCACCGAAAGGCTTGCCGTTGTGGAAGGTCACGCCCTGGCGCAGGTTGAAGGTCCAGGTCTTGGCGTCGGCGCTGGCCTCCCAATCGGTGGCCAGTTCGCCCACCAGGCTGCCGTCGGCGGCGACCTCGGTCAGGCTGTCGAAGACCGCGCCCTGGGCACAGGTGATCATGAACAGGTCGGAATGGGTCCGGCTGTCCCAACTGTCCGAGGTATTGGCCCCCGACAGGCCCGCGGTCAGCTTGCCGCCACGGCTTTGGGCGCGCAGCGGCAGGCCGGTCGCGGCAAGTACACCCGCCGCGGCCCCGGTGCGAAGTAGTCCGCGTCTGCTGATTGTCGTCATTTGGGTCGTCTCCCTGTTTGTCGTCGCCAGTCTAGGCTGATTCGGTCACATCTTGTCCACGGCGGCATCGCCGATATTGTCGACACCCCGTTGGGCCAGCAGCCTGTCGAGCCAATCCGGGTCCATCTCGGGCACCGAACTGAGCAGCAGGTCGGTATAGGCATGGTGCGGCGGGTGGAACATCTCGGTCTTGCCGCCTTGCTCGACGACACGGCCATCCTTCATCACCACCACCTCGTCGGCGATCGCCCGGACCGTGGCCAGATCATGGGTGATGAACATGTAGCTCAGCCCCAGTTCATCCTGAAGCCGGGCCAGAAGACGCAGGATACCTTCGGCGACCAGCTGGTCCAGCGCGCTTGTCACTTCGTCACAGATGATGAATTCAGGCTCGGCGGCCAGCGCCCGGGCGATGCCGACGCGCTGCTTCTGACCCCCCGACAGCTCGGACGGCAGCCGGTGATAGAAGATGTCGGGGTCCAGTTCGATCTGGTCGAGCAGTTCGTTGACCCGGTCCCGCAATCGCAGCCCGTGCAGGCCGGAATAGAATTGCACCGGCCGGCCGATGATCTGGCCGATGGTGCGGCGCGGGTTCAGCGCGGTATCGGCCATCTGGTATATCATCTGCGCCTGGCGCAGCTGGTCCTTCGTGCGTTTGCGGTAATCGGCCGGCAGGACCTGTCCGTTGAACAGCACCTCGCCCTCGAGCGGC
>Ga0076929_101159_pt1 | contig 9887 bp, 5 predicted proteins | sample HotLakConUCCSL28_FD_87104 | JGI IMG/M metagenome (GOLD analysis project Ga0076929, IMG submission 87104) | Hypersaline microbial mat communities from Hot Lake, Washington, USA - Hot Lake Consortium UCC-SL28 (version 3) (version 3) | ecosystem: Environmental > Aquatic > Thermal springs > Hot...
TGCGTTCCGGCGGCGGAGGATATCGGCGAAGACCCTGTCGGCCGGCGTGACCCCGACCCGGGCATCGATCAGGAAGAGGCAGGCATCGGCCATGTCCACGGCGCGTTCGGTGAGCCTGCGCATCCGCCCCTGAAGGCTGTCGTCGGTGGCCTCCTCGAGGCCCGCAGTATCGAGGACCGTGAAGCGCAGGTCGCCCAGCCGCGCCTCCCCCTCGCGCAGGTCGCGGGTCACGCCGGGCTGGTCGTCCACCAGCGCGAGCCGCCGGCCCACGAGCCGGTTGAAGAGCGTCGACTTGCCCACGTTCGGGCGCCCGACGATGGCGAGGGTGAAACTCACGGGTCACGTGCTCCGGGAAAAGGGGTGCCTGGACCGGCATCCGGGTGTCAGGCAGGAGCCCCTACACGTTTTGCACCGAGGCGGAAAGCGCCAAGCCGGCCCCAGCCACGACCGCCACCTGCGCTGCCGGTGTCCTTGGCCCCTCAGCGGTAGGCGAGCAGCTCGCCGCGCCGGCTGACCACATAGACGGTGCCGCCAGCCACAACCGGCGCACTGGAGGCCCCGCCCGGAAGCTCGGTCGTGCGCAGGATGCGCCCGCTTGCGGGATCGATCTCGCGAAGTAGCCCGTCGCTCGACGCCACGATCAGGCGGCCGCCGGCGAGCACGGGGCCATGATGGGCAAAGACCTCCGCCTGCCGTCGCGGCCGCTCCCGCACGAAACGGGGCAGCGGAACCGACCATATGCGTGTGCCCGCTCCGGCGTCGAGCCGCAGCAGCTCGCCGAGATCGCTCACCACGAACAGCGAGCCGCCCGCGGGCCACACCGGTCCGGAGGCGCCCTCGACGGCCGTCCATACCCGTTCGCCGTCGGCCAGGGAAAGCGCCGCAATCCGCCCCGACCGGTTGCCGGCGTAGACCCTTCCCGACGCAACCACGGGAGCCCCCGTGAGATCGCTCACGCTGGCCGCGGCAGTCCCGCTCCGGCGCCCGGCAACAGTCGCCTGCCAGCGCTCCGCTCCGCCGAGGCGGAACACGGCCACAAGCTCGCCGGAGGAAAACGGGAAGATTGCAAGATCCTGCGTCACGGCCGGTGCCGGCCCGGCAAGGAGCCCTGAGGGCGACGGTGCGCCGGGCACCTGCCAGCGGACCCGGCCGTCGTCCGCGGCGATCGCCCAGCCGCTGCCATCGCGCGCGGAGACGTACACGATCCCGCCGCGCACGGTCGGGGCGCCGGTGGCAGCCGCGCCCAGCCGCTGGCGCCAGCGCTCCGCCCCGGTGGCCGGATCGAGGGCGACGACGGCGCCGAACCCGGTCGTGGCGAAAAGCGTATTCTCGCCCACAGCCAGGCCGCCGCCTGACGCGTTCGAAGACTGCTCGCCGGGGGGCGTGAGGTCGGCGGTCCACAGAGCGTCACCGGAGGTGCTCGTCGCGCTGACCAGCGCGCGGCTGTCCAGCGTAAAGACGCGACCCTCGGCAACGACGGGCGCCGCGGTGATGCGGTTGCGCCGGTTGTCGCCCTCCCCGATCGGAGTGCGCCAGGCGAGGTTCGGCGCCGGGCCGAGCGCCGGATGCCCGATCACACCGGCGGGATCGCCGCCGCTATGGGTCCAGTCGGCGTTGGCGACCTGGGCCGGCAGGGCCAGCGGCACGTCGCGGGCGGCCTCGGCGGCGGCCTCCTGCAGCGGAGTGCCACGGGGCCCGAGGCGCTCGCCGGGCAGCGGCGCCTCGGGCCCGGCCGCGCAGGCGGCAAGGCCGGCAAGTGCCAACAGGGCGAACCATGTGCCGCCCCGCCGTCGCCCGGAGCGCGCGGCGCGACGGGAGAGCACGGGGCGGGGCGCTGGGCGTGGCCGGGTCATCCTCGGATCACTCGTCGGGTGGGGCGGCGGCGCCCCCGGGGGGCGTGGCGCCGAGCGCGATCAGCAGATCGGCGGCACGGCTGCGGGCGCCGGAGCTGGCCTCGGCATCGGCGCCGATGGCCTGCAGGCGTGACACCGCCGCTTCCGTCTCGCCGGCCTCGATGTCCAGCAGCGCCAACTGCTCCTGGGCGAGCAGCCGGAACGGCGCCCCCGGCACCGCCAGCGCCTCCAGCGCGAGGCGGCGCTCGGCGGCCGGCTCCCCGGGCCCGGCGAGCGCGAGCGATTTCAAGGCCGCGAGATCGCGCAGCAGCGGGTCGGCTGCAGTGCTCGCCACGGATTCGAGCCGGTTGCGGGCGGCGGTGGTATCGCCGGCGGACGCGAGCTCGGCGGCCGCCAGAAGGCCGAGCACATCGGCAGCGCCAGCGTCGTTCGCGCCGGCCGCGGCCGTCAGCGCCTCGGCGCGGGCCTCGGCATCCTCGATGGCGAGTGCGGCGAACGCGGCGTCGCCGAGGCCACGCGCGCGCGTCTCGGCCGCGGAGCGCTGCCATTCGGTATAGGCCGCGGCCCCGACCAGCGTGACCACGGCCGCGACGGCGATCCAGCCATATTTCCGAACGTACCCGTAAAGACGATCGCGGCGAAGTTCTTCGCCCACCTCGTCAATGAAACTGTCGCTGCTCGACACTGCGCGCCTCTTCCGCTTTCGGCAGTCTTACCGCGAAGCCCGAAGCCTTGCCAAGCCCCGCGGAGGGCCGCCCGGGACGCCACCGGTGCCTGCGCCACGCGCAAAGCGGGCTTGCGGTGCCCGCTCTTGCGGCTTTGCGGCAACGAAACTAATCTGAACCGGTCAGTTCAGCGTAAGGAGGTTGAACCTGCTCAACGGGTATCAACATCCCAAGGACTGCGGCCCGGCGGCAGGTCGCGCGTGAACGGTATATCGGAGCGGACGGCATGCACCGCCCCATGAGGCTGACATGAAACCTGTTTCCCTGTTGACGGCGGCACTGGTAACGCTTGCGCTCTACCTCATCGTCCTGGAACGCGACGCGCTGTTGGCTTTCGCGCAGGGCGGGGCGACAGCCACGGCGCGCGAACCCGAAGCGCCCGGCCCCGAAAGCGCGGAGGCGCGCGTGTCCGTCGTTGCAGTGCGCTCTGCAGCCCGCGAGATCGACACCGCGGTGCAGGTGCGCGGGCGCACGGAAGCGGTGCGGCAGGTGGATGTGCGTGCGCAGACATCGGGCCTCGTCATCTCCGATCCCCGCCGGAGCGGCGCTTTCGTGGAAGCCGGCGATATCCTGTGCGAGATCGAGGCCGGCAGCCGGCCGGCTGCGCTTGCCGAAGCGCAGGCCCGGCTGGCGGAGGCCGAGATCAGTCTGAACGCGGCTACCCGGCTCGGCGCCGACGGGTTCGCCTCCGAGACCCGGGTGGCGGCGGCGCGGGCGGCGCGCGAGGCGGCGCAGGCGGCGCTCGAAGCGGCACGGACCGAGATCGACCGGCTGCGCATCGCAGCCCCGTTCGACGGCCTGCTCGAGACCGACGCGGCCGAACTCGGGGCGCTGATGCAGCCGGGCCAGCTGTGCGCGACGGTGATCCAGCTCGATCCCATCAAGCTGGTCGGGTTCGTTTCGGAGATCGATGTCGCCCGCATCGCGACCGGCGCCCGTGCCGGCGCACGGCTCGCCAACGGCGAGCGGATTGCGGGAGAGGTGACATTCATCTCGCGTGCCGCCGATGACGCGACCCGGACCTTCCGGGTCGAAGTGACGGTGCCGAACCCGGAGCTGCGGCTGCGCGACGGCCAGACCGCCGAGATCCTGATCGCGGCCGAAGGCACGCGCGCGCATCTTCTGCCGCAATCCGCCCTCACGCTCGACGATGCCGGAACGCTGGGCGTCCGGATGGTGGGCGAGGACGGGCGCGCGAGGTTCATGCCGGTGAGGGTGGAACGTGACAGTGTCGACGGGGTCTGGCTCGCGGGCCTTCCGGAGAACGCCCAAGTGATCGTGGTGGGCCAGGAGTTCGTGGCCGACGGCGTCGCGCTCGAGGTGACCTACCGGGAGGCGGCGCAATGACAGGCATCGTCGATTGGGCGGCATCCCGCGCACGGATGGTGCTGGCCTTCGTGGCGCTCAGCCTCGTTGTGGGCGGTTATGCCTATGTGGGCCTTCCGAAGGAGGGCGAGCCGGATATCGAGATCCCCGCGCTGTTCGTCTCCGTGCAGTTCCCCGGGATATCGGCGGAAGACAGCGAGAAGCTGCTCGTGAAGCCGATGGAAACCGAGCTTTCCGATCTCGACGGGCTGAAGACGATGAGCGGCACCGCCGCCGAGGGCTACGCGGGCGTCGCGCTGGAATTCGAGTTCGGCTGGGACAAGAGCCAGACGATGGCGGATGTGCGAGATGCGATGAACGCCGCGCAATCCGCGTTCCCCGACGGGGCCGACCAGTATTCGATCAACGAGATCAACTTTTCCGAGTTCCCCATCGCGATCGTGAACCTCACCGGCAACCTGCCCGAACGGACGCTCCTGCGCGTCGCGAAGGATCTGCAGGACCGGATCGAGGGCATGGACTCCGTGCTGGAGGCCGGCCTCGCCGGCGAGCGCGACGAGATGATCGAGGTCGTGATCGACCCGCTGCGCCTCGAGGCCTACAACGTGACCGCCGACGAGCTGATCGCGGTGGTATCCAACAACAACCTTCTGGTCGCCGCTGGCGAAGTGGCAACCGAGCAGGGCACCTTCTCGGTCAAGATCCCGTCATCCTTCGGCAGCCCGCAGGACATCGTCCGACTGCCCGTCAAGACCAACGGCGACAGGGTGGTGACCCTCGGCGACATCGCCGACATCCGCCTCACATTCGAGGATCGGGCGGGCACGGCGCGCTTCAACGGGGAAACGACGGTTGCCCTGCAGGTGGTCAAGCGCAAGGGCTTCAACCTTATCGACACCGTGAATGCCGTCGAGGAACAGATCGCCGCGGCGCAAGCGGCCTGGCCGCCCGAGCTGCAGACGGCGATCTCGGTGGGCATTTCGAACGACCAGTCCCGCCAGGTGGCCTCGATGGTCAGCCAGCTCGAGGGATCGGTGCTCACCGCCATCGCGCTGGTGATGATCGTGGTGCTCGCCTCGCTCGGAACGCGCTCGGCGCTGCTCGTGGGCTTCGCGATCCCCACCTCGTTCCTTCTGTGCTTCGCCTTCCTCGCGCTCCTCGACGTGACCGTCTCCAACATCGTGATGTTCGGGCTGATCCTCGCCGTCGGGATGCTGGTCGATGGCGCGATCGTGGTCGTCGAGTATGCCGACAAGCGGATCTCCCAGGGCTCGGGGCCGATGCGGGCCTATGTGGAGGCGGCCAAGCGCATGTTCTGGCCCATCGTCTCCTCCACCGCGACGACGCTCTGCGCCTTCCTGCCGATGCTCTTCTGGCCCGGCGTGCCGGGCGAATTCATGGGGATGCTGCCGGTCACGCTGATCTTCGTACTCTCCGCATCGCTGGTGGTGGCCCTGGTCTACCTTCCGGTTCTGGGCGGCGTGACCGGGCGGATCAGCCGCGTGTTCGAGGGCGCCTCCGAGGCGCTGCGCGGCGCCCTGCCCTGGACAGCCCGCGCGGCACTCGTGCCGGTGGCGATGGCGGCGGTGTTCGCCGGGGCCATGCTCACGCTCAACCCCGCCTGGCTCTCGGGCGGTGCGGTGCAGGTGAGCAGCCTCGGCGAGGCGCTCCCCGGCATCGCGCTTTTCCTCGCCGGTGCCGTTGCCACCTCCATCACCATGGGCGCGGCCCGGATCAAACGGCGGCCCCGCCGGATCCGGGCGGGCTATCGGCGCACGCCCTTCGGCTGGGCGATCAAGGCGATCGCCGGAAACCCCGTGATGCCGCTCGTGGCCATCGGGGCGGTGGTGGCCTTCGTGGCCGTCACCTTCTCCAGCTACTCGCAGAACAACTACGGTGTGGAGTTCTTCGTCGAAAGCGAGCCCGAGCAGGCGATCGCCTATGTCCGCGCCCGCGGCAACCTCTCGCTGGCCGAGAAGGATGCGCTCGTGCGGCAGGTGGAACAGGTGGTGATTGCGCATCCGGGTGTCGTGAACGCCTTCGCCTTCGCAGGGGACGGCGGGCTGAACACCGATGCCTCCGGCGCCTCGACGCCCCCCGACACGGTGGGCCAGGTGCAGTTCGAGACGATCCCGTGGGAAGACCGGGCCGGCGATCCGACCCTCGACGGCAACACCGTGATCGACGAGCTCAACGAGGAGCTCGCACGCCTGCCGGGCATCGAGGTCGAGGTGAGCGAGCTGGCCATGGGCCCGGCCTCCGGCAAACCGCTCCACCTGCGCCTGAAATCCGATGACTGGGAATCCCTCACGGAGGCGGCGCGAACGGTGCGGGCACGGTTCGAGCAGACCGAGGGCCTGGTTCAGATCGAGGACAGCCTGCCGCTGCCGGGGATCGACTGGCAGATCGACGTGGATGTCGAGGCCGCGGGTCGCTACGGAGCCAATGTTGCCGCGGTCGGCGGCATGGTCCAGCTCGTGACACGCGGCATCGTGCTCGACACGATGCGCGTGCCCAGTTCGGACGAGGAAATCGAGATCCGGGCTCGCCTGCCGGAGAGCGACCGCGTGCTGTCCACCCTTGACACGCTGAAGGTGCGCACGAGCGAGGGGCTGGTGCCGCTCTCGAACTTCGTCACCCGCCAGCCGGTGCCGGAACTCGCACAGATCGACCGCGTGGACCAGCAGCGCTACTTCGACGTGAAGGCCGATATCGCGCCGGGGCTCACCAACGCGGCCGGCCAGCCGATGACGCCGACGGAGCGCATCGGGCTGATCACCGGCTGGCTCGACGGCGGCGCGCTGCCCGATGGCGTCAGCTACGAATGGACGGGCGACCAGGAGGAACAGGCCGAGAGCCAGGCCTTCCTGACCTCGGCCTTCGGCGCGGCGCTCTTCCTGATGTTCATCATCCTGCTTGCGCAGTTCAACAGCTTCTACAACGCCGTCCTGGTGCTGCTCGCCGTGGTGCTTTCCACGACCGGCGTGCTCATCGGCATGATGGTCATGCAGCAGCCCTTCTCGATCATCATGACGGGCACGGGGATCGTCGCCCTGGCCGGCATCGTGGTGAACAACAACATCGTGCTGATCGACACCTACCAGGAATACGCACGGTACATGCCACGCATCGAGGCCATCGTGCGCACGGCCGAGGCAAGGATCCGCCCCGTGCTGCTGACGACCATCACCACCATGGCCGGCCTCGCACCGATGATGCTCGGGCTCAGCCTCGACTTCTTCGGAGGCGGCTACTCGCTCGACAGCCCCACCGCACTGTGGTGGAAACAGCTCGCAACGGCGGTCGTCTTCGGCCTCGGCATCGCGACGTTGCTCACGCTCGTGTTCACGCCCGCGATGCTGGCGCTGCGCGTGTGGGTCACCACTTATGCCCTCTGGCTCGCGCGCGCACTTGCCCGGCTTTCGCTGGGCCGCTCGAGCCAGGCCGCGCGGGACTGGGCACTCGCCCGCGAGGCGCAGCGCATCGCGGCACCCGAGCTGCTCTGGGAGACGGAAAGCCCGCGCCCCGAGCCCGTGCTACCCGCAACCTCCCCCCTGCGGGCCGCCGAGTAGGGCGCGCAGGGACACCCCCGCAGCGCGCGACCCGCCTCGGCCCGGAGCGGGCCCGCCCTGCCGCAGGCCCATTCTCGCCCCGAGGCCGGGCCCGGCGGGTTCGTTCCCCTTCCCCGGCCCGAGCACGCCGGTCATTGCCGTCGCATGAGTATTTTTGCCAAGATGAAGGGGGGCGCGTCTCGGCGCGCGGAGCGGGGACAGACCCGCTGCCCCTCATCTTGGAAAAAATACTCACGGCGCACCGCCGGAGCCTTCTCCCCTCCGGACGAACGCGGCGCAACCAAGACGCCGGGTGCCCACTTCCGCGGCCGCGGCGCCGGGCGCGGGGCACCTCGAGAACTTGCGGCCCGTCGCTGCGCAGCCCTCAGGCAGCGGGGGTTCTTCCGCGTCCTGTTGCGAGCAAAGGCACCGCGACCGCAAGCGCCCCGGCACCGCAGAGCGCGATGGCCGCGACCATGGGCAGCGCGGTGCCGTCGAAGAAGGGCGCGGCGAGGGTGATGGCGAGCCCGCCCGCCACCATCTGCAGCGTTCCCCCGAGAGAGGAGGCGAGGCCGGCCATCTCGCCGTGGGGATCCAGGGCCATGACCATGGTCGTGGGGATCACGAGCCCGAGAAACGCATTGGCCAGAAAGAGGCCGCCAACCACCGCCGCGAGGCTGCCGGCGCCTGCGAGCACGACCAGCAGCAGCGCCGCGCTGAGCGCGGCAAAGCCCATGGCACCGATGAGGACGACCCGCTCCATGCCGATCCTGTCGCCGAGGGGGCCGGCCGCCTGGCTCGCCGCGAAGAACCCCACCGCGTTGACGGCGAAGGCAAGGGAGAACCCCGTCGGCCCGAGGGCGTAGGCTGCGGTGTAGACGAAGGGCGCGCTGGCCACGAACACGAAGAAGCTCGCCATCCCCAGCCCGCCCACGGCCGTCAGCCCGAGGAACACCGGATCACGCATCAGGATGCCCGCGCCGGCCCACAGCACGGACGGACGAACGGGCACCCGCCGTTCCACGGGCAGCGTCTCGGGCTGCGCGAATGCCAGCAGCGCGAGACTCGCCAGTGTTGCGGCGACGATCACCCAGAAGACCGCGCGCCATCCGCCCAGCGCGATCACCCCGGACCCGACGAGCGGTGCCAGCATCGGCGAGACCGAGATCACCAGCATGATCGTCGCCATCAGCCGCGTCGCCGCCGGGCCGGTGTACATGTCGCGCACGATGGCACGCGGCACCACCATGAGCGCCGCCCCGCCGAAGCCCTGCACCAGGCGCATGGCGATGAGCCAGTCGATGCTCGGCGCCAGCGCACAGCCGATCGTGCCCAGCCCGAAAATGGCAAGCCCGGCGAAGATCGGAGGCTTGCGGCCGAACCTGTCGGCCGCCGGGCCGTAGAGGAGCTGTGCGAGGCCGAACGAGATAAAATAGGCCGTGATGGTGGCCTGCGTACCGGCAACGGTGGTTCCGAGATCGCGCTCGATCTCCGGCATCGCGGGCAGGTACATGTCGATGGCGAAGGGCGACACGGCCGCCAGAAGCCCGAGGATCAGCGCCGTGCGCAACAGGGACGGCGGCATCGGCGTCGCTCCGTAAAGGGGGGCACGCAGGCGGCGGCGCGCGCATGCCGCGCGATACGCCCAAACCGCGCCGGTATCAAGCGACGGGACCGCTCGCGCCGCCCGTGCTTCAGCCGCGACGATCGCTATGGCGCAAATGCCCCGAGCCGGCACTTCGGCCGAGGCGCGGCAAGCTCCTGCGGGCGCCGCGGACGCGGCGCGCCGCCCGCATCGTTTGCAGCGGGCCGCGGCCGCCGGGCGGCCGGCGGCTGGCGGAGGCGGCTCGCACCGCCGCTTTGCCTTGCCCGGTTCAGGCCGCGTCCTCGTCGCGCTGCTGGCGTTGCCACATGGAGGCATAGCGTCCGCCGCGCGCGAGGAGCGCATCGTGCGATCCCCGTTCGACCACTTCGCCGTCCTGCAGAACGGCGATCTCGTCGGCATCGACGATGGTGGAAAGGCGGTGGGCGATGGTGATCACCGTGCGCCCCTCGCCGAGGCCGCGCAGGCTTTCCTGGATGTCGCGCTCCGTTTCGGTATCGAGTGCGGAGGTCGCCTCGTCGAGCAGCAGGATGGGCGGATCCTTCAGCAGCGTGCGCGCGATCCCGACCCGCTGCTTCTCGCCGCCAGAGAGCTTGAGGCCCCGCTCGCCCACGGTCGTTTCGTAGCCTTCGGGCAGCGCCTCGATGAAATCGGCGATCCGCGCGGCGCGGGCGGCGGCCACCACCTCTTCGCGGCGCGCCTCGGGCCGGCCGTAGGCGATGTTGTAGTAGATCGTGTCGTTGAAGAGCACGGTATCCTGGGGCACCACGCCGAGCGCCGCGTGGAGGCTGTCCTGGGTGACGTCCCGCACGTCCTGGCCATCGATCAG
>Ga0076929_101160_pt1 | contig 9861 bp, 9 predicted proteins | sample HotLakConUCCSL28_FD_87104 | JGI IMG/M metagenome (GOLD analysis project Ga0076929, IMG submission 87104) | Hypersaline microbial mat communities from Hot Lake, Washington, USA - Hot Lake Consortium UCC-SL28 (version 3) (version 3) | ecosystem: Environmental > Aquatic > Thermal springs > Hot...
CAGGATGTGCAGGGTCTCGTTGCCGCTTTCGTAGAGGCCGCGCCAGGGGGCGAATCGCAGCAGGACGCCTTCGGGCGGCAAGGTCTCCGACGGCGCCGGTGCTCCTGTGGCGCCGTCCGCGGGCGCGAGCTCCGACAGGTCCAGCGCCATGGGCCGGAACGCGGCGGCCGGCTCCGGCTCCGGGCCGGCATCGCTGCCGGTCAGCGCATCGAGCCTGCGCAGAACCTCCTCGCGGTTGGGGGGTGGGGCGAGGTCTTCCCGCGCGGCGGCGGCGAGATCGGCGAGCACATCGGCCGCCTCGAAGAAGAGCCCGAGCAGCGCGGTATCGGTCGCCAGTCGCCCTTCCCGCAACGCGTCGAGCGCGGTCTCGTAGCCATGGGCGAAGCGCACGAGGCCATCGAGGCCGAACGCCCCCGCACCGCCCTTGATCGAGTGCACGGCGCGGAACACCGTGTTCACCGTTTCCCGGTCCGCCCCGCCGTCCTGCATGGCCGAGAGCCCGTCGTTCAGCGCTTCCAGCAGTTCTTCGCATTCCACGAAGAAGGCCGCGCGGATCTCGGCCATCGGATCGGTGGCACCCATGGTCAGCCGGCCACCATCTGCAGGGCGCGGACGAGCTTTTCGGGGTCGAAGGGTTTCACGATCCAGCCTGTCGCACCGGCGGTCCGGGCCTTTGCCTTCAGCTCCGGCGCGCTTTCGGTGGTGAGCACGAGGATCGGCGTCGTCTCGTGGCTTGGCCGCGCGCGCACGGCGCCGATGAGGCCGAAGCCATCGAGGCGCGGCATGTTGATGTCGGTGATGATCACGTCGGGCTCGAGCCGGTCGAGCATTTCGAGCGCGTGCGCGCCGTCCTCGGCGAGATGGGCGCTGAACCCGGCATCGGTGAGCGCGAGGCGCAGCATGTCGCGCATCGTTCGGCTGTCGTCCACGGCGAGCACGGCGAGGCTCATGCGGAAAGAACTCCGCCGGGGGCGATATCGGCCGGCGCGAGGCCGAACACCGCCAGTTGCGAGACCGTCTCGGCGCCGAGCCCGGCGATCACCAGATCGGGCCCCCGCTCGCGCGCGGCGGCGAGCAGCAGTTGCAGGCAGAGCCCGCCCAGCAGGCGCACCCCCGTTGCATCGAGCCGCAGCGGGCCGGGCGGTGCCGCGCGGAGGGCCTCGGCGAGGCCGGGTGCGGCCCGGCTGTCCATGCGGGCCGGCAGGGCGAGCGCGCCGGCGTTGGCGCCCGGCGGGGTGGGCAAACGTGCCATCCGTCAACTCCCTTCTTCGCGTAGAGCCTCCTGCCTACCGAAGGGAGGTTTAAGAATGCCCTTACGCCAGCGGTTTTTCCGAGAGTTCCGCCATGTGGCTGGCGCAGCCGGTGAGCGCGGCGAAATCGTCCGTCACGGCGGTCACGGGGAAATTGCCCATGAACCCGGCGAAGCGGCCCTTGTCGCGAAAGGCGGTCTCGAAGCCGAGCCGCCCGAGGTAAGGCGCGAAGGCGCGCGCCACGCCGCCCACGAGGAAGATCCCGCCGAAGGGCAGGTGAATGAGCGCGAGGTTTCCGGCCACGGTGCCGAGGATGCGCGCGAAGATGCGGGCGGCCTCCTCGGCCCGTGCATCGGTGCCGTCCGAGAAGCCGGCCACGATGTCGGCGGGCGTTGCCTCGCGCGGATCGCCCGCTTCGGCGCCGAGCCAGGCGTAGACCCGCGCGAGCCCGCGGCCCGAGAGCACATCCTCGATCGCGGGAAAGCCGTGGGCGGTTTCCACGAAGCGGCACAGCCGCAGTTCCGCCTCGGTGCGGATCGGCAGGTTGGCGTGCCCGCATTCCGAGGGCGCCACGTAGCGCCCGGCCGGGGTGTGGTGCACGGGCGCCGCGTTGAACCCCGTGCCCACGCCGATGACCAGCCGGTCGGCGCCGGGCAGGTCCGGGCCTTCGGTGATCCGGGTCAGGCAGTCACCGGCGATATGGCCAAGTGCGTAGCCCTGGGCCTGCAGGTCGTTGAGGATCGCCACGCGTTCGGCCGTGGCGGCACGCGCGAGGGTGGCTGCGTCGATCGTCCAGTCGAGGTTGGTCATGTGCGCCACGCCCTCGCGCACCGGGCCGGCCACGGCCACGCACACCGCATCGGGGTCTGCGTCCTGCGCGGCGAGAAACTCGGTGATCACGGCGCCGAGGCCCGCGTACCCCGAATTGCGGTAGCGGGTCACGGTGCGGGGCATGAGCGTGCGCCCGCGCGCGAGCGCCACCCGCGTGTTGGTGCCGCCGATATCGGCAACGAGGGTCAGCGGCCCGGTGGCGCTTTCGGGAATGGATGCTTCCATCGCTGTGTTCTCCAGGGGTCGGGCGGCGCGGCTGGCGGCGTGCCCGGGGTCAGCGCGCGAGCGCCGCGGCGAGTGCGTGGTAGGAGGCCTTCGGCGTGCGGGCGAGGGTCTCGAAATCCACGTGGACAAGCCCGAATCGTTTCTCGTATCCGAGCGCCCATTCGTAGTTGTCGAGCAGGGACCAAACGAAATAGCCCCCCACCGGCACGCCGTCCGCGATGGCGCGGCGCACTTCTTCGAGGTGGGCGTCGAGATAGGCGATGCGCGACGTGTCGGGAACGCCGCTGTCCTGAACCGTGTCGGGGTTCGCCATGCCGTTCTCCGTCACGAAGAGCGGCAGCGATCCGGTGTACTCCGCCGCCGTGCGCCGCAGGAAATCCCCAAGCCCCTGTGGATAGATCTCCCAGCCCATCTGCGTTTTCGGCAGCGGTCCTTCGACCTCCTTCAGGTGCGGCCATGCACCATCGTCGGGCGCGATCAGCTTGCGCGTGTAGTAGTTGAGCCCGCACCAGTCCACAGGGGCGGTGATGGTGCCGAAATCGTCGTGCCAGCCCGCGGGCAGATGGGGTTCGAGCCCCTCCAGCACCTCCGCGGGATAACGGCCCTCGAAGATCCCGCCGAGGAAGAAGCGGTTGTATATGGCGTCGTAACGGGCGGCGGCGGCGGCGGCCTCGGCGCTCTCGCCAGCGGGAGCCGACCATTCGAGGTTGCAGACGGCGCCGAGGTTTGAAAGGCCGAGGCCCCGCATTGCCTCGATCGCGCGCCCGTGGGCCAGAAGAACGTGGTGCATGGCCCGGGCGGTGGCGCGTATGTCGCGCAGGCCGGGGGCGTGATGGCCGAGGAAATGGCTCAGCCAGCTCACGCACCAGGGCTCGTTGATCGGGGCGACCGAGTACATGCGATCCCCGATCCGGCCCATGATCACCTCGGCGAAATCGGCGAACCAGCCGGCGATGTCGCGGTTGCGCCAGCCGCCGAGATCGGCCAGCGGCGAGGGCAGCTCCCAGTGGTAGAGCGTTGCGCAGGGCTTGAGCCCGCGGGCGAGCATCGCGTCGGTGAGGCGATCGTAGAAATCCAGCCCCTCCGGATTGGCCGCGCCGCGGCCCTCGGGCAGCACCCGTGCCCATGAGGTGGAGAAGCGGTAGCAGTCGGCCCCCATGGCGGCGAGGAGATCGAGATCTTCCTCATGGCGGTGGTAATGGTCGCAGCCGATGGCGCCGGTCTCGGCGCGCGTGACGTTGCCCGGCGTGGCGGCGAAACTGTCCCAGTGGGTCTGGCCGGCGCCACCGTAGGCGTGCCCCTCGATCTGGTAGGAGGAGGTGGCCGCGCCGAAAAGGAACCCGGGCGGGAAGTCGGATCGCGCGTGTTTCATGGCCGGGTCTCCTCGGTGTGGCGGGCTTTGGGGCGGCGGCATGCCTTCGCCCGCCTAGGCGGGCGGGGCAGGGCGGTCAACCCGGCAGCGCCTCGGCGCCCAGGCTCCGAGGCGGTGCGGCGCACGTCTTCGGCGCCGAACGCGCTTTATGGCAGCCGACCTCTGCCGCCCTTGGCGCCCGCGCGGGCGCCGCGCGAGGGAGTGCGCGGCGCGCCCGGGCCCGGGGCCGCCGCGCGCCGGCCTCGAGCCGGCGCCCCACGGTGCGGTGCGCCGCGCCAGGGCTCAGAACGGGATCTCGTCGTCGATGTCCCGGCCGGCCGGGCCTCCGGGGCCGCCGCGATCATCGGCGTGCCCGTAGTCCCCTCCGGACGACTGGTCGGAGACGTAGCCGCCGCCACCGCCGCCATCGCCGCGCCCGTCGAGCATGGTCAGCTCCGAGCGGTAGGGGCGCAGCACGACCTCGGTCGAATACCGGTCCTGCCCGGACTGGTCCTGCCATTTGCGGGTTTCGAGCTGGCCCTCGATGTAGACCTTCGAGCCCTTGCGCAGATACTGCTCGGCCACGCGCACGAGCGGTTCGGAGAAGATGGCGACCGAGTGCCACTCCGTCCTTTCCCGGCGCTCGCCGGTGTTCCTGTCCTTCCAGGTTTCCGAGGTGGCGATGCGCAGGTTGCAGACCTTGCCGCCGTTCTGGAAATTCCTCACCTCGGGATCCCGGCCGAGATTGCCGATCAGGATAACCTTGTTCACCGAGCCGGCCATGGGCGCTCTCCGTCGATTCTGTTTCGCTGGGCCACAGCCTATCAGCGCATCGGCGCGCATTCACCCTGCCGAATGCTGGCCTGCCTGCGCGAGATGGGTTAACGTGCCGCTAACGACGAACGCATCGGGGGCGGCAGATGCGCATTTTCCTTGGAGTGCTGGCGGGCCTTGCCCTGGCGGTGCCGGTTTCCGCGTCGGAGACGCTTTCTTCCAAGTCCCGCGCTTCCTTGTTCTCTAGCCAGACACGGGTTCTCGACGAGCGGGCGGCGGCGCGATCGCGAGGCACCCTGCTGCTCGAGCCGGCGCGCGCGATGGTTCCGCCCAAACCGGGCAGCGGGCCGGCGGTGCATCGCGGCCCCTGGGAGGAGGTGGCGCGGGCAGCGGCGCGTCGCCACGGCGTCCCCGAGAACCTCTTTCTGCGGCTCGTGACCCAGGAAAGCGGCTGGAACCCCGCCGCCGTGAGCCACAAGGGCGCCATCGGGCTGGCTCAGCTCATGCCCGGCACGGCGCGGCTCCTGCGGGTCGATCCGCGCGATCCGGCTCAGAACCTCGAAGGGGGCGCACGCTACCTGCGGATGCAGTACGAGAGTTTCGGCTCCTGGCGGCTCGCCCTCGCGGCCTACAACGCGGGGCCTGGCGCCGTCGAGCGCCACGGGGGCATCCCGCCCTTCCGGGAAACCCGCAACTACGTTCGCGTAGTCTACGGAAACTGACACTTTGCCATGTTCTTGCGGACCGTTCCTCCGTCTTTGCATGAAGAAATTCCGGCAAGTTCATGATCAGGCGTAAATCCTGCATCGGAACCCGCGCCTGGGCCCGGCCGCAATGAGCGCGGCGGCGGAAGGTTTCGTGGTCGCGCCGCCCCCGGTGCCGTCGGTCGCCGTAGCCGGGCAGGCAGAACGCTTTCCGGTGCGGCGCATCTTCTGCGTCGGGCGCAACTACGCGGCCCATGCGCGCGAGATGGGCAACGACCCCGAGAGGGAGCCGCCGTTCTTCTTCACCAAGCCCGCAGATGCCGTCGTGGGCAGCGGCGAGGAGATCGTCTATCCGCCGCTCACCCGCGCGCTGCATCATGAGGCCGAACTCGTGGTGGCCATCGGCCGTGGCGGCGCCGACATCCCCGAGAGCGCCTCCCTCGAGCATGTCTGGGGCTACGGGGCGGGCAACGATCTCACCCGCCGCGACCTGCAGGATGCCGCGAAGGCCCTGCGGCGTCCGTGGGACTGGGGCAAGGCGTTCGACCGGTCGGCGGTGATCGGGCCGCTGCGCCCGGTGGTCCAGGCGGGCCACCCGGCGAGCGGCGCGATCACCTGCACGGTGAACGGCGCGCTGCGCCAGGCGGGCGATCTCGAGGAGATGATCTGGTCTGTGCCCGAGATCATCGCCATCCTGTCCCGCGCCGTGACGCTGGCGCCGGGCGACCTTGTGATGACGGGCACCCCGGCAGGCGTGGGCCCGCTCGAGCCGGGCGATCGCTGCGAGGTGGAGATCGAGGGCGTCGGCATCGCCACGAGCCTGATCCTGCCGCCGCCTGCCGCCTGACCCCCCCGGGGGCGCAGACCTGCCGCCGGCGATTTCGCCGCAGCGTTCAAGATAGACCTTGCCGGAAGGCCGCTGCCGGGCTAGCCATGAGCCGCTTCGGTTCGGGCGGTGCGCCGCCCGATGAAAAGGGAACGCGGTGCGAAGCCGCGACTGCCCCCGCAACTGTGAGCGGCGAGTGACCCCGGCACATGCCACTGTCCCGCAAGGGATGGGAAGGCCCGGGCGAACGGTGACCCGCGAAGTCAGGAGACCTGCCGGAGCGATCACCCTGTCCGGGCGCGGGGCGCGCCGGTGGCAACGGTTCTTCCGTAGTGGTGACGACCCTCACCGTCTGCGGAAAGCACGCCTTTCCAACGACATCGCTCTCGGCCCCGCATCCATCGCCCCACCGGGCGCCGCGCGGGGCGACCGGAAAGGAAACAGGCATGAACCGCCGCAGATCCCACGACTCCTCCCCCGCCGCCAGGCGCGCCACAGGGCTGCTCGGCGCCGCCCTGCTGCTTGGCGCCAACCCCCTTGCCCCTGCCGCCACGGCGCAGGAGACGTTCACCCTTCCGCCCATCATCGTGTCGGGCGGTCTCGCGCCCATCGCCGGCGAGGCCTACGGCCGTGCCGGCAGCGTGCTCACCGCCGCGCAGATCGAGGCGCGGGGCCTCGCCACCGTGCAGGACGCGCTCCGCGCGCTGCCCGGCGTCTCCGTCTCCAGCGCGGGCACGTCCAACACCCAGGTCCGCATCCGCGGCGCCGAGGCCAACCACACGCTCATCCTGATCGACGGGGTCGAGGCCGCGGGCGGCGACGGGGAGTATTTCCTCTCGGGGCTCGAAACCGCCAACATCGAGCGCATCGAGGTGCTGCGCGGCCCGCAATCGGTGTTCTTCGGCTCGAATGCCTCGGCGGGCGTCGTCAACATCGTCACCCGGGCCGGGGCGGCGCGCTCGGAGGGCGCGGGGCTTCGGGCGGGCGGTGCGGTCGAGGCCGGCCGCGGCTGGGCGGCATCGGGCTTTGCATCGGTGCGCGGTGCGCAAGGCGGGCTCGCACTGGGGCTGGCCGCGCGCGACGACGAGGGCTTCGATGCCTCCGGTTCGGGCGGCGAGAAGGACGGCACCGACCGCCGCACGCTGACCCTCTCCGGGGACTGGGCCGCAAGCGAAGCCCTCACCTTCGGCTTCGCACTGCGCCTCGCCGAGGAGGACTACGCGTTCGACAGCACCGATTTCACCGCCGCCACCGCCGAGGATTACGTCGTGGACACGCCCGGCCAGACCTCCACCCGCGAGGAGCGTAGCGGCGAGATCTTCGTGGAGCTCGGCGCGCCGGGCACCCGCATCGCCCATCGCCTTGGCTACGAGCTCACCGAATTCGACCAGTCTTTCAACGGCTTTCCTTCCATCGACACGCGGACCGAGGCAGTGCGCTACAGGCTCAGCTACGCGCTCGACGCGGCGCCCGTCGCCGAGGCGAGGCAGCTTCTCATCTTCCTTGCCGAACGCGAGGAAGACGCCTCGCGGGCCGACCCGGACTATGCCCGCTCCAGCACCTCCGTCGCGCTGGAGTACCGGGGCAACTTCGATACCGGGCTCGACGTGCAGGCCGGGGTGCGTTTCGACGACAACGAGGAGTTCGAGGATGCCACAACCTGGGCACTCGGACTTCAGTACACGCTGCCCGCCTCGGGCATTCGCCTGCACGCCTCGGCCGGTACGGGCGTGGTCAACCCCTCCTATTTCGAGCTTTTCGCGGATGCCTTCGGCTATGTCGGCAATCCCGGGCTCGAACCCGAGCGCAACCGCAGCATCGATCTCGGTGCCGAGTTCCCCTTTGCCGCAGGGCGGGGTGCGGTGGACGTGACGCTCTTCGCCGAGGTGCTGGAGCGCGAGATCGTCGAGGCGTCCGACGGCGCGGGCGGCTTCACGTTCGTGAACGAACGCGGCGAAAGCCGGCGCAACGGGCTCGAGGTGACGGCACGCCTGCAGGCCAGCGAGGCCCTCAGCCTGCGCGCCGGCTACACCTATCTGGCGGCCGAGAACAGCGACGGCAGCAAGGAGATCCGCCGGCCGGAACACGAGTTCTCGCTGGGCGCGACGATGGCCGCCTTCGGCGGCCGCGGCAGCGTCTCGGCCGATCTGCGCCACGTCGCGGGCCTGACCGACAACGCCTTCTTCGGCGACTTCGCCACCGGCGTGGAGCTTGATCCGTTCACCAGCGCCGGGCTCGCGGCCAGCTACGATCTGCGCCCCGGCCTGCAGCTCTACGGGCGGGTCGAGAACCTCTTCGACGCGGAGTACAGCGAAGTGCTCGGTTATGTCGCGCCGGGACGGACGATCTATGCGGGGCTTCGTGCGAGCTTCTGAAACCTGCGCGCCGCGCGCGGACCGCCGCGGGGCGGCGCGCGCGCGGCGCGGCTCGGCCGCGCTGGCGGCGTGTTGGGTCGCGCTCTGCGCCGTCGCGGCGGCCGCGGAGCAGCTTGCGGAGCCTTCCGCAGCGGGCGGCGCGGGCGCATCTCCCGGCCGGGTCGTCTCGATGAACCTCTGCACCGATCAGCTTGCCATGCTGGTGGCCGCGCCGCGCCAGCTCGTGGCCGTCTCCCATCTCGCGCGTGATCCGGGCAGTTCGGCCATGGCCGAGGCGGCGCGGGCCTACCCGGTCAACCATGGGCGGGCGGAGGAAATCTACCTGCTCGCCCCGGATCTCGTGCTGGCGGGGCGCTTCTCGAACCCGACGACGCTGGAGATGCTGCGCCGCCTCGGCCTGCGCGTGGCCGTGCTCGACCCGGCCGAGAGCCTCGACGACGTGCCGGCGCGGCTCGCCGAGATCGGGCGTCTGCTGGGGCGCGAGGGCGCCGCGGCCCGCGAGATCGCCCGGTTCGAGGAGCGGCGGGCGCGGCTTGCGGCCATGGCCCCTCCTGAGGCGTCGCGGCCCTCGGCTGCCCTCTACGCAGCCAACGGCTATGCGCGCGGCCCGCGCACCCTCGGCGGCGCGATCGTGGCCGCGGCGGGGATCGGCAACGTGGCGGCAGAGGCGGGCTTGCAGTGGGGCGGCTTCCTGCCGCTCGAGATCCTCGCCATGGCCGACCCCGATCTCGTGATCACCGGGCAGGATCTGCCGGGCGAAAGCCGCGGCGAGGCCATCCTTTCCCATCCCGTCGTGGCCGAGCTGCGGGCACGCACCGGGGCCCCGCTCGCGATGGACCGGGACTGGGTGTGCGGCACGCCCCATGTGCTCGACGCCGCCGAGCGCCTCGCCGGGCGGGCCCGGCAGATCTCCCCGCCGGGGGCGCGGTGACGGGCGCGCGCCTCGCCGGGGGGCTGGGCGCGCTGGTGGCCGCGCTCTGGGCGGCCTCGCTGCTGACCGGCCCGGCGGAGCTGGGGCCGCTCGCCGCGGTGCAGGGCCTCTTCGGACCCGCCGGTAGCCCCGAGGGCCTCGTGATGCAGCAGATTCGCCTGCCGCGGGCGCTGCTCGGGGCGATGGTGGGCGCCAGCCTCGGCCTCGCGGGCGCGGCGCTCCAGGGTTACCTGCGCAACCCGCTGGCGGAGCCCGGGCTCATCGGGGTCTCGGGCAGCGCCGCGTTGGGTGCCGTGGTGGCGATCCATACCGGGCTTTCGGCAAGCTTCGCCCTCGGCCTTCCGCTCCTGGCGCTCGCCGGCGCGCTTGCGGGCGTGCTGGTGGTGCTGGCCCTCGCCGGGCCGCGGGGCGGCGCGCTGACGCTGATTCTCGCCGGTATCGCGCTCTCGGCACTGGCCTCGGCGCTCACATCGCTGGTGCTGAACCTCTCGCCCAATCCCTTCGCCGCAGCCGAGATCGTTTTCTGGACCATGGGCTCGCTGGCCGACAGGTCCATGACCCATGTCTGGCTCGCAGCGCCGCTCATGGCCGTCG
>Ga0076929_101169_pt1 | contig 9726 bp, 8 predicted proteins | sample HotLakConUCCSL28_FD_87104 | JGI IMG/M metagenome (GOLD analysis project Ga0076929, IMG submission 87104) | Hypersaline microbial mat communities from Hot Lake, Washington, USA - Hot Lake Consortium UCC-SL28 (version 3) (version 3) | ecosystem: Environmental > Aquatic > Thermal springs > Hot...
AAACACAAAATTTTGAGCTAGAATAAATCAAATCGTGCCGTAAATCAAGTTTTTATCGACCTCTGTTTTGCGAAAATGAGGGGTAGTTTACTTAAATAATAAGTTTACTTTCTGTCCCTGATAACTACTCGGTCTGATGCTGCGCAATGAATCAAGTGCGGAAACAAGGGGCACTCCCAGCAATAAGACTATGGGTTTACCAATGTAGTGGTTATCAAATCACCTCCAATCAAGGAGGAGTCCCTGTTTGACGTTTAGATCAAATGTACGAGTTACATAATTTCGTATTTTTGCCTTACGCAATTGCTAAAACCTATATCTATCAAAGGTAATAGCGTTTTAGAAAAATGCAAAATTCTATGAAAGATAAGAATTATAGTATTTTTAAGGGGGGTTTACGCAAACTGCTTTTACAAGCCTTGTTGTACAAGGTTTTGAAGTATAAGCCGTTGAAATCGCAAAATACCTTCTATAGAACCCATTTGGTATCTAGTAGAATATTGAGATGAAAACATAGAGAAATAGAAGAATGGCTTACTCTAGCAGTCTAAGTGATCAAGAATGGGAAATAATTAAACCTCTGTTGCCAAAAAAGAAAAGAACTTGTCCCTCAAAATGGTCAAAAAGGCAGATTTGGGATGGTATTTTTTATCAGCTCAAAAATGGCTGCAATTGGTCTGATTTGCCTAAAGATTTACCCCCTTATTCAACAGTTTACTGGCATTATAAAAACTGGAAAAAGGAGGGAATCTTTGAAATAGTGATGTGTGAACTTCATAAGCAACTAAGGGAAAAAGTAAAAAAAAATCTACTTGGACTCGATTAATAATCATTGATTCTCAAGCAGTACAAAATACTTGTAATGCGGGGGTAGAGAGTAAAGGATTCTGTAGGTATAAACTGACCAATGGTATTAAAAGACATTTAGCCGTAGATAGCCTCGGCTTTCCTTTTTTCACTTGTTGTACAAAGGCAAACGTTTCTGATGATAAAGGATTAATCATGATGTTAACCAACCATATGGATTATTTTCGTCGCAAACCCATGAATGTTCATAAAATTACAATTTTGGTCGATTCAGGTTATCATCCTGGCTTTATCATGGCCGAATTAGAGAAAATTTATCCACAAATTGGAAGAAAAATTCGTATTGAAAAGTCCCCCAAAATATCTCCTGAACAGAAAAAGTTAGAAAGAAAAAAGGGCTTCGTGGTAGTCAAAGCAAGATGGATTATTGAAAGATCCAATGCCTGGATGGAAAGATGTAAAAATTTAGTCAAAAACTTTGAAAGAACCTTATTTAATTCTACCCAGAAAGTTAACTTATGCTTTATTCGACTACTCTTAAAAAGACTCACTGCTTCTTAAGATACCAAATGGGTTCTATAAAATAGCGAACAAGATGTTCGCATTCCGTTTTGGGGACGATGGTAATGTGAGCATCTTGCTCACTAAATTACTAAAAATAACTAAATCACTTAAAATAGTTGACTCGATCGTATAAAGTCATTGCATAAAATAGCAAATAAGATATTATGTGGAAGAAGTAGCAAACAAGATACTATGTAGAGAAATTAGCGAACAAGATGTTCGCATTCCTAGTTTTTGGAGACGGTAAAATGGCGTATAAAAAACCATTACCCCAATTAGAGGTAAAAGGGGGAACTTATTTCGTTACTTTTAACACTTACGATCGATTAGAATTAAACTATGAAGCGAGAAAATTAGTTTTAGATTGCTGTTTATTTTTCCATGAAAAACGCTATTTTTTATATACTGGGGTTGTGATGTCAGATCATGTTCATCTTTTAATTAAACCCTATGAAAAATCAGAAAATAAATATTGATCGATCGGCAGTATTTTACACAGTATAAAAAGCTATAGTGCTAAACAAATTCCTGAAGTAATGAAGCACATTGGGAAAGTATGGCAAGATGGACGTTATGATATTTTAATGAAAAATAACCAACAATTTCTCAATACTTGGGAATATATTAAAGAAAATCCTGTTAAGGCAAAATATATTAATAAAGAAGAAAATTATCCTTTTTTATGGGAAGTATTTTAAGTTTAATTTTCTGTAATAGAATTAACTTGATAATTTTTGATGATATTAATAATTTGTTCATTACTAATATTAGCTTGTTCTGATTTTGTATAAACAGTTAATAAAATCACTGCATCTTCTATTTTTACATAGTAAATAAGACGGTATCCGCCACTTTTTCCTTTTTGAATATCACTATTTTTTACCCTTACTTTAAATACTGGATGATTAACACCAGTGATTCTATCCCCTAATAATTCTCCCGTTTCTAATTGTTCAATTATCGGCTTTATATCCTGAGCAATACTACCATATTTTTTCTTAAGATTTCGTAAATTACGTTTAAATGTGAGAGTAGCCTCTACGGTAATTTTCCGATTATTCGTCATCTTCTAAACCTTCCCAAAGTTGACTAACTGGAATAGTTTGCCCTGTCATCGCCTCATGCCAAGAGATATGAAAGTCGTTCACAACATCAGTGTCACTTGAGTAATTAATACTGTTTTGGTTATATTTTTCCTGAAGATACTCTGCATAATGCAATAATTCTTCTTGCAAAGATTTAGGCATTTTTCCCAAAGTTTCTAATATTTTAGTTTCAATATTTATCATAGTTTTTTAATCGATAATTTAAGGGTTTCTGCACATTGATTGTAACCAAAATCTCAATCTGATTTTCCTTGATTACATTTAACAGTGGATTATTGATAGTAATTTCCCCCATCAAAAGGCATAATTGGATCATAAGACAAATTCTCTTGGTTTTGCCTATGTTGCTTTCTCAGATTATTTCTAATGGTCAAAGTGCGATCGCACCTGTATCTACCCTTATCGCCACAGGATTATTAAAGCTAGATGCTACAGGAGTGAGTAACTTAACCTCTGAGGAAATAGAAGTCTTATTTTCAGCGATTCCCATTGATTTTGAACTAGAACAAATATTCCAAGAAGATACTGTTAATAATAATTTTAGGGAACAAATAAAGGATTATATTAACCTACGACAAGGAAAAAGAATTAAATCAGTTAAAGAGTCTTCAGGTGCTTATAATATTGACTCTAGTGGAGTTTCAGAGAGCAATGTTGGTACGTCAGAGAGGGGTAATAATAGTTCAGAGTATGGTGTAGGAATTTCAGAAAGCGTTAGTAATAGTTCAGAGGATAGCGTAAGAATTTCAGAGAGCGTTAGTGGTATTTTAGAGAGCAAGATGCTCTCATTCCCTTCCAGTCAGGATTCTGTGCAACCAATACCCACTGATATATTTAGCCTGAGAGATGAAGTAATTAAGGATTATCGAGGTTATATTGAGGGTTTCTTAAACATCAAGGATGAGAAAGTCAAAGGGTTTGTAAAAACTGCTTTAGATAAGGGTTATTTATGGACTGAGCCTCTCATTCAGCTTAATCCAGCCTATAAACGCACGGCGACAGTTAAACAGTTGATTGAGCGAAGTATTTTACATCCTGAGTGCGATCGCTACTTCCCCCAGTATAATTTTTATGAACATCAAGAAAAAGCCTTTAAATTAGCCCAAGAGGGATTACCCTATGTGGTAACGACAGGAACAGGTTCAGGGAAAAGTTTAAGCTATGTTGTGCCGATTATTGATGATTTACTGAAGAATCCAGAGATAAAAGGGGTAAGGGCGATTTTAGTCTACCCTATGAATGCCCTAATTAACTCCCAAGCAGAAGAATTTAAGAAATTTCTTGATAATGTTCCTAATTGCCCCATTAAAGTTAAAAAGTACACAGGGCAGGAGAGTTTAACCGAAAAAAGCGATATTCAGCAGAATCCGCCCCATATTTTGCTGACTAATTATGTGATGTTGGAGTTAATGTTAACCCGTGTTCATGAGTTACCGTTAATTGTCTCCCCTCACCTAAAATATTTGGTATTGGATGAATTACATACCTATAGAGGTCGTCAGGGGGCGGATGTGGCTTTGGTTATCCGCAAACTAAAACAGCGTAATCTAGCCAAACATAGGCAACAGAATATACTTTGCATTGGTACATCTGCCACCATGTCCACGGAGGGAACGAGGGAAAATCGTCAAAAAACCGTGGCTACGGTTGCCAGTAAACTTTTTGGGGTAGAAATTCAACCACAACAGGTGATTGATGAAACCTTAGAAAGAGCTATTACCCGTTCTTTTCCTACCATAACAGAATTACAAGATAGTATTAATCAGGGTTTACCCCCTGTTGAGCAACAAACAGAGGAAGCATTTAAAAATCATCCTCTTAGTGCTTTCATGGAAATGACGTTTGGATTGGAAAAAGAAGATGGTCATTTACAACGAAAATCCCCTATTTCTCTGGGGGAAGGGGCAACTGAACTAGCTAAATTAACCGATATTAACCTCGAAACCTGCTCAAATGTCTTAAAGGGGATGTTTTTATGGAGTAGCAAGTTAAACAGTGAAAATGAAAGTAATAAACTTCCTAAAGGCTTACCATTCCGACTCCATCAATTTGTCTCTCAGGGGGGAAGTGTTTACGCAACCCTTGAATCCCATGACAAAAGAGAATTAACCCTTGAAGGACAGTATAAGACTACGGGCGATCGCCTCTTATTTCCCTTACTATTTTGTCGTGAATGTGGTCATGATTATTATGGGGTAAAGTACGATAGGGAACGAGATCAAGTAACACCGCTTTTGCCTACTACCCTTGAAGATGATGATGAAGACACCCAAGAAGGATATATAACCTTAGATGAACCAGATTTATGGGATATACAGAATGAGGATCGTTTACCTGATAATTGGTATCGTAATCTTAAGAGTGGTAGAAAGATTAAAAAAGATTTTGAAGAGTTTGTACCCAGAGAACTTTATATTTACTCCGATGGTCATATTTTAACTGGGGCAGTGAGCAAAGATAATCCTATTCAACCAGTCCGCTGTTGGTTTATCCCTAAACCTTTTTTAACTTGTCTTAATTGTGGGGTGGTTTATACCAAGAAACCTAGTGAATATATAAAACTTGCCCGTTTGAGCAGTGAAGGACGTAGTACCGCTACGACTTTACTTTGTTTATCCACTATCAATCGTTTAAAATTAAATCCTTTAGTGGATGAGAGTGCAGAAAAAATTCTCAGTTTTACTGATAATCGTCAAGATGCTTCCCTACAAGCAGGGCATTTTAACGATTTTGTCCAAACTTCTTTTTTGAGGGCAAGTTTAAATAAAGCCTTACAAAAGGAAACCATATTAACCCATAAAAAACTAGCTTCTACAGTGGTTAAATACATGGGATTGTCTCAGGCTGACTATGCGGAAACTCCTTCCGACTCAGGTAGTGGCAAAAGACGTAATGAGGAAGCCTTTGAGCATTTAATCGAATATCGCCTCTATGAAGACTTAAAACGAGGATGGCGTATCGTTCAGCCCAATTTGGAACAATCTGGCTTATTAACCATTGAATATGACGGCTTAAAAGAACATTGTAACAATCAATCAGCATGGGAAAAACATCCTCACCCTATTCTCTTAAAAGCTACTCCAGAACAACGATTTCAAGGTGCGATCGTCCTTTTAGATCAACTACGAAAAAAATTAGCCCTTGACGCTGAAATACTACAAGAACAAGAAATAAGAGAGTTAAAACGAGAGGTAAATCAAGCCCTAAAAGAAAATTGGAAGATTGATACAAATGAATATACTCCATTTGCGACCTCTGCCACCATTGTAAACACTGGGGGTTCAGTTAAATTAACTCCCCGTAGTAAAGTAGCAGGTTATTTGCGTTCTTCTGCGGTATGGAATTGGTTGATAAATCCTCTGAGTGAAGATGAATATGAGAAGTTAATTGAAACCTTTATTAATATTTTGAAGGATGGGGGTTATTTAAAGGGTGAAAAGGATAATATTCAACTCAGAGTTGATTCTATGGTCTGGAAAGCTCAAAAAGTAGCTTCTATTCCTATTGACCCCACTACCATCAAAAGGTTGCAGGGCAGTAATCAAGATAGTCAACAGGTAAATAGGTTTTTTCAAAATTTTTATGAAGTCCAAGCCCAAACCATACAGGCAATGGAAGGGCGGGAACACACTGGACAAGTAACAAATCAAAACCGTCAAATGCGAGAGGATAAATTTAGACAAGGGGAATTATCCGCTTTATTTTGTTCTCCTACCATGGAGTTAGGTATTGATATTAGAGATTTAAGTGTTGTTCACCTCCGAAATGTTCCCCCCAATCCTGCGAATTATGCACAACGTAGTGGACGGGCGTGAAGAGGGGGACAAGAAGCATTAGTGATTACTTATGCGGCATCGGGAAGTGGACATGATCAGTATTTTTATCATCGTCAATCGCAGATGGTGTCAGGGGTAGTTGCACCGCCAAAGTTAGAGTTGGGCAACCCAGATTTGATTAAATCTCATCTTTACTCGTTATGGTTATTTCACACTAAAACCAGTTTTGGGAACTCCATGAATGAGATATTGGATTTAACTAAGCCTGATTATCCTATTTTGGATAGTTTGAGAGATCAATTCATTCTTTCTGAACATGGGTTACAGGTTTGTATTAAAGACGCTCAAAGGATTCTTCATGATGCCTTTTGTCAAGAGGATTTGAACCGTACCAGTTGGTATAGTGAGGATTGGGTTAAACAAGTTCTTGAAAATGCCCTTTATAGTTTTGACCGTGGGTGCGATCGTTGGCGTAAACTCTATCATGAGGCGGAAGTTCAATTACAGGAAGCCCGTGAGATTAAGGATAAAAGTCGTACTGGTAGTCTAACGGAATCGGATAGGGAAAAAGCGGATCGGTTAGAAAAAGATGCTTCCCGTCAGTTGGATTTATTGGTTGGGCAAAGCAGTAAAGGACGCTCTCAGAGTGAATTTGAGTTTTATCCTTATCGCTATTTTGCCAGTGAAGGATTTTTACCCGGTTTTAATTTCCCTCGTCTTCCTTTACGTTGTTTTATTCCTGCTGGGGATAAGGGTGAGTTCCTCTCTCGTCCTCGTAATGTAGCTATTCGGGAGTTAGCACCCCGTAATGTTGTTTATTATGAAAGCAGTAAGTTTCAAATTACCAAAACCAGAGTATCCCTCAAGGGGGTAAACTACAATTCGGTAAGTTGCTGTGAAAAATGCGGTTATTTCCATGAAGGTACAACCTTTAATCATAATACCTGTCAAAATTGTGGCTCTGCTGTAACCGATCGTTTAGATTATGGTTTAAAAATGGACACCATGATTACCCGAAGACGGGAACGCATTACTTGTGATGAAGAAGAGCGATTAAAATACGGTTATAATCTCACTACTCATTTTCGTTATGCCGATGGGAAGAAAAAAGAGGGTGTGGTTAGTTTAGAAGATGGAACGGAACTATTAAGGCTAACCTATGGGGAAACGGCGGAAATTAGGCGCATTAACAGAGGGTTACGCCGTTCTCAAGTTAAAGGTTTTACTTTGGATACTCAGACGGGGGAATGGGGTGATACCAATGGTAATAATTCTACTCCTAGCCAACAGCTTCAATCAGGGGTCAATTTGATGGTATCGGATACTTGTAATATTTTGGTAGTTGAGCCTCTCAAGTTGCCCGGTAAGCAAATGAATGAATTTCTAACTACTTTTCAATATGCTTTGGAACGAGCAATACAGGCATACTATAAGCTAGAAATGGATGAGTTAGGTTCTGAACGGTTGGGAGAGGGACGTTATCTTCTGTTTTGGGAGGCTTCTGAAGGTGGTGCAGGGGTTTTATCTCAATTATTTAACGACTCTCATGCTTTTCGTCATTTAGCCGATCGAGCTTTGGATATTTGTCATTTTATCCATGATAAGCCCAGTTGTTCTGTTGCTTGTTATGAGTGTCTGTTATCCTATCAAAATCAGTTCGATCACCCTTTGTTAAATCGTCATCTCATCAAGGATTTCTTAACCGAATTAACCGAAAGCGAATTAAGTTGTCTAAACTCTCATTCTAGTAACCATTTTGATGATTTAATGGCACATACTGATCCTAATTCTGATTATGAACGGGTAGTTCTAAGGGCGATCGCCCAAATGGGGTTACCTTTACCTGATAAGGCACAAGACTATTTTGCAGAAGCTCAATGTAAGCCTGATTTTACTTATACTAAGGCGAGGTTAGCAATCTTTTGTGATGGTTCAGTTCATGATAATCCTACTCAGATACAGTGCGATCGTATTAAGCGTCAAGATTTAGAGTTTTTGACGGGCTATAAACCTTTTGTTTTTGATTACAAAAAAGATTTAATGAAGCAAATTTCCTCGTTAAAACATTTACTGGATTGAACTTAATCAGTGAATAAATATGATTGTTTTGCAATAAAGCTAGAACCAGTAGTTTCTTTCAAAAATCGATGTTAAAAATATACAACTTTATTCCCATAACTTTATTGACCTCTAATTTATAGGTAATCTAGTCAGCTTTAAAATTATACAACTTTATTTTTAGGTAACAAAAAAATACAACGAAAAAAATGGTTTATAGACCCTCAAATTATATAACTTTATTACCTCGCTACAAAAGTAATCCTTTTACCTTTGATTTTACTCCTGCGTATTTACTTGATGAATCTGAAGAAACAAAATATCAATATCTACTATACTGGTTAAGTAACATTGGTAATTGTAGTTGGCAATTATTTAAGCAAACTTGTGAGTTATTAAATTTAGTAAATCCTCAAAGAATTATCAGAAGATTAAAATTATTAGGTCATGTTGAAATATCTGATGATGGAGCAAAATGTTTTATCAATCCCTGTATTCTACTAAAAATATTATCTAATTCAGAAGAAGAAACATTTATTTTATGTGGACAAAGAAACCAGAAGTTAATATCAATTTTGATAAACTATGGTGAGATAATATATAGTTCTCACCCCTTAAAAAATGCTCCTTATACCATAGAAATAAAATTTAACCACAGTCTTGATGTTAAAAATATTATTCAAGAGATTAAGAGCAGATATAATTTGGTAATTTATTATTATGATTTAACTATTTGTCAATTAGAAAATCTACCTAATTTTGAGCAATGGTTTGATGATTTACCGACTGTACAAGGTATTATACCTAGTTTATATGATTGGAAATATTTAGTTAATAATGATTTTACTGACTGTTTAAATCCAGATAAAACGGGAATGTACCAAATGTTCAAACATAATCAAGAAAAATCTTTAGATGCTATCAATTCTTTTTCAACAAAACCGATTGCAACTTTATTTTACGATCGAGATAAGCAATATTTTAAACAAGGGGATTGGTACGGTTTAAGATTTTTAACTTTAAAGAAAAATAATGAAAATATTTTATGGAAATATGATGTTAAATGGAAATATGATGTTAATAAGAGGCGTTTAGCTATTCCTTACAGTCAAAGATTACCAGAATTATATGAACGATTTTTGGTGTTAGCAGGAGGAATTTTACCTAGTTACAGCAAAACAGAAGACGATAATATCTGGTTAATTTATGAAAATATTAGCCTTGAATTACTGCAAACATTAGCAAACAAACTTGATCTTATAGTCAATCAAAATAAGACTGAGACATTTAGCTAGTACAATAATTATAAATTATTTCATATAAAGTTATTGTACTATTGCTATACATTTTTGCTCTTTTTAAAGCACTAAAATCGTGTTCAATATCATTTAAATCTGGTGAATAAGTTGGTAAAA
>Ga0076929_101179_pt1 | contig 9622 bp, 5 predicted proteins | sample HotLakConUCCSL28_FD_87104 | JGI IMG/M metagenome (GOLD analysis project Ga0076929, IMG submission 87104) | Hypersaline microbial mat communities from Hot Lake, Washington, USA - Hot Lake Consortium UCC-SL28 (version 3) (version 3) | ecosystem: Environmental > Aquatic > Thermal springs > Hot...
ACCTGCCGATCCTGGTGCTCAGCCGGGCCGACGATACGGCCGACCCGATCCTGCCGAGGCTCGTCCGGATCCATCGCTGGTGGCACCGGCAGGGCCTGACCGTGGACCTCGTCATTCTGCGCGAGGGCGCGGCCGGCTACGAGGAACCTATGCGCCAGCAGGTCTCCGCCGCGATGCGCGAGGCGGGCGTGATCGAGGGCTTCGGCGAGCGGGGCGGCATCCACCTGCGCGCCTCCGGACAGATCGACACGCCCGCGCTGGCGGCGCTGCGCGGCATGGCGCGGGTGTGGATCGACGGCACCACCGGCAGCCTCGACGGCACGCTGCGGGCCGCGCCGGACGCCCGCGAGCCTGTGCCGCCCTTCGTCCCCGTCGCGGGTGCGCCCTCGGTGCCGATCCCCGGGCTCGACCGGCGCGGGGATCTTGCTTTCGACAACGGGCTCGGCGGCTTCGTCCGGGGCAGCGGCGACTACGTGATCCAGCTCGACGCGGGCGCCCATACTCCGCAGCCCTGGAGCAACGTGATCGCCAACGAGCGCTTCGGCTGCGTGGTCACCGAGGCCGGCGGCGGCTTCACCTGGGCCGTCAACAGCGGCGAGAACCGCCTGACGCCCTGGAGCAACAATTCCGTGGGCGACCCTGCGACCGAAGCCCTCTACCTGCGCGACGAGGAGACGGCCGCGATTTGGAGCGTGACGCCCGCCCCCTGCGGCCACGGCGACGCCTGCCGCGTGACCCATGCGCCCGGCGCGACCGAATGGCTGAAGGCCAGCCACGGCCTGCGCCAGAGCCTGACCGTCCACATCGCGCCCGAGGCGCCGGTGAAGCTGTTCGTCCTGAGCCTGACGAACCCCGGCCCCCATGCCCGCCGCATCACCGCGACGCTCTACGCGGAATGGGTGCTGGGGGCGGTCAATGAAGTGGCGCGGCCGCATGTCGTATGCGACTACGACCCGGCGCACCGGGCGCTTCTCGCCCGCAGCGGCTGGAACCCCGAATTCGCCGCGCGCACGGCCTTCCTGACGGCCAGCCGCGCGCCCCACAGCCTGACCTGCAACCGCATGGCCTTTCTCGGGCCCGAGGGCGACCGTGCGCGGCCCGCGGGGCTTGTGGCCTGGGATCTCGGTGGGCAAGTGCGGGATGTGACCGACCCCTGCGCGGCCTGGCAGGTGCATCTCGACCTCGCCCCCGGCGCGACCGAACGCGTGGTCTTCGCGCTGGGGCAGGGAGACGACCTTGACCATGCCCTGGCGCTTGCCGCCGAATGGCAGGACCCCGGCCGTGCCGACGCCGCGCGCGGGGAAACCGGCGCCATCTGGGCGCGGCGGCTGAGCGCGATCCAGGTCGCGACGCCCGATCCCGCTTTCGACCTCATGGTGAACCGCTGGCTGCTCTACCAGGCCTTCGCCTCGCGCATCCTCGCCCGGTCGGGCTTCCACCAGTCGGGCGGCGCCTATGGCTTCCGCGACCAGCTCCAGGACATGCTCGCCATCCTGCATGTCGAACCGGCCCGGATGCGCGCGCACCTGCTCGAATGCGCCGCGCACCAGTTCGAGGAGGGCGACGTCCTGCACTGGTGGCACCCGCCCTCGGGCCGGGGCGTGCGGACGCGCTGCTCGGACGACATGATGTGGCTGCCCTATGCCACGGCGCAATACGTGAAGGTCACGGGCGACCGGGGCATCCTCGACGAACGGGTCCCGTTCCTGTCCGCTCCAGAACTTCGGCCGGAGGAGGAGGACCGCTACGCCGTCTATCAGCCGGGCTCCGACAGCGTGCCGCTCCTCGATCATTGCCTGAGGGCGATGGAACGCGGCGCGACCTCCGGCGCGCATGGGCTGCCGCTGATGGGCGGCGGCGACTGGAACGATGGCATGGATGCGGTGGGCCGCCACGGGCGGGGCGAAAGCGTGTGGCTCGCGTGGTTCGCCGCCGCCGCCGCAGATGGCTTTGCCGACCTGGCCGAGGGCGCAGGGCGCAAGGTGGTCGCGGGGCTCTGGCGCGGCCGTGCAGAGCAGCTGCGCGCGGCGGCGGAGGCGGAAGGCTGGGACGGCGCGTGGTACAAGCGCGCCTTCGACGACGACGGCCTGCCGTGGGGATCGGCCGGGAACGAGGAATGCCGCATCGATTCCATCGCGCAGTCCTGGTCGGTCCTGTCCGGGCCCGACCCGGCCCCGAAGAGCCGCGAGGCGATGGCGAGCCTTGCCAGCCACCTGATCGACCCCGAGGCGCGGCTCGTGCGGCTCCTGACCCCGCCCTTCGACCGAACCCCGCGCAACCCGGGCTACATCCGGGCCTATCCGCCGGGCGTGCGCGAGAACGGTGGGCAATACACGCACGCGGCCGCCTGGGCGGGGCTCGCCTTCGCCGCACAGGGCGACGGCGACCGCGCTCATGCCGTGTTCGACATCATCAATCCGGTGCGGCGGACCGAGACGGGCGCGGCGGCCGCGCTCTACCGGGCGGAGCCTTACGTCCTTCCCGGCGACGTTCTGGGCGCTGCCCCACACACCGGCCGCGCCGGCTGGACCTGGTATACCGGCGCCGCGGCCTGGACCTGGAGACTCGGCGTCGAGGGCATCATGGGCCTGCACATCGTGCACGGTGCACTCGACCTCAAGCCGTGCCTACCCCCGCACTGGCCGCAGGTAGAGGCGACGCTGACTTTGCCGGGTACGGGTACGATGCGCCTGACGATCGAGAACCTTGAGGGGCTGTCCGCTGGCGCTCTGCAGATTGAGGTCGACGGCGCCCCCTGGGCCGGCGGCCCGATCCCGTTTCCACCGGCTGGGAGCGCCAGCGTGGTCTGCGCGCGCATGCAGCTTGCGCCCGATTTGCGGTCGGACGTCGCGCAAAGCGCCGATTGATGACAGGGTACAACCTGGCTCTTCGCTCCGGAAGTTCCGCACGGTGCTTCTGGAATTCAGGTGGACCGACGACGCGGGCCATCCGCGATGAATTGGAGATGCCAAGCATCCACCTCTGACATCACCTGATTTTTGGGTAGGTGGTGAGGCGACGGAGCCGCTTCTCGGAACGAGCATGACTGGGGCAGTCCCGTGCCTGCGTTAAGTCAGGCTCGTGGTCAGGCGGGAGCCGTTGTCCCGAGAACTCGTCGTGGAGCCTCCACCAGACATGTAGGATCGACGCATGAAGGCGGAACAGGAACATGAAGCGGGGCCGGACAGGGTCCTGACGCGCGGGGTCGTTTCGGAACATCCGGAGGACCTGTTTCATGGCAGCGGGTGGCGCGCCTCGCGAGCGGTGCTTCGGGAGGCGGGCCTGCGGCTCTGGAGCGACGACGCCTTCGGCCTTGCCGGCAACGTGGCGTTCCGTGCGCTTCTGGCGATCTTTCCCTTCCTGATCTTCACGAGTTCGCTGACGGCATTCATCGGCGACCGCTCGATGGCGGACACGCTCATCGATTTCCTGATCGCGATCGTGCCACAGGAACTGGCCGGACCGATCGTCACGGAAGTGGAGCAGGTGATGACGGTTCCGCGCGGAGGCGTGCTCAGCATCGGCATCCTGCTGACGATATGGTTCGCGATGGGCGGCGTTGACGGGGTCCGGGTCGGGCTGAACCGGGCCTATGGGATCCGCGAGACCCGCACGACGCTCGCGCTGTTCGCCGTTCAGGTCGCGGTGGTCGTCGTGGCCGGCCTCGCGCTCGTGTTGGTCGGCTACCTCCTCGTTCTTGCGCCGCGCCTCGGATCGATGCTTCACGCCATGATCCCCGATTTCGACCCGGCCTCGGTGACGGTCGGATTGATCCGTTACCCTGCCGCTGCCGTCATCGTGGTGGCGGCCCTGTTCGTGGCGCATGTATTCCTGCCCGCGCGACGCACGCGGTTCGAGAACATCTGGCCAGGCGTCCTCTTTACGTTGGTCGCCTGGACGCTCCTTGCGGCTGCCTTCTCGTTCTACCTTCGCAGCTTCGCCAGCTATTCAAGCTACTATGCGGGCCTGGCCGGCATCGTGGCTGCTCTCTACTTCATGTATCTCGCCGCGCTGGTCCTGATTCTCGGAGGAGAATTCAATCGCGCACTGCGAATCCGTCGCCTCGCGCGTGTCCTGAGCGACGAACGCAGGCAGACTCCGGACCCGGCCAACCAAACGGATTGAGCCGCGAAGTGCGGCGACTCGGCCCCACTTCCATCCCATGTCGTTGCCATGACCAGCGTCTGTAGCTTGCGTCAGGAGTTGCCGCCCGACCCGCAGGCGGAGGGTTGGACGACTACTCCAACCACTCCAGTTTTCGTGCCTGATATGGGTGCGGAGGCCGAGAAGAAGCTCAGCCAGTCGGTGCAAGTGTCAGAGCTTCGCCTTGGGGAAGCGAGTTCAGCTGGGGCTTGAGGCCATCGGCCGAGTGCTCGCCGCCGACCTCGTTCGTCCAGACCCGAAACGCCTTCATGTCGTAGGAGCCGAAGGACGTGATCATCGCGCCGTCGGCCGCATCCCGACCCCGTACCATCAGCACCCGACCGATCCGCGGCGTGTTGTAGCGGGCATCGAAGGTGTACCAGCGACCGCCGAGATAGACCTCGAACCAGGCGCAGAAATCGCCCGCGCCCGAGGGTGGTACACCGATGTCGCCGAGATACCCGCTGGCATAGCGCGCGGGGATGCTCATGGCCCGGCAGAACGCGATCGCCAGATGGGCGAAGTCCCGGCAAACGCCGGTCTTCTCGCGGTGCGCGTCGCTCGCGGTCTTTGACGGACGGCCGAAGCCGTAGCCGAAGGTCAGGTGGTTGTGGACGTGGTTGCAGATCGCCTGCACCCGCGCCCAGCCCGGTTCGGTGGCGCCGAACAGCCTCAGCGCCTCGGGCGCCAGCAAATCGGAATCGCAATATCGGCTTGCGGTCAGGAATTGCAGCGTCTCGGGCGGGAGGTCGCCGACGTCGTGCTGCACGGCGGTCCAGTCGTAGGGATCAGGCGCGCCATCGACCTCGACGATGCAGTCAGACCAGAGCCTCAATCGCCCCGCTGGCGCGCGTAGCCGCGTCAGCCGGTTGCCGAATGTGTCGAGGAACGTCTCCAGCGGCAGGGCGGGCTCCGCCTGCACCTCGTCCGAGCCGATGATCCGGCCGCCGAAGCTGGAATGCGGCGACAGGGCAAGGATGAGGACCGTATCCGCCATGCTCTCGATGGCGATCTCGTATCCGATGCGAATGAACATTGCCGCCCCTTTCGACCATACATATGGTTACTCCAGTGCCGCGCGCCTATCATTGGCAGTGCGATGCGGCAAAACTTTCGTCATCCGCACGACAGACAGCGAAGGATGTTCCGATCCGAACCCTCCGCATCATTCACCGGACGCGGTACACCTACGATCGCCCGGTGACGTTCGGCGACCACCGCCTGATGATCCGACCGCGCGACGGGCACGACATGCGGATTCTCGAGTCCAGCCTGTCGGTTTCTCCGCGCGCGGATGTGCACTGGGCGTTCGACACGTTCGGCAACTCGGTCGCCCTGCTCTCGTTCCATGAAGAGGCCGACGAGCTGTCGATCGAAAGCGAGCTGTTGCTGCGCCGCTATGGCCTCGACGAGCCGCTGGCCCGGATAGAACGGTATGCGGGGACGTATCCGGCGCAGTACGACCCCGAGGAACGGATCGACCTCGCGCCCTACCTCGCCCTGCAGCACCCGGCGGACCTGGAGGCGGTGGACGGGTGGCTTGCAAGGGTCCTCCCACTCCCGTCGGGCAGCTGCCTGCAGGTCCTCGGCGCGTTGGGGACAGCCGTCCATGAGACGTTCGACTATGCGCGCCGCGAGGCCGAAGGTGTTCAGAGCCCGGCCGAGACGATCCGGCTCGGCAGCGGGACCTGCCGCGACTTCGCCCTGCTGTTCATGGAGGCGGCGCGGCGCCTGGGCTTCGCGGCGCGCTTCGTGACCGGATACCTGCATGACGAAGGGTCCGAGCCGGACGGAGGCGAGGACATGACGGGCGGAGGTGCGACGCACGCCTGGGCCGACATCTTCGTTCCCGGCGCCGGCTGGGTCGAGTTCGACCCCACCAACCGGATCGTCGCGAGCCGGAACCTGATCCGCGTGGCGACGACCCGGAGGCCCTCCCAGGCCCTGCCGGTCAGCGGAACCTTCGAGCACGACGGCGGCAGACAGCTGCATCTGGAGGTCAGCGTCAGCGTCGCCCGAGTCGAATGAGACGGGCGCCGCCACCCGCCGCGTGAACGGTCGCCCACGGGAGTCTCCGAGGTCGAGCCGGATCACGGCTCATCGGCCGCCTCGCGATCCAGTGCCTCGACGGTCGCGGTCGCGGTCAGACCGTGAATGACGGTCGACGCGAAAATCGTGAAGGCCACGACCGCCCAGAGCTGCGCCTCGTCGATGAAATCGACATGCGTCGAGGCATATCCGAGATAGTAGATCGACCCGATCCCCCGCACCCCATAAATGGACACCACGGCGCGCGCTCTCAGGCTCAGCGAGCTTCCAAGGAGCCCGATCAGACCCGCCACAGGTCGGATCACGAGGATCAGGCCGAAGCCGATGATCGTGAGGCTCCAGTCGAGATGCGGCCAGAGCGTGGGCATGACGCTGCCGAGGAGCACCAGGAGGATCGCCGTGATCGCATGTTCGATCGAGCTTGCGAAGTCGTGGAGATGCCGGTGGAAGCGGTGCCTCGATTCCACCCGCCGGCACACGAGCCCCGCGACGAAGGCAGCGATGAAGCCGTAGCCCTCGGCAAGTTCCACGACGCCGTAGGCGAGAAACACGCCCGCCAGGACAAGGACGCCGGGGCCGGACACCGCGGTGGTGTTCCAGCCGGGAACCGCCACCAGGATCCGCCCGAGCAGCCAGCCGATGGCCATGCCTGCCAGGGTCCCGACGAGGATTCGGTAGAGGACGTCCCAGGCAAGCCATTCCGCAAGCCAGACGGACGGGTTCGTCCCCTCCGCTGCGACGTGGAGCGCGAGATAGACGAAGGGGAAGGCCAGCCCGTCGTTCAGCCCGGCCTCCGTGGTCAGCGCGAAGCGAACGGGGTGCTCCTTGCCCTCGAGCGGCGGCCCGATCTGGAGGTCCCCGGCGAGGACCGGGTCTGTCGGTGCGAGCACGGCGCCGAGCAGGATCGCGCCCCCGACCGTCATGCCCGCAAGGCTCCAGCCGAGAAAGGCGACGGCCGCAATGGTGAGCGGCATGGTGATCGCGAGGAGCCTGAAGGTCGGCCACCAGAGGCGACGCCCGCCGAGGTCGTCGATCCTCAGCCCGGTCGCGAACAGCACGACGATCACGACGAGTTCGGCGGCGACCTCCCAGATGACAGGGTTCACCGTGGGGTCTATGCCTGCGACAATTCCCGGGAACAGCAGCGACCCCGCCATCCCGCACGTCATGAGCAGAGCGGTGGCCGCAGGCGGCCGTCGGACAAGGAGATGCGGCAGCCAGTACGAGACGATCAGGCTCGCGCCCAGGGCGACGAGCAGGATGTGGTAGGGATCGAAGCCGAACCTCGGATCCTGCATGGCGATATGGCTCCTTTCCGGGGCATCTCCGCAGTTCCTCGGGCAGGTTGCGCAGAGCGGAGGATGACGTCGCCCGCCGGGGACGCCATTGTAACGCCCGTGCCGTGCTTCCGGTCCGCGGCAACCGGCACGACGTCATGCAGTGCAGGCACAAGGTTGTCTGTCTCGCGCGGCAGGCCTGCCCGCCAGTCCGGCTTGTCGGAACCAGGTTCCACGAGATCGGGTTTTGCCAAGGCACACCCGAATGTCGCTCTTTTGCCAGGTCAATTCCCGACGGAGCTCGATGCACAACTTCATCTTCCGCAGACTTGCCCAGCTCCGGCAGAACTACTGGTTCTGGCCAAGCATGATGACCTTCGGCGCCATCGTTCTCGGCATCGTTCTCCCGCTCGTCGACGCGTGGCTCGGGTCGGAATGGATTCGGTCCGTCGGGTGGCTGCGCGCGACGCAGGTCGAAGGCGCGCGCGCGATCCTCACCACGCTTGCCGCGGCGACGCTCGGGGTGGCCGGGGTGGCGTTCTCGGTCACGATCGTCGCGGTCTCGTTCGCGAGTTCCAACTACGGTCCGCGCCTCATAGGCAACTTCATGGGCGACAGAACGAACCAGATCGTCCTCGGCATCTTCGTCGCGACCTTCGTCTATTGCATCACGGTCCTCAGCACGGTGCACGCACAGCTGGACCTGTCGGACACCACGCACGAGGCCTTCGTTCCCCAACTTTCGGTCTTCTTCGCCCTGCTGCTGACGCTGGCGGCGGTGGGAGCCCTGATCGGCTACATCCACCACATCCCCGAATCCATCAACATCATGAACCTGACTGCACAGATCGGCGACAAGCTGCAGCGCCTGGTCATCCGGATGCTGGAGGAGGACGAGCGACGTGCGCCGGAAGACACCGATCCGGCAGGTTCCGAGGCCTGGAACCCGGCGCCGCACTCCCAAGGGGGGGTACTCGTTCGCGCAACGAACGCAGGCTACCTGCAGCAAGTCGATTTCGAGAGCCTCGTCGATCTCGCGCATGGGAAGCGGGCCCAGATCACGCTGCACCGCACTCCGGGAGAGTTCCTCGTGCCCGGCGAGCCCATCATGAGCGTGCGGTCCGTAGACGAGGGCGACGCGTCGATCGCGCACCGCATGCGCGATTGCTACACGCAAGGGGCCAACAGGACCGATGTCCAGGACGTCCTGTTCCTGTCCGATCAACTCGTCGAGGTTCTCGGGCGCGCGCTTTCTCCCGGGGTCAACGACCCGCACACGGCCATGATCTGCCTGGACTGGCTGCGCGCGGGTCTTGCCGAGTTCGCACGGCGTCCGCCGCCGCACCCTGCGCGGCAAGACGATCCGGTACTCTATCGGCGGATCACGTTCGAGGACATGATGAACCGGTCCTTCGACAGGATGAGGCAGTATGTCGCCGGCGACCGGACGGTGACGCTGCATGCCCTGGACATGCTCACCTACCTTGCCCAAGTGGCCGCGCGTCCGTCGACGGCCGACGCCTGCGTGCAGCAGATGCGCCGACTGACGACATCTGCCGCCGAGTTGCTGGCCGAATCCGCCGCGCGTGATGAGATCGAAACCGCATCGGCGGCCGCACTCGTGGCAATTGCCTCGAGTTGCAATGGCCCAGAGCGCGCATGATTGGGGAAGCTTGCGGTGGGGAAGATGTCCAACAGGATGACCGGATGCGCCAATCCGACTGGGATGTTCTCCGGTCGTCAGCCACCGTGACCGAGAGGTGCGTCTACCGCATACTCGAACGTTGAAGTTCCTCGCGCAGCGCGGTGATGTCGGCGCGCAAGGCGGCGATCTCGCGTGCACCGCCCACCTCGCCGTCCGGTGCCGCGGCCTCCTGCCCGATGAAGAAGGTGGCGAAGCTGGCGGTAATGTAGCCGAATACCGCAAGGCCGTAGATCGACAGAAGCAGCGCGAGCACCCGGCCCTCGGCGGTCAGAGGCCAGAAGTCCGACCCCATCGTCGACACCAGCATCGCGGTCCACCAAAGCGCGTCGGCGTAGCCGGTGAAGCCGCCACTGACGTCACGCGCCGGTTCGAACGCCAGCATCCCGCCCGCGCCCAGCAGGATGACCAGCGCCGTCGTCGCCAGGACAAGCCCACAAGGATCCGAGCG
>Ga0076929_101183_pt1 | contig 9530 bp, 9 predicted proteins | sample HotLakConUCCSL28_FD_87104 | JGI IMG/M metagenome (GOLD analysis project Ga0076929, IMG submission 87104) | Hypersaline microbial mat communities from Hot Lake, Washington, USA - Hot Lake Consortium UCC-SL28 (version 3) (version 3) | ecosystem: Environmental > Aquatic > Thermal springs > Hot...
TCGGTTTCGACGCACCCCCGGTCGCGCCGCCGGACGCCGAAGACGCCGGCTACCGCATCGCCCCGCTCTGGCATGTGGGCGGCCGGGGGCGGGCCTGGCTCGACCTGCAGAGCGACGTGACGGTGAAGGACGTCGAGCTTGCGGCGCGGGAGAACTTCCGCTCGGTCGAGCACATGAAGCGCTACACCACGCAAGGCATGGCGACCGACCAGGGCAAGGGGTCGAACGTGACCGCCCTCGCCGTTCTCGCCGAAGCGACGGGGCGGAGCATTCCCGAAACCGGGACGACGACGTTCCGCCCGCCCTACGTGCCGGTGGCGATCGCCGCGATGGGGGCGGGCGCCTCGGGGCGGGGCTTCGCGCCCGAGCGGCGCACGACCTCCGACGCCGCGGCGCGCGCGATGGGCGCGCCGATGATCGAGGCGGGGCTCTGGTTCCGCCCGTCATTCTTCCCCCGCGCCGGCGAGCGGACCTGGCGCGACGCCTGCGACCGGGAGGTGGCGATGGTGCGCGGGCGCGTCGGGGTGTGCGACGTCTCGACCCTCGGCAAGATCGAGGTCGCGGGGCCGGATGCGGGGGCGTTTCTCGACTTTCTCTACACCGGCACGATGTCGAAGCTCGCGGTTGGCCGGGTGCGCTACGGGCTGATGCTGCGCGAGGACGGGCACGTGATGGACGACGGCACCGCCGCGCGGCTCGGCCCCGACCGCTTTCTCGTGACGACGACCACGGCGGCGGCGGGGCAGGTGATGGCCCATGCCGAGTTCGCCCGTCAGGCGCTGCGCCCCGGCCTCGATGTCGCCCTCGCCTCGGTGACCGAACACTGGGCGCAGTTCGCGCTGGCCGGCCCCGAAGCGGGTCGCCTCGTTGCGGCGGTCGTCGACGAGATGCCGGAGCTTTCGGTGATGGGCTGCGCCGAGGTGCGGGTGATGGGCATCGCCGCCCGTCTGTTCCGGATCTCGTTCTCGGGCGAGGCCGGCTACGAGATCGCGGTGCCGGCGCGCTACGGCGAGAGCCTCTTTCGGCTTCTCGTCTCGCAGGCCGACGCGCTGGGCGGCGGCGCCTACGGGATGGAGGCGCTGAACGTCCTGCGGATCGAGAAGGGGTTCGTCACCCATGCCGAGATCCACGGGCGGGTGACGGCCTTCGACATCGGGATGAGCGCCATGATGTCGACGCGGAAGGACTTCATCGGCCGGGCGGCGGCGACGCGGCCGGGGCTTCTTGAGGACCGTGAGGAGCTCGTGGGCCTCAGGCCCGCCGGCGCGGCGCAGGCGATTTCGGCGGGCGCGCATCTCTTCGCGGAGGGCGCCGAGCCGGTGCCGGGGGCCGGCGAGGGCTATGTGACCTCGGCCTGCTACTCGCCGACGCTCGGGACGGTGCTGGCGCTGGGGTTTCTCAAGAACGGGCGGGCGCGCCACGGACAGCGCATCGTCGCTCTCGACGCCCTCCGGGGCCAGCGCACGCTCTGCGAGGTGACCGGTCCGGTGGCGTTAGACCCGGAGGGAGCGCGGATGCGTGGCTAGGCTGATCGCGAAAACGCCCTTCGGGGGGCTCTTGCCGATGGAGGCCGGCGCGGTCTCCGTGACGGAAGTCGATCCGGGTGCGGTCACCTTCGTGCAGCCGCTGAAGGGGCAGGCGGGGAGGGTCTCGGCGGCGCTGTCGCGCGCGGTCGGTGCGGGCCTGCCGGGCCCCGGCGAGGCGCTGACGGGGCGGGAGACGCGCCTGCTGTGGTGCGGACCGGGGCAGACGCTCGTTCTCGGCGTGCGGGTCGCGCCCCGGGGGGCCGCCGTGGTCGACCAGTCCGACGCTTGGGCCGTGGCGCGGATCGCGGGCGGCGATGCGAGGCGGGTGCTCGCCCGGCTCACGCCGCTCGATGTCCGGACGTCGGTCTTCGGGGAAGGACAAACGGCGCGGACGCTTCTCGGCCACATGACCGCGCAGATCACCCCGGTCGGGGCGGAGGCGGTCGAGGTGATGGTGTCGCGCTCGATGGCGGGCGCGCTCGCCCACGACCTCGGTCGCGCGATGGGTCACGTGGCGGGGCGGGCGCGCATCCGTTGACGATCGGGGGCCTTGCCCCCGGCCCGTTCGGGCCTCCCCCAGGATATTTCCGGGCCAATGATGAAAAGGCCCGTTCCGCGCGGGAACGGGCCTCCGGTTCATCACCGGCCACGGTCATCGGCGTCCCCGCCTGTACCGTGGCACGAAGCTCCGCGATCCTGGTGAACAAATCGCTAATCATCATTGGCCCGGAAATATCCTCGGGGGGAGCGTGCAGGGCACGCGGGGGGCGGACAGCCCCCCCTTCCGCCGTTGCGCTCGGGGCGGGCTGGCCCGATACTCGGGCGATGAGTCTGCCCCCCGGTTTCCTCGACGAGTTGCGCAGCCGCGTGTCCATCGCCCAGGTGGTCGGGCGCAAGGTCATGTGGGACCAGCGGAAATCGAACCAGGGCAAGGGCGATCTCTGGGCGCCATGCCCGTTCCACCAGGAAAAGTCCGCCTCGTTCCATGTCGATGACCGGAAGGGCTTCTACTACTGCTTCGGCTGCCATGCCAAGGGCGACGCGATTTCCTTCGTGAAGGAGACCGAGAACGTGGGCTTCATGGAGGCGGTGGAAATCCTCGCGAGCGAGGCGGGAATGCAGATACCGGCACGCGACCCGCGCGCCAGGGAGAAGTCCGACCGGCGGACGCTGCTCGTCGAGGTGATGGAGCAGGCCGTTCAACATTACCGGCTTCAGTTGAAAACCGCTGCGGCCGGCCCGGCGCGGGATTATCTCGCCGGACGGGGCCTCGGCGAAGCCGCGCTCGAACGCTGGGAGATCGGCTTCGCGCCGCCGGGCTGGCAGGGGCTTTGGGACCACCTGCGCGGCAAGGGTGTGTCCGCCGACCTGATCCTCGCCGCCGGGCTCGCGAAGCCTTCGCCCAAGGGACGCGAGCCCTACGATGTCTTCCGCAACCGGATCATGTTCCCGATCCGCGACGCGCGGGGGCGCGTCATCGCCTTCGGCGCGCGCGCGATGGACCCCGATGAGAAGGCGAAATACCTCAATTCGGCCGAGACCGAACTCTTCGACAAGGGCCGCACGCTCTTCAACCACGGGCCCGCCCGCGAGGCGGCCGGAAAGAAGGGCACGCCCCTCGTCGTCGGGGAGGGCTACATGGACGTGATCGCGCTCGTGGAGGCGGGCTTCCCCGCCGCCGTGGCCCCGCTCGGCACGGCGATCACGGAAGACCAGCTCCGGCTTCTCTGGCGGATCGCGCCCGAGCCGGTCGTCGCCCTCGACGGCGATGCGTCGGGCCTCGACGCGGCGATGCGGCTCATCGACCTCGCGCTGCCGCTGCTTTCGCCGGAGCGGACGCTGCGCTTCGCGATCCTGCCCGAAGGCCAGGACCCCGACGACCTTCTCCGCAAGCGGGGTCCCGCCGCCGTCTCGGAGCTTGTCGGCGCGGCCCGGCCGCTGCTGTCGCTCCTGTGGCAGCGCGAGACCGAGGGGCGCGACCTCGACAGTCCGGAACGCCGCGCCGCCCTCGACGCGGCCCTCCGCCGCGCGCTCGGCCGGATCGCGGACCGCTCGGTGCGGGAGCATTACGCCGTGGAGGTCCGGCGCCTCAGGTCGGAACTCTTCGCCCCGCCGCCGCGCCGGCCCCGCGACCGGCGGGACTGGCGCCGCGCGCAGGTGCAGGCGATGCCGTCGGCGGCGACGCGCAGCTCGGCGCTCGCGGGGGCTGCCGAGATGGAGGATCAGTTGCGCGAAGCGGTGATACTCGCCGTCCTCGTCCGCCACGGCGCGCTCGTCGCCGAGTTCGAGGGTGAGCTCGAGGACATGCATGTCTCGACACCCGAGGCCGAGGCGGTGCGGGCAGCGCTCCTGAAAACCGGCGGTGCGCCGCAGGAGGAGATCGCGGGTCTCGTGGGGACGGATGCCCTTGAAAAGCTTCTCGCCACGCGCCATGTCGCCATACAGCCGGGTGTCCGGTCGGACGATGCCGAGACGGCGCGGTTCTGCCTTGCGGAGGAATTCGCCAAGCTGACCGCGCGGCGCGGCGCCGAGGCCGAGATCGAGGAGGCGGTGCGCGATTTCGACGACACCGCCGACGAGAACCTCACCTGGCGTGTCAGCCAGGTGGCCGAGGCGCGGGACCGTGCCGGGCGCGCCGCCTCCGCCGACCGGGCAGAGTATGACACCGGGCCCAACGGGGCGCGGATGAGACGGGACGAGAAGAGCGCCTTCGAGGCGCTTTTGAGGGAAATCGGGAAAGGCGGGGCCGCGGGAGAGTGATTCGGATGGCCGCGGTGCCGCAGGAACGAGTGAAAACGGGTCCGTCGGGTTGCGAATCCCCAATTCGGACTAAATGATTCGCAGGTATCCCCGGAGTGATTCGGTCCTGATCGAATCACCCCCAAGCGAGGTCGAGGAGTGCCGGATGGCCGCCAAGGACACCAACGAAGACCGCAAGCAGGACGACCAGGATGGCGACGTGATGCTCGACATGAGCCAGACGGCGGTCAAGAAGATGATCGCCGAGGCGAAGGAACGCGGGTACATCACCTATGACCAGCTGAACGACGTCCTGCCGCCGGAACAGGTGTCTTCCGAGCAGATCGAGGACGTCATGTCGATGCTCTCGGAAATGGGCATCAACGTGATCGAGGACGACGAGCCGGACGAGGACGAGGCCGGCAAGAAGGGCGGCGAGCTCGTCGAGACCTCGAGTTCGCGCGAGGTCACCGTCTCACATACCGAAGGCGAGAAGCTCGACCGCACCGACGATCCGGTGCGGATGTATCTGCGCGAGATGGGGTCGGTCGAGCTTCTGTCGCGCGAAGGCGAGATCGCCATCGCCAAGCGGATCGAGGCGGGCCGGAACACGATGATCGCGGGGCTCTGCGAGAGCCCGCTGACGTTCCAGGCGATCACGATCTGGCGCGACGAGCTTCTGAGCGAGGACATTCTCCTGCGCGACGTGATCGATCTCGAGACGACGTTCGGCCGCTCCATGGGCGAGGACGGAGACGTCGAGGCGCCGGTGGTCGATGCCGCCGCGCCAGAGGCGAAGTCGAGACGGAGCGACGAGCCCGAACTCGATGCCGACGGCAACCCGATCGTCAAGGAAGACGACGACGACGACGACGAGCAGGCCAACATGAGCCTCGCGGCGATGGAGGCGGCTCTCAAGCCGCGCGTTCTCGAGACCCTCGACCGGATCGCGAACGATTATGCACGGCTGTCCGAGATGCAGGACATGCGCATGTCGGCGACGCTCAACGAGGACGACAGTTTCTCGGCGGGCGAGGAGTCGCTTTACCAGACGCTGCGGTCGGAGATCGTCGAGCTCGTCAACGAGCTGCATCTCCACAACAACCGGATCGAGGCGCTGATCGACCAGCTCTACGGCATCAACCGCCGGATCATGGCGATCGACAGCGCGATGGTGAAGCTCGCCGACCAGGCGCGGATCAACCGCAAGGAATTCGTGGACGAATACCGCGGTTACGAGCTCGACCCGACCTGGCTCGACCGGATGGGTGAGAAATCGGGCCGGGGCTGGCAGGCGCTTCTGGAGCGTTCGACGGTCAAGGTCGAGGAGCTGCGCGCCGAGATGGCGCAGGTCGGCCAGTATGTCGGCGTCGACATCGGCGAGTTCCGCCGCATCGTGAACCAGGTGCAGAAGGGCGAGAAGGAAGCGCGGCAGGCCAAGAAGGAAATGGTCGAGGCGAACCTGCGGCTGGTGATTTCCATCGCCAAGAAATACACGAACCGCGGGCTGCAATTCCTTGATCTCATTCAGGAAGGCAACATCGGCCTCATGAAGGCCGTGGACAAGTTCGAATACCGCCGGGGCTACAAGTTCTCGACCTATGCCACCTGGTGGATTCGGCAGGCGATCACACGGTCCATCGCGGACCAGGCCCGCACGATCCGCATTCCCGTCCACATGATCGAGACGATCAACAAGCTGGTGCGCACCGGCCGCCAGATGCTCCACGAGATCGGCCGCGAGCCGACGCCCGAAGAACTGGCCGAGAAGCTGCAGATGCCGCTCGAGAAGGTCCGCAAGGTGATGAAAATCGCCAAGGAGCCGATTTCGCTCGAAACGCCGATCGGCGATGAGGAAGACAGCCAGCTCGGCGACTTCATCGAGGACAAGAACGCCGTCCTGCCGCTCGACTCGGCCATTCAGGAGAACCTCAAGGAGACGACGACGCGGGTGCTGGCGTCGCTCACGCCGAGGGAAGAGCGGGTGCTGCGGATGCGCTTCGGGATCGGGATGAACACCGACCACACGCTCGAGGAAGTCGGCCAGCAGTTCAGCGTGACGCGGGAGCGGATCCGCCAGATCGAGGCGAAGGCGCTGCGGAAGCTGAAGCACCCGTCGAGGTCGAGGAAGCTCAGGAGTTTCCTGGATCAGTAGGGGTAGAGATCGGTGACGTTCGCGGGCCTATTGGGAACACCAATACTACTGGCTCTGCTGATTGGAGGGTTTCTCCAGGTTCCGGTTTGGTGGATTGCTGTGGCGGGTATCGTTAATGCATTCGTTGGGATGCATGCTCAGCCTGGCAAGGCCGAAGTCGCCAAAGATCGAGGTTTGTACTGGAAAATCGTTCTTGGCTCGATCCCTCTACAGATGCTTTTTGCAGCGATTGTTTTTGGTGTCGGCTACGCCGTCGGGCTTCTGTTCAGCTAGTACGCGTAGAATGCGTGGAAGATGAGCGTTCGGCTCGGAATCAAGCCGAAGGCGCCGGGCCACCGCCGTCCCGCCCCACCGGGGCGGCGGTTGCGGGCGGCGGGGCTTCCCGATCACGCGTCGCGCTACCTTTGCTGACATAAAGCGCTTCGTTTCCCGGTTCAGGCGCCACCCCGGCGGGACGGCGGTGGCCCTCATTCCGCGCTCCGGGACTCCGCCCGATTGCCATGCGGAACGTCCACCGGATGTTCCGCTCTTCGGGTGCGGTTGCAAACCCCCAGCGCGGCTTTTTCTCGGAATAATTGATCCAACATTTCAGATTACGTCTTGTTCGACTGGGTCGGATCGCTCGTCGTGCCGGGTTTGTCGGCAGGGTCGCGGCTGGGGCGTGGCGGGCGTTCCTTGCCGGGCGGCGGGCTCTCTGGGTCGGCCCTGTTCGCCTGGTTCGGGTCCGCTGTTGTGCCCGGTCCCGTCGCGGGTTTCTTCGTCATGTGGGACCTCCCGGGGCGCTCCCCGCCCAACGTGAGCGGGGAGCGGCTTGTCGTTCCGGTCAGCGCGCGTGGGCGCTTGTCGCGTGGTCGGAGGTGACCGGTCTCAGCAGGATGAAGCTGTAGATCGCGGCGAGGCCGACGAGGATGTAGACGAGGTTGGTGAGCCAGGTGTCGACCCCGAAGAGCGCCGAGACGAGGTTGAAGTCGAAGAGACCGACGAGGCCCCAGTTGAGTCCGCCGATAATGATCAGCACGAGAGCAACGGCGTTGAGGGCTTTCATGATGAACTCCAGTTCTTCCGCTTGCGTCTGTGGCTGAAATGGCTGTCGGCGGACAAGGTTCCGTCGTGACGTCGAAATGCGCAAGAAAACCTGTCGGGGCGGAAGCGGGCCGCCAGGGGGCCGCGTGGGAACGCTGGCGGGGACAGGAGACGGGATCATCGGCCGGGCGCGGTCGGGCGGCAGGGCCGGCCGCGTCGTCCAAGAGCGGGGCTTCACGCTGCGGCCGTCCCGGGCTAACCTCCGAATAAGCAAACGGGAGGCACGCCCATGTCCCTTTTCTCGAAACTCTTCGGCGGCGGTGCCGGTGGCGCCGGAAAGGACCCCGAACCCGTGGTCCATGAAGGCTACCGCATCTTTCCGACGCCCCTCCCGGAAGGCTCGCGCTTCCGGCTCTCGGCGCGGATCGAGAAGGAGGTGGGCGGCGAGACGAAGAGCCATACCGTGATCCGGGCCGATGTGCTCGACAGCCGCGAGACGGCCGAACGGGTGGCCATCGACAAGGCGAAACAGGTCATCGACGAGCAGGGCGATGCCCTTTTCCGCTGAGGCAAGGGCCGCAAGCGCGACCGGCGTTTCCCGGTCCCGGCCGGAGACACCGAGATCGCCCTTCTGAAGAGCCGCCCATGCCAGCCCCTGCCATTCCGCCCGACACCTTCCGGACACGCGACGCGCTCATGGAGAAGCTTCCGGGCCTTCTTGCCGACGCGCCGAAGGACGAGGGCACGCTCGACCTCATCGTGATGCGCCCGGATGCGGAGTCGCGGTTGCTGCCCGAACGCATCGAGGTCACCGCCGCAGACGGGTTGCCCGGCGACCACTGGAAACACGGGGCCGGCAACATGCGCGACGATGGCACCGCGGACCCCGATGCGCAGATCTGCATGATGATGTCGGGCTGCATCGAGGCCATCGCGGGGCCGCGCGAGAACTGGGCGCCCGCCGGCGACAACTTCTTTCTCGACATGGACCTCACGCCCGCGAACATGCCTCCCGGCACCCGCTTCTCCATCGGGACCGCCGAGTTCGTCGTCACCGCACGGCCCCATAACGGCTGCCAGAAGTTCATCGACCGCTACGGCCGCGACGCCTGCCTCTTCGTGAACACCGGCGCCGGCAAGGACCTGCGGCTGCGGGGCATCTATGCCCGCGTCACGAAGGACGGCACGGTCGGCCTCGGCGACCGGGTGCGGAAACTCATCTGAACCGGTCGCATCCCATTTCTCCCGGCGACCCATATTTTCACCCCATTTGACGTCCAGAAACGGCCCCGACCGCCCCAACCACGCGACCCTTGCCGATGCGCCTTCTTCCAGCCCTTGTTCTCGCCCTCGCAGGCCCCGCCGCCGCCGGGACCGCCGAGCCCATCGTCGTGATGACGCACCCCGGTGCCGTGGCTCTCGCGCTGCGCGACCGGGGTTATCGCGCGGGGCTCTCCCGCGACGAGAGCGACAGGCCCCTGATCACCAGCGGCTCGGGCGGCGTCCGTTTCGACCTGGTCTTCTTCGGCTGCACCGGAGATGGCGGGTGCGCAGGCGTGCTCTTCACCGCCGGCTTCGACCTCGCCGCGGGCATCGGCCTTGCCGCGATGAACGACTGGAATGCCGACAGTCTCGTCGGCCGGGCCTATGTCGACGACGAATGCGACCCCTTCGTCGATCACTACGTCACCGCCGATCCGCTGATGTCGGCAACGGGCTTCGACGCCCTTCTCGGCGACTGGGAGCGCGCCCTTGGCGACTTTGCCGGGTTCATCGGCTTCGGCGAGGAGAGGCCGGGGGTCGTCGCGGTGTCCTGCGGGCCGGGAACGGACGCGATCTGAGAGGACCGCCAGCGCCGCCGCCGTTCAGAAGGAGGCCGGCAGGATGAGGCAGGGACGGGTATCAAGGTCGGGCATGGAATTCGTGACGGTCGAGACGCAGGGGCCGGGGCTCTACGAGATCACGGCCGCGGCTGCGGCCCACGCCTCCGGCGACGGTGTGCTGACGCTCTTTGTCCGCCATACCTCCTGTTCGCTGCTGATCCAGGAAAACGCAGACCCCGACGTGCAGGCCGACCTTCTCGCGTT
>Ga0076929_101184_pt1 | contig 9507 bp, 9 predicted proteins | sample HotLakConUCCSL28_FD_87104 | JGI IMG/M metagenome (GOLD analysis project Ga0076929, IMG submission 87104) | Hypersaline microbial mat communities from Hot Lake, Washington, USA - Hot Lake Consortium UCC-SL28 (version 3) (version 3) | ecosystem: Environmental > Aquatic > Thermal springs > Hot...
GAAGTTCTGGCAGGCTTCAGCACCCGCCACGATACGCCGCCCCCTCAAGCCTCGTCACCCACATTCGGCCATAGCTCGGATACCGAATGCGGTCACCGTTTCGTGGAGTGATCCTCATCCCGAGGGCAAGGGATTCGGATCTTCGGTACGCCGGCGTGTGCCGGGTTGCAGCGCAACTTAGATGGAAGAGCTTCACGGCCAACTCTCGATACTACCCTTGAAAGAAACAGCCCTCAGAACAAATCATCTTAGGGTTGCTGGTATTCATAATAGTGTGCTTTTCATAAAGTACACTATTGGCGGCGTCACAACCGTTTCCGGTTGGACCCGGGGGCATGGACATGGCGCTTTTCTTTGATCTCGCACCACTTCGGTTCGATCGGTCAATCCCTGACCGAATTCTGCGCCGGCCATTCTGATCGGCCTCATAACCCTACCGCAATGCACGAATCCAGCGCATCCATGTGTCGCGGGTGCATGAGGTCTGGAGGAGACAGCTATCCTCATCCGGGAGATCAGCAAAGAAGCTTAGGCACTTGACTCCATGCTCTTATCTCACATCAAACATCAGCGGCAGACGGCCCTCGGCGGAGGGATACCAAGTATCGAACATATTGTCGATCTGGTGGTGGACAGCTGCCGCTCCGCCGTTATTCCCTGATCGCACGGCAAGAGCGCCTCGCCAAAAGCACGGTTGCCGTGGCACCGAGGGCCGCCTATTGTCCTGTCTCAGAAATTTTTAGGCATCGGCGTGCTTCTGTGGTTCCTGATTGGAACGGTTGCGATGAGGAGGTTGGTATGGCGAAGCGGATGGCAACGCGGATCGAGATTTCGGCGGATGAACGCGAAGCTCTGAAGCGCCTTGTTCACCGTCGCAAGTTGCCCATGGCGAGGCGCAAGGGACAGAGATCATGCTTTGTGCGGCTGATGGTGATGGCCAGAACAACTGCCACATCGCCGAGGCGGTCGGTGTGACGAGCCAGACGGTTCGCACGTGGCGCGAGCGTTTCCCCCAGGGAGGCATGGACGGGCTCTCGGATGAGCTTAGAAGCGGCGCTCTGCGCAAGCGACCGGTCCTGATTTCGGCAACTGGACCCGACTCCAACGTTATGAAGATCCGACCTCCTCTCATCTTCTCAGCCGGCGATGCCGATAGGTTGCTGAGGCAACTTGAAGACAACTTGCAATCAATATGAGCCTAAAGGTGACTTCTATGGCCGCTCCTGCTGGATATTTCGATCTCCACCTGCACTCGGCACCGGCACCGTTCAAACGAATAGGCGACAGTGCCGATATCGCGAGATGGTGCGCTCAGGCGGGAATGGCTGGGATCGTCATCAAGAGCCATTTCGAGAGTACCGTCTCAAAGGTACATCATGCCATGAAGAGCATTGAGGATGAATTTCCCGATTTTAAGATCTACTCCAGCATTACACTTAACCGTGGCGTTGGTGGCATCAATCCAGGCGCAGTCGAACTGGCGCTGCAGCAAGGGGCCAAATGCGTCTGGCTACCCACCTTGGATTCCAAGAACCACGCCGATGCCTATGGGCATTCCGGCACCTACGGCTTCTCCGACATGACGCTCCCTTCGGGCCGTCAGCGACAAACCTACGCATATACGGTTGTCGATGAGGCCGGCAGGATTCTGGAGGAGGTCCAGAACATAATTGAGATGACGAAAGAATACGATATAATCCTTGCTACCGGACATATCTCCGTCTCGGAGATGCGCCCGATTATCGATCGCTGTAAAGCGCTCGGGCATGACAAACTCGTTATTACTCACCCGGAACTCAGAACTGCCAATCTCAGCCTCGACGAGATGGTTGAGTTCACGCGCGCAGGTGCTCATCTGGAGTTCTGCGCCGTTGATCTCATGCCGATGTTCCATTGCCTTACGCTCGATCAACTCGCCACCTACCTCGAAAAACTGCCGCTGGAGAAACTTGTGCTGTCCAGTGACGGCGGCCAGCCATTCAATCCGAAACCGCACGAAGCATTGGGGATCGTCGCCAGAAGCCTTCTCAGCAAGGGCGTCCCGATTCAAAAAATCGAGGCCATCTGCAAGTCCAATCCGGCGAGGCTCCTTGGCATCGCCTGATCAGTCCGCATTCCACTACCTCCAACAGAGACAATCTTGCGGTAGCCGTAGCGGCCATATTTACGCACCAGCTCGATGATGTCGGCGGTTAGTTCCGCCTCATCGTCACGGCCGACCGGGATCCGGCGTTGGGTGGAGCGATGCTGTACAAGCATACGGCAGGCCCGACGCTCAGACTGATTCATGATCGCACTGAAGATCACCAGCAGGTTCATGGTATCTTGGATGTCCTCATTGAAACATCATCAATGCAGATTCACCTGCACGACAAAGAAGCCACCGAGGGGTGGTCCGACGGCTGCATATGCATGATGACGTGTTGCCTGGTTTTCCCTGGGCGCTGTGCAGCAGCCCTGTGCACTGATAGAGTGAAAAATCTTGCGGTACTATTCCGGAGATAGATGATGGAATGCGATACGATACCCCACTGCCAGGGCCCGGATCGGCACCCGCGGCCCGCCGGTTTCCGGACTCCGGCTGGCGCAATTGATACCCATGCCCATGTTTTCGGCCCCGCCGAACACTACCCCTACACAGCCGAGCGGAGTTACACACCGCCCGATTCGCCGCTTGTGGAGTACCGGGCCATGCTGTCAACGCTTGGCCTTGCGCGTGGAGTCATCGTGCAGCCGAGCGTCTACGGGACGGACAATCGGGCCACGCTGGATGCCTTGCGCAGCCATCCTGATCAGTTTCGCGGCGTCGCCGTCGTGGATCCGGAAATCGCGGATAATGATTTGCAGGAGATGCATGACGCCGGCATCCGGGGCCTGCGCATCAATGTGCTGTATCGCGGCGGCGTCGGCTTCCCGGTGGCCCGCCGGCTCGCGCAGCGTATCGCTCCCTTGGGCTGGCATCTGCAGTTTCTGATCGACATTGCGGAGACAGAAGGTTTCGCGCGGGAGATGGCAGACCTGCCCGTCGACAGTGTCATCGATCATATGGGCCATATGTCTGCGGCAAACGGACCCGAGCATCCCGCTTTCCGCGATCTCCTCGCCCTGATGCGAGAGGGGCGGACCTGGGTCAAGCTGTCGGGCGCCTACAGGGTCAGTGCGCAGGAAGAGCTCCCCTATGCCGATGTCACCCCGCTCGCCCGGGCGCTGATCGCCGCGAATGGCGAGCGCGTCGTCTGGGGAAGTGACTGGCCGCATCCGGCCGTAACCCGACCGATGCCCAATGATGGCGCACTGCTTGATCTGCTTGCTGAATGGGCGCCCGATGCCGGGCAGCGTGATCGCATCCTCGTCGCAAACCCCGCCCGACTCTACGGCTTTCCCGCAGTGGAGTAGATCCGGTTTATCCGGCGCGATGCCGAGCGCGTTCATTGCAGGATCATGTTTGGCAGGGCAAGCGTGACAGCCGGGACATAGGTCACCAGGCCCAACACCACGAGCAGCACCAGGAAGAACGGCCACAGGTTCACGGTGATCCGCTCCAGGCTCACACCGGTCACGCTCGCACCGACAAAGAGTGCATAGCCGATCGGGGGTGTCGTCATGCCGATGGCGAAGTTGACGACGATCAGGGCGCCGAGCTGAATGGGGTCGATTCCGATCTGGGCACCCATCGTCGTCAGCACGCCGCTCAGGATGATCATTGCTGCAATGTTGTCCATCAGGGAGCCAATGACGAGCAGCATGACATTAACGATGAGCAGGATGATGATCGGGTTGTCCGAGATCGCGAGAAGCGCCGTTGCGATGGCCACGGGAATGCCCTCGAAGGACATCAGCCAGGCGAAAGGCGCTGCCATGGCGATAATGAAAACGACATTCGCCGTGTTCCGCAGGGCGCGCAACATCACCATCCACAGATCCCGCACATGCATTTCACGGTGGATCACCATGCTGACGAACAGGCTGTAGACGACAGCTATCATGGAGGCCTCGGTGGGGGTGAAGATGCCCGTATAGATGCCACCGAGGATGACGAAGGGCGTGAGCAATGCCCAGAAGCCTTCCCGGACGGACAGCATGAACTCGCCGAGCGTTGCACGGGCGTTGCGGGGCACCTTGTGGATCTTGCCGTAGATGTAACTCACCAGAATGAAACCGGCCCCGGCGAGCAGACCGGGAACCATACCGGCCAGGAACAGGCGCGTAATCGATTCCTCGGCCAGAACACCCCAGATGATCATCGGAATCGAGGGCGGAATCATCTGCCCGATCGGTCCGACACCAGTACAGATCGCAGCGGCATAGGCGCGCCGATAGCCACGTTTCTCCATCTCGTCTGGCATGATACTGCCGACCGCCGCCGTCGTGGCCGGTGCCGAGCCGCTTATCGCGCCGAAGAAGGTCCCCGCGACGGCGGTCGCCATGCTTAGGCCGCCGGTGACATGCCCGATCAGGGCAACCGCCACGCGCACGAGACGGCGCGTCAGCCCGCCGACCCGCATGATCTCACCGGCAAGGAGAAAGCCGGGAATAGCGAGGAGACTGAGGATCTGGGTTCCGGAAATCAGCCGGCGCGCGACCACGATCGGGTCGATGCCCATGAGCAGAAAGCCCGCGAGCGCGACCCCGCCGAGTGCGAAGGCGACGGGCAAGCCCAAGAGAAGAGCTCCGATGAGGCCTACGGAGAGCAGCCAGCCGATTTCACTCAAGTTGGAGGTCCTCAGCGACGAAGGGGTTGGGGCGGATCATCCGCGCGCATGCATGAAGCGCAATCAAAGCGCCCATGACCGGGATGGAACCGTAGAGTAGAGGCAGCGGGTAGCGTGTCGCAGGGGCGACCTGGGTCCAGTTTCGCAATGCCATGTCCCATCCTGCCTTCGCGAGAAGGACACCGAATGACGCGATGGCGAGCAATGTAAAGCGCTCCAGCCAGATGCGACCACGCTCCGGGATGCGATCGATCGCCAGCGAAATGCGCACATGAAATGCTTCACGCACACCGATGCTGCCGAACAGGAGCACGACCCAGGTGAAAAGCAGCAGGGCGACTTCTTCCGACCAGGGCAGAGAGTGGCGCAGCATGTACCGGAAGAACACCTCGGCACACAGGCTGCCGATCATCAGGACAGCCATGATCACGGCGAGAAGGATGGCGACACGGTTGAGTGCTGCGCTCACACGATCAACGCCCTGCACGAATGCGCCCATGATTAGCCTCTCTCGTGAGGAGAGCGGCCCTGCCGTTACAGGCAGAGCCGCCTGAGCCTCGTCATTCGGCGAGTTCAGACAGTGCCGCGTCGAGGATATCGCCGCCGACGGCATCACGATAGGCGTCATAGACAGGCGTCATGCGCTCACGGAAAGCCCCATGATCGGCGACTTCGTTCACCTGCATGCCGCGTTCCATCAATGCGTCGAGCGCCGCTTCTTCGTTTTGTGCATTCGCCTCACGCTGGCGATCGAGCGCAATACGCGCAGCTTCGCGCAAGGAGCTCCGGTTATCCTCGCTGAGGCCATCCATGAAGCGCTGCGAGACCAGAAGGCCCACCGCGTTGTAGGAGTGGCCGGTCAGCGACAGATAGGTGGTGACTTCGTCGTAATTGTTGCCGAGGATCACGTTCAGCGGAATTTCGAGCCCGTCGACCGCACCTTGCTGGACGGCTGTGAAGACCTCGCCCCAAGCCATGGCGGTGGGGCTGGCGCCTGCGGCCTGAAATGCGTCGATGAACAGATCGCTGGGCTGGACGCGCAGGCGGACTCCGGAGAAGTCCTCCGGGCTGTTGATCGGCCGGATATTGTTGATGGTATGCCGAAAGCCCGCCTCGGCGAATCCAAGACCGACAATATCATGCTCAGTCAGCGTGTCCATCAACTGCTGCCCTACAGGACCGTCGAGCACGGCATGCGCCTCTGCCGAGCTGGAATAGAGGAAGGGCATGTCGTTCAGCTGGAACGCGCTTTCCATGGTGGCGATGGCCGTTCCCGTGATGACACCGGCATCCTGAACCCCGAGGCTGATATTCTCGAGCATTTCGCGCTCGTCGCCGAGCTGCCGGCTGGGGAAGAAGCTCAACGCGAATTCACCGGGTGCGACTTCTTCCAATGCACGTTCCAGCTCTCGGGCGGTGATCGCATACGGGTCGATTTCGCTCTCGCCGGTCGTCCAGCCGATTCTCATCTGAGTCTGGGCTTCCGCTTCGGAATATCCGGTCACGACAAAGAGTGCCGCAACGCCGGAAAGTGCCAGCAACCTGATCTTGCGAATGGATTCCACATGTTTGTTCATGGTCGTCATCTCCCTGTAAACCCCCGGGGATCCAGCGTGTGATTGTTCTTATAATTTAACCGAAGAGCGCTTGATCGCCCTCCAACTGGTAGAGGCTACAGTATAGCCAGAATTTAACTGTGTAGGAAATGCATATCTGACAATATGAGATGAAGATTATGCATTTTCTGAACTAAACAACATTCCTTGCCTATCCGGTTGACTCCCACAGGCACTAGATCTATCATCTGTTATGTATTTTTTGGGCCGTAAAGGTCTACCGTCTTCCCGTCTTTGCCGGAATTTCAGCGCTTTTTCCTGACGGTGCAGCCTGTGCGGTATATCTCGAAAAGGCCCGCTGGCATGATGGGGCCGTCTGCCCGATATGCAGCGCTGTCGGCGAACCGTTTCATTTCGAGGCGCGCCCGGGTGTTCGGCGCTGTCGCGCCTGTTGCAAAGACATAAGCCTGATGGCTGGGACTGTCATGGAACGCAGTCACACGCAGTTGTCGATCTGGTTCTGGGCGGCTTGCCTGATGGCCGGCCAGACGCCGGGAATGTCGGCCGTCCAATTTCAACGGCAACTCGACCTTTTCGCGCTATGGGACTGCCTTCGGAATCCTCCACAAGCTCCGCGCCGCGATGGTGTGCCCAGAGCGCGACAAGTTTCGCGGCAAGCTGCAAGAGCATGTCGAAGTGGATGAAACGTGGGGTGGGGGCGCACCCGAGGCAAAGGAAGCGGAGTCCATCAGAAGGTTCTCGTCTCCTGGGTCACGTCCCCCGTCATGGTGTAGCTCGCCGTGAGCGGAGCCGTCCGTCCGCGCGCTTTTGATTGCGCTGTAGCGGACGGTCGGCTTCGCGGGACGGGTGGTCATCGGTGATCTTCCGGTAGGATTGGGTTGGAGACTCAACCTGACCTGAAAGGACGACCGATGACCGATTCCATGATGAACTTTCGCACGCTCGTGGAGAAGACCCCTGACGCGGATATCCTGCGCGAGATGATCGGCTTTGCCGCCGAGCGCCTGATGGAGATGGAGGTTGGCGCTCATACCGGCGCCGGCTATGGCGAGAAGCGTACCGATCGCCTGGCGCAACGCAACGGCTATCGTGATCGCGACTGGGAGACGCGGGCCGGCACCGTGGAGCTGCGCATTCCAAAGCTGCGCACGGGCAGCTACTTCCCGTCATTCCTGGAGCCGCGGCGGATGGCGGAGAAAGCCCTCACCGCCGTGATCCAGGAGGCCTACATTCAGGGCATCTCGACGCGCTCCGTCGATGATCTCGTCAAGGCGCTCGGCATGAGCGGGATCTCCAAGAGCCAGGTCAGCCGGCTCTGCGAGGAGATCGATGAGCGGGTGAAAGCCTTTCTCGAACGCCCGATCGAGGGAGACTGGCCGTATCTGTGGATCGACGCCACCTATGTGAAGGTTCGTGCGCAAGGCCGGATCGTCTTCGTCGCCGTGACTGTGGCCGTGGGCGTCAACAATGATGGTCGCCGGGAGGTACTGGGCATGGATATCGGCCCGTCGGAGGCCGAGACCTTCTGGACCGGGTTCCTGCGCAAGCTCACGAGGCGAGGCCTGCGTGGCGCCAAGCTCGTGGTCTCCGATGCCCACGAAGGCATCAAGGCCGCCGTCTCGAAGGTGCTGACGGCCACCTGGCAAAGGTGCCGCGTCCACTTCATGCGTAATATTCTGGCCCATGCCGGACGCAGCGGACGGCGTGTCGTCTCGGCCTTCGTCGCAACAGCATTTGCGCAGGATGATGCCGAGAAAGCGAGCCGGCAGTGGCGTCTCGTCGCCGATCAGCTCAGGCCAAAGGTGCCGAAGCTCGCGGCACTGATGGACGAGGCCGAGCACGACGTTCTCGCCTATATGAGCTTTCCCCAGCAGCATCGCACGAAGCTGCATTCAACGAATCCGCTCGAACGTCTGAACGGCGAAATCAAGCGACGCACCGACGTCGTCGGCATCTTCCCAAACGAAGCGGCCATCACCCGCCTCGTCGGCGCAATCCTGCTCGAACAGAACGATGAGTGGTCCGTCCAGCGTGCCCGCTACATCTCACTGGAAACCATCGCCGCAATGGGCGATGATGAACCCGTCAGCCTCCCGGTCCTCGGGGACTGACGCGTGATCCGGCCCTGCCGGATATCGTCGCTGGCCACCCGGCAGCTACACCACGCCTCGGGACATGATCCGTAGAGCGGGATCAACGAGCTCAGGATAATTGCACGCTCCCAGGATGATGAGTCCGGGTTCAGTCGATGCCCCGTCGATCGATGAGAGCACGCCTGCACGCAGCGTTTGCCACCAGTTGGAGCGATCCCGCGTTTTTGATGGATCGATGAACGCGTCACACTCGTCGAGAAACAGAAGCGCAGGTTTTTGCTGCTGATGGGCCTGGTCGAAGACCTTCTTCACAGCATGCATCACATCGCCAAGGTGGCCATCGCCGTTCTGCAGCCAGGCGGCGACGCTGGTGGCGATAATCGGCACGCTGCACGTCTGAGCCAGGGACTGAGCGAACAGCGTCTTTCCGCAGCCGGGAGGACCCGAGAGCAGAAGCCCTCGCGGCAGATCAGCAAGCGGGATTTGACCTGCCCGATAACGACCGATCTCGCGAGACAGCCTCAAGCCCCAGTCCTTCGCCGCCCCGTATCCTGTCAATTCCTCTAGCGGCGGGACCGCAATCGACCGCGTCTGGCTGACGGAGCCCCGCATCGTCCGAAGCCGATGGATCATTGCGTCAGGGGTATCGTTGAGACGAATTCCGCCGGCGATCTGCTCGAACGAGAGACCCGAGGCGATGTCGTCCGCGACGATCGGCACCGTCATTCCGCTGACTTCGCCGATGATCGCACACAGATCCTGGGTGCCGAGCGGCGTCAGCACGACGTGATGATCGACAAGGCTGGTCACTTCCTTCGGCAGCTGCTGATACGGCTGATTGAGAACGATGATGAGCGGATCACCGCGTGACGCGATCCGGATGCACTTCTCTTTCAGCCGATCGGTTTTGTCGCGACGCGGGATATCATCCGTCGTGATGACGAGATCAGACATGTGCCGCAAGAGGCCGATCCGCCCGATCATCTCCGCGATCACCTCGCCGATCGGCTCCGACCAGCTGGCTTCGGGGACTTCGATCAGAAGGCAGTGGGGGCGTTTTGCATGGATCGGCTGCAACGCATCGCCGATCCGATTTTCGACGATCCACTTCGCGATCATCTGCTG
>Ga0076929_101185_pt1 | contig 9506 bp, 3 predicted proteins | sample HotLakConUCCSL28_FD_87104 | JGI IMG/M metagenome (GOLD analysis project Ga0076929, IMG submission 87104) | Hypersaline microbial mat communities from Hot Lake, Washington, USA - Hot Lake Consortium UCC-SL28 (version 3) (version 3) | ecosystem: Environmental > Aquatic > Thermal springs > Hot...
CCACCTCCTCGCCGGCCTCGAGCCCGGAGAGAACCTCGAAGCTGTCCCCCAGGGCGGCGCCGACCTCCACGCTTCGCGGCACCGCCTTGCCATCCTGGTTCACGAAGGCCGACCATCCGCCTCCCGACTGGATGAGCGCATCCTTGGGCACGGTCAGGGCCTCGCGCGGAGCGCTGACGGGCACCTGCAGGGTCACCGACTGGCCCAGCGCCACCGGCGTTTGCCCCGCCGCGAACCCTGCCCCCGATGCCACCAGCCGCACGGGCCGCGTGCGCGTGGCGGAGGATTCCGTGGGCAGCACCGCGCGCACCTGAAGCGCCAGGGCGGTACCGAAATCCGTCGATCCGCTCACGTCGAGCCCCGGCTCGAGCGCCCCCACGAAGCGGGCCGGCACGTTTGCCTCCACCTCCAGCGCCGAACTGTCCAGCAGCACGGCCACCTCCGCCCCGGTGGGCAGAAAGGCGCCGACCGCGGCCGCTACGGAAAGGACCGTTCCGGCGAAGGGCGCGCGGACGATCGCGTTCTCGAGGTTGTAGCGCGCCCGATCGAGCGAGGCTTCCGCGGCCAGGATGCGCGCCTCGGCCTGCTGAAGCGCACCGCGTGCTTCGGCAAATGCGCCCTCCCGGTCATCCAGCGCGCCTTCCGAAATGGTCTGGCTGCCGCGCAGGGCTTGCGCGCGCTCGAACGCACGACGCGCGGAAGTCAGCCGCGCGTCGGCGACCTCCCGCCCGGCGCGGGCCACCGCGGCATCCGCCTCGGCCACGGCGCGCTCGATCTCCAGGAGCTCCGTGTCCAGTCGCACGAGGGGATCTCCCGCTTCGACGGTGTCGCCGGTCTGCACGAAGGTTTGGGAAATCACGCCCGACACCCGGCTCGCCAGCGCCGCCTGCCGCGAGGCCACGATCTCTCCGAACACCTGGACCGTCTCGGCCACCTCGCGGACCTCCACATCGGCGACCCCGACCATGGCCGGCCGCCCCCCCTGGGCGAGGGGCATCGCCGGCGCCAGGAAAAGCGCGAGCACGAGGGCGAGCGCGAGTGGCATCTGGCGCAGGGTAAGCGGCTGCACGAGCATGACGGTCATCCTTCGAATTCAATCTGCGCCTTGGCAAGCGGTGCGGCGCGGTAAACCCCCGATCCTGTCGAGTGTAGCCCGCTGCGGCCTTTTGCCCACCATTGCGACAGGGCCAGGCGCAGCCTGCCCGCCGGGGAGCGCGCGAGGCCCTTCCTCGCGCGGAGGCGAAGGCTCGGCAGGCGCGCGGCCCCGGGGCGTACCCGTCCGCGCCGATGGTGCCGCGCCGCAAGGCCGGGAGGCCCTCCGCGGTGTCCACGGTGCCGTCAAACTGCCCCGTGCCGGGCGCCCCGATGCGGATGTGCTCGGGCCGCGCTCCGAGGCGGGCGGCAGGATGCGTTCCGGCATGGCCGCCTCCTCGCCCGCCTTCGAGGGAATAACGGCGTGCCGAGGTGGTGCAGGGCAGCACGTTCGGTTCGGACTGGCCATCAACTCGCCCCGCGATTTCAGCGAGGTCATCACCATCACGTCGAACGGAATGAACACGATGGCGACGAAGAAGAGGTAGCCCGCGCCGAGGAGAACCCGGATACCGGCCTCCTCGAACGCGTTGCGGGTCGATGCGGTATTCGATCCGCGGCGCATCGCCCGCGCGCAGGCTTTCGCGCACCACGGTCTCGCGCGGGCGCAGATCGGCCAGGCTCACCGGCCCGACGCCGTTCCAGAAGATCGCCAGCAGGGAAAGCACCGCCACCGGCAAGACGATGGCAATGGTCGGGAAGAGCGGGCCACGGGCCAGCCTGGCCTCGCTCCGTTGCAGCGCGCCGGTTCCGGAAGGAGGCGCGGCGGCCTCCTGCGGGCGTCCGGTTGCGGCGATGATGTCGGGGGTGCCCCGTGCGTCTCCGCCCGGGGCCGCGTCGCGCAGGCTCACGCGGTCACTCGATGCTCGCGAGTTCCGCGTTCATCATCGCCGCGGTCTCGTTCGCGCCGCGCGCATCGTCGATGGACGAGCGCGTCAGCCGTCGATGACCTGGGAGGTGATCGTCTCCGTCCAGCCCTTCAGCCGTCCACCGGAACCGAGGCGCATTCGCCCGCGACATCGGCCATGGCCAGCGTGCCGGGAGCAAACGTTCCCGCGCCGAGGTCTTCGCCCACGTTCGTGGCCGCACCGGCATCAAGGATACCCGCCTCGGCCCGGGGCGGCGCCCGCGGGCCCGAAGGTGGGTTTCATCGGTTGCGGTCCTGCCGGTCGCTCCCGCCTCGGGGATGGTGCCGGTCGTCCGGCGCACGGACGCCCTGTCCGCATGAAGTCCTTGGGTGGCCCGGTTGCCGGCAAGCCGCAGAGGCGTCAGGCGCGCGCGGTCGCCGTGCGGCACCCCCGCGGCGATGTTTCGATGTGGTTTGGATGGTGCGCAGCCCGTGCGGCTTGCCTTGAGCGCGGGCGTTGCAAGGCGGCGCGTTCGGCTGGGTATGGCGAGGGCGGCGCGATTGCACTATAGTGAACGGGAGCAGCCAGCCACGACAGGAAAAATCCGCGTGCGCACACCGACACTTCTTCTCGCCGCGGGCCTCGCGCTCGCGCCGCCCGGTCTGGGTGCGCTGGAGCAACTCACCTTCCAGATCGAGGGCGCCAGCGAGGTGCTGGAGGACAGCCTCAAGGGCGCTTCGCTCACCCGTCGCGCCCGCGAAGACGAGGCCACGACTGCGCAAGATCTTCTGGCCGCTGCGCAGGCGGATTACCGCAGGCTCGTCACGGCGCTCTATGCGCAAGGCTACTACAGCGGGGCGGTGAGCATCGAGATAGACGGCCGCGAGGCAGCTTCCATCCCGCCGCTGCGGGCTCCCGAAGAGATCCGCCAGATCACCGTACGGATCGATCCGGGCCCGAGGTTCGCCTTCGGGCGCACCGAGATCGGGCCGCTGGCCGCGGGCACGGAACTGCCTCTTGCATTCTCGCCCGGAGAGACGGCCGAAGTCGCCGCTATCCGTGCGGCCTCTGCCGCGGCGCTCGAGGCGCACAGGCAGGCCGGGCGTGCCAAGGTTCGCATCGCCGATCAGCGCATCACGGCCGACCACGCGAGCCGCAAGCTGGACGCGGTACTCCAGATCGAGCCAGGCCCCGTGCTCAGCTTCGGCGATCTTTCGGTGAGCGGTGCCAACCGTGTGCGCGAGGATGCCATTCGGCGCATCGCCGGGTTGCCGCGTGGCGAAACCTACGACCCCGACACGCTCGAGAGGGTGACCGAGCGGTTGCGACGCACCGGCGCGTTCCGGTCGGTTGCCTTGCGCGAGGCCGAACTCGCCAATGCCGACGGCACCCTCGATATCGCCGCGCAGGTCAGCGAGGAGAAGCGCAGACGCCTCGGCGCGGGTATCGAGTCGTCCTCGGTGGAGGGGCTTTCGGTGAGCGCGTTCTGGCTCCACCGGAACCTCTTCGGCGGCGCGGAGAGATTCCGCATCGAGGCCGAGGTTGCCGGGATCGGCGGCGAAACCGGTGGCGTCGATTACCGGCTCGGGGCACGGCTCAGCCGCCCGGCCAGTCTCGGACCGGATATCGACGGGTTCACCTTCTTCGACCTGGATTCTCTCGAGGAGCCCGATTACGAGCTCTTGTCCTTCGGCGTTGGCTCCGGGCTCACCTGGTACGTGGCCCCCGATCTCACCGTCGAGGGCGCGGTCGCCTACGAGCGGGCAGAGCAGACGGGCGCGCTCGGCACGCGGAACTACCAGCTCCTGAGCTTTCCGCTTTCGGCCGAACTGGAGCGGCGCAACGATCCGCTCGATGCGACCTCGGGCTACTATCTTTCCGGCGAGGTGGCGCCATTCGTCGGGCTCGACGGGATCGAGTCCGGCGCCCGCGTCACGCTCGACGCTCGCAGCTATTTCGGCTTCGGCGAGGAAGACCGGGCGGTGTTCGCGCTCCGCGGCCAGCTCGGCTCGGTGATCGGGCCCGAGGCGCAGGACGCGCCGGCCGATTACCTGTTCTACTCCGGCGGCGGCGGCACCGTGCGCGGTCAGCCCTACCAGTCGCTCGGCGTGTCGGATGCCGCGGGCAGCATCGGCGGCCGCAGCTTCCTCGGCGTACAGGCCGAGCTGCGCGTGGGCGTCACCGGAAGCATCGGCGCGGTGGGCTTTCTCGACGGCGGCTACATCGGTGCCGAGGAATTCCCCGACGGAAGCTCGGGCGAATGGCACGCCGGCGCCGGCGTCGGCCTGCGCTACGACACCGGCATCGGACCCATCCGGCTCGATCTCGCCACGCCCGTGGGCGAGGACGGGGCGGGCGAGAGCCTCGAACTCTACATCGGGATCGGACAGGCATTTTGAAACGTCTACTCGCAGCCCTCCTACTGGCGCTACTTCCGCTCGCCGCCATTGCGCAGGACGACGATGCCGGCTTCTTGCAGCGCCTGCTGCAGGATTCGCTTTCGGACGCGGGGCGCAGCGTGACGATCGAGGGCTTCCGCGGCGCGCTCAGCGCGCAGGCAGAGCTCGACAGGCTGACCGTCGCCGATGACGCGGGGGTCTGGCTCACTCTCGAAGGCGTGGTGCTCGACTGGGACCGCTCGGCCCTGTTTCAGCGCCGCGTCGAGGTGCGGACCCTCGCCGCGCAGCGGATCGTGCTGGAGCGCCTGCCGGCGCCGGCCGACACGGGCACCGAGCTGCCGGCCGCCACGGCGCGCGAGTTCAGCCTGCCCGAGCTGCCCGTCTCGATCCGGATCGACAGCCTCGTGGCCGAGGAGATCGCGCTGGGCGCGCCCGTGCTGGGCGAGGCCGTCCGCCTGACGCTGGAAGGCGCGTTCTCGCTCGCGGGTGGCGAGGGCAGCGCCCAGCTGGAGGCGCGGCGCATCGATGACGGGCCCGAGGGTCTCTTCCGCATCGACGCGAGCTTCGAGAACGAGAGCGAGACGCTTGCGCTGGAGCTGCGTCTGGAGGAAGCGCCGGGCGGCATCGCGGCGCGGCAGCTCGGCGTGCCGGGCGCACCCTCCGTGGCTCTTGTGGCCGAAGGTGCCGGGCCGCTCTCCGATTTCCGCACGGATCTTTCGCTGGCCACCGACGGCACGCCGCGCATCGCCGGCACCGTAACCCTGCTCGAGCCGCCCGAGACGCCGGGCGCGACCGCATTCGAGGCCGATATCGCGGGCGACGTCACCGCGCTCGTCTTGCCTCAGTACCAAGCCTTCTTCGGCGACGACGTAGCGCTTCAGGTGGCCGGCACCCGCAGCCCTGCCGGCGCGCTGGAGCTGCAGGAGCTTTCGCTCGGCGCAGAGGCGCTGGACCTCGACGGCTCCCTTGCTCTGTCCGCCCAGGGCTGGCCCGAACGGCTGGCGCTCACCGGGCGGATCGGGGCGGCGGACGGCTCGCCCGTGCGCCTGCCCCTCGGCGGCGAAGCGACGACGGTGGGCGCGCTTACGCTCGATGTCGCGTTCGACGCGGCCCGCGGCGAGCGCTGGACGGGCAGTTTCGAGCTCGAGGACTTCGCTCGCCCCGATATCGGCGTGCGCTCCGCGTCGATCTCGGGGGGAGGCCGGATTCTCGGCGCGGGCGAGGGCCGGATCGGGCGCGCCGATATCGGGCTCGATATCGTGGCCGGCGGGGTTGCGCCCGCCGATCCCGCGCTCGCCGAAGCCCTCGGCGAGGCGCTCGCCGGGCGCGTGGAGATGGTGCTGGCGGGGGGAGACGCGCCCATCGAGATCGAAGCGCTGCGCCTCGCCGGCACGGGATACTCGGCCGAAGGCAGCGCCAGCATCGGTTCGATCGAGGACGGCCTGCCCACCGATCTCGTTCTCGACGCGCGCATCGAAACGCTGGAACGCTTCGCCGGCCTGGCGGGCCAGCCGCTGTCGGGCGGGGCATCGCTTTCCGTCGCGGGGCAGGTGGCTCCGCTCTCGGGCGCCTTCGACCTCGTGATCGAGGGAATCGCGCGCGACCTCGCGGTCGCGCAGGCGAGCCTCGATCCGTACCTTGTCGGTGAAACGTCGCTGTCGGCGGCCGTGGCGCGCGATCTCGAGGCAACCCGCGTCGAGCGGTTTTCCATCGAGGGCACGCAGATCCGCGCCGCCGGCGAGGCGGTCATCGGCCCCGAAACCGGCCGTGCGCGCTTCGATGCGCGGCTCGCCGACATCGGCCTTGCCGTGCCGGGGCTCTCGGGGCCCGTCACGCTCGACGCCGCTGCCGAGCGCGACGGAACCGCCTGGGCCATCGGGGTCGATGCCGCCGCTCCGGGCGGGACCTCCGCCGCATTCGACGGCCGGCTCGCTGAAGGCGGAACGCTCGATCTCACGGTGGAAACGGAGATCGGGGAGCTGGCGCGGTTCTCCCGCCTCGCCGGCCTGCCGCTCGGCGGCGCCGCCAGCCTGCGGGTCGAGGGCGCGGCCAATCTCTCGGACGCGGGCTTCGATCTCGAGGTCGAAGGCGAGACGCGCGATCTTTCCATCGGGCGGGCCGAGGTGGATCGGCTGCTGGCCGGGACATACGCGCTCGACGCGCGCGTCTCGCGCGCCGGGCAGACGCTAAGCGTCGACGCGCTCACGCTCGACGGCGCGAACCTCACGGCCCGCGCCAGCGCGCAGGACGGCCCGGGCACCGGCGCGGCCAACCTCACCGCCCGCCTGCGCGATGTCGGGCTGATCGCGCCGGAGTTCTCCGGGCCGCTGTCGCTGGAGGCCGCGGCGCGCCGGGCCGGGGCCGGCTGGCAGGTGACTGCCGACGCCACCGGCCCGGGCGGCACCACGCTCGCACTTTCGGGCCGCGTTCCCGAGGACGGCCCGCCGGATCTTGCTTTTCAGGGCGCGGCGCCCCTCGGGCTCGCCAACAGCTTCATCGCGCCTCGGTCCATCGCGGGGCAGCTTCGCTACGATCTCGCGCTGCGCGGCGCGCCCGCGCTCGGGAACCTGACGGGCACGCTCTCGGTTGGCGGGGCGCGCTTCTCGGCGCCGGTCTTGCGCCAGGCGCTGGAGGAGATCGATGCCACGATCCGCCTCGAGGGCACGCGCGCCGTGATCGCGATGAGCGGAGCGCCCGCCGCCGGGGGCACCCTGCGGATCGATGGCCCGGTCGGCCTCGCGCAGCCCTTCCCGGCAGACATCACCGTCGCGCTTCAAGGCGTTGGGGTCACCGACCCCCGGCTCTATGAAACCACGGTATCGGGGCAGATCGGCGTGCAGGGCCCGCTGGCCGGCGGCGCCTCGATCACGGGCCGGCTGGGCCTCGGCCCCACGGAGATCCGTGTGCCGTCGAGTGGCGTAAGCGCGCTCGGGGAACTGCCCGATATCGTGCATGTCAGCCCGCGCCCGGCCGCGCGCCGCACGCTGGACCGTGCCGGCCTTTCCGCGACCGGCGCGCCCGAGGACGGGGGGAACGGCTCGGGCCCGGTCTATCCGCTGGATGTCCGCATCGATGCCACCCAGCGCGTCTTCATCCGGGGCCGGGGGCTGGACGCCGAGCTTGGCGGGTCCATCCGCCTTTCGGGCACCACGGCCGACATCCTGCCCGAGGGGCGCTTCGAGCTGATCCGCGGGCGGCTCAACCTCCTTCAGCAACGTTTCGAGCTGACCGAGGGATGGGCGCAGCTGGCCGGCGATTTCGACCCGGTGCTGCGCCTCGTGGCGGAAACCGAGACCGATGAACTGGCTTTGCAAGTGGTGGTGTCCGGACCGGCTTCCGAACCGCAGGTGACCTTTCTGTCCCAGCCGGAGCTTCCCGAGGACGAGATCCTCGCGCAGCTGATCTTCGGGCGGGATCTCTCCAGCCTCTCGGCCTTCCAGGCGCTGCAGCTGGCCTCGGCGGTGGCCGAGCTTGCCGGTCGGGGCGGCGGCGGGCTCGTGGCGCGCCTGCGCCAGGGATCGGGGCTGGATGATCTCGACGTCGTCACCGACGAAAACGGCAACGCGGCCGTGCGTGCGGGAAAATACCTCACCGAGAACATCTACACCGATGTCACCGTCGACGGTGCGGGCCGCTCGGAGATCAACCTCAATCTCGATCTGACCGAGACGCTCAGGGCCAAGGGCAGCTTCGACAACTCCGGCGAGTCGAGCCTCGGCCTCTTCTTCCAGCGCGACTACTGATTCGGCCACGCCGCACCGGGGCGCCGCCGCGACCGGAACGCCGCCCGAAGCGAGCGGCAGGGTGCGGGGTCCGGCTCGCCGAAACGGCGTGAAACTCGGACGCCGCAGTTGCCTGCCGGCGGCCGCTGAGGTACGCCGCGGACATGCCCAACACCCTGACAAGGCGCGGAGTTCTGTTCGGTGGTGCGTCGCTGTTCGGCAGCGCGGCGCTGGCGGAAGCGCCGCCCCGCTCGGACCGCCCGCGCGTGCGGCCATGGGCGCCGGCCGGGGCGGCAGACGTGCTGGCGCGCAGCGGCCTTTCGGGGCGTCACGCAGCCTTCCTGCTCGATGCCGCCTCGGGTCGACCGCTCGACGCGTTCGAGTCCGGGCTTTCGCTGCCGCCTGCAAGCACGCTGAAGGCGATCACCGCGCTCTATTCGCTCGACGCGCTGGGGGCCGGCTTTCGGTTCCGGACGCGGTTGCGGGCCACCGGCCCGATCGAGGCCGGCACCCTGCGGGGAGATCTCATCCTCCAGGGCGGCGGCGATCCGCGCCTCGATACCGACGATCTCTCGGCCATGGCCGAGGCGCTCGCCGCACTTGGGGTCCACTCGGTTTCCGGACGCTTCCTCGTGGATGCGACCGCGCTGCCGGAAGTGGAAACCATCGATCGCGGCCAGCCACCCCATGCGAGCTACAGCCCCGCCTTGGGCGGGCTGAACCTCAACTTCAACCGCGTCCATTTCGAATGGGGCCGCCAGGGTTCGGGCTATGCGGTGACGATGCAGGCGCGTGCCGCCGCCAACAGCCCTGATGTCGCACGCACGCGCATTCGGATCGAGGACCGCTCCATCCCGGTATTCGAGTTCGCACGCGGCGGGCCCGGCGCAGGCGCAACCGAAGACTGGAGCGTCGCACGCGGCGCTCTGGGCGGTGGCGGCTCGCGCTGGCTTCCCGTGCGCGCGCCCGATCTCTACGCCGGCGAAGTCTTTGCCACGCTGGCCGGTGCCAAGGGCATACGGCTGGCCGAGCCCGCGCCGGGCCGCGCGCCGGAGGGAGCGGCCGAGCTCGTGCGCTATGAGAGCCCGCCACTCGAAACCGTGCTGACCGACATGCTGCGCTTTTCCACCAACGTTACAGCCGAGGCGACCGGGCTCACCGCCAGCGCGCAGCAGGGGCGCGTGCCGGGTGGCCTGATCGCCTCGGGGGCGGCGATGGCGCAGTGGATGGAAGGCCGGCACAGGGCCGCGGGGGACTTCGTCGATCACTCGGGCCTCGGCGATGCCTCGAGGATCACGGCGGCGAGCCTCGCTCAGGTGATGGCGCAGGCCGCGCCCGGCCCGCTGCCGGGGATGCTCAAACCCTTCGCGCTCGCCGATGGCCCCGGGCCCGCGGCGCCCGGCCTCGAGGTCATGGAAAAGACCGGGACGCTCAACTTCGTCAGC
>Ga0076929_101188_pt1 | contig 9497 bp, 8 predicted proteins | sample HotLakConUCCSL28_FD_87104 | JGI IMG/M metagenome (GOLD analysis project Ga0076929, IMG submission 87104) | Hypersaline microbial mat communities from Hot Lake, Washington, USA - Hot Lake Consortium UCC-SL28 (version 3) (version 3) | ecosystem: Environmental > Aquatic > Thermal springs > Hot...
CGGGGGCACCGCTATCCACGAGGAAGCAATCCGGCGGCGACGCGCCGCGCCCGGCGCCGCCCGGCCTCCGGCCTGACCGGCCTTCAGGCTTTCAGGTCCGCCCGGTCCGCCCGGTCCGCGCGGCACGAGCGATCTCCCGCGGATCTTCGAATCGACTTGACAGAAAATACCGCCCATGTTTGGAATTTGGAATACCAAATGCCGAATGTCAAATCTTGCAGGTGGCACGGCGATCGAGGTGAACGAGAGGGTCGCGAGCAAGGCAGAAAAGCAGGCGGCCAAAGGCCGCGAGGCCCGAACTGAACGAAAACGGAGGAGGAAAATCATGATCTACCAGAAGAAAACCCTGCTAGTCGGGGCGCTGAGCGCAACGCTGGCGTTCGCGGCGGCCCCCGTCGTGGCCGAAACCTATATCGTCGCGGTGGGCGCGCCTGCAAACAGCCTTCAAGGCCGCAGCGCCGCGAAATTCGCCGAAGATCTGCAAACCGCCCTCGGCGATGCCCACACGATCGAGTTCTACTCCGACGCACAGCTCGGCGATGAGCGGGAGCTGATGCAGAAGCTCCGCCTCGGCACGGTCCACTTCACGCTGATCTCCTCGATCATGACGAACGTGGCACCCGAATTCGCGCTGTTCGACTTGCCGTTCCTCGTCCAGGATCGCGAGCATCTCAAGGCGATCGACGCCGAGATCGTTCAGACCGCGCTTGCGCCCAAGGCCGAGGACGCCGGGCTCAAGGTTCTCTCGACCTGGGAGAACGGCTTCCGCCACGTCACCAACAGCGTCCGCCCGATCAACGTGCCCGGCGACCTCGACGGCCTCAAGATCCGGACACCCTCTTCGGAGTGGCGCGTCGCGATGTTCGAGGAGTGGGGCGCCAACCCGACGCCGATGGCGTTCTCCGAGGTGTTCGTTGCGCTCCAGACCGGCACGATGGACGGACAGGAAAACCCGCTTACCAACATCACCGGCGCCAATTTCCAGGAAGTGCAGAAATACCTCAGCATGACCGGCCACGTCTATTCGCCCAGTTACCTCACCACGGGCCTCGGCGTGTGGAACGATCTTCCCTCGGGCGTGCAGGCCGCCGTCACCGAGGTCGCTTCCGCGGTGCAAGGCTGGGCGCTCGCCGAGGGCGAAAAGGCCGACAACGAGCTTGTCGACAAGGTTGTTGCGGCCGGCATGGAAGTGAACGTTGCGGACAAGGCAGCTTTTATCGCCGCGTCGGCCCCGGTTTACGAGGCGTTCGCCGAGCAGGTCGAGGGCGGCAGCGAGCTGATCGCCCGCGCCCAGGCTCTCGCCAACTGATCTGTCCCGGAGCGAAGCCCGGCCGGCATTCCGGCCGGGCTTCTTCTCCGTCCGGCCGATGGAACAAGCATGATCTCCTTCATTGAGCGCGCGATTGTGCGGTGCCTCGAGGTGATTTGCCTCGTGCTGCTCCTGTCGCTAACCGCAGCTGTCATCTACTCGACCACGGCGAGGACCTTCGGCGCTTCGCCGTCCTGGTACGACGAGATCGCGAGCGTGCTGCTTGCCTGGCTGACGTATTTCGGGGCCTGCTACGCGCTCTTCCTGCGCCAGCACATGAGTTTCGGCGGGCTCGTTTCGGCCCTGCCTAAAGGCCCGGCGGTTGCGCTGGCTCTCCTCTCGGAGTTGCTTGTCATCGGGTTCTTCGCGGTCGTCGCGTGGTACGGAAACGCGGTTCTCGCGGTGGCGAAGTGGGACTCGCTCCTGAGCCTGCGCTGGCTGACCCTCGACATCGTGCAGTCGATCATCCCGATCTCCGCCGTCCTGATGATCATCGGAACGCTGCTCACCATGCCCCGGGCGCTGCGCGATGCCGCCTCGGGCGTCTTTTCCGAATATGCCGAGATCGAACAGGCGATCGCCGATGCGGAACGCGAGATCGCCGAACGCGAGCGCACGGAGACCAAGAAATGATCCTGCTCCTGACGGCCGGCGCGCTCATGCTGCTCATTCTCATCAACGTGCCGATCGCCATCGCAATCGGCCTCGTGGCGCTGGGCGGCTTCCTGTCAACCACGGGGCCGAGCAGCCTCTACGACATGGTCATCGCGCTCTATACCGGGGCCACGAAGTTTCCGCTCATCGCGATCCCGCTCTTCATCCTCGCGGGCAACCTGATGAACACCTCGGGGATCTCCGTTCGGCTCATCAACTTCGTGACGGCGTTGATCGGGTTCGTTCGGGGCGGGCTCGGGATGGTCAATATCGGCGTGTCCATGGTCTTCGCCGAGATCTCGGGCTCTGCCGTGGCCGACGTGGCCGCAACCGGAACCGTGCTCATCCCGGAGATGAAGAAACGCGGCTACTCTCGAACCCTGGCTGCCGCGATCACGTCGTCCTCTGCGTCGCTGGCGATCATCATTCCGCCGTCGATCCCGATGATCCTCTACGGCGCCATTGCCGAGACATCCGTTCTCAAGCTTTTCGTGGCAGGCATGGTGCCCGGTGTTCTGGGCGGGTTCCTGCTGATGCTCGTGACCTACATCCTCGCGATCCGCTACGACCTGCCGCGCGCCGAGGGCTTCGACCTGTGCCATGTCTGGCGGTCGTTCAAGGCCGCGTTCTGGGCGCTGCTGATGCCGGTCATCATCCTCGGCGGCATCTTCTCCGGCCTTGTCACCGCCACCGAGGGGGCCGGTCTCGCCGTCGTCGCCGCCCTCGTGATCGGGCTCTTCATCTACCGTGATCTCGATGTCCGGCACCTGCGCAAGGCGATGCTCGAGGGCGTCAGCCAGACCGGCGTCGTCATGCTGCTCGTCGCCACTTCGGCCGCGCTCGGCCTCTTCCTGACCCAGACGCAGGTGCCCCAGCGGCTGGCGGCGCAGATCCTGGAGTTCACCCAGAACCCGCTGGTCGTGCTGGCGCTGCTGAACCTGCTGCTTCTGGTGCTCGGCATGTTCCTCCACGGCGCCGCCGCGATCATCCTGGTGGTCCCGGTCGTGATGCCGCTCGTCAACGCCGTGGGCATCGACCCGATCCACTTCGGGATCATTGTGACGCTCAACCTCGCGATCGGGCAGCAGACACCGCCCGTTGCCTCCGTGCTGATCACGTCGTGCTCGATCGCCAAGGCGGGGATCTGGGAGACGTCGCGCACCAATCTTCCGTTCATCGGCGTGCTCGCCTTCATCCTGCTGCTTGTCACCTACGTGCCCTCGGTCTCGCTGGGGCTGACGGAGCTTGTCCAATGACGGAAGTTCGACCCCGGATCGCCATCGTCCCCGGAGACCCATCCGGGATCGGGCCTGAGCTGATCGCGAAGCTGCTTCACGAAGAGGGCGTCCGGGCCGCCGCCGACATCTTGCTGGTCGGCGACGCTCACCTCTGGAGAAAGGGCGGCGAGCAGGCAGGCCTCCCGCTCGATCTCGTCGGCGTGACGGAGGAGGAGATCGAGATGCATTCCGGCCTCGGCTGGCTGGCGCTGGACACCATCGCGGAGCACGAGGTGGAGGTGGCCCGCGTCACGGAGGCCAGCGGGCGTTCCAGCCTGCGCTGCCTCGACAAGACACTGGATCTTGCCATGCAGGGCAAGGTGGACGGCATTCTCTTCGGCCCGTTCAACAAGGCTGCCCTTACCGAGGCGGGGATGAACGCCGAGGACGAGCATCGCTACATGGCCCGCTACCTCGGCTTCGAAGGGTATCACGGCGAGCTGAATGTCCTGGGCGATCTGATGACGACACGGGTGACCAGCCATATCGGCATCCGGGATGTCGCGAACAGCATCAGCGGCGAGGGCGTCCGCAACGCGATCGGGCTCGCCGAGGATACCCTGAAGCGCGCAGGCAAGGCCCGCCCCAGGATCGCGGTGGCCGCGCTCAACCCCCATGCGGGCGACAACGGCAAGTTCGGGCGCGAGGAGATCGACATCCTGGAGCCGGAGATTCGTGCGGCGCAGGAGCGGCAGATGGACGTCAGCGGCCCCTGGCCCTCGGACACCGTCTTTCTCAAGGCGACGCGCGGCGAGGTCGACGCGGTCGTGACCATGTACCACGATCAGGGCCAGATCGCGATCAAGCTTCTCGGCTTCGAGCGCGGCGTGACCGTTGCGGGCGGCCTGCCGATTCCTGTCGCCACGCCCGCGCACGGAACCGCCTTCGACATCGCCGGCAAGAACCGGGCGAATGTGGGTGCCACGCGTGCGGCCTTCGATCTGCTCGTTCGCATGGCCCGGAGCCATCGCGCGAGCCGTGCGGCAGACTGAACAACGGAAACACCGATGGCAAAGATAAGATCCGTTCGAACCCGCGTCTGGAACTGGACCGGGCCCACCGTGCCTCCGGCCGGCAACTTCTGCACCAATGCCTCGGACGCGCTCTGGATGAAGGGCGACGCCATGGCGTCGTTCCGCTTCCATCAGTGGCTGACCTGCGAGATCGAAACCGAAGACGGCACCGTGGGCATCGGCAACGCGGCCCTTGCGCCCACCGTGGTCAAGCAGGCCATCGATGACTGGTACGCGCCGCTCGTGATCGGCGAAGACCCGTTCGACTACGCCTACATCTGGGAGAAGATGTATCGCCGTTCCCACGCCTGGGGTCGCAAGGGGATCGGCATGACGGCGATCTCCGCAATCGACATCGCCGTGTGGGACCTGATGGGCAAGCTCGCGGGCAAGCCGGTGTTCAAGCTGCTCGGCGGACGCACGAAGGAGCGTATTCCCGTCTACTACTCGAAGCTCTACTCCGGGCCGATCGACGCCATGCAGCGGGAGGCCGACGCCGCAAAGGCCCACGGCTACGGAGGCTACAAGATGCGCTTCGGATGGGGCCCGAAGGACGGTGCGGTGGGGATGCGGGAGAACCTCAAGCGCGTCGAGGCGGTGCGCGAGGTGATCGGCTGGGATGCCGATCTCATGCTCGAATGCTACATGGGCTGGAACCTCGAGTATGCGAAGCGAATGCTACCGAAACTCGCCAAGTTCGGGCCGCGCTGGCTGGAGGAGCCGGTGATCGCGGACGATGTTCAGGGCTACCGCGAACTCAATGCGATGAACATCGTCCCGATATCCGGTGGCGAGCACGAGTTCTCGGTCATCGGCTGCAAGGACCTGATCATGTCGAAGGCCGTGTCGGTTCTCCAGTACGACACGAACCGGGTGGGCGGCATCACGGCGGCACAGAAGATCAACGCCATTGCCGAGGCGTTCCAGGTGCCGGTCATTCCGCATGCGGGGCAAATGCACAACTACCACCTGACCATGGCCAACACGAACTGCATGATTTCCGAGTATTTTCCGGTCTTCGACGTGGAAGTCGGCAACGAGCTTTTCTACTACATCTTCGAGGGCGACCCGGAGGCGAAGGACGGCTACCTGCAGCTGGACGATGACGTACCCGGCCTCGGGATCTCGATCACCGACAAGCATCTCAAGCACTTCGAGATCATCGGGTAGATGGGCACCGGCTGGGCAAGGGGGCTCGCCGAAACGATGGCGCCCGATCTCCCGGCGCTCGGCGGGAGCCGGCGCGCGCCGTGACGTTCGTGCGCATTCGCCGGCGAAACGCCCGGAGCCCGGACCGGGCGAAGGGCTCGCGGGCCGTCCGGGATGCCCCGCCGTGCATCTCCACGCAGGGCGGATCGGCACATGCGATCATCGCGCGAAGCCGGCACGAGCGAGGGCGCGAACGGCGAGCCCCGGTCCCGGCAGCGCGGGTGCGCCGGCTGCCGGTGGGCACACGAGATCCGGGGAAGGGCGCCGACGTGCCCGGCCCGAGTGCCGCCGCAGTGATACTCTTGAGCGATGTCGGTAGCTTGCGGGTCTGGCGGCCCCTGAAGGATTCGAACCCTCGACCTGCCGATTAGAAGTCGGCTGCTCTATCCAGCTGAGCTAAGGGGCCGCTGGCAGTGTTTTGCGGGCTGTCGTGTGCGCAGGCAAGCCCCGATCGGGCCCGTGCGCGCCCGGTGCGGTCAGCCAAGGGCGCAGCGGTAGAAGGCGGAATGCGGATCTGCGCGGTAGTTCGCGAAGGGCAGGCACGGCACGAAGCCCGCCCGCTCGTAGAGTCTTCGCGAGGCCCCGAAGGCGGGTTGCGCACCGGTTTCCAGGCAGAGGGCGGCGAGCCCCTCCTGCCGGGCGGCCGCGATGAGCGCCGCGAGCACGGCACGCGCAACACCTTTCCCCCGCGCCTCCGCGAGGGTGTGCATGCACTTGACCTCGCCCTCCCCGGACCCGAGCCGCACAAGCGCGCCGCAACCCACCGGCGTCCCGCCCGAACGCGCGAGCAGGAAGAGCGCGCCCGCGACCGCCAGCTCTGCCGCATCGAAGCTGTGCTCGGATCCCTCCGGCGAATTGGCCGTGGAGAAGGCCCGCTGCGCGGCGATCAGCGCCCGTGAATCAGCCGAGAGCGGATCGGCCGGCGCGATATCGAGCGCGCCGCCGGGGCTCAGTGCGTCCATGCCCCGCGCCTGTCGGTGGCGAAGTTCTCGCCATAGCCGCGCGGGCGGATATTGGGCTTGCGCTTGTGCGGCTCGCGCACCACCGCGTCGAGCCCGTGCTCGCGCGCATAGGCTTCTGCCGCCTCCCGGGTCGGGAACCGCAGGCGCACCTGGCTGTCCATGTCGGACGAGGACGTCCATCCCATCAGCGGGTCCACCTCGCGCGGTGCAGCCGGTGCGTATTCGAGCACCCAGTGCCTCGTCTTGGCTGTGCCCGAAGACATCGCCGTCCGGGCGGGCTGATAGATGCGTGCGCGCATGGCGGAACCCCGATCTCGATCAGCGGCAGTATCGGCCATACGAAGCGCCGGTGCAATCCGCCTTGCCCGCGGCGCTACCGGGCTCTGTATCGCAACAGGCATCACGCCGCGGGCGCTCAGGCCGGCGCCGCAACCGGCCGAGCCGATGGGGAACGCGCGGGCGAGACGCCCGGCCCGGAACCTCTGCCGGCGCCCGTATTGCGCGGAGGCGCGCCCGAAGGCCTGCCGCCAGTGCCGCTGCCCCCTTGAACGCGCCGCAGGCAGGATCACCTCTGGGCTTGCAGCGCGGGGCGGTGGCGCCGCCCGTGCGCACCGGCAGCGCGCCCCTTGCCTGCCCCCTGCCCCCGGGTCACAGTCCGGGTCCGACCGGAGGTCTTCTGATGCACAACAATTCCCCGGAGGCGATGCCCGTCCTGCACGCCGCAGCGCCCCAAGTGAGCGTCCGCGACAAGCCCGAGGGTGGGCGCCGTTTCGTGATGCACACCGAGTTCAGTGCCGCGGGCGATCAGCCCGCCGCCATCGCCGAGTTGAGCGCGGGCGTGAACGCCGGCGAGCGCGACCAGGTGCTCCTCGGCGCCACTGGCACCGGCAAGACCTTCACCATGGCCAAGGTGATCGAGCAGACCCAGCGCCCCGCCATCATCCTTGCGCCGAACAAGACGCTCGCGGCCCAACTCTACGGAGAGTTCAAGGGATTCTTCCCGGAGAACGCGGTGGAATATTTCGTCAGCTACTACGACTACTACCAGCCCGAGGCCTATGTGCCGCGCTCGGACACCTACATCGAGAAGGAATCGCAGATCAACGAGCAGATCGACCGCATGCGCCACTCGGCCACCCGCGCGCTGCTGGAGCGCGACGACGTGATCATCGTGGCCTCCGTCTCGTGCATCTACGGCATCGGCAGCGTGGAAACCTACGGCGCCATGACGCAGGATCTCCACGCCGGGCGCGAGTACGACCAGCGCAAGATCATGGCCGATCTTATCGCCCAGCAATACCGCCGCAACGACCAGGCGTTCCAGCGCGGCAGCTTCCGCGTGCGGGGGGACAGCCTCGAGGTCTGGCCCGCGCACCTCGAGGACCGCGCGTGGAAGCTCAGCTTCTTCGGCGAGGAGCTGGAGGGGATCACCGAGTTCGATCCGCTGACCGGCGAGAAGACCGACAGCTTCGAGCGCATCCGCATCTACGCCAACAGCCACTACGTGACCCCGCGCCCGACGATGCAGCAGGCCATCCAGGGCATCAAGAAGGAGCTGCGCATCAGGCTCGACCAGCTCGTCGGCGAGGGCAAGCTGCTGGAGGCCCAGCGGCTCGAGCAGCGCACCAATTTCGATCTCGAGATGCTGGAGGCCACGGGCGTGTGCAACGGGATCGAGAACTACTCGCGCTACCTCACGGGGCGGGCGCCGGGCGAGCCGCCCCCCACCCTCTTCGAGTTCATCCCCGACACCGCCATCGTCTTCGCCGATGAATCCCACGTCTCGGTTCCGCAGATCGGTGCGATGTACAAGGGCGACTACCGCCGCAAGTTCACCCTGGCCGAGCACGGATTCCGGCTGCCGTCATGCATGGACAACCGCCCGCTGAAGTTCGAGGAGTGGGACGCGATGCGCCCGCAATCGGTGTTCGTCTCGGCGACCCCGGCCGCGTGGGAGCTCGAGCAGGCCGGCGGGGTGTTCACCGAGCAGGTGATCCGCCCGACGGGGCTCATCGACCCGCAGGTGGAGATCCGCCCGGTGGAGATGCAGGTGGACGACCTGCTCGACGAAATCCGCCAGGTGGCCGCGCGCGGGTTCCGCACGCTCGCCACCGTGCTCACCAAGCGCATGGCGGAGGACCTGACCGAATACCTCCACGAGCAGGGCATCCGCGTGCGCTACATGCATTCCGACATCGACACGATCGAGCGCATCGAGATCCTGCGCGACCTGCGGCTCGGCGCCTTCGACGTGCTGGTGGGCATCAACCTTCTGCGCGAGGGGCTCGACATCCCTGAATGCGGACTGGTGGCGATCCTCGATGCCGACAAGGAGGGCTTCCTGCGCTCGGAAACCTCGCTGATCCAGACCATCGGCCGCGCCGCGCGCAACGCCGAGGGCCGCGTGATCATGTATGCCGACCGGATCACCGGCTCCATGGAGCGCGCCATCCGCGAGACCGACCGCCGCCGCGCCAAGCAGGTCGCCTACAACGAGGCTCACGGCATCACCCCCGAGACGGTCCGGAAGAATGTCGAGGATGTGCTCGCCGGCCTCTACAAGGGCGACGTGGACATGAACCGCGTCACCGCGACCATCGACAAGCCGCTCCACGGCGCGAACCTCGCCGCCGTGCTCGACGGGCTGCGCACCGACATGCGCAAGGCCGCCGAGAACCTCGAGTTCGAGGAAGCCGCCCGCCTGCGCGACGAGATCAAGCGGCTCGAAGCGGTGGACCTCGCGGTGTCGGACGATCCGCTGGCGCGGCAATCGGCGGTGGAGGCCGCGACCGAGGCTGCGGTGGGCTCACGCGGACGGTCGACGGCAGGGCGCGCCGGGCAGCGCGGGGGGAACGTGAAGCGGCGGGGGCGGTGAATGTGCAATCCAGAGGATCTTCTACCTTTTGCGCGGGCCGTGGGGCTCTGTTGCACAAATCGCGTGAGGGATTCATCACGTGAATCCAGCGTGGTAGCTGGGATGCATGAGCACACCTACACCCCCAACCTACAGGACCAAGAACTGGCCAGCCTATAACGAAGCGCTCAAGCGCCGGGGCTCGCTGACGGTCTGGTT
>Ga0076929_101189_pt1 | contig 9491 bp, 9 predicted proteins | sample HotLakConUCCSL28_FD_87104 | JGI IMG/M metagenome (GOLD analysis project Ga0076929, IMG submission 87104) | Hypersaline microbial mat communities from Hot Lake, Washington, USA - Hot Lake Consortium UCC-SL28 (version 3) (version 3) | ecosystem: Environmental > Aquatic > Thermal springs > Hot...
GGCCGCGAACAGCGCCGCGCGCGCCACGAGCGCGGCCGCGCGGCGCATCCGGAGCAGGGAAAGGAGGCGTTCCAGCGCCCCGATGGGAAGAAACCTGCCGAGGGTGTAGGCCAGCATCATCGAGGCCACCGTTGCCATGTAGACGAGCGGTGCGATGCCGGGGCCGAACGCGGCAAGCATCGCGAGTCCGATCTCGGCCCCCGGCACGAAGGGCAATGCGAGCAGGACGATATAGGCGACGGCCCCGAGCATGATGGCTCGGTGAACCTGTTGTTCGTTGTCGGGCCTGATCTGCAGGTCCAGCGCTTCGCGGACAAGATGCGCGCCCCACGTGGCGAGCAGAAGGACCGCAACGAGGATCGCAACCCGCAGCAGGATCACGCCCGGGCGTACCCCGGAGCGGGACGGGGGCGGTTCAGCCGGCGAAGGAAGGGTCCGATGCCGTGATGGCCGTACCCGTTGCCGTGACGGCGATCTGGTTGGTCCAGTACCAGCGGCGCGTCGTCCAGGTGCCTGCCAGCTCCACGGTATCGCCCACGACGGTTCCGTACCACACCACGGTGTGGGGCGCGTCCGGGCAGATGGTGCGCACGGTGAAATGCAGCACGTCGTCGACGATCTTGGTCTCGTAGGCGGTCCATCCGAAATTGCAGTAGTTTTGGCAATCCGCGGATTGGAACGTGCCGTCGCGGAACGTGATCTTGTTGTCGAGAATGGCGCCGCTGTCGACATCCTTGCCGAAAATCTCGAACTTCAGGCCGTCGAGTTCGCTCCCGGCCGCCCATTCGCCGGCGGGCACTTCGAGGTCGGGAATGTCCTCGTTCATCACCGTCATGGTCGCGGCGCCGGTTCCCAGCGTGGCGAGCGCAATGGCGGCAACCTGCAGGATCTGTGACATCGCTGTTCGAGACCGATCGGAGAAATGACAGGTGGAATAATCGAATTACCTGAGGAGAGCGTAGTGCGCGAAGCCCGGGAATCAAAGCGGAATGTTCGCCGGCAATACCGGCGGGCATCCAGCGGAAGGAGGCGCGGTGCGGCTTCGGAGGTGCCGAGGCCGGCACCGCGGGGAAGCGGGCGGGCAGCCGGTCGCGGTGGCCCGGAACGCCGCATCAATGCCCCTGCGTCAGCGCCTTGCGTTGGCGCGCACGCTCCAGCCCCAGTTGGCGCTCGCGCAGGATGATCGCCACGCCCGCCAGCACGACAAGGGCCGCGCCGAGCAGCATCGTGAGCGTGGGAACCTCGCCGAAAACGGCATAGCCGATGACGAGGGCGAGCAGCATCGAGGCATAATCGAACGGGGCGATCAGCGATGCATCGGCATGGCGGTAGGAGGAGGTGAGCAGGATCTGCCCGAGCCCGCCGAGCAACCCCGCGGCGACGAGCATCGCCGCGACACCCGCAGAGGGCACCACCCAGCCCCAGGGCAGCGTCAGGAAGGACGCGCAGGTTGCCGTGATCGAGAACCAGAACACGATGGCCGAGGTGCTTTCGGTCGCGACCATCATGCGCACGAAGACCTGCGCAAGCGCAGCGAAGACCGCGCCGAGCAGCACGACGATCGCGCCGAGCGTCTCGGGTGCCGCCGCACCGGCCATACCGACCGAAAGGCGCGGGCTGAGAACGATCACCACCCCGACCAGCCCGAGCGCGACCATCGAGAGCCTGAAGGCCCGCACCCTCTCGCCGAGCAGCACCGCCGCGAAGACCACCACCAGCAGCGGCGCCGTATAGCCGATCGCCGTCACCTCCGGCAGCGGAAGAAGGCCGAGGCCCATGAAGCCCAGCCCCATGGCCGCCGTGCCGAGAAGACCGCGCATGACATGCTGAAGTGGTCGCGTCGTCTTGAGCCCGCGGTGAAGCTCGTCCCGCCAGACCAGCCAGCCCACGATCAGCGGAAGTGCGAAAAAGGCCCGAAAAAAGAGCGCCTGGCCCGCGGGCACTTCGGCGCGGGCGGCCTTGACGAGAGCCGCCATGGCCACGAAGACGCAGACCGCGCCAAGCTTGAGCGCTATACCCCTGAGCGGCGACATGCTTCGCCTCTACGCCCGGACGCGGGAAGGGTCCAGCGGCTACGAATGCGCCGCGTGGATTGCCGGCGCCGATCTCGAGGAGCGCCGCTGCCGCGCGGGCGGCTCAGGTTCTGCCAGTGTCCCCCGCGCGGGCGAACCGGAACAGGCTGGTGGCAAGAAAGCACAGCGCAGCGATGCACACGATGGAAGGCCCGGCAGGCGTATCGAGCAGATAGGCCGCCCGCAGCCCGGCAACGACCGAAACCGCTCCAAGAACGGCCGCGATCAGCGCCATCCCCTCGGGCGTGCGCGCGAGAGGGCGCGCCGCCGCGGCCGGGATGATCAGCATCGCGGCGATCAGAAGCACGCCCACGACCTTGATCGCCACGGCGACGGTGATCGCGAGCGAGAGGGTCAGGACCAGCCGCTCGCGCCGGGGATCCATGCCGCTGGCGTAGGCCAGTTCCTCGTTGAGCGTCGAAGTGAGCAGCGCCGACCAGCGCCAGCCGATCAGACCGACGACGAGCGCGGCCCCGCCCCAGATCACTGCGAGATCTCCCCGCGACACCGCGAGAATATCGCCGAAGAGATAGGCCATCAGGTCGATCCGGATGCCCGACAGGAACGAAACGGCCACCAGCCCGAAGGCGAGGGCCGAATGGGCCAGAACGCCCAGGAGTGTGTCCATCGCGTATCCCCGGCCGCTGAGCGCGGATACGGTGAGCGCCATGGCGAGCGCGACCGCGACCGCGCCCGCGAATACCGAGATCTGCAAGGCAAGCGAAAGCGCAACGCCGAGGATCGCCGCGTGGGCCGTCGCATCGCCGAAATAGGCCATGCGCCGCCACACCACGAAACTCCCCAGCGGAGCGGCAGCGAAGGCAACGCCGACGCCGGCCAGCGTGGCGCGGGTCATGAAATCGTCGAGGATCATTCGGCGGCCTTCGTGGTGTCGTGCGCGCGGCTGTGTCCATGCGCGCCTGAGTGAGCATGGGTGTGCCCGTCCGCGCCCGGACCCGGGCCCGGGCCGGACGGGCCATGGCTGTGGTCGTGATCGTGCCGGTAGAGCGCCAGCGCACCGCCCGTTCCGGTGCCGAAGAGCGCCCGGTATTCCGGCGCGGAGGACACGTGCTCGGGCGTGCCATGGCAACAGACATGCCCGTTGAGGCAGATCACGCGGTCGGACGCGGCCATGACGACGTGCAACTCGTGGCTGATCATCAGCACGGCGCAACCGCTTTCCGTGCGCACCTCGTCAATCAGCCGATAGAACGCGGCGGAGCCAGGCTGGTCGAGGCCCGCCGTCGGCTCGTCGAGAAGGAGAAGGCCGGGCTGCCCCACCAGCGCCCTCGCCAGCAGCACACGCTGCAACTGCCCGCCGGAGAGCTCCGACATCTGCCGATCCGCGATTCCGGGAACGCCGACACGCGCCAGCGCCGCGGCGATATCGGCGGATGCGGCCCGATCGGGCAGGCGCAGGAATCGCGAGACCGTGATCGGCAGCGTCGGATCCACGTGGAGCCGCTGCGGAACGTAGCCGATCGTCAGGCCCTCTGCCCGGTCGATCCGTCCCGACGCGGGCCTCACCGCACCGACGATCGCGCGCAGGAGAGTTGTCTTGCCCGAACCGTTCGGCCCCACGATGGTGACGATCTCCTGTGGCGCGATACTCAGGCTCACGTCGCGCAGCACCTCGGTGGCACCGTAGCTGACGCTCAGGTTCTCCACATCAAGAAGGCTCATGCCTCGGCCTTCGCCGCACATGAGGGGCACACCCCAAGCGCCTCGACCACGGTCCGCTCGATCTGGAAGCCGGTCGCGCGGGCCGCTTCGCCCAGGGCGCCGCGGGCCGGTGCCGACTGCGCTTCGGCAACGGCATCGCACAGGCGGCAGATCAGGAAGGCAGGCGAGTGGGTGGCGCCGGGATGAGCGCATGCGATGAACGCGTTGAGCCGCTCGATCTTGTGAACGAAGCCGGCCGCCACGAGGAAATCGAGCGCCCGGTAGGCCACGGGTGGCTGCGCACCGAAGCCGGCCTCGTGCAGGCGCTCCAGCAACTCGTAGGCGCCCATGGCACGATGCTCGCGCAGCAGGATCTCGAGCGCCACGCGGCGTACCGGCGTGAAGCGCAGCCCTTCGGCAGCGCAATGCGCCTTGGCAGCGGCAAGGGCCGTCTCGACGCAATGGCCGTGATCGTGGGCCTCGAAGCCCACCGGCTCGGGTCTTTGCGGGTGTTCCGATGCGGGTGGCTGCGGCTGCCCACTTGTCATGTTATCTCGTTTCATGTATCCGAACGTGTAACGTTATATAGTCACAGGATTGTGCCGATGTCCAGAAACCTTCTTCCCCTCTCCGTCTCGGCGGCGTTGCTTGCCGGAGCCGCCTCTGCCGAAGCGCCGCGCGTCGCGGTGGACATCGCGCCGGTGCACTCGCTCGTCGCGCGGGTGATGGAAGGCGTCGGCACGCCCGATCTCATCGTGCAGCCCGGAGCCTCGCCGCACGAGTACAGCCTCCGCCCCTCGGAAGCCGCCGCGCTTCAGGACGCCGACATCGTGATTTGGCTCGGGGAGGACATGACCCCCTGGATGGCCGGCGCCGTCGAAACGCTGGCAGGCGACGCGGCTGTCACAACGCTGCTCGAAGCCGAGGGCACGATCAAGCTCGGCTTCCGCGAGAGCGCGCTTTTCGAAGCTCACGACCACGGCGACGCGGCACACGCCCACGACGACCACGGGACGGACCACGACCACGAGGATCATGGGCACTCCGAAGACCATGAGCATGACCATGAACATGAACATGACCATGACCATGACCATGACCATGAACACCATGGGCACGAAGACGACCACGCCCACGGGGAGCACGGCGGCCACGACCACGCCCACGGCGCACACGATCCCCATGCCTGGCTGTCACCGGAAAACGCGGCGACCTGGCTCAACCTGATCGCCGCGCAACTCTCCGCGGCCGACCCCGCGAATGCCGGCACCTACTTCGCCAATGCCGCGGCGGCCCGCGCGGATCTGGATGCGCTTTCGGCGGAGATCGCGGGCATCCTGGAGCCGGTCCGCGGCGGCCGCTTCATCGTGTTCCACGACGCCTACCAGTATTTCGAGGACGCCTTCGATTTTCCCGCCTCAGGCGCGATTACCCTGTCCGACGCGACGGACCCAAGCCCCGCGCGCATCGCCGAGATCCAGGCCCGCGTGGCCGAGGAGGGTATCGACTGCGTCCTGTCCGAACCGCAGTTCGACCCCGGCATCGTGGCCACCGTCATGGACGGCACCGCGGCCGGCACCGCCGTGCTCGACCCGTTGGGCTCCGACCTCGCGCCCGGCCCGGAGCTCTATCCCCAGATGATGCGCAACCTCGCAACCTCGCTCGCCGCCTGCCTCTGAACACCTGAGCCTTGGGGGCGCCGCGGCACCCGCGCGGTGCACCCGCTCAGCACGTGAAGGAAACGGCCCAATGGCGGCGAACAGGGGCGCAACGCGCCTGAGGGCCAAGCGCCGCACGGGAGATCCCATGCGCGCCTACGACCGGCTGCCCGCCGAACTGCGCGAATGGCTGGCCGGGGCCGTTCTTCCTTGGCGCCCGGCTTCGGTAAGAAAGGCCTTCGAGCGTGCCCTTGCCGAAACCGGCGACCGCGAATGCGCGCTCGCCCGGCTGGACGTGCTGCAGGATATGCTCATCGGGCGCGATGTGGCGGCGATCTGGGGCGAGGATCATCCGGCGGCATCCGTGCCCGCTCCTCCCGTGCATCCTCGGGGTGCTGTCGCCGGATACCGGGCCGGCGCAGGCTCCGGGCAGGCGCACGCCGGCCAACCGGCGAGGCCCGACCCGCGAAGGCATCTCCCCCGCCCCGCCGGTCCCGGAAATCGAACTCGCGGCGCGACGAACACGCGTTGACCCCGCCGGCCGGAGCCGCAAGGTTGGCGCCGGAGGAACGCGATGCGCCGCGAACGCTTCGGCCCACAAACGAGACGACGCGCGGCGGCGGGCCCCGGCGCCGCCCGATCTTCACTTTTCTCCTGGCTCTGGCGGGCCGCGTGCGCCGGCGGTGCGCCACGCGCTGCCCGAAGCCCGTATCGTCCCGCCACCGCGCCGTTCCGGCGTATCGCGGCCGCCCGCATCGCTCCGCCGTGCCGGCCCGCGCGCTGCGCGCCGCCAACAGCCCGCGCATGACGCACACGCTCCGCGCCGCCCTGCCCGAAATACGCCCCCTGATGGCGTTGACGGCACCAATCGTGGCGGGTTTCGCGAGTTCCACCCTCATCGCCGTCGTCGACACGGTGATGATCGCGCCGCTCGGAACGGTGCCGCTCGCGGCGGCCTCGCTGACGGCGAGCGCACTCATCCTCTTCTATTCGGCGATCTACGGGCTGCTGAACGCGTCGGGCATCCGCATCTCCGAAAAGCTGGGGGCAGAGGCGCCCGGCGAGGTCCGTGCAGCGATGCGCGCCGGCCTCTTCCTCGCCGTTCTCGCCGGGATCGCCGGGTCTGCCGCCATGGCCCTGCTGTTCCGGGCCTTGCCCTTGCTGGGTCTTCCGCCCGATGTCCTCGCAGCGCTCGGCCCCTACTGGATGACGATGGCCATGACACTGCTGCCCTGGGCGGTGGGCATTGTTCTGATCGGCGCCCTCAACGCCGAGGCGCGGCCGTGGCAGGGCTTCGCGGTGGGCGCGGTGCAACTCGCGGCGAATGTTCCGCTCAACTGGGCGCTGATCTACGGCGCCGGGCTCGGGCTCCTCGGGGCAGGACTGGCAAGCCTTGCCGCAACGCTGGTTTCGCTTCCGGTGGCGTGGTGGTTCATCGGCCGCATCGCGCGCAGGCGCGTGGCCCGAACCGCGCCGCTGATCCCGGAACTCGCCGCACAATGGCGCGCCGGCTGGCCGATGGCGGTGAGCTTCACCGCGGAAGGCGGCGGATATGCGCTTGCGGGGTTGATGCTCGGCGCCCTCGGGGCGGCGGCGCTTGCCGCCAACCAGATCGTGCAGTCGGTGATGGCGGTGCTCTACATGCTGCCGCTTGGCCTCGCGACGGCCACCTCGCTGCGGGTGAGTTTCGCACGCGGAGAGAACGCGCCGGAGCGGCTGCGTCCGATTCTGACGGCTTCGATCCTTATCGTGGCGGCATGGATGCTCCTGTTCATTCTCCTCCTCGTCCTCGGCGGCCGCGGATTTGCCCGGCTTCTGTCGGACGACCCCGAGGTGATCGCCCTGGCGACGACGCTGTTTTTCGTCCTCGCGCTGATGCAGGTGTTCGACGGCGTGCAGTCCAGTTCGATGGGCGCGTTGCGGGGCCTTCTCGACACGCGCTGGCCGATGGCGCTCACGCTCGGGGGCTACTGGCTGGTTGCCCTGCCGGCCGCCTGGTGGCTGGCGTTCCCGGGCGGGCTGGGAGCTCCCGGCATCTGGCTCGGATACACGATCGGCGTGGCCCTGGCCGCGGTGGCCCTGCCCTGGCGCTTCTGGCGCAAGACCCGGCCCCGATGAACCGCCTCCGGCGCGCCGAAACGCAAGGCGGGGGCTCGCGCCGAGCGCCTCCCCGGCCGCGACGCACTCCCGACGCCGCCGGCCCGGCGCCCGCTGCGGGCCTGAAGTGCCCGCAGGCGCGGTTTCCCGTGCGCCTTGCCTGGGATACGCGCAGGCATCGGTGTGCCAGAGCTGCGCTCCGTGCCCGACTGCGGCCGCAGATGGCGCAGCGCCGCCCCGCTTCCGGGCGGACACGGCCCGGTAGGACTGGCCTCCGTTCTGCCGCGCCGCTAGGGGGGTATACGTGAGACCCGTCCGCTTCATCCATTCCGGCGACATCCACCTCGGAAAGCCCTTCGGGGGCTACCCGGAGGCGGACCGTTTGCGGGTCGCGCGCCGGGGCATCCTGGAGCGGCTTGCCGAAGCGGCGCGCGCCCGCAAAGCGCCCCATGTTCTTGTGGCCGGAGACCTTTTCGACACGCCGAACCCGGCCGCGCAGACATGGCGGCAGGCCGCAGCGGAAATGGCGGAGGCCGATGACCTGACCTGGTGGTTGCTTCCGGGCAACCACGACAACCTTGCACAGGCCGGCGCGACATGGGAGGGCATCGCCGCGCTCGGACGACCGAACCTTCGGGTTCTGACCGGCCCCGGGCCCGTCGAGATGCAGCCGGGCGCCTGGCTGCTGCCGGCGCCGCTCGCAACGCGGCGCCCCTCATCCGACCCGACCGCCTGGATGGACACTGCCAGGACACCGGACGGCACCATCCGGATCGGCCTCGCCCACGGGCCGATCCACGGGTTCGGCGAGAACGAGATGCCGGCCGACATCATCGCCCCCGACCGCGACCGGCGCGCACGGCTGGACTGGCTGGCTCTCGGCGACTGGCACGGCATGATCCGGATTTCGGAGCGCATCGCCTATGCCGGATCGCCCGAGCAGACAGGGTTCGGGCACGACGGCCGGGGCGCCTGACTGTTCGTCGAGATCGGCGATGCCGGAGCGACGCCCCGGGTCGAGGTGGTGGAAAGCGGGGCCTTCGATTGGCGGCGCATCGAGCTCGACCTGCTGCCGGGCGACGATCCGCGCGCCATGCTCGATGCCGCGCTGCCGCCCGGCCCGCGCCGCGACATGCTTGTCAAGGTCGTCGCCGGCGGGCGTGTCGCGCTGGAAGGAGCCTCTTGCCTGGCAGCACTCGAGAGCGAGATCGGACCGGAGTTCTGCCACTTCGAGGTGGAGGCCAGCGGCATCCGCACAGAAATAGAGGCGCGGGATCTCGACGCCATATCCACCGGCGGGGCGCTGCGCGAAGCGGCCGATAGCCTTGCCGGGGCGGCGGGCGATGCGAGCGCCTCCGAGGAGGAGCGACGCATTGCCGAAGCCGCGCTGCAACGCCTGCACGCGATCATGCAGGAGCTCGACCCGTGAGGCTCCGCTCCATCACCCTTGAAAACGTGCGGCGCTTCACCGAACCGGTGACGGTCGGCCCGATCGGCGATGGCGTCACGCTTCTTTGCGAGCCGAACGAGGCCGGAAAATCCACGCTCTTCGATGCGCTGCATGCCGTGTTCTTCCTGCCCCACACCAGCGGGAAGGCCGAGATCAAGGCGCTGCGGCCCCATTCCGGCGGCAAGGTGTCCGTGGACTGCGAGATCGAGCTCGAGGGCGCGCGCTGGCGCATCCGCAAGGAGTGGCTCTCCGGCCCGGCAGCGCGTGTCTGGCGCGACGGCGTGCTGGTGCACCAGGGGGATGCGGCGGAATCCTGGGTGGCGGGCCTTGTCTCCGGCGAGGCCGGTGGCCCCGGCGGGTTGCTCTGGGTGCGGCAGGGGCGCGTGTCCCTGGCAACCGAGAACAGAACGGAGGCCGGCCAGGAGCTCGCGAAACGCCGCGATGTTCTGACGGCGATCTCGGGTGCGATGGACGAGGTGACGGGCGGCGAACGAATGGACCGCGCCATCATGGCGGTGAGCGCCGAACTCTCTAAGCTCCAGACGGCCACCG
>Ga0076929_101191_pt1 | contig 9477 bp, 9 predicted proteins | sample HotLakConUCCSL28_FD_87104 | JGI IMG/M metagenome (GOLD analysis project Ga0076929, IMG submission 87104) | Hypersaline microbial mat communities from Hot Lake, Washington, USA - Hot Lake Consortium UCC-SL28 (version 3) (version 3) | ecosystem: Environmental > Aquatic > Thermal springs > Hot...
CGGCCACGAAGAGCTCGTAGAGCGCGGGGCCGGTTCCCAGGCACATTTCCCGGATCAGGAATATGTGCCTTGGAACCGGCCCCGCGCTCTACGAGCACTTCGTGGCCGTTGGCCACCAGCACCGACGCGCCGCCCGGCGTTACACAGATGCGTTTTTCATCAGGATTGCACTCTTTCGGGAAACCGAGTTTCAGGGAGGTCCCCTTCGACCCCGCCTGCTGAAGTTTCTCCAGGGTCTTTAGCCCGTATTGCGATTGTATGTCGGATGGATTCAAAATCTCCACAGGTGCTGCCTCGTAGGTTGATGTACGCCAATAGTACCGCAATATAGTATAATTACAGCGCAAGTTCAGAATCTCACAGCCGAAAGCGTATATTTCGCCATGCAGATTACCCCTAAAAAAAGTCTGGGTCAGCATTTTCTGACCGATTCCAACATTATCCGCAAGATTGCTGATGCCGTGATTGCCCCGGAAAACGGCAAAGTGGTGGAAATCGGTCCGGGTACCGGGGCGGTGACCGGCGTGCTGCTGCAGCGATTCCCGGGCCTTGAAGTTGTTGAAATCGACCCGCGGGCGGCCGATTTTCTTCAGCAAACCTACCCCGGATTGACCATTCATCGCCAGGACATACTCAAAACCGACTGGAACAGCTTCGAAGGAGGACCGATCTCCGTGGTGGGCAACCTCCCCTACTACATCACCTCGCCCATTTTGTTCTCGGTGCTGGACCGAAGGGAGCTCTTTACCCAGGCCGTTTTTATGATGCAGCGCGAGGTTGCTCTGAGGCTGACCGCACAGCCCCGCACGAAAGACTACGGCATTTTAAGCGTTCAGACGCAGCTATGGTCGAGGCCGGAGTATCTGTTCACCGTATCCCGCAATGTGTTTCATCCCCGGCCCAATGTGGAAAGTGCCGTTGTACGACTCACCTTTGACACGCCCGATCCCGGCGTTGACCGCTCCCGACTCAAACTGGTAGTGCGGACGGCCTTCAGTCAGCGGCGGAAAACCCTGAACAATGCCCTGAAACCCATTCTTAAAGAACACATTCCGGACGATGCAGCCCGCGAGGCTTTCGCTGCCGAACACCAGCTGGGAAGGCGGGCAGAGGAGCTTCAACCCAACGAGTTCATTGATCTGACCCGGGCCATCTACGGGGAGCCATGATACTGGTTTGAAGCAGCGGACTGAACCGCATCCTTTCAGCACACGGCTGGACTAGCGAACCTGCTCTTTCACCGTTGCGGCTTCATCGCGCTCTGACAGGCCTAATCCCTACCTGGCAATTCGGATAATCTTCACCGGACATACCGATGCGGCCCGCTCCACAGACTCCCGCTCTTCCTCGCCTACATCGGCCTGATGCATCGTTCCCTTCAACCGACCTCCAACCAGAACGCATTTGCCATCGCGGCGCGACATCTGCCAGCGTTGCGGAGCCTGCTCTACACAGTAATTGCAGCCAATACACTTGCTTCGGTGAAAGAGAATTTTCATGCGGATGCCACCGGGACTTCGCGCGATTCCCACAGGTAGACCTTGTCGCCGGCCCGCACCTTGCCCGACACCGTGATGGTACATTCCTGTCCCTGAACTGCTTTTTCCGCGGGGACCTCATCCACATACAACGATGCTACGGTCAGTTCTACCACGCCGGTAGTATCGCCGATTATCAGGACCGGGTCGCCGGGTTTAAGCTCACGGGCCTTCACCCGCAGATGAGCAACCCCCGCCTTCGGATAGTAGTGTAACACGTTGCCGAGGAATATTTTCTGGCGGGTGGCAGCCGAACCGTACACCGTACTCCACTCCCCGAGGCGCCGACCCAGATAGTAGCCATCCCAAAATCCGCGGTTATACACCGATTCGAGTCGTTCCATCCAGGCCGCTACCTTCTCCGGCGTGAAGGTACCCTCCTGTACAGCCGTGGCAGCCTCGCGGTAGCATCGGGTGACAGTCTGCACATACTCCGGCGAGCGACCCCGGCCCTCGATTTTCAGCACAGTAACGCCGGTATCCAGCAGTTCATCCAAAAAATTAAGGGTACATAAGTCTTTGGGCGACATGATATACTCGTTGTCGACCTCCAGGGTGGTTCCGTCTTCGGTGCTTTCCACCGTGTAACTGTGCCGGCAGTTTTGTCGGCAGGCGCCCCGGTTTGCCGAGGAGTTATAGGCATGCAGACTCAGATAACACTTGCCCGATACGGCCATACACAACGCCCCGTGGGCAAATACCTCCACACGAACCAGCTCGCCGGAGGGACCGGTAATTTGTTCTTTGCGGATCTGCTCCACAATATACTTCATCTGTCGCAGGCTCAATTCCCTTGCCAGCACCACCACATCGGCGAAGTGCGCATAAAAGCGGACCATCTCAATGTTGGAGATATTCACCTGGGTTGACATATGCACCTCCACACCACGGGAGAAGGCGTAGGAAACCGCAGCCTGGTCGGCCGCAATAATGGCGGTAATACCACTGGTTTTCACGGTATCAATCACCTTGCGCATGAGCGGAAGGTCATGGTCGTACAGGATGGTATTCAGCGTAAGATAGGTCTTCACCCCGTGTGTACCGGCTAGTGCTGCCAGTTCCGGCAGGTCATCGAGGGTGAAATTATTGGTGGCGCGGGCGCGCATGTTCAGTTGTTCAACGCCAAAATATATGGCATCGGCCCCGCCCTGAATGGCGGCACGAAACGATGCGTGGTCGCCGGCAGGGGCCATGATTTCAATTGTTCCCATCAATTCGATTATCCAGGTGTTTGCTGCAGGTTGTGCGGTAGGGTTCATCGTGCGGAATGAACCCGATCTCCGGGGCTTCGGGCCGTAAATTTCAGGCAGTCTTTCAAAAACATATCCATCGCACTGGTATAACGTTGTCCGATGCAGGTATGACGCGATTCGAAAGGTCGCCCGGTTCAGCGTGAACCCCGATTTTCGGCCCGCTATAGGCCGCAATATTCAGGAAAAGATACGAAGATACTCGTTCTGATGCGCTCAGGTGTCGAGTTCGCGTTTGAGTTCGGTCAGCAGCAGCAGGGCTTCGATGGGAGTCAGCCGGTTGGGATCGGTGCCTTCCAGGCGGTTACGGATGGTTTCCCACCGGGGGTCGGTCATACCAGCGAACAGACTGAGCTGGGGCTGGGGTTCCTGCCGGTCGATTTGCTGCAGGGCCTGTCGGGCTGCGGTACGCGCGCCGCCAGCCGCATTTTTGTTGGTGATGTCCAGACTGTGCCGTTCCAGATTGGTCAGGATTTCCCGGGCGCGACGAATTACGGTTTCGGGGAGTCCGGCCATGGAAGCTACCTGGATGCCATAGCTGTGATCGGAACCTCCGCGCACCAGCTTGCGCAGGAAGATGACCTTTCCGTTATGCTCACGAACCTGCACGTTGAAATTCACGATACGGGGGTAGAGGCTTTCCAGCTCATTGAGCTCGTGGTAGTGGGTTGCAAAGAGGGTTTTGGCCGCAACATCGGGCTGATTGTGCAGGTACTCGGCCAGCGACCAGGCGATGGACAACCCGTCGAAGGTGGACGTACCCCGACCCACCTCGTCCAGTAAAATGAGGGATTTCGGTGTGGCATTGTTCAGAATATTGGCCGCCTCGTTCATTTCAACCAAAAAAGTACTTTCACCGGCGGCCAGATTGTCCGAAGCCCCCACGCGGGTAAAAATCTTGTCTACAATACCGATGCGTGCAGTCGCGGCCGGAACGAAACTGCCGATCTGAGCCAGCAGCACGATGAGTCCGGTCTGCCTGAGGATGATACTTTTACCCGCCATGTTCGGACCGGTGATGATCATGATCTGCTCTTCCTGGTTGTCCAGGCGCACATCGTTTGGAATAAATGTCTCCCCAACCGGCATGAATCGTTCAACTACCGGGTGCCGGCCGCCACGGATATCCAGCAAATCGCTCTGATCCACCTCCGGCTTGCAGTAGGCATGCCGCACAGCAATTTCCGCCAGTCCCTGCAGCACATCCAGCGCCGCAATGGCCTGGGCAATATCGTAAATCTGATCTGCATATTCGGTTATGCGGTTACACAGTTGTTCAAACAGGCGGGCTTCCAGCGCTACGATGCGTTCTTCCGCACTCAGAATCTTTTCTTCTACTTCTTTGAGCTCCGGAGTGATATAGCGCTCGGCGTTGACCAGGGTCTGTTTGCGGATAAAGTACTCCGGAATTTTCTCCTTATGGACGTTCGTCACCTCGATGTAATACCCGAAAACCTTGTTATAGCCGAGTTTCAGGGAGTTGATACCGGTTTTTTCTGCCAGACCTTTCTGGATCCGCGCGATGTATTCCTTGGCATTCCGGGTGATATCGCGAAGCTCATCGAGTCCGGGGTCAACACCATCGCGGATGAGTCCGCCGTCGCGCAGTGTGGCTGCAGGCTCATCCAGCAGTGTGGCTGCGATGTCATCGGAAGCACGATGCATGTCGGGCAGCCGGGCGTTGATCAGGTCCAGCATATGGTCTTCGGTGCCTTCGATGGGTGCTTTGATCCGGGGAAGCTGCTCAAGCGAACGACGCAGCTGGACCAGGTCGCGGGCGTTGGCCCGACCCACCATCACGCGCGACATCAGCCGTTCCAGATCCCCTACATGCTCCAGGTGCGACCGCAACAGCGAGCGTAGTTCATGGTCGGCGTGAAGCAGGTCAACGGCATTAAGCCGCCGGACGATTTCATCGTGGTTTTTAAGCGGACGCATAATCCACCGGCGGAGCAGTCGGGCTCCCATCGCTGTCTGAGTCTGGTCCATGATGGAAACCAGCGTCCCCTCGGTACCCCCCTCCTGCAGCGTAGCCGTCAGTTCCAGATTTCGTTTGGTGGATGCATCCAGCATCATGTAATCGGTGTTCTCGAAGGCATAAATACGCCGGATCTGCGCCATAGACGCACGCTGGTTTTCAAGCACATAGTGCAGAATCACACCAGCCGCAACCCGGGCTGCCTGCAGGTCTTCAACCCCGAAACCCTTCAGCGAATGGGTTTTGAAATGGTCGGTAAGCAGTCCGTATCCGTAGTCCCCCTCAAAGACCCAATCGTCAACAAAGGTGATGATGTAGCCTTTGAACTGCTCTGCAGCCATGGATTTATTTCGCCTTGACAGCAGCAGCTCCGAAGGGAGGATGGAGTTCAGAAAGGCTCCGAGTGCGGTACGGGGAACCTGGGTGAGGGCCAGTTCACCGGTTGAGACATCGGTAAAGGCAATGCCGGCCGTCTGCCCCTCCAGGTGTACCGCCGCCAGAAAGTTATTGCGTTTATGGTCGAGCAGCTTGTCTGACAAGGTCACCCCGGGCGTCATGATCTCGGTAACCTCCCGCTCCACAATTTTCTGCTTGCGAGCCCGGGCGGCGGCAGGATCCTCGGTTTGTTCACATACCGCAACGCGATGTCCCCGACGGATAAGCCGGGGCATGTACGTCTCCAGGGCATGGTAGGGAAATCCCGCCAGCGGCGTCATATCCCCTCCGTTGTTCCGTCGGGTGAGCGTTATGCCCAGTTCCTTGCTGACCAGCACGGCATCATCCCCGAATGTTTCGTAGAAATCGCCCACCCGAAACAACAGAATGGTTCCGGGATGCTTTTCCTTGATTTCAAAATACTGCCGCATCAGCGGCGTTGTTGCCTTCGGGTTAGCCATGAGCTGCGCGGGCGATTATTGGGCCTGGAGTTTTACGTTCAGCTGAATTTATAAAAAAATACCGAACGGGAACGAAGACAGCCCGACAAAGGTTTAATGTTTAAACAATTAATCTGATGGCCTCTTTTGATTGTTTTGCAGTAACCGGCAGTTATCGGAAATTGCAGTAATTCGTAATCAGCATCGCCGGGTGATAAACACCCGGTCACATGCCGCCTTTGAGGTCACCATTGCAATCGCACACAAAAAACAGCCCCTATGAAAACCCTTCTCACACTTGCATTAACCCTTACCCTGGGCTTCTCAGCTCTGGCCGGTACCAACGACCATCACAGCGGCGACGCTGCACCCACATGGACTGTTGACTCGGCTCACAGCTCGGTGAAGTTCAATATCCGCCACTTCTTCACCCCCGTACCCGGCACTTTTGACAGCTGGACCGGTACCATTCACTTCGACCCGGAAAATCTGGAAGGTTCAAAAATCGATGTTTCCATCGATGTTGCCAGTGTCAACACCCAAAACGAGCGTCGCGATGAGCACCTTCGTGATCCCGATTTCTTCGAAGTGGCTACCTGGCCGAGCATGACCTTCACCAGCTCCGAAATTCGTGCCGTTGGTGAAAATCAGTATGTTGCCGTTGGTGAACTGACCATCCGCGACGTAACCAAAGAGATTGAACTGCCCTTTACCCTCCTTGGCGTAATGGATCACCCCATGCGTGAGAACACTGTTGTTGCCGGTTTTGAAGCCAACACAACCGTGTCCCGACTCGAATACGGCGTAGGCAGCGGTAATTTCGTTCAAACCACCGTTGTAGGCGATGAAGTCAACATCGACATCTTCCTGGAAGTAACCCGCACGATGTAAATCTGCCGGTAGACGGGAGTGTACCACCCTGGTCAGACAGCAGGTTGCTGCTTAGCAAAACACCCTCTCTGATCGGACAGCATGTTGCCATGACGCAGGTCAAGTCGGCAGCACGGCAGTCAGGGTACGCACAGATTCTCTTTTCATAGATTCATTTCCTGAATCATACCTCTGAAGAGGCACCCGGATTCTATCCGGGTGCCTCTTTTATTTTATATATTCTTGAGATTGCGGTATTTTCTGAGTTTTGGGTCACTTAAGACCAGTTACACTGGCTGACAAGTCAAGACAATTCAGAACAACGCATGGCTGAGGTACAACGCAGGAAAAAACGTGTAGGTAAAGCGAAACGCAAACGTCGACCGAGCAGCAGCAGACGAGCCGCTCAGCGACGTACAATGTCGGTAATTACCACCGGTGTTATTATAGTCGTTCTCATAGCCGGTTACATGATGAACCGGGTACTGAACTTATCGCCCGATCCGACCCGCACATCAGACACCCCTGCAGAACAACGGGCCGACCAGCCCCTTCATGACCGGCTGCAAGACCTGCTGCTGATGGCCCAGACCTACGGTCCGGAAGCCGATCCGGCCACCGTGCCTGCCCGACCCATGCCCGATGATATCATCCTGGTTCCCGGCATTGACATGAACGGCGATGGGCAGCCGGAAACCCTTTCCGCACAGCGGTTTGAAAGCGAATTCAGTCTGAGTCCACAGCTTATTGAAGCCGGTTTTACCGATATTATCAGCCGGCTCGTCGTCATCAAAGACAACATCGCATTTGTCCGGATCGATGAATATGCAATCCGGAATCAGCTCAATCAGGCTGTATTGCAACAGGTTCCGGCCACCTACGGCTACGCCATGCGCATTGACACCTTCGAAGACGAATTCGACGAAACCCCCTTCGATCGGCCCGTCAACACCATCACCCTGGTCATCATCGATGAGTTCGGCAGGGGAGTCAGCGATGAAATCACGGTTTACTGGAAACCCTCCGAATCCGGTGTAGCCGCCACCAACACGTTTGGTGCACCCGAATCATTTTAGCATGTTAATCCCCCCATCACCGGTGCGATTAACCGTCATATCCGCTATATTACCGCGATACGTATTCAGGCTGCACCCCGGGTGTCAGCCACGCGATTTAACCCAGTTACGTCAACCATCTGCCTGCAAGGCAACCTGACCGAAAATTAGTCAACAGGAACACCATGCTTCGTCCACGTTTACTTACCATTGCCGGCATCATTGTTCTGGCTGCCATTTTCCGTTTTCTGCCCACTCCTCCAAACTTTGCACCGGTAGCCGCCATGGCCATGTTCGGTGGTGCCTACTTCGCAGACCGGCGGATGGCGTTTCTCGTACCCCTTGCAGCCATGCTCCTCTCAGATCTGTTTCTGGGCTTTCACGGGCTGATGTGGGCCGTGTACCTGAGTTTCATAGCCATGGTGGGTATCGGTATTCTGGTTGCCCGTAAAAAGAACTTCTTCACGATTACGGCCGGGGCCATCAGCGGATCCATCCTGTTCTTCCTGGTAACCAACTTTGCAGTCTGGGCTGCCGGTGGCGGTATGTTCTACCCCCTGACCCTGGAAGGACTGATGATGAGCTACACCGCTGCCCTTCCGTTTTTTCATAATACCCTGGCCGGCGACCTGCTGTTCACCGGCGTATTCTTCGGTGGATTCGAGCTGGCTCAGCGTTACGTTCCCGCCCTGCAGCTCACCCGAAGCTGATCAACGCCTCACGGGTGACACCGGTCTCCCTGTTCAAACACGTACCGGCTCGCTCGTATCAGGTCTCCGGACTCAGAGCAGCGGTCGGCCGGTCTGTCCGCCGCACGCGCCACACCCGCTCATCCGCCGCACGAACCACACCTGCTCATCCGCCGCAAGCACCTCATCCGCCACACCCGCTCGGCCGGGCTGTTGCCTCATGAACGGCACGGTTACTGCTCAAAAGCCTCCCACAGCAGTCGCGTCACATCGCGAATCAGCTCAAAACCTTCGTTATCGTCGTCCCAGGAGCGGTCCTGCTGATTTTTGGTGATTACGGTAAACACGAAATCGCCGGAAGGTGCATTCACCACGGCTGTCTCTGATCGTGAGGCACTTACGGCACCCTGCTTGGAAGCAACATTAACCGTAACGGGAATCACCGCAAGCGCGGTCCCATCCCACAGGGTTTTGGAAAGCAGGCGATACAGCTCTTCACTGCGCTCCGGATTAATCACCTCGCCCCGGTAAATCATCTCCATGAGCCGGGTCATCTCCCGCGGGGTAGTCTGCCCCCAGCCGTACCGACGGAAATCCTCCTGCCGGCCCTCCGTTCTGGAATTCACACGGGTGTGTTCCAATCCCAGCCGGGCCATAGCCTCATTCACCATCGTACCGGTTCCACCCAGCTCCTGCATCCACAAACTGGCCGTATTATCGCTGAACGACAGGCTCAGAAACACCATTTTCCGCAAGTCGATGGTTTCGCCGGCTTTCATGGACGCAACCAGATCCGATCCCGGATAATAAAGACGGTCTTCATAGGTATGCAGGCTGTCGTAATGCAGCGACCCGTCTTCCACCAGCTCGGCTATGCGTACGGCGAGGGGAACCTTGATCATGCTGGCGGTAGGAAACAGCGTATCCCCCTGAATGGAAATTTCCCGTCCGGTAGGCAGGTGGTGTACAAAGACCCCTGCGTCTCCGTTGAAATCGGCAATCCGTTGCTGCAGATTCTCTTCAAGGGTTTCAAAGTCAATGGCAGAACGGGGCTCAGCAGTGCAGGACATGAGCAGGACCGCCAGCGGCAGGAAAAGTAACAATCGGTTCATGGTTGTAAATCCGGGTTCGTTGGTTAGATGAAAATATAGCGCATGCGTGGAAGCATGCACAGTTTAAAGTTGGCTGAAAATACCCTATTTTGACAACTGTCAGACGCAGG
>Ga0076929_101192_pt1 | contig 9467 bp, 10 predicted proteins | sample HotLakConUCCSL28_FD_87104 | JGI IMG/M metagenome (GOLD analysis project Ga0076929, IMG submission 87104) | Hypersaline microbial mat communities from Hot Lake, Washington, USA - Hot Lake Consortium UCC-SL28 (version 3) (version 3) | ecosystem: Environmental > Aquatic > Thermal springs > Hot...
CTATCTCAGCCCTATGGCGTTCGAGGAGCGAGCTATGCGAACCTAACCCGGTGTCCACGAAACCGGCAGCAGGCCAAGGATCTCTTCCTGATGCGCGGCGTCATCGGCCCGGTCGAGCCCGTCAAAGAGGGTCTCGAACGAGACCCTCGGGTTCTGGACCACTGGCCGCATCTCGGTCATGGCCTGCAGATGCGGGTAGAGATCGACAGAGTCGTAGACCTGGAAGGTCTCCTTCCCGATCTCAGGGCAGAGACGGGTCGCGCGACCGATCATCTGATCGTAGAGTATCCGCGAGTTCACACGTCGAAGGAAGACGAGGTTCGTGATCTTCGGCACGTCCACGCCGGTCGTCAGCAGGTCAACGGTAACGGCGATCCGGGGCGCGTCCTCGTTCTTGAATTTCCTGATCAGGCCAGACGGGTCGTCGACGGCACCGGTGATCTTGGCGATGAGTGAGTCCTCGATCTCGAGACCCTGACTACGGTAGGCGGTCCGCAGGTGGTTGACCACCTCGTCGGCGTGCTTGTCCGAGGCGGCGAACACTAGCGTCTTGCCGGACTTTGGCAGCGTGATGTCGACCTGATTGGCGATTTCCTCCGCCACGACACGGTTGAACTCCGGCGCGAGGACGCCCCGATTGAAGTGCTCCACGCGGAAATCGAGCTGATCCTCTAGTTGCGCAGTGTCGATCTCTCCTGTTGCAGGGTTCAGAGCTTCGATGGTCTCGCCTGCCTCAAAGGTAATCCCGGCAGCGCTCAGCGCGGTCCGAATCAAATGCGGCGGATCGTGGTCGATGAGCCACCCGTCAACGACCGCCCCGCGGTAGCTGTAGCGGTAGATCGGATCGCCAAAGATCTGCGCCGTATGCAGCGCGGGGGTCGCCGTGAGGCCGATCTTCACAGCGTCGAAATACTCCACCACGCGGCGGTACTTGGAGATATAGTCCTCCTGGTCGCGGAAAGCGATCTCGGCGTCACTCATCTCACGGTCGAGCAGATAGCCCCTGTGGCATTCGTCGATCAGGATGAGATCGTACTGATCAACTGGCGGCCGTTCTTCCGGCGCGCTGTCAAGGACACGCTTCACGAGGCTCTGGACAGTGCAGATGTGGATCTTGGCGTCGCGCCCGATTTCGCGGTCCTTCAATCCCTTCAGGCCAAAGATCTCCGCGAAGGTCTTTGTCCCCACCATTCGGGTCGTTTCGAAGGCGCCCTCGGCCTGCTCGCCGAGTGCGCTGCGGTCCACGACGAAACACACTCGCAGGAAGCGCTTGGCCTCGAGCAACCGGTAAATCATCGCGATCGAGAGCTTTGTCTTGCCGGTCCCGGTTGCCATTGCCACGAGCATCTCGCGGCGGTCATCTGCGAGCGCTTTCTCGACCTTTTCGATGGCCTTCTTCTGGTAGGGACGCAGGTCGAAACCGAAGTTGAAATCGCGCGCTGCTAATGCAGCTTCCGCCGCATCGCGATCGACCTCAAGTCGTTCGGCCAAGCCCTCAGGCGACGGCCAGTTCTCGAGCGCCCGGGCCGCGTTGGTAGCGCGTCGCGCATCTCGGAACCAGATTCCGCTCTGCGTTGCAAACTGAGGATAGTAGCCGCGCCCGTTCGCGGCAAAGACGAAGGGTATCCGCAGATCGCCCCATGGCCCGCCGGCGAACTCAAACGCGTCGTCCTCAGCAATATCGCGTGCATAGCGGTGGGACTGCTCGTCCAGCGCCGCCGGGACGTTTTTGCGCTTCCGCTTCGCCTCTACCACGCCGACTAGGGTAGTCCCTAGGAATAGCGCGTAATCGCACGGGTCCGAGGCCGTGGGCCATTCGGCAATGGCCCTGTTCGTTCCTTTTTGGGCTCTTGCGCCTCTCGCATAACGCAGCGTCTCGCTGTCGACCTCCCAGCCCGCCGCCCGGAGCTGATCATCAACGACTAAGCGCGTATCGCGCTCGTCAATGTCGAGTGTCTGACCCGACGCTTGTGCCGCCGCTACAAAGGCGCGGGCGTCTGCACCGTTCACTTGGGCCGATGCCCGGGCCTCGGCCTAGAAAGCCAGTTCCTCCATGACTTGTCGTTCTTCTTCCGCAAGGCGCGCACGTTCCTCGGCCGACAATCGAGCTTCTGCTTCCTCCGCTGCCCGTGCCACAATGCGATCCCGCTCAGCTTCGTAGGCATTGAGCTTCGCTGTGTACTCGGCGATCTGAGCCTGCAGCGCATCAGCTTCGTTCTCACGTGCGCGAGGCGGCACGAAGGCCCGCGTGAGCCCGGGCTGATTGGTGACCGTCGCGCGGAACCAGATGCCGAGCCGATGGCAGAGCCGGATTGCATCGAACGCCGCCTGCCGCTCGCCGTCCAAAGCATGAACGGCATGTTTCCGCAGCGTGTGCATCATGTCGAGAACATCGCGCGGCGCCGCTCCTTCTGATCGAAGACGGCGCAGGACGTCGATGAAGTCAGAGCGTTCAGTCAGATCAATTCCCGCACGGGCCGCCACGATCACCGAGAGGCGCTCCGCGAACTGACGGGTCTTGATAAGGGCGGTGTTCGCATCATCCACGAAGTAGCGTTCCGCGAAGCCGCCGAGCGCGGCCAGCGCGCCGTCGAACTCATTAAGATGCTCGAAATTGCTTGCTGGCGTCACGAATCCCAATTCATTCAAGGCGTTCGAGAATAATTAGCGCCACTCTACTGCCCAGCGGTCTTCAAACAAGCCCGAGCACGTCTCCGCAGCGCAAGAAGACTTGAGATACTTCACACGTTATTTTTGACGTGCCGCCTGGAGAAGCGGGTCTCAGACAGTCGGTGAGTCCCGCGGTGCTGGCAGTACACCCGGTGTAGTACCGCTTCGGTCCAGATTAATGATCAACTGTCGATATGGGTAAAATAATGGTAGATATTCGGAGCACGCAGATAATATATCGCAATATCAGAGACTTAATGCGAGGATTTGGTGGAGCCTAGGGGGGTCGAACCCCTGACCTCTTGCATGCCATGCAAGCGCTCTCCCAACTGAGCTAAGGCCCCGACCAGCCGGGCATGCCGCCCGCCTGCGACGGTGCACATAGGCCAGACCTCCGGCCCATGCAAGAAGGAACTGGCAGGCGCTCAGGTGTCCTCTTCGTCCGAAGCGACATCGGCGATATCGTCGAGCGAGACGTCGTCGCCGTCGTCATCGTCCTCGAGCACATCGTCGCCGAGATCGACATCGTCCTCATCGTCCTCGAGAACGACTTCCTCTTCGTCCTCGACGACCGCCTCTTCCTTGGCGACCTTCTCGGGCTTGTCGGCGATCATGGTGCGCGAGGCCTTGCCGGTGTCGAGCGTGACGACTTCCCCGGTATAGGGGCTCACGATCGGGGTGCGGTTGAGGTCGTAGAACCGGCGCCCGGTCGTCGGGCAAACACGTTTCGTGCCCCATTCTTCCTTGGGCATCGGGAGTCCTTTCGAGATGTCTGACGGGTCGTGGGTCGGGTGCATCTGCCACGGGTCGCGGCGGCTGTCAAAGGCTTTTCAGCGCGTGTCGCGCGGCCTAGCATGGCTCCCGCAAAGGCAGGGGTAAATGCGATATGGCAGACCTCACTCTGGCGGGCGACCCGCCGATCGTGGTGGCCCTGCGCCGGAACCGGCGCGCGCGGCGGCTGACGCTGAGGGTTTCGGGACTTGACGGCAGGGTAACGCTGACCGTGCCACCCCGTGTGCCTGTCGCCGAGGCCCATGACTTCGCGCGCTCGAGGGAAGACTGGCTGCGCAGCCGGCTCGGTGCGGTGGCCGGGCCCTGCGCGGTGACGGGCGGAACCGTCCTGCCGGTGGAGGGGGTTCCGACCCGGCTGGTTCTCGCGCCATCGACGCGGCTCGTTCACCAAGGCGGGGAGATCTCCGCGGCCTCTCCGGAGGCGGTTCTTGCCTACCTGCGCCACCTCGCCCGCGACCGGCTGACAGCGGCGGTCGACCGGCACGCCTCGACCCTCGGGCGGCGGGCGACGGCCATCGCCCTGCGCGACCCGCGCTCGCGCTGGGGCTCGTGCTCGTCGGCGGGTCGTCTGATGTTCTCCTGGCGGCTGGTGCTGGCGCCGCCCGCCGTGCTCGATTACGTCGCCGCCCACGAAGTGGCCCATCTCGTCCACATGGACCATTCGCGAAGCTTCTGGGACGTGGTCGCGAGGCTTTGCCCCGGTCATGCCGCCGAGCTCGCCTGGCTCAGGCGCGAGGGGGCGGCGCTTCACCGCTGGCGATTCGGCCATTGACCGGGCCGTTGCGCGCGGCTCTATGCTGTCCCCCGTGCTGGAACAGCTTCAGAAACCCGCCGACGCCGCCGGCGCGGCTCATGACCGGGTCTACCGCGCCCTGCGGTCCCGGATCATGCATGGCGCCATCGCCCCCGGCGCGCCGCTGACCTTGCGCGGCATCGGCCGGGAATTCGGGGTGTCGACGACGCCTGCGCGGGAGGCGGTGCGGCGGCTCGTGGCGGAGGGGGCGCTGACACTGTCGGCCTCGGGCCGGGTGGCGACGCCCGATCTCTCCAACGAGCGGATCGAGGAACTGGCGAGCCTGCGCGCGCTGATCGAGCCCGAACTGGCCAGCCGGGCCCTGCCGCGGGCCCATATCGCGCTGATCGACCGGCTGCAGAGCATCAACGGCACCATCTCGGAAGTGATCGCCAAGGGCGATGCGGTGGGCTACATCCGCTCGAACCTCGAGTTCCACCGCACGCTCTATCTTCGCGCCCAGGCCCCCGCGATGCTGGCGATGACCGAGACCGTCTGGCTGCAGCTCGGGCCGACGATGCGGGCGCTCTACGGCAGGCTCGGGCGCACCGAGGCGCCGGCGAACCACCGGCTGATCGTCGCGGCCCTGCGCGCGGGCGACGAACCGGGGCTGCGGCTCGCGGTGCGCACCGACGTGACCCAGGGGCTGAGGATGCTCGTGCAGTGAGGTTTCTCGCGGGTCTCGCGCTCATCGTCGCCATCGCGGCCTTCGCGACGAGGCCGAGTGCCCGCGCGCTCGACGAAATGATCGTCGGCGACCTGCAGGTGGAAGCCTCGAATCTGTCGGTCGGGACCGAAGACGACGTCCTGTCGGGCATCGCCAAGCTCGGCTGCGCGTTCAGCCCGGAAGACTGCGCACGCCTCATCCGGGCGGCGATGACGATCGAGGTCACCGAACTCTGGGTCGCTCGCCGGGCGACGGTTTCCTTCGCCGACGAGCCCGCGCTGTCCTGCGTCGGGGCCTTCACGCAATGGACCTGCCGGCCGGTCGGCTGAGACGGCCCTAGCTGTGGATCGGTCCGTCGCCGCAGGCGAGGGCCGCCTCGCGGACGGCTTCGGAATAGGTCGGGTGAGCGTGGCAGGTGCGCGCGAGGTCTTCCGCCGCGGCGCCGAATTCCATCGCCACGCAGATCTCGTGGATGAGATCGCCCGCCATGGGTCCGACGATATGGGCGCCGAGAATGCGGTCGGTGTCCTTGTCGGCGAGGATCTTCACGAAACCGTCGCCGGCGAAGTTGGCCTTGGCGCGCCCGTTGCCCATGAAGGAGAACTTTCCGGCCTTGTAGGCGCGGCCCTCGTCCTTCAGCGCCTCCTCGGTCTTGCCGACCGCGGCGACCTCGGGGTGGGTGTAGATCACCGACGGGATGACGCCGTAATTCACGTGGCCGGCCTGGCCCGCGAGGGTCTCGGCGAGGCCCATGCCCTCGTCCTCGGCCTTGTGGGCGAGCATCGGGCCCGCGATGCAGTCGCCGATGGCGTGGATGCCCTTGACGTTCGTCGCCCAGTGCGCGTCGGTCTTCACCTGACCGCGCTCTGTCATCTCGACGCCGAGGTCGGTAAGCCCCAGCCCGTCGGTGAAGGGCTTGCGGCCCGTTGCGACGAGAACCGTGTCGGCGTCGAGCGTCGCCTCGCTGTCGTCCTTCCGAAGCTTGTAGGTGACCTTCGCCTTCGTCTTCATCACGTCGACCGACTGCACCGCAGCGCCCATGATGAAGTTCATGCCCTGTTTCTTAAGGATGCGCTGGAAGGTCTTCTGCACCTCGGCGTCCATGCCCGGGGTGATGTGGTCGAGGTATTCGAGCACGGTGACCTGCGAGCCGAGGCGGGCATAGACCGACCCCATCTCGAGGCCGATCACGCCGCCGCCGATGACGGCGAGTTTCTTCGGGATGGCGCCCAGTTCGAGCGCGCCGGTGGAGGACACGACGGTCTTCTCGTCGATCTCGACGCCGGGCAGGGTGGCGACCTCCGAGCCCGTGGCGACGACGATGTTCTTCGCCTCGTGGACCTCGTCGCCGACCTTCACCTTGCCGGCTTCGGGGATGGAGCCCCAGCCCTTGAGCCAGTCTATCTTGTTCTTCTTGAACAGAAACTCGATGCCCTTGGTGTTCTGGGCGATGACGTCGTCCTTGTAGGCGAGCATCTTCTTCCAGTCGACCTTGGGCTTCGTGCCCATGAGCCCCATCGCCTCGAAGTTCTCGTGGGTCTCGTGAAGCATGTGGGTGGCGTGGAGAAGCGCCTTCGAGGGAATGCAGCCGATGTTGAGGCAGGTGCCCCCGAGCGTTTCGCGGCCCTCGACGCAGGCGGTCTTGAGGCCGAGCTGGGCGCAGCGGATGGCGCAGACATAGCCGCCGGGTCCCGAGCCGATGATGATGACGTCATAGCTGGCCATGGGGGGTCCTTTCGTCGGAATCTCGGTGTCTGCAAAACGTATGGCAATGTGTATGGCAGACGTATGGCGGGGATGCCACCGGGCAGGGGGCGCTGCCCCCGCCGCCTCCGGCGGCCCCCCGGGATATTTCCGGGCCGATGATGGCGGCGGGCGCGCGCGTCATGGCAGGAGGGCGAGAACGAGCATGAGGGCGGTGGCGAGAAAGCCCGCCGCCCAGACGAGCGAGCGCCAGGGGGTGAGGGCGAAGGCGTAGGCGGGGACGTAGGCGACGCGGGCGGCGAGGTATGTCCAGCCGCAGGCGGCGGTCAGCGGGGAGGATTTCTCGCCGAGGGTGACGACGGTGACGGCGAGGGTGAAGAGGACGAGGCCCTCGAAGTGGTTGTTCAGCGCGCGTTGCAGGCGGCCCGCGACGCCCGTCAGATCGCGCTTTTCGTCGCGGGGGCCGAGGGCGTAGCCGGGCTCCACCTGCCGGTTCGCCGCGACCGAGTAGAGGACGTACTGGACGACTTGCAGGAGGCCGGCGAGGGCGAGGGCGGTGAGTTCGGGGGTCATTCTATTCGGAATATTTCGAAATGATCCGAAATTGATCTGCATTAGGATCAATTTCGGCAGCGACTTTCGCGACGATCATTCCCATCCAGCTTGATCCAACATCTCCTCGCTTATTCGCTTGAGCGAGAAGCGGGTCTTTCCTTAGAGGGACCCAGATCACGATATCGTCGACCTCAAGCTTGTCGCCCTTCCTCCCAAGCGTTTGCGAGAAAACCTCGAAGCCGCCGTCTGAAGATGCGATCTCTAGCGTAGCGCTTTGAACTCCTGTGTCGTCATCTGTGCTTGCGATCTTAACGAGGCCAACGATGCCTTTCTTGGGCAAAAGTTCGGTATCTCCATACTTACACTGATACTCGAATAACGCCTTGCCATTCTTGAATGGAAGGACAGGAAGCTCTCCTGCTCGTTTGGTTCGCCTGAAAGGCCACATCTGGGCGGTCCTTTTTCAGTCTCTACAAATCCATCAACAACCGCCGCGGGTCCTCCAGCGCCTCCTTCACGCGCACGAGGAACGTCACCGCCCCTTTCCCGTCGACGACGCGGTGGTCGTAGCTCAAGGCGAGATACATCATCGGGCGGATCACGATCTGGCCGCCGACGACAACGGGCCGGTCCTGGATCTTGTGCATCCCGAGGATGCCCGATTGCGGCGGGTTGAGAATGGGCGAGGACATGAGGGACCCGTAGACGCCGCCGTTCGAGATGGTGAAGGTGCCGCCCTGCATTTCGGCCATGGAGAGCTTGCCGTCGCGGGCGCGCAGGCCCAGTTCGGAGATCTTCTTCTCGATGGCGGCGAAGCTCATCTGGTCGGCGTCGCGCACCACCGGGACGACGAGGCCGGACGGCGTGCCCACGGCCACGCCCATGTGGACGAAGTTCTTGTAGACCACGTCCGTCCCGTCGATCTCGGCGTTGACCTCAGGAACCTCCTTCAGCGCGTGGCAGCAGGCCTTGGTGAAGAACGACATGAAGCCCAGTTTCACGCCGTGCTTCTTCTCGAAGAGGTCCTTGTATTCGCGGCGCAAATCCATCGTCGCCGACATGTCGACCTCGTTGTAGGTCGTCAGCATCGCGGCGGTGTTCTGGGCGTCCTTCAGGCGGCGGGCGATGGTCTGGCGCAGCCGCGTCATCTTCACGCGTTCCTCGCGGGCCGCATCCTCGGCCGCGACGGGCGCGCGGGGCGGGGTGGCGGCCGGAGCGGGCGCGGCCGCCGGGGCGGGGGTGGCCAGCGCCTTCTGGACGTCTTCCTTCATGATCCGCCCGTCCTTGCCGGTGCCGGTCACGGCGGCGGGGTCGAGACCCTTCTCGGCCATCATCTTGGTGGCCGACGGGGCGTTCTCGACATCCGAACGGCCCGCGTGGGCGACGTTCTCTTCCGCGCGGGCGACCTCTTCGGGGCCCGCGTCTGGCGCGGGCCGGGGGTTGACCGCGCGCGCCTCCACCGCCCCGCCGACACCGGCGGAAAGTTCGGCGAGCTGGCCGCCGGCCTCGACCGTGGCGCCCTCGGCGGCGAGGATCTTCGAGAGCGTTCCCGCCGCGGGTGCGGGCACCTCGACGGAGACCTTGTCGGTCTCGAGTTCGCAGAGCATCTCGTCGGCCGCCACGCTGTCGCCCTCGGCCTTGAACCAGGTCGAGACGGTGGCCTCGGTGACGCTTTCGCCGAGCGCGGGGACCATGACGGCGACGGTGCCGCCGCCCTCGCTCTTCGCCGGGCCCGGCGCAGGCTCGCGCGCCGGGGCGGGCTTTGCCGCCTTCGCCGGTGCCGCGCCCTCGCCCTCGGACAGGGTGGCGAGAAGCGCGTCGACCCCGACGGTGGCGCCTTCACCGGCGACGATCTCGCCCAGGGTGCCGGATGCGGGCGAGGGCACCTCGACCGTCACCTTGTCGGTTTCGAGTTCGCACAGCATCTCGTCGACCGAGACGCTGTCGCCCGGTTTCTTGAACCAGGTCGCCACGGTCGCTTCGGTGACGCTTTCACCGAGCGTCGGCACGCGGATTTCGATACTCATCGTCCTATCCTTCGATCGTCAGCGCCTGGTCGACCAGGGCGGCTTGCTGGGCCTTGTGGGCGGATGCGAGGCCCGTCGCGGGCGAGGCGGCGGCACTGCGGCCGACATAGGCGGGCCGCGTGTGCTTCGCGCCGATCCGCGTCAGCACCCACTCGATGTTGGGTTCCATGAAGAACCACGCGCCCTGGTTCTTCGGTTCCTCCTGGCACCACACGAAATCGGCGTTCGGGAAACGTTCGAGCTCCTTGACGAGCGACAG